>Ga0209456_10000942_pt1 | contig 14609 bp, 12 predicted proteins | sample COG_11_FD_184755 | JGI IMG/M metagenome (GOLD analysis project Ga0209456, IMG submission 184755) | Pelagic marine sediment microbial communities from the LTER site Helgoland, North Sea, for post-phytoplankton bloom and carbon turnover... | ecosystem: Environmental > Aquatic > Marine > Neritic...
CACCCATGCTCTGCATGGACAGATTAGCTTTGGCGCCGCCACAAACGAGGTGGATATTCCGCATCGCTGGTTGGATCTGCCCTCCCCTTACTATCACTCGGAGCTCTGGCGCCAGGCGCAAGTTACGCTATCCCAGGCGCTCAAAGGCCAGAGCAAGAGCGAGGACACGCCCTATACGCAGCACATTGCCGGGCTTCTGCGTTCCAGCGAGCCGCCGCTGCCCAGCCTGGGTGATGTTGCTTTCGATCTGAACGTATCCCAACGCACACTCAACCGCCGTTTGCAGGTCGAACACACCAGTTTCCGCCAGCTCAAGTCACAGGCACTGGCACGGTGGGCAAAGCAGTATCTGCGTGAAACAGAACACAGCGTAGAAGCAATTGCACAAGAACTGGGTTACAAAGACGCGGCTAATTTTCGTCGTGCCTTTCGCAAGTCCGAGGGGTGCTCACCCACCGAATACCGACGGCGTGCACCAGATGGGCTCGGCAAAATTGCGATAGGATAGTGTTGTACACTTCGACAACCTGCGGCAAAGGAGGCCCGCTAATGAACAATCAACGTTTAGTCCCCAGCACCGTGTTGCTCGGAGCCGTACTGGCACTCGCCCCGCAAGCCTCGCTATCCGACGATGACAATTTGCTAATGGACAGCTCTTTCGAACAGGAGTTGGCTGCAGATGCCGGCGGCTGGGACCTTTTCGAGATTAGTCTGTTTTCCAGGAACCATGCACGCAGCGGCAGTCAATCGATGTTCAACGGCGGCTTCAGTCGAACCGTTGCTTACCCCCCCTACTCTCTGGGCAACGCATCCGGTGCCTTCCAGAGTTTCCCCGCCGAGCCCGGGTCACGTTGGCAGCTTACGGGGTATGGCCTTACGCCCACGGCAATCCAGGGAATCCCGGCTTATGGCATTCTTCAGCTGTCTTTCTTCAATGCCGACGGGGAAGATCTCGGAACGGTTGAGACTGCGGCCGGCTCGACCAAGGCCAAGGTATCCAACGAAATCAACGACGAGTCGGCCGTCGGCGAATGGATCTTGCTCGACACGGGCATTGCCACCGCTCCCGCAGGGACTACGACCGTGCAGGCATTCACACTCTATGTCGACTACGCCGGCAAGAACCGAACCCAGGGCGTTTACTTCGACGACCTGGCACTCTGCGAGGCCGGCGCTGAATCGACTGGCTGCGACCCGGATTAATCGGCGGGAGAACAGCTAAGGAAGACCCTTTCTTCTTCAAGTCAACGAGGTAGGTAAATCTACCCATTGAACATCCTCCGCTCTGACCACAAGCGGAAGATGGGAGGTTTGCCATGAAGAGAGAATGGGGTTTCTGTTCACACCGGATGCCCGCTGTCCTGGCGTCCTTATTTCTGGCACTTGGCGCCACTTCCGTCGCAGCCGACGAACCACAACAGACGATTCCGGAACCGGGATATCGGCCGGACAGCGAATACGCAGCGCAGTTTATGGACGCTCTCGGCAGCGCGTCGATCGATGTCTTGCCAACCATGGTTCACCGCGCTGGACGAACGGCTCACTCATTCGCATCCCAGCAGCTAATCGTAGATTTTTTGAACGACACCGGCATTGCTGCCGCCACGTCGAAGCCGTACAGGATCGACCTTGGAACGCTGCAACGACGGTCCCAGTGGGATCTGTTCCAGCGCGGCATGGCGGCCACCGCCGCAACGGTCTCGAAATATGAAACGGGAGCACGCTATACGCTGGTCATGGAATTTCTCGTGCCCGACGAGCAGGAAATATTCGGCATCCATGTCTACATCCTTGACCAACAAGGTCGTAATGCCTTTTCGTTCCTCTTGAATGCTCATCATCAGCTGTTTGCCAAAGCGAACCTGGCAGCATCCGATACATCCGAAGTCGCACGCGAGAGGATGCTTGCGAGCGCAACCCGTACGGGATTGGTGGCCTTACAAGCACAAATCAAGCGCGCCGAGGATTGTGCACGGCGCGCCGCGGTAACGATCCCAAAGACCCCGGCCGGTGTGTTGCATCATTTCGATAGCGCTCTGCTTTCAGGGACGGACAGACATGGCAACCTGCTCGGATATTCGACGTTCAACGGGCCCGACAGTCGCGTGAGTTTCACAACGACGGACAGCCACCCGACTCGAGCCGGTACGGCAAGTGGCAATCGTGTCCTGCAACTCGACCTCAATGTGACCAGTTGGGGTGGCGTCATATATCGCTTCACGAACGAGGCCGCCGATCAATGGACCCGCTACGATTGGCGAGAACTCGATGGTTTCAGCTTCCGGTTTCTTGGCACCAACAGCGGTGCCAAGATGTTCGTGCATATTTTTGACAATAGAAACACCTGCTCGCAGACGGACGATGCGGAGCGGTATGGCTATGAATTCTGGGACGATGTCACCGGCTGGCGTCTCATCAAAGCGCGCTTTGCGGACCTGGCTCGCCAGCAGGTCGGAAATAATGCGCCCAATGATGGTTTCGGTCTCGACCAGGTCCATGGCTGGGGTATCGGCACCTTGAACACGAATGGACCCGTGACGCTCTATATTGATCAATTTCGGCTCCTGGACGCTGCGAATGACGCGGCCTCACAGTCGGCGGATCTGATCACACACAGACTGTTCACCGAAATACGCCTCAGCGACACGATGTCGAAGATAGAGACCTCTACCCGGCGTGACGGAAGCCTGGCTGTCGAACGGATTATCGCGCTGTCGTGCGAATGCACGCGTCTCGCGGTCGACCGGGGCTTTGCGTATTACCGAATGGACCAGCGCGAGCTGCTGTCGAACGAGCGTGCGCGTTTCCGGCTCACGTTCTACAAGACAAGACCGACTGATGTCTCCGTTCAGGAGATTCCGGATTCCTTCGAGGCCGAAGAATTGGCAATCGACATGTCCGCGGCCATACCAGTCGAAGGGTTTCATAAGCTTTGCGAGCCGTATTGGTCTGACAGGACCGGCTCAAGATAGCTTCTCGGCCCGTCCCCAAAAATAGTAGAAACTGAATGGACTGCTTTCGTGGGTTTCCACGTCGAAACCCAGTGCCTTCAGTTCGTCGACAAATTCCTGCTTTCTGAACATCTCGTCGTAGGGATGATCCGAGATTCTTTTGAAGGGTATCCCGATCCCCCGTTCCCAGGTTTCGACCGACAGGTCTTCAAACAAAAACTCACCGCCAGGCCTCAGCGTCCTGTGCACTTCTGCCAACGCGTCCCTCCAGTTTGGCACGTGGTGAACGATCCCAAAATCCATAACGAGATCGAAAGTCGCAGTCGGAATCTCGAGGTTTGTAACATCGCCTTCGAGAAAGGTCGCATTTGGTAATGCGCCTGATCTTCTCCTAGCCCTGCCAATCATCCTGGGATCCAGATCGATGCCGACGTATCGCTGCGGACTGAATAGATCGTAGATAATCCTGGCGCCCGCTCCCTGTCCACAGCCGATCTCGAGAATATTGTCTGCAGCCCCTTTCGAAAGGCGCTTCAATCGAGGGGCCTCGTAATGGCGTTGAATAAATCCACGCAGCGGGTTGTTCATTGCCCAGTATTCGATCGAGTTCATCAGCATGGCATTGCTCCGGCGGGAATCCCCAAGGGTCATTAGCGGGCTTCCGGCTTGATGGTAACCTAACGCAGGATTCCTTTATTTCAGAGATTGACTCAGTGCGGCCGATAGCCAGAGAATGGTCGAAGACGTACGAAGAACAGGACAAGTGGAGGAAGTGATCGTGAACGGTTCCGTGTTGGCGAAGATCTGTGCTCTAACCGCAATTCTCCTTTCTGTCCCCACAGTAAACGCGGCAAGTACCTCTCCGAACATTCTGTTTATCGTGGTCGACAATCAACCCGCCGCGATTCTGGGAGCGTATGGGAACCCGGACGTTAAGACGCCCAATATTGACCGTCTCGCAAGTGAGGGAGTGCGCTACACCCACGCTTATGCCGTGCACGGCATGTGTTCACCGACCCGTGCCACCTTGTTGACGGGTCTCCTGCCCTCTCAACACGGGGTTCAGGATTGGCTCGATGATGAAGAGATGGGAAGCTGGCCCAGCGATTGGAACGCAATCAGAGAATATCGAACGCTTCCATACACACTGAAGAATCGAGGCTACCAGACGTCACTGATCGGCAAATGGCACCTGGGCCAGCCGCGGCCGCCCGACGAGTGGTTCGACTACTGGGTGACGTTTAATCTCGGCCACACCATTGATTTCTGGAATAACGAAATCAATGACAACTCCAACAAGTACAAAGTAGAGGGCCAGCACAGCGTCGACTTCTTCACGGACAAAGCTGTCAATTACCTGCAAACCTACGACCATGAAGAACCCTTTTTCATGATGGTTACCTACAACGGGCCATACATGAATCCGCCGACCAATCTTGGCCCCGCCAGGAACCGGCACTATGCGGACTACAAAGACAAAGAGTTCCCTTCGTTCCCCAGGAGCAGGGTCAACGAAACAGTACTTGAGGAGATACCGTATCCCGACGCGGAAGAATGGTATTTGAACCTGGCTCGAATGCATAACGACCCGGAAACCATGGCGAACGCGGCGTCGCAAAACACGATGGTGGACGACGGTGTGGGTCGTTTGCTGGAGGCACTCGAAGACAATGGTCTCGCCGAAAATACCCTGGTGATATACACCAGCGACCAGGGCAACTTCTTCGGTCAACACGGTCTGTGGGGGCATACGGACTTCTCATTCCCGGCAAGCCTTTACGAGACCGCGATGAACATCCCGTTGATCGCGCACTACCCGGGCGTCATTGAGAAAGGCCAGGTAAGTGATCTGCTTATTGGTCAATACGACTTCATGCCCACGATTCTGGATATGGCAGGGTTCGGTATGGAAATACCCAACTCCCCGGGCCGGAGTTTTGCGGAACACTTGAGGGGCAACGAACTCGAAGCGTGGAGCGATGCAGTGTTCCTGGATCAGGAGGCAACCCGTGCGATCCGAACAAACCGGTATGCGTATTGGAAACGCCTGGAAGGTACCGGCGAACACGAGCTCTATGACATGCAGACCGACCCTGAGCAGGAAACCAATCTGTACGGGAACCCGGACTATGCTGAGGTCATTGAACAACTGGACAGCAGATTGACCCGGTTCTTCGATACCTGGTCCGCCGCTCAATACGATCTTTGGCAAGGCGGTACCGTCAAGGGAACAACAGAGTCGACCGAGGTGTACAAGTCCCTGTACGGTGACCAATGGAAACCGGAGTCGGAGATCAAGCCCGCATTTAGCGAGAACATCCAGTAATCGCTGAGCCATTAGGCTGCGGAACAATGAGCAAGATGAAATATCAAATTACACGACGGGACTTCCTGAACGGTGTGGCCATCGCTACCGGCGCGGGCTTACTGGCGCCCGCCGAGTTGTTCGCGCAAGGTTCCGCGGCCAGACCATCCGACTATTACCCGCCGATCCTCACAGGAATTCGAGGCAACCATCCAGGCTCCTTCGAGGTCTCGCACGCCCTCGCCTGGAGCGGCGTAAAGCCCGCTGAGCATCGCAAACTGGACGAGCATTACGACCTGGTCATCGTCGGCGCGGGCGTAAGCGGGCTTGCCGCTGCCAGGTTCTACCAGAAACGAATGGCGCCCGACGCGAAGATCCTGTTACTGGATAATCACGACGATTTCGGTGGCCACGCCAAGCGCAACGAATTCCACCTGGATGGTCAGATGCGCTTAGGCATCGGTGGCTCAGTCAATCTGGAGACCCCTGAGTACTACAGTAAGATTTCCAAAGGCCTGCTGGAGGATTTAGGTGTCGATCTGGAAGCGCTGCAGGCCAACATGAACGACGATGGCTTTCTGACATCGACCGGCGACAGCATGCTGGCGTTTCCTGGCCCGAATGGCCACGCGAAGGTAAAAGCCCCGTGGAACCAGATAATGCTCGGCATCGGGGATTATGAGTCCGCGGCTCGCGCACTGCCACTGCCTGCCAAAGAACAGGACCTGGTGATCGAGTTCCTCAGCGGCGAACGCGACTATCTCGAAGACCTTTCACTGAGTGACAAGTCCGCCTACATCGAGTCGGTCAGTTATGCCGAGTTCCTGACTGAACGGGTCGGCCTTTCACGCGAGACAATTTCCATGTTTTATCCGTTGCCCAAGCTACTTTTCGGGCCTGCTGCATCAAGACTCAGCGTCATGGAGGCATTTTATACTGGCTGCCCCGGAATTCAGGGGATGGGCTGGCTTGGCAAAACGGGCGAAAAACTTGTCGAGGACATCCTGGCCGGCTACCAGTCGCTGTACTTTCCCGATGGCAATGCATCGGTGGCCAGGTTGTTGGTGCATAGACTGATTCCAGCGGTCGCCCCGGATACACGCGGATTTCACGATATCGCGGCAAGCCGATTCGACTATGGCGCGCTCGACCTCGAGGGACAGCCGGTTCGCTTACGACTGAACAGTACTGTGGTCGGCGTGCGCGAAACCAAGGATGACGCCGTGAAGGTGGAATACGTCCAGGACGGTGATGCAGTTAGCATATCAGGCGACCATTGCGTACTCGCCTGTTACAACGGTGCAATCCCATATATCTGTCCACAGCTGCCGGAAAGCCAGAAAGAGGCGCTCCGCTACGGTGTAAAGGTGCCGTTAGTGTGGTCCAACGTGTTGGTCAGGAATGGACGCGCGTTTTCCGAACTCGGCGTCGGGCAAGTTGACTGCCCCGACGACCCGTACGTTGTTGTGACAGCAGCGCCGCCTACGACAACGGGTGGCAACCAGCCGCCGCTCGGGCCCGATGATCCCATGGTGATCTACATGCTCGGCGTGCCGTCAATCGATCCAGCCGACGGAGAAACCAGTCGAGAGATGCTGCGAAGGGCACGTCATAAGATCTACGCAAGCACGTTCGATATTTACGAGCGGGAAATTCGGGACCAGCTACAAGGGCTGCTTGGCGAGCACGGCTTCAATCACGAGACGGATATCAAGGCGATTACAGTGAACCGCTGGCCACACGGATATGCCTACGAATACATGCAGCTTGACGACCCTCAATGGGACGAAGGACAGGCGCCGCACGAAATCGGCCGAGCACAGTTCGGCAGGATTTCGATTGCCAACTCGGATTCCGAAGCTCGCGCCTACCTGGACGCGGCTATCGATGCCGGGTGGCGCGCCGTGGCCGAACAAACGGCATAGAATGAGAATTAGCTCGGCACGTCTAGTGATAAGATATTGTATCCAATACTCTCGGCTGACCAGACAATGGCAATAGAAATGTGATGAACGAATCCAAGAAATACTATGGCCATGAGCGCCCGGAGCTTGTCGCACTGGTAAGTCAAGGGGCTCGCAGAGTTCTTGATCTGGGTTGCGGTGAGGGAGCAATGAGCGCCGCAATAAAACGTGATTGCGCTGCCCAAGAAATTTGGGGTGTCGAAATTGTCGAGACGGTTGCGGAAAAAGCTCGAAACAATCCTGCCTTGGACAAAGTATTTTGCGGAGACCTCGAAGCCCTGGTCGAGGAACTTCCCGACGGAAACTTCAGCCACATTATTGCCGGGGACGTGTTAGAGCACTTGGTAGATCCGTGGGCGGTGCTGGCGCGGCTACGGTCCAAGTTAGAGCCTGGCGGACTGTTCATTTGCAGCATTCCGAACATCCGCAACTTCTCTTTTATCGCAAAGCTTGTCGTGAAGGGCCGCTTTGAATACAAAGACTCCGGCGTAATGGACCGCACTCATCTACGTTTTTTTGCACGTAAGGATGTTGAACTGTTGTTTACCGATGCAGGCTTCTCAAACATCTCTATTGCGCCAGTCCGGCCTAAGAACTCACCAGGAAAGAAGCTCGCAAGAGCCGTGTTCGGCGACTTTGTATTAAAGGGTTTCCTGGTAACGGCCTCCCCAGAGGGGTAGATCGAAATTGAGCCGTGTTCGTTGGTCGCCCGATGTCAGCTTTGAGCGAGTCGACCCGAGTTTTCGCTTGTTCATGTGGGGCCCTGTCAATTAGGGAATTTGGGGACTCGCGATCTCGTAGATCATTGATATGATCGAGATACTAATTCGAAGCACTGATATCTCGATGTAGGTCGGTAGATCAGTGCGCCCCTACTTGGCTGAGGATAACAAATGTGTCGTTGGCTAGCGTATTCAGGTTCTCCCGTCCTGCTCGAAGACCTGCTCCTCAAACCTGAACACTCACTGATTGATCAGAGTCTGAATGCCAAGCTCGGCGCGACGACCACCAACGGGGATGGTTTTGGCCTGGGCTGGTACGACGCTGAAGCGACACCTGGCGTCTACCATAGCGTCGAGCCGGCCTGGAATGATCACAACCTCAGAGACCTGTCGCAGCACATAAGTTCACCGCTGGTGCTCGCCCATATCCGGGCCTCGACCGGTACACCGGTACAACAGACCAATTGCCACCCGTTCCGGCACGGGCGCTGGCTGTGGATGCACAACGGTCAGCTAAGCGAGTTCAATTCGATCAAACGCGACCTGGCGTTTGCTGTCGACCCCTCGCTATACCCTTCTATCGAGGGGTCGACCGACTCGGAGCTATTCTTCTACCTGGCGCTGAGCATGGGTCTGGAAGACGATCCTCCGTCAGCCGTCGAACGCGCGGTTGGCTTCATCGAGGCGACCGGGCGCAAGCTGGGAATCGAGCACCCCATCCAGATGTCGGTGGCGACCACCGACGGCGACAGGCTGTGGTTCTTCCGTTACTCCAGCGCAGGCAATTCCTCCTCGCTCTTCTTTAGCAGCGACGTCGAGACCCTGCGTGCCCAATACCCGGAACATCCCGTGCTACACAGGCTATCCCCCGAAACGCGAATAGTCGTGTCGGAGCCACTTAGCGATCTCGTTGGCGCCTGGAACGAAGTGCCGGAATCTACCTGCGGCGTAGTCGGCCACGGTCAATACGAACTGCGTCCTTTCACGCCACGAGCTGCTTGACGCGAACGCCCGTGGCGGACCGTTACCGGCTCAGAACGGAAGCCTGGTTGACTGGTCCTTCGCGCCATCCGATCTGCTGGGTATTCTGCGCCTACTCGAAGTAGCTCATGGCGACTTCAAAACCCCTTTTCAAACCTTCCAACTTCTCGGCGCTGTGGTATCCCTGGTCCCAATGTTCCTCGGACAACAAATCGCTGACGACAAAGATCGCACTCACACCAACTGCACGATAGGCACCAGCTGCAAACAGGGCAGATACTTCCATTTCTACCGTGGCAACACCGTCGGCACGATACTGGCGCAGTTCACTAATGGTCTCCCGATAGGGTGCATCGGTGGTCCAACTGGTGCCTTTGCGAAACTCAGTACCGTTTTTCTCGAATGCCGTAGACAGGTTCTCCGTCAATTCAGTGCATGCATACGCATATTTCTCGACGGGCAAATAGTGATGCGAAGTACCCTCATCGCGAATCGCACGATCACAGAGCACGATGTCCCCAACATTCATATCCTGCTGCAAGCCGCCTGCTGAGCCGAGATTTATGAATTTCTTGATACGGAACGCCGCCAACTCCTCAAGTGTCATGACAGCGGTCGGGGCCCCAAATCCGGGTACCTTCAGGACCAGAACCCAGAGTTCATTGCACGGCACGAGGTATGCGCCCTTCAACCAGCCATCGCATTCGACGTAACCGGGGGCTGCACAAACCCAATCCCAGAATGCAGTGTCGTAACACATGATAGCTCCGGCGGGCACAGGGCACGAAGGATGCAGGCCGATCTTCTTACGCTCCTCAATTACCCTGGCGGGTTCGATGACGGCCTTATCGCTGTATTTCCTCGCTTTATCGGCGATGCTCATGGGGCTTTTCGGTCCGGCGTTGCGGATCCTGATCCAACGGTGCCTCCCCCACCGGCCAGCTTGCCGAATATTCGGGCTGCAATGGCTGCGACCACAAACGACGCGATAACAAACATGACGACATACGTGATGATGCCCGGGTCCACGTTCGGCATGGCGATTGCGGCAATCAATACCACTGAGCCATTGCGCGTGAGCATGCCCAGCGACATGACGCTACGCTGACCCTGTTTCAGGCCGAAACCGAATCGATACGTGATTAGCGCAATCACGACCATGAAGATTGCCATTGATAGGAGGGCAAAGCTGCCCGCCGTGTCGAGCATTTCCCGCCAATAGATCACGATGGCCACCAGGGGTGTCAACGCTGTCGTAATCTTGGCGAACACGTTAACCGCCGGGAAGATCCTGGTTGCCGCAGTGTCCGCGAACTGCCGGAGTGCTGCCCCGAGTGTCAGCGGAATGAGTATGTACATGAGGAGCACTTTCGCGAGATCCCAGGCGCTGATCGCTAGCCCCTCGATCATCAGAGGTCCCATCAACGGCATGAAAACCACTGTGCCCACCGCCACAATCGGGACAAGGGCGGCCGCGAAGCTGACGTCTCCGCGCGCCGTTCCCACCATCAGCGGCAGGAACGGCGCACACGGTGCCAGACTGTAGAGGAGCAGCCCGACAACATGGGCTTCCGCCAGGGGAAGAACCACGGCAATCAGGTAGCCCAGTGCCGGCCCCAGCACCCAGCCCCACACGAGGATCAGTGCCATGGATTTCTTGTCCGTGAACGCTGCAATCAACTCGGACGTTCTTGACTGCAGTCCCATGGTTGCCATTCCCGACACCGTGAAGGCAAATACCAACGGCGGGAAAATGGCTTCAAGAAATTGCATGAGCGCGCTCACAGCCGATTTCTTTTACCAGCGGTACCCGAAGGTCAGCGGTACGTACTCGATGCTGCTGTTCTCGAATTCAACCCGTTCGTAGCGCAGTTCCACATAGCCCCCTCCGTTAGTCCTGGGGAAGGTGTAGCCCAAGCCGACATTCCAGCCAAATTCGTCACTCGATTGTTCACCGACGATAAACGTGCCCTGCCCGACGCCGCCCGGGTAGCACCAATACCACCACGGACTGCAAATCGGCGGATAGTAGACGAGGCCGTTATCAGTCACCGTCCCCGTTACACTGTTCCAGCTGATCCCGCCTGTAAGATAAAATCCCTCGCTTGTGTCAGCGCCCAGGCTCCATATGGCATTGAGGCCGAGCTGCCAGTTATCGAAGCCTCCACCGGTTACTTCTCCGGAATTGAGGGGGTCGTCGTCAATGGCGTCATTAATATCCTGGATCGATTTGCTGGTTAGATCCATCTCCCAGTAGTTCAGATCGAGCGCTACGCCAACGGGCCAGGCGGATGGCCAGAAGATTACACCGCCTCCAATCGTCCAGTCGTCATCGAGAAAATCGCTGCTCGTGCCCGTCGTGAATGCATAGCCACCATTGATTTCGCCGAACCAGCTACGCGATGGGGCATCGGGGCGACCGCCAGCGTAAGCGCTAGTGCCGACCAGTGCGGCGGCGAGCAATGCACAGGTAAAGATTACAAGTTTTGTTGCTTTCATTTCATTGATCCTCCGTTCCAGGTAATGACAGGTTAATCCGCGCGCAGGCACATCTGCTTCGGATCGACCTCGTAAGTCCATGGCAGGTTGGCGTTCTTCCAGCCATTCTTTGTTCGTTTGCCGTCGTCCATATCGCCTTCCATGCCATCGATGATGTTCCAGGCATCGGTGTAGCCGGCCTGCGCCAGTACGTTGACCGCTATCGCGCTGCGACCGCCGGCGCGGCACAGCAGTAACAGGGTCTCATTGGGATCGAACCTCTCCCGCACCTGGGCGACGAAATGAGGGTTAAGGTCCAGGTCGTAATGGCCCTTTTGTTCATCCCAACGATAACTCTGGAATCCCAGGGGGATACACGAAGCCATTTCCGGATGTCCGACGAAAATGAACTCCTCTGGCGTACGCACATCGAGCAATTTCACCTTGTCGGGCGCTGCCTGGCATTTCTCGTAAGCCTCTACGGACGTCACGTAAAGACCCAGCATCGTCTGTTTGGCCTCGGGAATCTGTTCATTCATTCGACTCATCTCCATTCCTGTCTGTCAAACAACCGCTTCTTGCCGATAAGCGGCGATAGCATGGCGGTTGGTTGGGTACAGGCGGTTCTCGCCAATCGAGTCCAGTAGATGGTATTGCGCCAACAAAGCGGCAGTTGGCGCATTGGCGCGGCTGATGGCGACGGTCACGCCGTGGTCGGCTGACTGTGACAGAACCTGCTGCAGCACTTCCGCGCCGCTGGTATCAATATCGACCATTGCTTCCATATCCAGCACCAACCACTTAACGGGCGTGGTGGCCTGCGTGATCAATTGCTCGACCTCGTCACCGAACAGACTGGCGTTCGCGAAGTAAAGCGGAGCACCAAAACGATAGACGACCAGCCCGGAAGCGTCTGGAGCGCTGCCCGCTTCCTCAGCCAGGAAATGACTGCCGTCGGGTGCCTCCCGCAACACCGAGGCGTGGGGGCGGGATGCCCGTCGAAGCAGATCGATCGTGGAAAAAAGAAAGGCAATGATGACAGCCTGCAATGGACCAATCACCAGGACACTGAGCAGGCATACGATAGCAACCCAGAATTCAGACCGGCGCATGTGCCACAATTCTCGTAGCTCCCCGACTTCGATCAGATTCAGGACGGCATTGGCGACGACCGCGGCCAATGCCGCGGTGGGCAGATATGCCAGCGTCTTTGTAAAGAAGACCAGGACCAGCGCGACCGTCGCTGCCGCTACCAGGCTGGAGATCTGCGTGCGGGACCCGGCGCTGTCCACTGCCGCAGTGCGCGATGGACTATTGCCCGTGACCATCGAACCGGTGAATCCGGCGGCCATGTTGGCCATGCCATAGGCAAACAACACCTCGTTGTCGTCCGCCCGGGTGTTGTGCTGGCGGCTGCAATTGCGGACCACCATCAAGCCCTCACACAGGGTGATGGAGACGATCGCCATGGCGCCAGGCAACATGCGCAGGTAGTCGGCCAGAGGCAGCTCTGGCAGGGTCAGGGACGGCAGTCCCGACGGTATTGACCCAAGCACGCTAACCCCTTTCTGATCCAGGCCAAGAATGGTGACTATGACTGTCATCACGATCAGGGCGGCCAACGCCGCCGGTACTTTCGGCAGGTGTCTTTTCATTAATCGCAAGACAACAAAAGTACCCAGGCCGATCGCGACCGAATACCAGTTCGCATTTGGAATGGATTGAATCAGCGCGATGACTTCCACGAAATAACCCGTGGTGTCTACGGAGGCCGCCATAGCACCCTGGAGTTGCTCGGCGAGCGCCGCCAATCCCGATCCTTCTACATTCGCTGCCCCAAGTATTTTCCGGACCTGGTTGGTGAACACGTGAACGCCCAGACCGCTTACGAAGCCGATCAACACGGCCCTGGATAAGAAATTAACGAGAAAAGCCAGTCGCAGAAGCCAGAACACAAGAAACAGCAGGCCGCACACCAGGGCCAGGGCCAGGGCATACGGCACACGCGGGTCACCTATGGGGGCAAAACCAATGAGGATCGTGCCGACAAGCGCGGCACTGGAGGCATCCGGGCTTGTCACGAGATGACGCGAACCCGTGAACAGGGCGAATATCGCCAGTGGAACGATGCCCGCGTAGAGACCAAACTCGGGAGGCAGGCCAGCCACCTGCGCGTAACCGATGTTGAGCGGGATGATCAACGCCGCCAGGGTGATGCCGGCTGCTACCTCACGGGGCGCATTGGCCCAGGACGCCCCTTCTAATCCCTGGAAAGGTTTGGGCCATGGCACTCTACTGGACTGGGCCACGTTCCTACCTTATCGACTCAGAGGCCAGGTATATATTCTTTAAATACATAGATATACAATGTCCTCTTAAAGTTACTTATGGATCAAGGGCACCTTCACCGCTGCGGCCGAAGGCATCGTCGATGATGACCTGCAAGCGCTGCAGCGATTGCTCGGTGGGCTCCTCGAAATCTGCCAGCTCATAGATCTGACCCAGCAACTCGTATTTACCCAGGCCGAAACGCATGTACGGCAGCAGCTCGAAATCGACCACGTTCTTGTGCGGGCGAATAAACTCCAGAACCGCCCGGATGTCCTTCTCGTCGTCATTCACGCCGGGAATCAGGGGCCTGCGGGCGACGAAGGTTTTGTCGGGCCAGGTCTCGTAGGCTTTCTTCCAGTTCTCCAGGATTCGCTTGTTGCTCACGCCCGTCCATTTCTTGTGCCGCTCCTCGTCCATAAACTTGATGTCGTGGAGCACGGTATCGACATGCGGCAGAACCTGTTCCACGAAGCGCCACGGCACGTTGCCCGCCGTTTCGATCGCGGTGTTGATGCCGCGCTCATGGGCGCCTTTCAGCAGCGCAGTGGGGAAATCCGGGTACATCATGCATTCGCCGCCGCTTAGCGTCATGCCGCCGCCGGACGTGCGGTAGAACGACGCGTCCCTCTCTACCTCGTCCAACACATCGTCTGCGGTCATCGTCCCGCCGAAGAGATACAGCGCCTTGGTCGGACACAGGGAGGTCGTCTCCTGGTCGCAGTCAGACGCCAGGTCCCAGTTGACGCGGATTTTGTCGTCTGGACCGGGTACCGTGAAGAACGCGCCCTCCGGAAACGGCGCCTTCAGGCACAGGCCACATTCCTCAGCGCCGCTGCATAATCGGGCGTCGTAGGCAAGCTCCGGCTTCGGGTTAATG
>Ga0209456_10000943_pt1 | contig 14605 bp, 15 predicted proteins | sample COG_11_FD_184755 | JGI IMG/M metagenome (GOLD analysis project Ga0209456, IMG submission 184755) | Pelagic marine sediment microbial communities from the LTER site Helgoland, North Sea, for post-phytoplankton bloom and carbon turnover... | ecosystem: Environmental > Aquatic > Marine > Neritic...
TTGTGTTGGTTTCGCAGCACCGCCGTCCGATGAAGGTCGCATTCGGCGAAGGTGACTACGTCCGGGGCGGTCTGCTTCGAGAAGACCATGTGGTCGGCGATGATTCGGCGGCGGCGCGTGAAGGGAACGATCTCGTCCCCAGGCTTGGGAACATACGGCGGCAAGCGAAACGCTCCGGAGGGACCGCTGCCTCTTGCGGCGGCGGGCGCGCGGGGAGCCGCTGCCGGCGCAGGAGGCGGCGGAGGCGGCGACGCCACCCGTGCGGGACTAGGGGCGTTGCTGATCGCCGCCATCACGTCGTCATGCATGATGCGTCCGCTTCCGCCCGAACCTTGGACAGCGGAGAGGTCGATGTCCTTCTCTCGCGCGAGCTTACGGACCGACGGCGAAGTCGGCGAAGCAGCACCGGCCGCGGAGGCAGGCGCCTCGGGCTCGCTGGCCGGAGCTGCGGCCGCGCTCGCCTGCGCGCTTTCGTCGATTTCGCAAATCGGATCGCCGACCGCGATGATGTCGTCTACGGCCGCAAGCAGTTGGGTCACGACGCCTGCAACCGGCGCCGGAAGCTCACTGTCCGCCTTATCGGTGAGGATCTCTACGATGGGCTCGTCCTTGGCAACGGACTGCCCCACGGAGACGAGCCATTTGCCGATGGTGCCTTCTACGACGCTCTCGCCGAGTTGTGGCATCGTCACTTTGGTGGCCATTGGAGCCGCACCATAGCCCAAAACAACGGGCGCGGTAGCTCCTTACAACGGCGATCTTCGACTGAGAGCCTCCATGCGATGGAGAGCCCGGAGGACCCGCGGATCTGCAGGGGCCATTGTGGTTTCCTGCTGGTCACGGTGCGCCGTTCTTCAGACTAGTCTTGCCGCGCCGCTCGGAGTAGAGTCCCGCGCATGCTGGACACGCTCAATACGGAAGACAGGCTTCAACTCATGAGGTTTGTTTGCTCCTTCGCCTGGGCTGACCTCGAGATCACCGAACGTGAACGTGAATTCATCGTCAAGATGGTGATTCGACTCGGGCTGGACGAAGAAGAGCAGGAGCAGGTCGCGCAATGGCTCGAGGTTCCACCCCGCGCCGACGACCTGGACCCTGCGGATATCCCGAAGGAGCATCGGCAACTGTTTCTAGACGCAGCAAAGGCCATGATCCTGTCCGACGGCACCGTCGAAGACGTGGAAGCCGAAAATCTGGTCATCCTCGACCAACTGCTGCGCTAACCGCTGATCGAAAAGTGGAGACATCATGGACATCGACACGAGCGAGTACATCGATTTGTTAATGGAGCACGGCCCCAAGGTCCTGGGCGTCCTGCTGGCGCTCTTTTTCGCATTCGTCCTGGCGGGCTGGGCGGAGCGAGGCGTCCGCGGCGCACTCGAGAAGCGCAACTTCGACGCCACGCTCACGCGGTTCTTCGCGAAGTTCGCGCGCTATCTGATTCTCGTTGGCGCTGTTCTCGGCTGCCTGGGGGTCTTTGGAATTCAAACGGCGAGCTTCGCCGCCGTGTTGGCCGCTGCAGGCTTCGCCGTTGGAATGGCGTTCCAGGGCACGCTCGGCAACTTCGCTGCGGGCATCATGCTGCTGGTATTTCGGCCCTTCAAAGTCGGAGACTTCGTGGAAGTGAACGACGATACGGGCGTCTGCGAGCACATCGATCTCTTCACCTGCGAGTTCCGGACACTCGACAACAGGAAGCTGATCATCCCGAATGGCGCGGTCTTCGGAAGCACGATTACCAACTACACGGGGTATGAGATTCGCCGCGTCGACGTGGACGTGGGGGCCGAGTACTCGGCCAGCGTCGACGCGACCCGAAAAGCCCTCGAAACCTCGGCTGCAAGCATTCCCGGAATGATCAAGGACCCCGCTCCTCAGGTCTTCTTAAAGGGGCTTGGTGGCTCTTCAGTCGACTGGCAGGTCCGCGTCTGGTGCAGGACAGAGGACTACTGGGACGTCTGGCAGGCAACCGTTCGGGCATGCAAGTTGTCCCTCGACGAGGCCGGCATCGGGATTCCCTTCCCTCAGCAGGACGTGCACCTCGACGAGGCCGTCATCAAGGCGCTCTCGAACTAACGACCGGCGCAACTGGGCTCAGGCGCAGGGGTCGAGGAGCTCTGAGACGGCCGGACGGGCTGCGGCCAGACTAGCGCCTAGCCCAACGACCTGCATCGGGTCCAAATCCGAGCGTGGCCGCTTTCCGAAGTACGATTCGATGTACTCGACGACACCCGGAAGGCGTGTGCTGCCGCCCGCCAGAAACACGGCTTGCATGTCGCGTGCTTTCAGGCTCGCCTGGGCGAGGACTTCATCGCAGATACCAAAGGTGGAGCGGACCAAATCCAGAGTGAGCTGTCGCACTTCGTCGCGCGTGATCGGAATGATGCCGCAGCTCTCGGGTGCGGCGGGGTCGACGCTGGGAATGGCGATGGCGGCCTCTTCGGACTCGCTGAGCTCGCACTTCGCAAGCTCGCAAGCGTTGACCAGGCGATCGAAAGTCACGGCGTCATTGCTCAGATCCCAACCGTCTCGTGCAAGCGTCCTGTCGGCCACGTAGAGCGCGATGGTGCGATCAACGTCGTCCCCGCCGAGGTAGGGATCGCCACCGTGACCGATGACGCGAAACGGATAGCTGCTGCAATCGACCACGGCGGCGTCGAAGGTGCCACCACCCAAGTCGTACACGAACGCGTACTTCAAACTGCTGCGGTTGAGGTACGCAAGCGCAGTCGCGATCGGCTCTTCAACGACCCGGACGGAGGCGAACTGGGCTTTTGCGACCGCAAGGGCGGTCGCGTCACGGCGGCGTTGATCGAAGCCTACCGGGGCCGTGACGACCGCGTGGACGTCGCGCACGGGACACCTGGTCAGCTGGCAGAGACCGCTCACGATCGTGCCACCTACTTCGAGAGGCGAAACTATGCCGGCGCGAGTTTGGATTTCAATGCCGCCGCCCGAGCTCTCACGCATGTCGTAGGGATAGTGCTCGCGAAACTGGGCCGTGTAGGAGGAATGCCAGCGAGCGCCGATCACGCGCTTGGCCGACAAAATCGTGTTCTTGGGGTCCATGGCGCGCCGCCGCCGCGCCGGTTGGCCGACCAGGGTCGCCCCGCTCGGCGGGAACGCGACGGCCGACGGCATCACGTAGCCGCCGCTGTCGAGCGGCAGGGCTTCGAAATTCCGGGCTACCACGGTGTTCGTGGTACCAAGATCGATTCCTACGGTCTGTTTCCTGCGCACGGGCATCGGGCGCCCCGATGTCTGGGGTCTGACTTGATTGAGGTCCATGGGGGGATTGGCCTCTCTGGAACAACCAGGCTACGTGATTCAGCGGCCCGCTGCCACAGTGAGTGCGACGGCTGGACCGCACCGCTTCCCTGTTCTAAAGTGAAACACGTTCTAGTTACAGGCCTCAGCCGATGCCCGCAGACTTCTACGAGCTTCAAATAGCAGGAATTGTTCAGGAAACTCACGACACACGGTCGTTCATCTTCGCCGTGCCCGAATCCCTGCGCCAAGAGTTCCGCTACCGCGCCGGCCAATTTCTGACCTTCGAGGTGCCCTACAACGGCATGCAGCTGCACCGCTGCTACTCGCTTTCGAGCGCGCCCGAGACCGACGCGTGGCCCAAGGTGACGGTCAAAAGGGTGGACGACGGCCGCATCTCCAACTGGTTCAACGACAACCTTCATGTGGGGGACACGATTCTCGTGCAGCCTCCGGAAGGCCGCTTTCTGATTCGATCGAACGAAGGAGATCACGGCATCGTCCTGTTCGGCGGCGGTAGTGGGGTCACTCCGGTGCTGTCGATCTTGAAGTCGGCGCTGCGCACGACGCAGCGCGACGTGAAGCTCATTTACGCCAACCGGGACGAACGCTCGATCATCTTCAAAGACGAAATCGATGTTTGGCTGTCGGAGTTCCCGAACCGCCTGGAAGTCGTTCATCATCTCGACAGCGTGCACGGTTTCATGTCGGTAGCCGAGATTTGCGAACAGATCCGCGGGTGGGAAGAAGCCGAGTTCTTCGTTTGCGGCCCAACGGGATACATGGATGCCGTCGAAGAGGCGTTCAAGGCTTCCAACATCGATCCAGGGCAAACCAAGTTCGAACGCTTCATTTCGCCGATCGATCCAGATCGCAAAGATGACTCCCCCGAAGTCGTACCCGAGCAGTCCGACGACGAGATCCCAGCGTCATTCAAGATGGTGCTGGAAGGTCAATCCATCGAGGTGCCGTACGAGAAGGGCTTGACGCTACTCGACTCCGCAATCAAGGCCGGGCACAAGCCACCTTCGTCTTGCGAAGATGGCTACTGCGGTTGTTGCATGGCCTTGCTCAAGCGCGGAAACGTCAAGATGGCCGCCCACGATGCGCTCGAGCCGAGCGACATCGAACGCGGCTGGGTGCTGGCTTGCCAATCGCGGCCCGCAAGCCAAGAGCCCATCGAAATCGACTTCGATGCCGAATACTAGGCGCGCTGCCGGTCAGGCCAGTCCCAGAACGAAGCCTTGCCGATCGTCCAGTCCGGGCCGTCGCCCCAGTCGTTGCGCGTACGCTTTTGCCGGTGGTCCGGGTCGTACTTCTTCAGCGCCCGTTCGTAGTCCTGCCAATGCTGGATGCCGAGCTTTTCGGCCCAGTAATCTTCTTCGGACGACCAATGGTTGTCGCCGGCGTACTGCAGAACCGTGATGCCCGGGAAATCCATGATGCCCTCCCCGCTTGGATGATCGCGGCGATTGTTCATGCGAAACACGACGCGACCGCTCGGGTCGGCCATGTGCCAATCGTAGACACCGTAGATCTCGCCGTATTGCTCCATGAGCGGAACGATCCAGCTTCGAACGTTTTCACGGCCGTGGATCGTGCCGAGAATGCGCTCGTGGTAGACAACGTCTCCGGTGAAGAGGTCGACCCAGGCATTCCAATCCTCGCGAATCATCCCGGTGTACCAGAATTGCCGAAATGCCGCCTCGACCTCTTCGAGCTCGAAGCGAGGCACTACTGGGCTGCCTGCTGGTTTTCAGGCCAGGAATAGAACTGCGTGCACCAGCGCCGAAAGATGCCGATCGGGCCATCTCCATCGCAGAGGAGCGGCTTTTCATATTGAACTTTGTGTTCCCAGATCGGGATGTCCTGCTCGAGTTGTCGCGCCACCTCGGCGACGAACGCCTTGCCCACGCCGCGCGCCATCTCCGCACCGGCGGTCTGCTTGACGGAGAAATTAAAGCGCAGGTGAATGTGGTCCGCGTCGATGGGTGTCATCGTCGCGACGTTCAAAGTCTCGACGATCCCCTTGAAGCGAACGACCGCGAGCCCGAACCCGTAGTTGAGGCTTTCAATCGAGCCATCGACGGTGCCGCGCGGAGTCTCCATGCCGGCGCCGGAGTAGACGCGCAGAATCGCGCCGTCGACCGAAGCCTCCGACTGCGGCATGTTGGTCGTACCGTGCAGGTAATGGAAGTGCGCGGAGTCGACGGCGTTTTCCGCCATCTCTTGATTGCGGGTTCGGATCGTCCACTGGCGTTCGATGAACTCCGTCCACTCCTCGTTGCGAACGCCATCGGGCGTGCCCCACTCGGGAATCTCGGCGGGCAAGTCGAAGTTCGGCGGCTCGCCTTCGGCGTGATGCCAGCACAACACCATGTTCGCGAGCTCTTTGATGCGCCACGTGTCCACCTTTGCTTTTCGGGGAACGTGCTCTGCGTAGGGGACCGCGGTACAGCGGCCGTCGGTGCCGAACTGCCATGCGTGGAAGGGACACTCGATCGAGCCGCCCTTGACCTTGCCACCGTGACCGAGGTGGGCACCGAGGTGAGGGCAAAATGCATCGAGCACAGAGAGCTTGCCGTCTTCCGAACGCCAGATGACCAGGTCATCGCCAAAGTACTTGAGCGGCTTGACGTCTCCAGGCTTGATCTCGTCGGAGTAAGCGACTTGGAACCAACCGTTCGGAATCGGCGGGGTGAAGTAGCGGTCGTCCATTGGATGAAAATAGAACGTGTTTCACTTTTTTCAAGTGGAAACATCCGCCCCGGGTCCCCTGGGCCGCAGCGCGCGCCTGAGCCTGAGCTTCCTGAAGCCCGTCGGGGGCAGACCCCAGCATCGCTTCGGCTGTGCTCGGCCAGTGCGTGGGTGCTACTTTCGCGCCTGGAGGCCGACAATGGGGACGATCAGCATGGGCGCGAACGCCCCAGACTTCACCAAGACCACACAAACCGGCGACCTGATCTCGCTCTCGCAGTTCCACGGCGAGAAGACCGTCGTTCTCTACTTCTACCCGAAGGACGAGACCCCGGGATGCACCGCGGAGGCGTGCACGTTCCGCGACAGCTTCGAGGATTTCGTCGAAGCGGGCGCAGTGGTCATCGGTGTCAGCCAGGACAGCGAAGAGAGCCACAAGAGCTTTGCCTCCCATCACCGTCTTCCATTCCTGCTGGTGAGCGACCGCGACAAAGCGCTGCAGAAAGCTTACGGCGTGCCCAAGACCATGGGCTTGCTCCCCGGGCGCGTCACCTATGTGATCGACCGGGACGGCAAGGTGCAACACGTCTTCAACTCGCAGCTCAACGCGAAGAAGCACGTTCGAGAAGCACTCGAGGTGGTCAAGCGACTCGCGGCTTGAATCGCCGGGCGACTACGAAGAGCAGCAGGCCAATCCATCCAGACCACGTGCCGGTCGAGCCGGTCGATGCGTTGCAACCGGAGGATGGGGGAGCGAAGACGCCGCCGCCCTCGGAGGGCAACGGAGCAGAGCCGCAGGGCTCGCCTCCGCAGGCGTCGGGGTCGCAAAGGTCCTCGGCCTGCCAACCGTCTTCGCACAGGGCGGCGACGATCGGCGCAACGTTGTGCACGATCTCTCCTGCCTGAGAGTTCTCGTAGACCGAGACTCGTGCGCAGTCCTCGCCATCGAGCGTGACGTAATCCGGGGCCCGACCCCCGATGAGAATGCCGGCGAGCCTGTTCTGCGAATCAAAGGTCGCGCTGCCCGAATGCCCCTGAAAGGCGTCAAGATTGGCGACGAAGAAATCGAGCTGGGCCTCGCGAGGGTCGGCGACCGATCCACCGTCATCGATTTTCCCGGGGAGCCCGCTTCCATATCCAATCATCGACAGCGACTCTAGGTCGGCGAGCGGCTTGGCAGGTCGGATGACGACCGGAGTCTGGTCGCCTTGAACGGGGCGGTCGAGTTGGATGACGGAGAAGTCGGGGGTGAATGAGCCAGACACGGCACTACCCTGTGAAACGACCCGCCGGCAGGTGTAGACGTCTTCGTCTCGGATCGCGGCAAGCACGTTGGGCTGAGCATAGTGGTAGTTGAATACGTATGAATAGGAGTCACAGGGTGTGTGATCGTCGATGCAGTGACCTGCGGTCAGGACTAGGTCGTCATCGATGAGCACTCCCGAGCACGTCGCTGCAGTCGGTTGTTCTCCAAAGAGCTCGCCTTCGCAAAGGCCTCGCGAGTCCTTCAAGGAATTGGTGAAGAGGCTGTAGGTCCCGCTTGGTTCCCGGCTGATTCGGAAACTCGGGATCAAGGCGACGATCGACTGCTCGGCGATGCCCCGCAGCTCCGCGCTCGGATGATTGTACACCTCCACGCGGTCGTCCTCGCCGTACACGACCGGAGCGGTCACCTCCCCGACAAACCCCTCGTCGGGCGACCCGCAGGCCGCGATCAGCCCCAGCACGAAGGCAAAGCAAGTGTGCGAACGCATCACTCTATTACTTAAGGCTAATTTGGGCTGGAAGCTACTCGGACACCCGAACTTGTATGCTGGTCACCAAATCCCCCGCGGAAGTGGCCACGTCCGAAACGACCACGACTGGCTCACCGGCTTCGATCACGGAGCGCTCCTTGAGCTTGGCGAGCGCGTTGACGATGGTCTTTTCAGGGTCTCGGGACAGATTCATCCGAAAGGGAATCACGCCGCGGAGAAGCCAAAGCTTGCGGCGGGTCGTGCTCATGTTGGTGAACGCATAGATGATCGCGCGCTGCGGACGATAGCTCGCGACGAGCTGACCAAAGTAACCGCGCCGCGTCATGACGACGATCGCTTTCGCACCCAACGAGTCAGCAAGGCGGCACGCACCCTGGGCGATGTGGGCGCGCTGGGTCGTAGGTGCAGCGCGCTGCTTGTAGAAGTCGAGGCCTGGTCCCGGCTCGATCCGGCGGGCAATCGTGTCGAGAACCTCGACACACCGGGCGGGGTACTTGCCGGCCGCGGTCTCGCCACTGAGCATGATCGCATCGGCCTGCTCGTAGACGGCGTTTGCGACGTCGGTAACCTCCGCACGCGTCGGCAAGGGGTTGTCGATCATCGATTCGAGCAAGTGAGTCGCTACGATGATGGGTTTGCCAGCAATCGCGCAGCTTCGGACCATTTCACGCTGAAGAACGGGAAGCTCTTCGAAGGCTAGTTCGACGCCGAGGTCTCCTCGGGCAACCATGATGCCGTCCGCTGCCTCTAGGATGGTTTCGAAGTTGTCGACGCCCTCTTGGTTTTCGATTTTTGCGATGAGGCGCTGGTGACCGCCCGCGTCGTCGACGATCTTCCGAACTTCCAAGACGTCTTCGGCTCCGCGGACGAACGAGAGCGCAATGAAATCGACGTCTTGTTCCAGGGCGAAGGCAATGTCCTCGCGATCTTTCTTCGTGATGGAAGGCAGGTTGACTCGAACTCCGGGCAGGTTGACGTGCTTGCGGGACCCTAGCGTTCCGCCGTCGAGCACTCTGCACTTGAGGCGATGCTCCAGCACTTCCAGCACTTCGAGATTGATCAGGCCGTTGTCGACTGTTACGCGCTCACCGACCCGTAGATCTTTGACGAGGTCTAGATAGTTGACATGGACACTGCGCTCCTCGGCGTCGTCGGCCAGGACCGAGAAGAAGAAAACGTCGCCGGCCTTGAGGTCCAGGCTCTCGGCAAGCTCGCCCGTCCGGATTTCGGGGCCCTGAAGGTCCATCAATATGGAAACCGGGTGGGCGAGCTTCTTGCTCAGGCTCTTGAGGTTTCGGATGACCTGCAGATGAGACGCACGATCGCCGTGCGACATGTTGAGGCGGGCCAGATTCATGCCCGCGTGAGCCAAGCTCACGAGCCCATCCCAGGAACTGGTCGACGGACCGATCGTGCAGACGATCTTGGTGAGCCGTGTTTGCGACGGTTGCGGCGGCAGCTTCATTGCAGCGCGGAGCCTAGGCCAGGGCTAAACCCCTGACAAACGGCGCCTGAGTGACTGCCTGAACAACGCGAAGCCCAGGAGGAGACCAAGAGCTGAAATCGGTAAACGATCGCCGGTGGTCGACGAGAATGCGGCGCAAGCGCCGGCTCGATGGAGCGAACCACCTTTGGAAACGCTAATCGGGTCGGCCCCCTCGGCCAAGAACGAGCCCTCACTCGAGCCCATCGCGTTGCTGGCCTGGAACCGGCTACCCGCAGCCTCCGCGATCCAAGGGAGATGAGCGGAGAGCAAAGTGTAGACGCCACCGTCGCCGCAGTCCCGCTTCACATCAGAGCGGCCGCGGGACACGAGACCCACGAGAAAATCGCCTTCGTCGGTAGGAACGTAAAGCGGGCCGCCCGAATCCCCGTAACAGGAGTCACCGAGCTGATCGAGTCGACGCGTCAGCAATTCTTTCGGCCCGAGGATGTCGATGACCGCATCCGAGATGTAGAGCTCGCCGTTTAGCTTGTCGTCGAGGTCGTAGATTCCGTAGCCGGCCACGAACCCGACGTCCCCATGATGGACGAGCTCGTGCTCACGCTCTTTGTTGAGTAGCGGCGCGTTTGGAATCCCGTCGAAGGGCGACGCGAGCAACAGGAGCGCGATGTCGTTTGGCGAGCCGATGCCGCCCTGACCCGCTCCGCTGCGGTTTCGACCCATGATGAAGTCGTGGTCGTAGCCTTCGTGGACACGCACCTCGAAGACGGGGCGGATCATGCCGGGGTGCGCCGTACGGCTCGCAAGATGGCCCGCGACCACCTCGAGTGTGCCCGACCCCGAGGCTCGAACGTCACCGACCTCGTGCTCGACCACTGCGCAGTGGGCGGCGGTCACGACGACGAGGGGTGAAATCAGCGTGCCGGAGCAGAAGCCCACACTTGCGCCCACGTGCCGGATTTCGACCGTCGCGAAGATCTGCTGGTCGGTGGCTGCCCAACCACCGACGACGTTCGCATCGATACGGCCGATCTCGTCCTCCCAGTCGGCTGTGTTGGACACATCACCACAGCCAAGGGTTATGCCCAAAAGGGTTACAAATAGGGCTTTGTATGCCTTTGCGGGATGCATCGGGAAAGGTAGGTGGGTGTATCATGAGTGCGTCAGTGTTGATAGAGTGAACGGATGTCGATCACTTGGGATCTGATCATTGTGTGAGCTGCCGAACGTTTGCCCGGTGCGGAAAACTTGGTGTGGATTGCATGGGAGACGAGAGTCGTTCCCGTGGAAGGCATGAACCGTCGAGCGCGCCGCAAAGAGGAAACCCTGCGCCGGATCGAGGAGGCGGGTTGGCGGCTGTTCACGAGCCGGGGCTACGAGGCGACTTCGACTAGACAGATCGCCGAGGCTGCCGACATCGCCGCGGGAACGCTGTTCAACTACTTCCCGGAGAAACGCAGCCTCTTGATCCATCTGATGCAAGGTCAGATCGATACGGCGCTGGATGAAGCGTTCGCGACGATGACGGCGTCGACCCTCGAGAAGGAGCTGACCTACGTGTTCTCGGCATTGACCCGCTGTTACGCGAAGGAACGGCGCTTGAGCCGAGTGTTCATCAAGGAGCTGCTATTCACCGATGGTCAGCGACGCGCCGAGTCGGCGTCGTGGACCTTCAACTTCGTGAAGCGAGTTGCAAACTTGGTGAGGAGCGCACAGCGACGCGGAGAGCTCGACCCGTCAATCGAGCCGATGGAAGCCGCACAGCAGGTTTTCAGCACGCACTACTTCGGTCTCGTGACCTGGTTGGGCGGCACCATCCCGTCGCAAGCCGCCCAGGAGAAGCAGTTTACGGCGTCGCTAGGCCTGCTTCTGCGCGGCTTGCGCCGAAGCGCGGCTTAGCCTGGCGTTTACGTCGAGAACGGCCGCCGCGATTTCCTCGGGCACTTCTTCCTGCAGGAAGTGGCCGGCCTGCGTTTCGGTCACCGGCGGGTCACCCAGGAGCGCTTTGGTGCGCTTCAGCGCGCGGGCCAGGATGGGATCGCGTCGACCCCAGACCATGGCCTTGGGCCCGTCGAAGCTGCCGGCCAAGGCGGCGCACTCTTCGAGGGCAGGGATCGATGGATGCCCCATGCGATCGACCGCCATGCGCGCCGTCGCCAAAGGGGCCACCCGATCGGCGATGTTTCGAAACGGGTAGCGATAGGCGCGCGCGACGTTACCGCGGATGCTCGACTTGTCTCCCTGCGCGAGGTGCAAGGCGGCCTGAGGCAGCGGCAGCAGGCGAAATGTGAAATCGCTAACGAGAGGCAGATGCGAGAATCGGTGGAACGCGGTTGGCTTGAAGCTGGGCGACGGCGCATCGAGAACCGTGTTGAGCACGACCATTCCGCCGAGGCGATCTTGCCGAGTGGTGAAGGGGTGTGTCCCGAGGGCGCCGCCCCAATCTTGGCAAACGAGAATCACATCGTGGAGGTCGAGCTGGTCGATGAGCGAGCCGAGCCACTTGCTGTGGTTACGGATGGTGTGAAGTGCGAAGTCGCGGGGCTTGTCGCTGAAGCCGAAGCCGATCAGGTCGGGCATGATCAATCGAAGCCCCTGCCCCTGCAGGCACATGGCGACCTTGCGATAGAGGAAGCCCCAGGTGGGGTTGCCGTGCACCATCAGCACCGGCCTCCCTCGGCCGGTCTCCATGACATGCATATGCAGCCCGTCGCCCACGGCAACACGGTATCGAGTAAACGGAACTTCCTTCGCGATCCACGGAGGAAGCTCGGGCGCCGGCAACTGCTCCACGACGCAGAGAGTACCCCCTCGAGCGCCCCCCGAAAAGCGGACGGCTCGCGCTGCCGCCTGCCGTTTGGGGAAGGTTGTTGCTAATGTCTCCGTATGGAGGGGCGCGGCGGAACGCTTAGTCGACCGCTTGGGCTCGCCATTTGCGTAGGATGAGGACGCTGATTGCGGCGATGGCGACCGCGGCGATGATGAGGAGGGGCCAGAGCTGGTCCCAGGGCCAGGTCGCGACAGGGTGCTCTTCGATCCATTTCGCGACGCGGATGCCGACCAGCGTCGTCATCAAGGTGAAGGGCGCGACGCCCAAGACCGTCGCGGCCAGGAACGGGATGAAGGCGACACGCGAGACGCCCAATGCCCACTGCACGGTGGGCGTCGTGTAGAAGATCAGGCGCAGCAGGAACACCGTTCGGAATCCGTGCGTTTGGAGTCGCTCGTCGAATCGGCGAATGCGAGGAGGGAGGCGTTGCTGGATCCAATCGCGGGCGACGAAGCGAGCGACGAAAAAAGAGAACAAGCCCGTGCCAACCGTCCCTGCCCAGTTGAGCAGGAACGCCTCGGTCGGACTCCAGATGAGCGGCGCACTGAGAAGGAAGACCAGTCCGTTCAGACCGAATGGCTGTAGGCACGAGTATGCTGCGATGAAGAGAAGTCCGCCCCAGGGCCCAGCCTTCCGAAACCAAACCCGCATCGTGGCAGGGTCGAGCTCTTGGTACGCGCCGCTCGCGTAGATCCACGCGACCGCCCCGGCCAACAGCGCGGCGAACGCGATCTTCAGTAGGCTTCCCCGATCCACGCCGGGAAGCCTAGCTCACGCTTTGCGAACAACCCTAGACATCCGGAATTCAGCCGGTTAGAAATACGCTGTAGAAAGGAGGAATGCGTGCAGGAAGCAGTGAAGCCCGGTTTACCGGCCGCCGCAGCCAGTCGACGTCCGGCGATCAACACCGAGGAAACGGCGCGCGAGTTTGGGGGGACCTTCGGGGCCGCCTTCATCATGACGCTCTCGCACGCCTCGATGCTCTACCTATGGATCGCCTGGCGCTTCTACGACGGAGCCGTGTTCTATCCGGCTGGGCTCTCGGATCTGGGTCCGTTTTTCGGACGGATTTGGGAGCAGATCGTGACCTACGCCTCACCGACTTGGAGCACGTTCGCGATCTACGGGACTTTCCTGGTGGTCGAAGGATTGATGGCGGCCTACCTGCCGGGCTTGGAGATCAAGGGGCTGCCGATCCCGTCGCGCAACGGCAAGCGTTTGGTCTACCGCTGTAACGGCATCACCGCCTGGTACCTCACGCTGATTGGAGTCGCGATTCTGCACTTCAGCGGAGTCTTCCCTCTGCAGACGATCTACGAGCAGTTCGGCGCATTCATGATCACGGCGATGATCAGCGCGAACATCGTCGCGATTCTCGTCTACGTCGGAGCCAAGGCTACCGGCAACGCGGAGCGGATGTCGGGGAGCTTCCTCTACGACTTCTTCATGGGGGCTTGGCTCAATCCTCGGATCGGCCCGTTGGACCTCAAGATGTGGGCGGAGGTCCGAGTGTCCTGGCTGACCCTCTTCTTGCTGACGGCCAGCGGCGCTGCGCACCAATTCGCAACGTACGGCACGGTGAGCACCCCGATGATTTTCATGGTGGTGGCGCATTTCCTTTACACCAATGCCTGCATGAAGGGCGAAGAGTGCATCCCGACGACCTGGGACATCTTCTACGAAAAGTGGGGTTGGATGCTCGTCTTCTGGAACCTGGCAGGCGTGCCGTTCGTGTACTGTTTCAGCTCGATGTACATCGCATCGCGACCGCCATTCGAGCACTCCGTTCCGTACACCGTCTTCTGTTTCGTGCTGCTGTTCGGCGCGTACTACGTCTGGGACACGGCACAGAGCCAGCGAAACCGCTTTCGCATGCAGCTCAACGGCTCGTACGTGAAACGCAAGGCGTTCCCGCAGCTGCCTTGGGGAACTCTAGACAATCCACGCTACTTGGATACCGACGCCGGGTCCAAGCTACTCGTCGATGGCTGGTGGCGATACGCCCGAAAGATCCACTACACCGCGGACATTCTGATGGCCCTGTCATGGGGTCTGATCTGCGGGTTTGATCACTTCCTGCCATATCTCTACGTGATTTTTTTCGTGGTCATGATTCTGCACCGCGCGGGACGGGACATCAGTCGGTGCAAGAAAAAGTACGGTGCCGACTGGGATCGCTATTGCGAAGAAGTCCCATACCTATTCATCCCGTACGTGTTCTGAACGCTTGGGGCGAACCACCGGGCTTTAGAATAGGTACGCGAGGTTGAGCTGGAGCTGGTGGTAGCTGGTTCTGTAGGACGTCTTCGTCGCGCTGTTGAGGCTGATCGAGTAGTTGAAGTCGAAATTGAACATCGCGATGTCGAAGTTCACCCCAACTCGTCCTATCGCCTGGTAGATCGCGAAGTCTACGTCCTTAGGCCTGAACTTGACGGTGACCTAGGCGTCGGTGACGGTCCTGAAATCGCGGAGCTTCTTGATGAGCTGAGCCCGCGTTTGCACACCGAGCTTGCGCATCGCCGAGCTCATCAGGGTCGACACTCCAAGGCCGTCTTTTGCGAAGTCAAACTGGCGCATGACGAAACGGAAAGCGTCCAGTTGATCGCCCGC
>Ga0209456_10000944_pt1 | contig 14601 bp, 13 predicted proteins | sample COG_11_FD_184755 | JGI IMG/M metagenome (GOLD analysis project Ga0209456, IMG submission 184755) | Pelagic marine sediment microbial communities from the LTER site Helgoland, North Sea, for post-phytoplankton bloom and carbon turnover... | ecosystem: Environmental > Aquatic > Marine > Neritic...
TGTTTTTTCATACCGAGTATGTCGATACGTTGGCACATTACGTGGGTGTCGTAAAAGATTACCGATGCAGTAGAGCGAACCTCGCGCAAAAGGTCAAGTCCTGCCCGCATTATTCGTCCCATGCCGGCGGGATCGTGACGGCACCTTCGGACGCCGAGGAGACCTCGTTGCGGTACTTGGCCAGTACTCCCGCCCTAACCGGCGACGCCGGACGTTTCCAGGCGGAGCGCCGACGCTCGAGTTCATCGGCATCCACGCGCATGTTGATTTCCTTGGTCTGCGCATCGATTTGCAGGATATCGCCATCTTCGATCAGGGCAATCGGTCCGCCGACGGCGGCCTCGGGCGCTATATGACCCACAACGAAACCGTGGCTTCCGCCCGAAAAACGGCCGTCAGTAATGAGCGCGACGTCCGAACCCAGGCCCTTGCCCATGATAGCCCCCGTAGGGCTCAGCATTTCACGCATGCCCGGAGCGCCTTTCGGCCCTTCGTAGCGAATGACCAGCACGTCGCCAGCCACGATCGTATCGTCGAGAATCGCCTGCAGGGCGTCCTCTTCCGAATGGAAGACGCGTGCGCGACCTTCGAATTGCAGGCCCTCCTTGCCCGTAATCTTTGCGACGGCGCCCTCGGGCGCAACATTGCCGTACAGAATGGCCAGGTGGCTGTCGGGCTTAATGGGATTATCGAAATCGCGAACAATGTCCTGCCCGTCCGGGTAATCTTCCACCTCGGCGAGGTTCTCGGCCAGGGTCTTGCCTGTGACGGTCATGCAATCACCGTGCAACAGTCCGCTGTCGAGCATCCGCTTCATCAGAGGCTGGATGCCGCCGATTTCGATGAGTTCCGACATCAGGTACTTGCCGCTCGGCTTGACGTCGGCCAGCACCGGCACGCGTTCGCCAATGCGAGTGAAATCGTCCAGCGACAGCTCGACGCCGGCTTCGCGTGCAATGGCCAGCAGGTGCAGGACCGCGTTCGTCGATCCTGCGAGCGCAATCACGACGGAGATCGCGTTCTCAAATGCTTCGCGAGTCATGATGTCCAGGGGCTTAATGTCTTCCCGGATCAGGTTCATAACCGCCTGCCCCGCGCGCCGGCAGTCACCGAGCTTTTGTTCCGACACGGCTTCCTGGGCCGAACTGTTGGCGAGGCTCATGCCGAGTGCCTCGATCGCTGATGCCATCGTGTTGGCCGTGTACATTCCGCCGCAAGCCCCAGGGCCCGGGATCGCCGTTTGCTCGACCTCCAGGAGCTCCGCATCAGAAATCCTGCCCCCTGAACGCGCGCCCACGGCTTCGAAAACCGATACGATGTCGCGTCTCTTGGCCCCGGGTCTGATCGTGCCGCCGTAGATGAATACCGACGGTCGATTGAGCCGGGCCATGGCCATCACACAGGCCGGCATGTTCTTGTCACAGCCGCCAATTGCAATGACACCGTCGAAGCCCTCTGCACCGGCTACAGCTTCGATGGAATCCGCGATGATTTCGCGCGACACGAGCGAGTAGCGCATGCCCGGCGTACCCATCGAGATGCCGTCGGACACACTGATCGTATTGAATACGACCCCTTTGCCGCCGGCCTCGCTGGCAGACCGCGCCGCTTCGTCGGCCAGCCCGTTAATGTGCATGTTGCACGGAGTCACCATGCTCCATGTCGACGCGATGCCGATTTGCGGACGTTGAAAATCCTGTTCGGAGAAGCCGACAGCTCGCAACATGGCGCGACTCGGCGCCTGTTCCACGCCGTCAACAACAATACGCGAGTAGCGCCGCAGGTCCTTATCGCTCATGCTTGAGGTGTGCTCCGATGTTCTAAGCCAATGGCAAGGCCGGAGCGGCAGTCTAGCAGCAAATCAGGGGGGTTGTGTCTCGTCGTCGCGGATCATCACGGCGATGCGTTGATACACGTCAATGGCCGTGGAATTGCCCGTATCATCGAGCTGCACAACGAATGCCTCGTCGCCTTCGACGGCCGAGTCCTGTACGAGCGGAATCAGCAGGCGCGCGGAACGCTGGCCCGGTCCGAACGTGATCGTATTGCTGCCAGGTGCAAAATAGTCTTCGCCCTCGGTCGCCGTTACATCGAAAACCGAGAGTCCTATTTCGATCGCAGAATCGTCAGGATTGAAGCGCACAAGATCAATCTGCACGGCCGGGTCGGTTTCGCGGATAGATGCCTGTCCGGCCGCAAACGCGATGGTGTTGACAGGTAGTTGTGCCTCGAACGCGCGCTGGTCGTCGTCCTCGAGCACGACACTGAGCAATGCCAGCTCCGAATCCGCCGAATCCACTTCCCGCAACCTGAGCGTCGAACTCTGGTCAGCCTCTCGCAGCGGATCCGAAGCCATCGAGATTGTTATGCGACCGCGGTCCTGACCGACGGGAAACTCTACGATGCCATCATTGGAGAACGTGTACTGACCCGCACCCCAGGGAGATCGGTTGCCACTGAATCGAATTTCGTCGAGCTTCAGGGTCAGTGGAACTCCAGTGTCACCCGAGCGTACGAAATCCACGATCGCTGGCTCGCCGTCCTCGCGCAGCGTGATACGAACGGGCTGGCCGGCACTCTCTCCCATGTGAAACGGGACTTCAACGGTCGGCGAAGGCAGCGTCGAAAAGTCCACGAGCGGCTCCGGTTCCGGCGGCACCACGGCTGTGTCGATCTGCTCTGCAGTTTGATCGGCTGGCAGCGGTTCGCTGGTGACTGCAGATTCCGGTGTCTCCACGAGAGGCAATACGGGGTCGTCGAGAACGCGGGCGTTGGCACTCTCGCTTGTAACGGGCGCTGCACCGAACCAGGGGTCCAGGTAGCCATACTCGTATGCAACCCTCAGGGCGAGACCAAGCACAATGACAGCGGCAAAAATCCACTTGCCGTAGCCACCCTCTTCACGCGACTCGAATCGTTGCGGGTCATCGAGGCTGATCGTGTCCTCACCGCCGGCTTCCAGGGCATCGATGAATTCCTGCACCGTCTGGTAGCGCGTCACGCGAGCGTAAGAGAGCGCTCTTTTCAAAGCGCGCCATTGATCTTCGCCCACCCCTTGCGGCTGCTGTGGCTTCATCCCTTCCTGCGACGCCTCTGCGGCATTGCGAGGACCGAAGACGCGATAGCCGGCCAGCAGGCGATATAGCAAACAACCGAGAGCAAACACGTCGTCCGACGCCACGGGCTCTTCGCCCGTGAGTACCTGCATGCTCGAGTAGGCCGGGGTCATGGCCCCGAGTACGCCCGGGTCGAAGTCAGAAGCCGTTTGTTTCTGGCGCACCCTTGCGACGCCGAAGTCGAACAGTTTCGCGTCACCGTTCGGCATGATCATGATATTGCCGGGCTTGACGTCGGCATGAACGATGCCACAACGATGCGCGTAGTCGAGCGCGTCCCCGATCTGACGGACAATTCGGAACGCCGCATCATGATCGATGCTCCTCGCATCCGTCGAATCCAGGATGTCCGCAAGAGTGCGGCCTTCCAGCCATTCCATAACCAGGAAATACAGCTCGTCATCACGATCGAAGTCGACGAAACGTACGATGTTGGGATGCGCGAGACAGCGACCTTTGCTGGCTTCCTGTTGCAGCGCGCGCAATGCCTCCGCATTCTCGGCGAGCACCGGCGACAGGACTTTTATCGCCACCCACGGCGCATCGGACTCGGCTTCGGCCAGCCTGCGATCGAGTGCCTTGTAGACCACGCCCATGCTGCCGCCGGACACTTTCTCCTGAAGCAGAAAGCGGTCGCGTAGCATTGAACCGACCTGCACGTTGGCTTCGGGTGCTGCATCGGGTAGCGAGTCCTTCGGAATTACCGTCGTCGATCCGAATTCGTCGTCAGCCGCCGGTTCCCGGGATGCTTCGATTTCATCGAGAATCGACGGACTCGTCATCTCGGGAGGGGCGACTAGTGGACTTGTTGGAATGCGTTCCGTGACATAGCCATCGAGCATCGACTTGACGAGCTGGAACGTCTCCTTGCGCAAGTCGCCCTCTTCATAACGCTCCTGCAGTGTCCGCCGTATCTCGGCTTCGTTATTGCCGTCGGACGCAAGCAAGCCGGCGATTCCATCCTGGATATCGGCCAGCATTTCGACGTCATCGGCCTTCGCCTCCAGCCGATCCTCGAAGCTGGCAAGCTGGTTGGCAAATGTGTCGCGAATCTTATCGGACTCTGCGCTCATATCTAACGGCCCAGTCTACCCACTAGGTCAAGGGCAAACCCGGAACTGGTCGTCAAATTACCTTCCCGGGATTCAGTATGTTCTGCGGATCCAGCGTCTCCTTGAGGCGCCGCATCAAATCGTACTCGGCACCTTGCCTGTAGCGTGCCAGCAGCTCCCGTTTCGCCTGGCCGACCCCATGTTCGGCACTGAAACTGCCCCCCATCTGGGCCACCAGGTCCAGAATCGCGGTGGTGATGCGTTCTCCGGCCAACTCGCGCTGTTCGCCGGTGAGGCTCTCCGGCAGGCGAACGTTGTAATGCAGGTTGCCATCGCCGACATGACCGAATGCCAGGAGCGTTGCATCAGGCTGCAATTCGGCAAGGAGTTCATCGCCACGCTGCAGGAACTCCTGCATGCGGCTGATCGGCACCGAGATATCGTGTTTGAGCGCTTTGCCGAGCTGCCGTTCGGCCTCGGAAATGGAGTGACGCAGATGCCAGAGCTTGTCGGCCTCGGCCGAGCTTTTTGCAATGACCGCGTCCAGGACGAGCCCGTCGTCGATCGCGCCCATGAGAGCGCCTTCGAGCGCATCGTGATTCGAGCCCGTTGCCACCTCCATGAGGACGTACCAAGGGTACGCTTCGTCCATGGGAAGGCGCGCACCGGGGATGAAGCGTTCGACCGTCTCGAAAATTCGCCGTGAGACAAGTTCGAAGGCCTCGATGCGATCGTCGAGCGAGCCGCGCAGATCGCCCAGCAACTGCACGGCGTCACCGGCCTCGCGAATGGCAAGCAGCGCCGTCACTGTTTCACCAGGGTCGGGACACAGCCGTAAGGTCGCAGCCGTGATAATGCCCAGCGTGCCCTCGCTACCGATGAAAAGCTGCTTGAGATCGTATCCGGCCGTATCCTTGCGCAGCGATCGCAGGCTGCTGAGAATGGTGCCGTCGGCCAGGACGACCTCGAGCCCCAGCACCAGCCCACGCGCCGTTCCATAACGTATGACGTTGATACCGCCTGCATCGGTCGCGAGATTGCCGCCGATCTGGCAACTGCCTTCGGCGCCGAGACTGAGCGGAAAGTGCCTGTCTGCGTCACGGGCAGCATCCTGAATATCCGAGAGAATGCAGCCTGCTTCGACCTCGATCGAATAATTCAGCCGATCGACGTGTCGTATGCGGTTCAAACGGCTTAGCGAAAGCAACACTTGCTGCCCGCTTTGGTCCGGTACTGCGCCCCCGCACATGCCTGTGTTACCGCCTTGTGCGACGATCGCGATACCCGCCTCCGCGCAAGCCTCGATCACCTGCGCCACCTGCTCGGTCGTTTGCGGCGCGACCAGCATTCTCGTCTTGCCAGTGTAAACGCCACGCCATTCGCTCAGGTGCGGCTCGAGCTCACCGGGGTCCGTCTTCCAGCCGCCCGGCCCGACTATTGCCTTGAGCCGATCATCAAACGGAGTCATCGAGAATTGCCTGCTCTTCAAATGTAGCCCAATCAATATTGCTGCCGCACATCACCAGCATTATCCGCTTGCCGATGAGTTCCTGCCGAAGTGGCCCCAGTAACGCGGCCGTGCTGGCGGCGCATGCCGGCTCAACGGCAATCTTCATGTCGCGAAACAGGAACCCCATCGTTCTGCGCAGTGCCGCATCGTCAACCATGGCCATTCGATCGACGTGCAGCTGGCAGAGTCCGAACGAGTACGGCATCGCGAACGGCGAACCCAGGCTGTCGGCGATCGTCGCGACCTTCTCGATACCCTGCGGTTTTCCGGACGCCAGGCTGCGGTGCATCGTGTCCGCGCCTTCTGGCTCCACGCCGATGATCTCGCAGTCGGGTCGAAGGCGCTTGACGGCGTTTGCGATGCCCCCGATGAGCCCGCCACCACCCACCGGGACAAGGACAACATCGAAATCTTCGCACTGCTCGCATATCTCCAGGCCTACGGTTCCGGTACCTAACGCAACATTAGGGCCCTCGAAAGGGTGCACGAAATAGCGTCCTTCGTCCTCCTGAATCTGTTCCGCAATCTCGAATGCCCGGTGCACGTCATCGGCAAGTACCACCTCGGCGCCGTAGGATTGGCATGCCTCGATTCGCGACGGGTTTGCAGACCGAATCATGACGACCTTGGCAGTCGTGTCCACGGCCTGCGCGGCAAACGCCGTCGCGATGGCGTGGTTACCGGCGCTGACCGCCGTCACCCCAGCAGCCAATTGTTCTTCGGAGAGGCTGAACAGGGTCGCGAGGGCCCCGCGCGCCTTGAACGTGCCGGTACGCTGAAGGAACTCGAGCTTGGCGAAGACACGAGTGTCTCCACCAATTGCCGCCTCGATGGCAGCGCAGCGCGTGACGGGCGTATCGACGATCCTGCCCGCCAGCCGCTCGGCGAGCGCGCGAATCTCAGCGATGTCCGGGCCTGCTGCTGTCATTTCTTATGTAAAATCCGTTTCGGAGTGCTTGAGTGTATTGTTTGCAATTTAAAGTCGATACAGTGACTTCCTGATAATACTTGCGCTGCCATCCAGAGTTGATTAGGTTGGGTTGAGCGAACTGTGGCAGAGAATTGCAGTTCGCGAAAGTCGCTGCGGGCATTGGCATGGAATTAGAGAATCTGTCGCAATCCGGGATTCGACGAATAGCCGACTATTCGCCGTACCTGGACCAGTTGGCCGGGCTGGCCCAGCAGATGGGCCTCAGGCAACGCAGCAACCTCGTGCATCTCGAAAAAAGCCTGCATGGTCATTGGTCGCTGGGCCAGAACAACATTCTGAGCTGGGCGCCACTCGACGACGGTGTCTTGATCCTGGTCGTGCCGCACTATGCGATCGCGGAATACACCGCGCCGCGTGAAAATGACCAGCCGCCGCGCCTGTCTCCGCGTTTCATCACCGAACTGATTTCGGGCAATCGCCAGCTTTCGATCTCGCAGATGCAGAAAGTAGCCCGACTACTCGAAGTCGAGCCTGTGCATGTACCGCTGCGGCAGCCATTGAGCGGCAATCGCGTGGAAACAGAGATCATCGAGAAGATGATCCGGCGCTACGGCATCAACTATGTCGCAAGTCGCGCTGTCACGCTGTTCGACATCGTGGGTTTCAGCTTGCTGACGCCGTTCGAGCAAATGACCCAGCTCAATAGCCTCTCGTACTCGCTGAATTCGGCGCATGCCAAGATGCTCGAACAGGACGTCAACCTGAACTTCGCGCGCTCCTCCAGTGGTGATGGTTTCTACATATGGAATCGCGATGACGGACTCGAGGCCAGCGTCAATCTCTACCACCTGATGCACATCGTGCTGGCCGACAACGCGATCGCGCGCAGCAAGTCGGCTTCCAAAGCGGTGCCCAGGTTACGCGCCTGTTTCCATGTGGGCAGCTGCTATGAATTTCACCAGGCAGAGGGCCTGAACCCGACGATGCACGACTTTATCGTCGGTGACGTGACTATCGAACTCGCGAGGATGATCGAAGCGGCCCTGCCCGGCCAGATTCTCGTTGGCGACTTCATGGCCGATATCAAGGACGAAGGCGAACGCGACGAGCACTACGTCGATCCGAACATCGATGCGGTGACATTTCTTCAAAGGGCGCAAGGCAACCTGTCGCTGCTGAGCGGCATGGAACTCTCGGGAGAACGGGTAACGGCCATCAAGTGCTACCTGACGGGTGAGAACATTGGCGAGGGCCAGTTCAATATCCGGCGCCTGACGATCAAGGACAAGCACGGCCTGTCGCGAGTTGCATTCAATGCGAAGGTCAATATCTATCGGGAGACGGCGCAGCCCATCCTGCTAGGCATCCAGGACAAGAAGCTGCCTACGCTGAGCCCGGTCTAGGCATGCGAAGAAGTCCGGTCGACTGGGGCGGCAATCTGGCCGTCTTTGCACTCATGGTCCTGCTGAATGTGCTGTCGAATGCACTGCCGATCAATGGGCAGACGATGCCGGAAATATCGGCCAGGTACCCTTCCCTGTTTACCCCTGCCGGTTTTACGTTTTCGATCTGGGGCGTGATCTACCTGTCCTTGCTGGTATTTGTCGTTTACCAGGCTCTGCCCTCGCAGCGCAACAGTGCACGCATTGCCAGGATCAGCGCGTATTTCAAGGTCAACTGCCTTGCCAATGCGCTCTGGATTGTCGTGTGGCACTACGACTTGCTCGCGCTTTCCTTGCTCGTGATGTTTATCATCCTGGCAACCCTGATCCTGATTTATCGCTCTTTGCTCGAGCAGCTCGATTGCAGCAGTCCCTTGCAGCATGTCGTCCTGCACTTGCCGTTCAGCCTGTATACGGGCTGGATCACGGTCGCGACGATTGCCAATGTCAGCGTGCTGCAAACGCATCACGGCTGGGACGCGATTGGATTGACCGCCATACAGTGGACATTCGTCAAGCTGGCCGCTGCCGGCGCCATTGGCGCGTTCGCGGTTCTGCGTCTAAGGGATCCTGTCTTCGTGCTGGTCATCGCGTGGGCCGCTTATGGAATCTCCGTAATGCAGTCAGCAACTCCCGCAGTATCGGGAGCAGCCACGACCCTGTCATTATTAGCGCTTATTCTCGCGGCGAACGAGGGCGTGTCCCGACTCCGTCGCGCTTGACGGGAGAACGACATGTCCAACGAGGGTTATCACGAAGCAATCGCAGAACTGAGCGACGAGACGCGAGACATGCATCGCGCAATCGTCTCCTTGATGGAAGAACTCGAAGCCGTTGACTGGTACAACCAGCGCGTCGACGCCTGCAAGGACGAGGCGCTTCGAGCAATCCTTGCGCACAATCGTGACGAGGAAAAAGAGCACGCCGCGATGGTGCTCGAGTGGATCCGGAGACAGGACCCTGCATTCGACAAGGAACTGAAGGACTATCTGTTCAGCGAGAAACCTATCGCTCACGATTGAATCAATTGGTCGGGGCGGGGAGATGAACGTCGCCCTCAGGGCGACGTTTGTCGGCCGGCAAAGCCGGCCTCGGTACGAACTCCTGGATGCGGTTCCATGCTCCCCACCCAGAACGAAAAATGGCCGCTCACTATAAGTGAGAGCGGCCCATTTTTCTAAACTGGTCGGGGCGGGGAGATTTCATCAGGTACATCCATGTACCTGACCCTCGCTTCGCTCGGGCGCGCTTTGCGCGTGCAAATCGGCTGTCCTGCCGATTTGTGAACCCCCAAGAAAGTTCCAGTCCTCGATCATTTCAAAAAAAATGGCCGCCTCAATCCAAAGTGAAGGCGGCCATTTATTTTTGAAATGGTCGGGGCGGGGAGATTCGAACTCCCGACCCCCACAACCCCATTGTGGTGCGCTACCAGGCTGCGCTACGCCCCGACCGTACTGCGGTTTTACGCACTTGCGCGCGTTCGTGCAGGGCGGCAATGATAACCGCCGCGACAGGACTTGGAAAGTAAAGAATTTAGCGCCGCAGAATCTTAAGAACTTGTTCAAGTTCCATTCGTATCTGCTTGATAATCTGCTGACTTTGCGTCACATCAGACTTGGCATCATCGCCCGTCAGGCGCTGCCGTGCGCCGCCGATCGTGAAACCCTCGTCGTACAGCAGGCTCCTGATCTGGCGGATGATCAGAACGTCCTGGCGCTGGTAATAACGTCTATTACCACGGCGCTTAACGGGCTTCAGTTGCGGGAACTCCTGTTCCCAATACCTGAGGACATGCGGCTTTACAGCGCAGAGGTCGCTTACTTCACCAATTGTGAAATAACGCTTACCAGGAATTGGAGGGAGTTCGTCGTTATTCCCCGGTTCCAGCATATGCTTCCACTCGGGCCTTTAGTTTTTGTCCCGGCCGGAAAGTCACAACGCGGCGAGCGCTGATGGGAATTTCCTGTCCCGTTTTCGGGTTCCTGCCTGGACGTTCTTTTTTGTCCCGAAGATCAAAATTTCCGAAGCCGGAAAGCTTGACCTGTTCACCGACTGCGAGTGATGCACGCAGCTCTTCAAAATACATATCGACAAGTTCGCGCGCTTCTCTTTTGTTGAGACCCAGTTCATTGAACAACGACTCGGCCATTTCTGCTTTTGTCAGCGCCATTGCGTTCAGTCTCTTAGTTCGGCAGCGAATTTGTCTTTTAGTTTGCTTGTTGCCGCAGCCATCGCGGTGTCCGCATCTTCGTCAGTAAGGGTGCGCGAAGTTTCCTGCAAAATCAAGCCTATTGCGACGCTTTTTCGCCCTGCTTCTATGCCTGGACCTTTGTAAATGTCAAAAATCCTGACATCTTGAATCAGCGCGGGTGCGCTACCCGCAACCGCATCCACGATTTCGTCCGCTGTCACATCGTCATCGACGATAACGGCGAGGTCGCGTCGTATCGCGGGATACCTCGAGATCGACGTTGCGCTGGGCGCCTGAGATGCCAGCGCTTTGGCGGCGTCCAGTTCGAAAACGTAGACCGCGCCTTTCAGGTCGTAGCGCTTTGCGAGGCTCGGGTGCAGCTTACCGATGATGCCGATGATCTCGTCGTCACGCCGAATCTCGGCCGCCTGCCCGGCCTGCAGCGCCGGGTGTTCGGTGGCCTCGAATAAGATTTCGCCGGCTTGCGACGACAGCAAAAGCAAAGCCTCGACATCCGCTTTTATGTCAAAGAAATCAACGCTTTCCGACTTGCTACTCCACTGCTCCGGCAACGCCGATCCGGTCGCGAGTCCCGCCAGCCGCACGACCTCGGTGTGCGCCTCGAGCGTGCCGTGGAACGACTTGCTCGCCTCGAAAACGCGCACGCGATCCTGCTGCCGAGCCACGTTTGCAGCGGCGGCTGCGACCATGCCGGGCCACAAAGAACCGCGCATCACCGACATTTCCGAGGAGATCGGATTACTCAGCACGAGTTCGGACTCGTCGCCTGTAAACGCCTCGTTCGCCTCGGCGTCGATGAAGCTGTAGGTGATCACTTCCTGGTAATCGCGCGCGATCAACGAGGCCGCTGCGCGTTCGAGCCCGACGCGAGTTTCGGTAACCGTCTCGAGCGGTGCCTGCGCAAAAGCTGTCGTCTCGGGAATCGAGTCGTAGCCATGAATGCGAGCAATCTCTTCTATGAGGTCGGCTTCGATCGCGATGTCGAAACGGTGGCTGGGTGGCGTGACATTCCATCCGCCGTCGCACGCCTCGACCGCTAACTCGAGCCCTTCGAGAATGCGCGCAATTTCCTTGTCAGCGATGTCGAGACCCAGCAAGCGCGTTACGTGATTCTTGCGCAGCATTATTCGCGGTCGTACCGGAAGGTGTTTCTCTTCCGATTCAACGATGAGCGGTCCGGCTTCGCCGCCGGCGATTTCGAGCAGTAACTCCGTCGCCCGTTCGACAGCGCGCCCCTGGCCCTCGGGATCCACGCCGCGCTCGAAGCGCAACGAAGCGTCGGTATGCATGCCGTAGCCGCGAGCACGGCCCGCCATGAAATCCTGTGGCCAGAATGCGGCTTCGAAAAAGACGTCCGTCGTCTTGTCGGTCACTGCAGTGCTCAGGCCACCCATGATGCCGGCTATGCCAATCGGCCCGCTATCGTCTGTGATGATGAGCGTGTCGTCACGGAGTTCGACCTCCTTTTCGTCCAGCAGCGTGACCTTTTCACCAGCCTTCGCAAGCCGCGGTCGAATCGGCCCTTGCAGCAGGCTGGCGTCATACGCGTGCAGCGGCTGGCCGTATTCGAGCATCACGTAGTTGGTGATATCGACGACGGGCGAAATGCCGCGCAGGCCGCTGCGACGCAGGCGCTCGGTCATCCAGATTGGTGAGCGGGCCGCAGGATCAATGCCGCGAATTACGCGCCCGGCAAAGCGCGGGCAACCTGCCGGCTCGACGAGCTCGACCGCGTGGACGGCGTCTACCGTCGCGGGAACTGGCGCGACGGCCGGATCCTTGAGATCGTCGCCGGTCAGCGCCGCAAGGTCTCGGGCGATGCCCAGGACGCTGAAGCAGTCGCCACGGTTTGGCGTCAGGTCCAGGTCGATTGCCGCGTCAGGCAATTTCAGATAATCGACGAGAGGCATGCCGACCGTGGCATCGTCGGCCAGGTGCATAATGCCGTCGGATTCGTCGCCGAGCCCGAGTTCCACCGCCGAACACAGCATGCCGTTCGAAACCACGCCGCGGATCTTGGCCTTGCGCAGCTTCATGCCATTGGGCAATTTGACGCCAGGCTTCGCCAGCGGCGTCTTCATCCCCTTGACGACATTCGGCGCGCCGCAGACGATATCGATGAGCGTGTCGCCGCCATCAGATACCTTGCACACGCTCAGCTTGTCAGCGTCAGGGTGCTTTTCGACGGCGACAACTTCGGCGACAACGACATCAGCCAGTCCCTCGCCTTCGTACTCGATAGCGTCGACCTCGTGGCCGAGCATGGTTAGCTGATGGCCAAGCGCCGCGGTATCGAGATCGGGATTCGCCCATTCGCGTAACCAGGATTCTGCAATCTTCATCGCCGTTACCTGAACTGCCGAAGGAACCTGAGATCGTTTTCGAAGAACGTCCTCAGGTCCGTCACGTTGTATCGCAGCATCGCGAGGCGTTCGATACCGATGCCAAACGCATACCCGGTGTATTTCTCCGGATCGACACCGGCACTTTCGAGCACGTTCGGGTGCACCATGCCGCAACCCAGGATTTCCAGCCACTTGCCCTCGCCCCACGAGACATCGACCTCTGCCGACGGTTCCGTGAACGGGAAATACGACGGGCGAAAACGCAGCTCCGCCTTGCGCTCGAAAAATGCTTCAACAAACTGGTGCAGCACTGCTTTCAGATTGGCAAAGCTGATGTTTTCGTCGATGACGAGCCCTTCCACCTGGTGAAACATCGGCGTGTGCGTCTGATCGGAGTCACAGCGGTACACGCGGCCCGGCGCAATAATACGAATCGGCACGCCTTCCTTGACGATCGAGCGAATCTGCACGGGCGACGTGTGAGTCCTCAGGAGGTTGCCCCCCGGGAAGTAGAACGTGTCGTGCATCGCACGCGCAGGGTGATTCTCGGGGATATTCAGGGCCGTGAAATTATGGAAATCGTCCTCGATTTCCGGGCCCGAACGCACGCCAAACCCGGCGTTGCGGAAGATCTTTTCGATGCGCAGCGTTGCCCGCGTCACGGGATGGAATCCGCCTATCGAGCTGCCGCGGCCGGGCAAGGTGACATCGACAGCATCCGCCGCCAGCTTTGCTTCAAGCGCCTCGGCTTCGAGCGCTTCGCGGCGCGCATTGAGACGCTGCTGCACTTCCTGCTTCGCACGGTTGATTTCCTGCCCGGCCGCCGCACGTTCTTCGGCAGGAAGCTGACCCAGGGTCTTCAGGCGGGCCGTCAGCTCGCCCTTCTTGCCGAGGTAGGAAACACGTACCGCATCGAGCGCGGCGAGGTCCGCTGCGGCGTCAATTTGCGACGCAGCCTGATCGATAAGCTCGCTAAGTGCCTGCATGATTGTTGCCTGATACGGGCGCGTATCGCGCCCGCCTCAAGTTCGCTTAGCTGGCGGCTTGCTGTTCGAGACCGGCTTTAGCCGCCTCTGCAATCGCACCGAAGGCCTCGGGATCGTGCACGGCGATATCGGCCAGGACCTTGCGGTCGACGGCGATATCGGCACGATTCAGACCATTGATCAGGCGGCTGTAGGACAGGCCGTGCAAGCGTGCAGCCGCGTTAATGCGCGTGATCCACAAGGCACGGAACTGACGCTTGCGCTGCCGACGATCGCGGTAGGCGTATTGGCCAGCCTTGATGACGGCCTGCTTGGCCGTCTTGTACAGTTTGCTGCGCGCGCCGTAATAACCCTTGGCTTTGCCGAGGACTTTCTTATGGCGGGCCTTGGCGACGACGCCACGTTTTACTCTTGCCATTGCTCAATCTCCTCTTAGCTGTAGGGAAGCATGCGTTTCACAGCCTTAACATCGGCCTCTGCCACCTGCAGAGTATTGCCGAGCTGGCGTTTACGCTTCGACTTCTTCTTCGTAAGAATGTGATTGAGGTGGGCCTGGGAACGCTTGTAGCCACCCTTGCCCGTCTTGCTGAAGCGCTTGGCCGCGCCCCGGTTGGTCTTCATCTTCGACATTTTGTCTTCCTTTTTAGCCTTGCAACGTACCTCGAAGGTCGCGGCAGGCGGGTAGAGCCGTCAGGACTTACGTCCCTGGCTGTTACTCACTTTTTGTATCGCTCGCTGGTGTCTTGCCCTAGTGCTTTTTCGGTGCAATCACCATGATCATCTGCCGTCCTTCCATTTGCGGCATCTGCTCAACCGAGCCATATTCTTCCAGGTCGTCCCGGACCCTTGCCAGAAGATTCGCACCCAGTTCTTTGTGCGCCATCTCCCGGCCTCTAAATCTCAATGTAACTTTGGTCTTGTCTCCATTCTCCAGAAATTGCACCAGTTTCCTGAGCTTGATCTGGTAGTCACCCTCGTCCGTTCCCGGACGAAACTTGATCTCTTTT
>Ga0209456_10000945_pt1 | contig 14598 bp, 33 predicted proteins | sample COG_11_FD_184755 | JGI IMG/M metagenome (GOLD analysis project Ga0209456, IMG submission 184755) | Pelagic marine sediment microbial communities from the LTER site Helgoland, North Sea, for post-phytoplankton bloom and carbon turnover... | ecosystem: Environmental > Aquatic > Marine > Neritic...
CAACTTCCTTGATGATGTTGTTGTAGTCGGTGACTGAGGCTGTATCGGTACGAGTCAGTGTCAACGTAGGACCGGGATTGCCGGCAAGCGACAAGGCTTCTGCAAATGCATATTTGAGTGCAAGACTCACAGGTAATTCCTCGGAGGTTGTCCCATCAACAAGTTAACATCGACTAATTCTGTTGCCGGCACAGGTGGCTCTCCTACATCAGGCATGAAGTCTATTGTGTTTGGGTGTATCGGATAGGTCGGTGTTCCAGTATGACCCGACACGTACTCTTCCTCGACGTCACCAGTTATGCGCAGCACGTACCTGTCGTCGAAGTTCGGCTCGGCAGGATCAGGCTGGTAGTCAGGATTCAATACACTCCATGTCTTTGTCACGGTGCGTGTATCAATCACCAACTGTGTGCCTGCCTGTCGGCAAGCCATGTCACCCCAGTTCCAGATAAATGCGCCGGCTATGATTATCCTGTTGGGATAAGTCGCGGCCAAGTAATCAAGCTCGACTTGAACAGCAGGCAGGTTGCTTTCAAATACGATAGCCCACAGGTGCCACACGTTGCCACCGATGTCTGGTGTCTTGAATAACTTTTGTCGCTCTACACGGTTCTGCATGTAGCGAAATATCTTGTACTCACGATCACCAACAGGTCCGGTGTACTCACCCTGAGTTTCCTCGTCCCACTGCAAACGCTCAACGATTGAGGTCTGGGCGTCGTCACGTAACGCAATAAAAACTTCAGCTAACATCAGAACGGTCTCAGTTGAAAAAAGGTCAGGCGCATGTATGGCATCTCATTCATTGTCCAGCCCACGTAAAATTCTTTCTTGCCCTTGTTTCTGGGCTTGCCCCAAGTGATGCGAAAACTGACGTACTTGTCATCGAGTGAGCGTCGATGTCTCCACTGGAATCCCGGCTCGGCCTCGAGAGTGTGATCACTGGTATTGGCCTTGGTATCAAACTTAACCGCGGGACGCTCGAACAGGTTATGTGCTGAGTTCCTGAATGCCACGTTCCAATAGCCCAAGTCAGTGGCATCACTCACACCCCAGATCGGGTGCTTCTTGCGATTCACAAACAGCACTGCGATCGGTGCCAGTATCTTTGCCGTGACCTTGCCGAACGTGCCGAGCAGTATGACCTTAAGCCAAGAAATAATCATATGCGAACAACAACACGACAAATATCGCTAACGCAACGAAAGGCCAGAGATAGACAGTAACCTTGCCTACCTGCCAGCGTTTACCTTGTCCCAAGAACTGTGCCATCTTGTGTAAGAATTTCATCGGGCATACCAACTATGGTCGGGGTTAAGTGGTGCTCCATCTGCATTGCATCCCATGTCAAAGCCGGCACCACCACGCTCCTGAGATTGCTTGAACTTGTCATGACAACTTTTGGTCATCGACTGCAGGTTCTGCTCGTTCCAGAATAAGCGGGTGTCTCCCTTGTGGGGTTGAATATGGTCGACGACATTCGCCGGCACCTTCTGACCCTTGTGATGTGGGCATTCACAATACGGGTGTCTCGCCAAGTGTCGAGCACGTAGCTTTCTCCACCGGGACGAGTAGTACAGTTTCATTGCTGCATCTGTCTTAACAATTGCTGCAGTGTCATCACTCTCTGCTGTTCAGCATCGTCCATCAACTTGGCAAGGTCTAGCTGTCCTCCACCACCAAGCATCCCTGTACTACCAGCCGCAGTACCCTCTGCCGCGGGTCCGCTTGATGCCGGCGCAAAGCCAGCCACCGGTCCTGTTCCTGCTGTCATCGATGGGAATTTTGCAGCGCCGGGGAAATTACCGGCCAGAAGACCTGCCGTGTTACCCAGTGAAGCACCGGAACCTATGGCACCTGTGGAACCCAGAGCACCACCACCAGCCGCGGCACCCAGACCACTACCAAGGGCAGAGCCTGCTCCCTTGCCGCCCAGTGCGCCTGCTCCTCCGCCAAGTGCTGCTACTAATGCTGGAAGTGCCATATCTTTACCTCAACTAACGAATTGTAGGTTGCGAACCGTGTACTCATGCTCTTCGACATGGGCATCGTCGGTTGCATAGTCAGTCTCTACCGTGAGCACCTTCACCTCTTCTGGCAGGCTGGTATCGATGATGGCATTGTCTTCTGCGATCACCTTGATTTCCATTTCGGTAGAGGGTGTGGCAATAACAGTCCACGCAACAATAGAGTTCTGTGATGTCTTGTCGTCCAACCTGTAACGAGCATTGGTCGGCGTAAACGCAGAACCAGACTCATCGAGTGGTCGGATGGTAAATGTTCTTACTGATTTTTCGTTTGCCATTAGCTTATATCTATAATTCGATTTGCGCCCTGTATTGACACGCTTCGACCAAGAGAAGAAAAGACGACACCCTTAGAGGCACCGATGATGGTTGTCCTGTTATTGGCAGATGACTCTGTAAATGACAAATATCTCGGGACACCAGTGATGCCCATGCTACGAGCTTGATCAGTAAACGACAGACTGTGCGCACCAATTCCAACAGACACCGTTGCAGAAACAGCACTACCAAGAAACGCAAAGCCAATGCTCTGCAAACCAACACCAATAAAACCATCGTTAGACTGCGGTAGTAACAACGCATCCCAAGTGGGGTCAATAGACCAACTGACTTCGAGGATGTCAATTAACGGTCCGGTGGTATCAAGCGGTTGCGAGATTCCATGCAGTGTATACCTGTCGCCAACATCAATCGTTGCATCGGCTATGGGTATGAAGTGCCACTGTCTGCGCTGCGCCGCTGTTAAGTCAGGTGATAATGCTTGTGGAATACCATGCAGTGCAAATCTATCGGACTTTCCAAAAGACCCGTCTACTATCGGGAGTCTGTGTAACTGCCTCCTTTGTGACTCAAGAAGTGCCACACACTAAGTTCCAGAAACCGCTTCTGCTTCTGTAAATGTGCCACCGGAGTCTGTGATCGCGGATTTGAAAACTTGGGTTGTTCCATTGTCTGCAAAAACGATGTGATCAGTGGAGTCAGTTGTTACCTTATTCCTGATCAGCCGCATGTAAAGATACGACAAAATCTCTTCAGCCGTTGGAGTCGCAGTCGGAGCACCCTGAGATTGTTCTGCAATGGTGTTTGTTGATAACGGGTTGGCATCATCCAGATCAAATGCGTGCTGGGCCGATGCATTGCCATAGGTCTCGATAGTTATCACCTCATCGAGCCAGACCTTTGTCGCCGTGTCCACGATGTAAAGTGTCACAACAGCGGCTTGCATTTCGGTTGCAGTCAACACCAAGGAATAACCTCGACCCTCGTCGGTCGCAGCATTTGTCGATGGTGCCTCTGCTCCCTGATCTTTCATGATGTCAATGTCTGCGGTGCCGATCGTCGCAGTTTCATTCAGGTCAATGCCATCAACGTCATAAACATGAAAGTTGATCGTCGTAGAAACTCCGTACTTTCTTAGATATGGACCCTGCATTTAATTTCGCCTTCTTCGTAATATTTCCAATCCAGCACCCGAAACAGCAGGCGCAATCACAATTGTCCATGCCAGCCACTGTTCAGCCCCAGTCAAAAGCCATGCACCGGGGTTATCACTAGCCGCAGCAAGCTCACGACGACAAGAATGCGACCTTGGTTTCGCACTGGCAGTTGTCGACCCTGACGAGACAGAGACCCCGTTACCGTAGTTGGTGGGGTACGTCTGCGCACTTTCATCATCATCCCCAGAAACTACTGCGGCAATAAACAAGTTGTCATCGGAACCACCACCCGCAGTAACACTGTTCGGGTCTGGCGCGTCACTACCAGTAGCGGATTCTGCAAAGGTTGAGATGTCTACATCAGTTGCTATAGACCCCTTCCATCCGATGATCCGGTACATATGCGCGCTCATTTCTTCGGCGGCAGCAGTAACAACATCGACCGTACCACCACCCTCGGTGCCAGCAGCATCAAGTGCATAAATACCACCATACACCTGATTGTTTGGTGAACGCTTATCCAACACATCCCACCCACTGGGAGTTGTTTGTGCCGTGGCGTTATCATTGGCAGCAATCAATATCAACAGATCCCCTGCATTGACCGTGGCCGGGAAGTCGCAAAGATGCTCCGTAGTTGCCGTTGCAAACGGACTCTCTGTTATAGATTCTACTGTCGGAAATGTCATAAAGCGTCATACCAAGATTTGCGAGCGAGAACAATTCCGTCAACAGGTGACATGTTAAAATCCACTGTTGCCGCGACACCATTATTAATAACGGTATCCTGAGACCCAACAATCCTCGTCCATTCACTAGCGCCACCCGGCAACGCGCTTACATCGATAAGTATAGACGCCTGCAATGGGTCGTTGTCTGGATTCACTATCACATAGGCATTATCAAACTCTCGACCCCATGAACCGTCTGCCCTTACAGTGGTTGGTGGGTCTTCTTTGGGATTGCCCATCCAAGACTTGTATAACTTTGTTGGCCCGGTTCCAAACCCGTAGTCTATAGAGCCGTTGATTAGACCATACTCGTCAAACAATGGGGTTGACTGTGCGCGCCCTGCTGTACTCAAAGGGTTGCCCGTAACCTGAATCCCAGTGATCGAAGCATGTGCGCCACAAAGCCATGCGGTACACATAGCCCATCTAGCCATATTCCAAACAGCATTTGATGCGGGGACAGGCGACCACGTTGATTTACCACCCGGACCAGTAACACCAGACTGTAAACACTGCACCCAGAAAGACATCGGAACGATTGCCGGTTCACGACACAGCCTTACAGACTGGTAAGCATTGAAATAGCTTTGCAGCCAGTTGCCCGTAGTGCCAGCGTTGCTGCCATCGGAATACACGCCACTACGCGGGAAGTTGTTGTTAGAGTTACCCTCAGAGAAACCACCATGAACATAGCCTTGGTCGGTTGCGCCGCTCAGTCGATACTCAAGGATGCAGTTGCGCAATTCTGCAAAACTTTCAGGCTTATCTTGCCTGTCTAGCGGTTTATCTGCCCACTGGTTTGTGTTGGTTAAAACAAAAAGGCCGGGGTTGTTAGACCACATCCTCTCGACGCCTTTACGCATGTTTCTGCGAACAGCGGAGTATGCTAGAACAGCAACCGCATCAGTGGAGACATGTGTTGCCTCTTCTGGATCGTAATAATCTTGAGCATCATCGTTGCCACCAATGTTGTCCCAGTTAATGCCGGATTTATTGCTGTGGAGTTGATGATTGTCCAGCATGACATTGATGCCACCCGGTCCTCCTATTTTAATTCCTGCAACAATGTGTGGGTCAATGTAAGCCGGTTGAACAAGGTTATCTGCATACCACTCAGGGTATGTAAGCCCATTGAATGGAGCCACGTAGTCAGACAGGTTAATCGTGTACTGGAAGCCAAACAGCAAAACTTTCTCGTTGGCAGAGTTATACGCCCAACCATCATCACTGCCGGGACCATCAAGGTTATCAAGATAGTTTTTTATAAAGAGCGCACGGGACGGGGTCGTGCGGTCAAACGCTTCTGTTACATTGTGGTATGTGCAAAGGTAGTGCGAATTAGTTGGGTTAGCGGCAAGTATTTCAGCGTTGCCATCAACCCTTGACATATACCCACTGGCAGGTGGGTCCGTGTCTACCTGTGTGCCACTGTCAAAGCCAATCACATGGCAAGCGTCCTGAAGACCTATGGCAATCCTATCTGTCGCCGCCGCAGTCCCTGTCTGATACATATTCAGCGAGCCACCCCTTGTAGCGTAGGTCAGGGGATAACCAGCAGCATCCTGAAAGATTGCCGTGACATTTCCAAGGGCGCGATTTATAGCGCCATCAATATCAGGCAACACACCACTGGTGCCAACCATCGAGCTTGTAACATCACTTAGTGTTGCTGCAATGCTTCCAGAGATGCCACCTGAACTGTCTGTGAGATAAATCGGCATCAAGCCACCAAGCTGGATATATCTATTTCCAATATCTGGCCGGCAGTCATGGTAACCGGACCGAGCGCAAGATCCTTGAAATGCAAAATGGCACTGGCATCAGTTATCACCACGCCCGTAACATCTCCACCGGTCCAAGTTGTTCCACCAGTATTTTCAAACTGCGGATTGCCGGGATGTTCATAAGTTATAACACCGTCCGTGCTCGACCATGTACCGCTTAACGAAATCGTTGCATATCCTGTACCGGACGGGTACGTGATATTTGAAAGGATTGTCGTTGCAGTGAGACTGTTCTGCGTGTTCGTGTACAGGCGCAAGTCGAGTCCGGTGTAAACTGCAGGAACAATTATATCGTCTTTGCCTTCATGGGGAGTTCCGCTGGTGCTCATTACGGATTGGGGCCAACGAGTTGGTTTGGTCCCCCAAGTGCGACTGAACCATTCAGGACAATCGAAATACTGTCGAGTTGCATATCCCCACCCCCACCAATAACCGATATGTCGCCATCCATAACATACGCACTACCGGAACTTTCAATACGAAACCAGTTTGATGTACCCGTTGCGATTGCTGTCGCACCAATGACCGGGTTCAAAGTAAGAACCCCTCCCGAGGAAGACCCGGCAAAAGCACCTGCATCACAGGTGAGTGTTGCGAGCAATGTAGTCTCGGCACCACCACTTGCGGGTTGTGTACCTGAGAAGATTTTGATCGTTGCAGACGCACCAGCAAGTGTCGCTATCTCGTCCATCATTGAGTCACGAAGTGGATTCGCCAGCTTAAGATTCGCCATGTTCTCTTCCGTGGTCTGCGGCTTGCGCCAACATTTCTGGAGTAACGTCGTCGCCCTGTGCATTGACAATCAGATACGCTAACCCTTTGGGGCCGAGTGCATCGATCGCAGGTTGCAGATCGTCGGGTGGGGTTACTGTTCCTGATAAGTTTTTCATAGGCATAAAAAAACCAGCTCGAGGCTGGTTGTCCGAATAAAGCGGAGCCGGGTCGCTCCGCTGCTCATCGCGTCATTGGATGAGCCAAGAAATTGTTTTCAGAGGTTATTACTTCATCTTGCGTGAGAGTATCAGGTTGAGTACTGGACATGTTGGACTAATTGGACCCTCGACTGTAATTCGATTGTCTCCCACAAGGCACGTTGCGCCCGGTCAAGTCGGGAGTAGTACGTGCTCTTGTTCAAGTCCAGAAAGTTTCGCTTATCGGCGACCTTGCTGATCACCCCGTAATGCACGTAGACAATACGTTTCAGCTTCGATTCCATGACCTTCCACGCCCGGTGAAACTCCATTACATCGGTGGGCATGTCACGAATTGGCACCACCTGAACGTGCGTCCTGATAGCGGCACCGATACTGCCTTCTTCCATGATTCTGCCCATGATTGAGTTTTCGGGGTAGCCACTTGGCACTTTGCGCAGATATCGTCCCCAGTCCTTGCCAAGCTCATCAACCCAGTCAATCATCGTCGCTCCTCATTAAACCGTCAAAAGTGACCTCGTACAGCACGCCACCGATCAGCATATACACGCGACCGCAACGCATCGTTACATGAGTGAAATACATAGTCATGAAGCACCATGCGGGGAAGTGTATCAGATTTCACCGCGGCCTTTCATCAGCCTGAGTTCGGCTTGAGTTCTCAAACATCCTTCGGCGTGAGCAAGCCTGAGTATGTCTTTTCCATGATCTGATTTGACTCGTCCATCAACGAGGTCGTGACAGTGACTGCAAGACCATGCTCCGAATGCGAAATCGTCAGGCTTAAGTCCAGCTCCTGAGTATCCTGCGAGTCGGTAATGTGCGAGCACAGTTTCACGTGGATCATGGCTACACCCCGGTAGTCTTATCATGCATTTCTGGCCTCGAGCCAGCTTACGAAGGTTCATATGCCATCGTCACAAGGCGTATAGCCTCGTCTACGTTGTCCAGTTGCCTGACCTGTCCGCGCCAGTTCCTGATGAAGTCACGCTGATCTTTTTGACGCTTGTCGACATAGGCACCCTCACGCTTAATTTCGATCAGGAAGTTCCTCTTGCGATAGCCGACCAACAAGTCCACCGGGTAACCAATGACAACAACGTCACACTTGATTGCACGCAGTGCCTCGACAATTTCCTGCTGGTTGGTGTCGACACGCTTTGCGTATTTCGGTTGCCTGCTCATTGCTTGGTCGCCGACCACGATTCAATCATCGCAATATTGACCTCATCAAACATTGGCGCATAGCATTCGTATGCGAGCTTCAAGTCCCTGCCTATCTCCCAAGGTTCACGATCATCAGCCCAGTCGATCGTGATCTCGTCGCCATCAAACGTGATATGGATTTGATTCATGTCTCAAACTCCTCCACCTGTTCTAACACTGATCGTAGCATGTCGCCGGTATAGTTTTTCAGCACGTACTTGGTGATGACGTCGATGGTCTTCGTGTAGAGTTCTTCAAACTCCTCCTCGGACATCGAGGCAAACGATATGGACTTGGGTTCGATTCGCGTACTGCCATCGAGCCTCACATAGCTGTCGTGAAAACCGGCAAGGATGATGCAGTCTTTTCGGAACCGGTCAAAGTTTTTCTCCGCACATTCTGTCGCCGGTTCCCAGTAGTCATAGGCGAAATTCAGCAAAGCGAAGTATTTGCGGTGGAACTGGTAGTTGCGTACTCGAGTCAACTTCACTCGAGTCGGCTCACCCTGCTTGATTGACTTCAGCAGTTCACTGTCGTTCTCACTGGCAGGATACAGAGCGCCGTTCATCTTGATCAGGAAGATGTCCATCAGTTTGACCCGTCATCTGACGTCCACCTATCTCTGCGATGGTATTTCACCTTGAAAGTGTGTTCACACCACCCACACTCAATCTCTGACAAATCCTCGTCAAACGCTTCGTATTCAACAGGGTCAAGAACACGCAAACAAAATGGACACTTTGGGCCTCTATTGCTATGTCTTTTCATCAGAACAAGTCCAGATTACGTGCTGCTTGCATCTCTGGTGACAACTGTTCCTTGATACAATCAAGTGAATGCAATAAGTTGTGCGGTACGAAATAAGCCGGCGGACCACCATTGTTAAATGTTTTTTTGAACTGTTCCATCTTTGCCTTATCTGCCTCATACCACCCAGCAATAACCATTGACGGTGGTTGACCTGTAACTGAAACAACCTTGCCCTTGTCGTTGTCTTTGACCTTCAGATCATTACGGGTTGAGTACCTGACCTCGTATTCACCGACATCCGGTATCGTCTGGTAAGTGTCAACATGACCCCCCCAGTACACGTTCAGGTGCTTGGCAACCGCTAACTCTGCGAACGCTGCACGAATATGGTTGTCGTGTAATTGACCGGGATATTGTTCAGCAAATCTTGGTGATGATTGTTTCAGTATGGCACTCATTTGTCTTCGACTGCCCACCATTGCTGCCATTACAATCTCGTACTTTTCCAGTTCTACCACTATTCTCATCGTCGCTCCTGCTAACTGCTTCCACGTAACTGTCCGACTGCGCCTAAACACGCTTCTCGCGCAGTTACAAAATCTCGTTTCTCACCCTTTTGCCGGTTGCTTTTCTCGGAACCGGTTAAATTACCTGTTCCATTACTCTGTTCTTTACTCTGTTTAGAGGTCACTGTGACTAGGGTGTCTGGTCGCTCTGACAGGGGGGGTCTGTCACTCTGACTACCCCCCTTAGTCACTGTGACAGGGGTAGTAGTGGTGGTATGGTCACTATGAATGAGGTATTTCTCAAGCATTTCGATGTTGAGATAGTACAAATTACTGGCACCATCCTGACGTTCAACATTGAAAAACCCCAACACCTCGAGATTATGGATAGCTCGACGGACGGTAGAATCTGAGAATCCTGTCATGGTCACAAGTCGCGCCACACTCGGCCACACCTTCGTGCCGTTCTTCTTATTCTGGTGGTCAAGCAGGCAGACAAGGGTCCATTTCTGCGTTGCCGTAAGGTCGAGATGAGCCGACACAAGCCTATTGACTAGGGGTCTGTTTTTGGGCGATGATTCATTTGGCACGAGGTTTTACTCCAATTGTTCCCTTGTGTCTCCGGTGTCGGATGCGTAACGCATAACCGGATTTAGAAGCCCCTCGAGTTCTCATCGTCCTCGGGGGGCTTTTTTATAATCTACTCTCGCTCCTCCTGCTTTGCAAGCCAAGGAATTGGCCCCCGTAAATAAAGCTCACGCACATGCTTTAAACACCAGATGTCAACGATACCATTTCTGAAATCATATCCCGGTCGTAACATCACCTTGTCGTCGGGATTCTTTGGCAGGATTACAAGTCTCATAGTGGCTGGGTCTCCATCTGTGTGCCCCATATCTCACCGTCAAGCACGATCGCAGCACAGCTATCTTCAGGTGCGACCTCAATCTTTCCTAATGTTCCTTTCTCCAGATCGAACCACGCTCTGACCTTACGGTATCTGAGTTGCATGTGTGAATGTTTCCCGGCCCGAGCGTAGGTGCTGAATTGTCTGGTATCACCGTCGTCGGTGACGTTCATCCAGCACCGATACCATCCATCAGGCCACGCCTCGATACCGATGTTCTCGTAAGCCTCAACAGCCTCGGCCTCAGTGAATGGAATGTTCGCAACAACAGCCGCCGCCATTGCCGCCTTGATAAATTGTCTACGATTAAGTCTCATACCCGTCCCCAGCCTTTCAGTAATCGGTTGTTCCTCACCACGCCGCGGTCCTTGTGTCTTGACCTCTGGCATTCGGCACACGTTCCCTGATGTCCATCAGCACGTTTCCTGTCGACGTAAAATAATTCAATGTCCAACGTGTCACCGCAGTTGGTGCAGGTCTTTGTGAGTTTCATGGCTTACCTGCCAGTCCACAGTAACCCCTTCTCGCTGGTGGCGGTTTATTGCTCTCAATCGCTTTGATATGCTTCTGTTCCTCGATTGGCAACCACCGCCATGCCATGCAGTCTGATGCGATGCAAGATGGTGTTCCATTGCCGTCGCTCGTACACCCACGCGAGTCTAATGTAGTGTCACCAACTCGCTGGAATGTCACAAACGGGCACCAACGCTTTCTTGCTTCTTGTTCAGTCATCGTCATTCCTCAAAATGGTGCCTTGTCTGTGGCAACTTCTTGCTCTGGTTCACGACGCATCATGCACTGCTTACAAGTAGCCTTGCGACGTTCCATTATTAGTCCCGGCACTCGACCGGCTTCAATAAAAGTTAACTGCGTTAGCGGGTAATCTTTTTTGCAGGTTTCACACTGCATGAATCTTGTCCTTAATACTAAAATACAACCGTTTTTTCTTGTGCCTTTTTTCGTAACAAGGGAAACAAAGTTTTGAATCGTAAACCTGCAGGGGATTGGCAATCTCGTAGGTGCGAATCACGGAACCCAGTCTTCCGACCCTGCCGCAGTCCTCGCAAATGGCCCTCATTTCTTGCGCAAATTGCGCGCAGATCGACGGATAAATGCGCGAATTAGGTCCGCTGGGGAAATTCCCTTTCGCGATGCCACCTCGCGAAGGTCTGTAAGTTCCTGATTCGTAAGGCGAAACTCGTACCTTTCTTTTTTTGTCTCCATCCGCAGATAATACACCTTTTTTTACGGTCCGTACACTTGCGTTTTGTCCGTACAAGCCTATACTTAACTCATCACCTGCGAGGACACATCATGAAAAATCAACAGAAGCAACACCTGCTCAACGCCTTAGAGTCAATTGACTTAGATCGCAAAGAGGCTCTTATTTCTCGTCGTAAGATTCAAGAGAATCTTGACGATGTGAATAACAACCTGACGGCAATTGGTCTCCGCCTACAAAATCTCGAAACAATCATCAATAACTTATAACCTGCGAGGACACATCATGAACTCATACACAGTAACTACCGACCACCGCAACGCCTACGTCATCTTTGCCGACTCTCACGAGGAAGCAATCGAGAAGTGTGACCAGTCCCACCCGGACGAGCGCGCAATGGTTGTTACCCAGACCTCATCATAACCGATGATTTCACGCGGCAAATGGATGCGGTACAAGTCGGGCAAAGTTCAGCACATTGTCTTGCCCGGTTATGACTGGCCTTACATGGCTTGTAAGCAGAGGACCGGATATAAGCATGACTTTATTGTCTACGAGGAAGACCACGAAGACTTTTCACAAGCCGACCACCTGCCAAAATGCAAGCGCTGCCTTGCTACATATGAAGCAAAACATCTAGAGGACTAAATCATGAACAACCGTGAAAAAGAAATTTATCGTCACCTCAACACCCACCCGTTCAATCAGACAGAACGCTGGCATGGTCGGCTCAATCGACTGCGAAATAGATTCCCACGCGAATTTGCCTCTGTATTAGAAATGAGAAAAAGCAGCCGCTCCCCCGACGACCAAATTTAATCACCCGACTAACCTGCGAGGACACATCATGAGAGCAAATACGAAATCACGGCAAACCACGATAAATGTTGACGGTCAAAAGATTGTCGTTAAGAGCCGCCTGCGCACTCGCCAAGCTAACCCCGTTGGGTTTCGCGTATGGATCAATGGTGAACAATCTGATTGGTTTACCCCAGACCGCCAAGAGGCTGAAGGCAAGGCACTTGATCGTTGGATAGATAAAAACGATGCGGCCATAAAAAACAGGCTGGTTCGAGATTAAACAGCCACACCTGCGAGGACACATCATGAACAACACTCCAAGACCCCCAACCGTGGAAGAGCAAGCTGCAACGAAAGAGCACAACGCTCAACTCTGGTTTGGACCCGGCAACAAAGACAAGGAAGTTGGTTCCGGTTACAGGCAGAACTGTCGCAACGGCAACATCATCAAGTGGTGGTGGACCCGCACACAAGGTGGATTCTGGACGGTCCAATTAACAGATGCTGAACACAACCAGATTTCCATAAACGATGGTGAGTGCTTTTACTGCTACACCAAGGTCGAGGTCGCCCGTGAAGTGCAGAGCCTGTTAGTGGAGAACCAGTCATGAAACTACACAACGCATTACAGGTCGCCGGCCAGAAGCACAACCGCTATTGCGGACCCGCGGCGCTTGCAGCCATGACCGGACTCAACACGGGTGAGGCAGCGGCACTGCTACGACGAGCCTCTGGCAAAGCCAGTGTTCGCGGATGCCACACCCGATTCATGATCCGCGCACTGGCATACCTCGGACTCGAAGTACATCGTCGTGACTACAGTCGATCTGATTGGCCGACGATCGGTAAGTGGCTGAAGACCTACACCGGTCAACCTGTCATTCTGGTTGCCGGCAATCACTACTGGGCATTGAGCGGGGACCAGTACGTCGACTCTTTTAACAGGATACCGACACCGATCAGCAAGATCCGCCAACCCCGAGCGCGGGTCGAGTCAGTACTGATACTCTGGGATCCGAACGAGGAGGCGTCATGAGCAGACTCTACTCAGTACCCGTGAAGTGGGAGCGCAGCGAGGAGGGATACGTTGATTCCAAATGCGGACGCTTCGAGATTGTGCCGCTGTTCTGCGGCACCACCCGACCACAGTACTACGAGATGTACTACACCGATCCAGTGATGCTAACGCGCCGCAGAGTCGTCGGACTCGCTGATACGCAGCGTAGTTGCAAGGATGAGGTGGAAGACTTCCTGATCAGGGAGCGGAAACGCCTCAAGGAGATTAAATCATGAACGACCTTAACAACACACTGATCGACATGACTCGCAACCCATTCCTGCCCAAACGTGAGCCGGCACCAGTGTCAAAAATAGACCAGCCCGGCCCGAACGCATGGGACTTCTGCAAAGACCGTCCAGAGACTTTTGGACCAGAGGAGGACTTCAGGGTGGTCGACAATCGTATCTTTTACGCCGTGTCTGAGGCAGCGCTAAACTGGGCATACGCCAAGTTGCCAGCCGATATTGACCGCCACAACATCAACGGCTTTGTGGTCGGACCCCAGTGGATCCGGTTCATTGTTCACCGGGCGCGGCAGGACAAGCTGATGTCTCGTGCGGACTACACAGAAGCAATGGAGGAGGCGCACAATCAGGCGCTACAAGGTGAAGTATGAAACAACCAGTCATGGAATGCCCGTCCTGCAAAGAGATTGAGTTCGAGCACATTGACACCCTGACAGCAGCGGGTGAGAAAGACGTTCTCGAGTATCGCTGCGGTTCATGCGGTGAGTACGCAACTTTTCTAGGACCATTACCGGAAACAGACACAATCGCGGTGGCGTGGACTTATGTCCCCGTGCATCTTCGCAACCAAGCTGAATAAACCCAAATAGCCAGAGGAGGCAGAAATGGGAATTGCAGAAACAGGAAAGACATATTTAGAGGAGCGCGAGAAGTTGGCGCGTGAGGAAATCAAGTGTTTTGACAAGCCAGAGGAACGTGAGGAAATGATGTTCTGGAAAGGTGTGAACGCAGCACTCGACCTCACGAAAATTCTCGATGGCAAGGAGGCAGCGTAATGGGATACATAGCCAAAGATACCGGTGGTGGTTCCGACTGGGAACCTGTACCAACCGGGACACACCTTGCACGCTGCGTGACAGCAGTTGACCTCGGGCTACAAGCTACCGGGTTCGGAACCAAAGAAAAGTTCTATCTCGGCTGGGAGTGCTGCGGCGTCAGGGTAACGTGGGAAAAGGATGGTAAACAGCACGAAGGGCCGGCACTGATCGGC
>Ga0209456_10000947_pt1 | contig 14586 bp, 11 predicted proteins | sample COG_11_FD_184755 | JGI IMG/M metagenome (GOLD analysis project Ga0209456, IMG submission 184755) | Pelagic marine sediment microbial communities from the LTER site Helgoland, North Sea, for post-phytoplankton bloom and carbon turnover... | ecosystem: Environmental > Aquatic > Marine > Neritic...
GTGCGAGCCCCGTTCGCACACGAGGCCGCGGCGCGCACGCTGGTGCGGTCGCTGAAGTATCGAGGCCTCCTCGATGTGGCGGGAGTCTTCGCAGCAGCGATGGTGCCCTTGCTCCCCACCTCGGTCACCGCCCTCGTGCCCGTCCCTCGCGCCGCGGCGCGTCGTCTCCGATTCGGGGTCGACCCGGCCGCCGAGCTCGCGGCCGCCCTCTCCCGCTCAACGGGGCTGCCGGTGGTGAACGCCCTGCGGGCACCGATGTGGTGGCCTCGCCATGCCGGCAGGAATCGGGAGCGTCGGAGGGGGGTTGGATTCACCGGTCGCATGCCGGTGCGTTCGAGCGCGGTCCTGATCGACGATGTTGCCACGACGGGGGCGACGCTCAGCGCCGCTCGGGCGGGCCTGAAGGGTCTTCCGACTCTTGCTCTCACGGCGACGTCTGTGGGTAGAGTTGTCGCAAGGGTGTATCCCCCTCATCGAGTTCGGGAGGTCACGTGACGGGATTGCCGTTCCGTCCGGCAGGATCGGCAACCGCACGGCCCACCCCCACGTTCCCCCGGTCGGCCCTCATCCCTCCGAGCGCGCCGCGACCGGGTCGGTGGCCGCAACCAGGCGTCATCAGGTGGCGCTTCCAACGAAAGGAGCTTCGGTGAACGTTCGTGTGCACGGTCGAAACATGCAGGTGGGTGAGGACATGGCCGAGCTGGCCGAGGGGAAGGTCCTCCATGCGGGCCGCATCTTCGACGGCGGCACCGTCGACGTCGAGTTCAGTGAGAGCCACAACCCACGCTTGTCCAACGGTCGATTCAAGGTGGAGATCACCAGTCTCGCCGCCGGTCACACCGTGCGCGTCGAAGCCGACGCCTTTGACGCACGGGCGGCTCTCGACCTCGCCGCCGACAAGTACGAGCGACAGCTACGGAAGCTGAAGGAGCGCCTCGTGCAGCGATCTCGCCGGACTGAGAACAAAGCGCTCAATGAGGAGCCCACTTCTCCCGAAGAAGAAACCGTTCAGGGCTTCAACATCGTGAGAACGAAACGATTCGCGATGAGGCCCATGACGCCTGAGGAGGCCGCGCTACAGATGGATCTTCTAGGACACGAGTTCTTCTTCTTCCTGGATGCCGAAAGCGGCCGCTACAGCGTGCTGTACCACAGGCGGGACGGATCGTTGGGGCTGATCGAACCCGAGTGAGCATATGAGAAGGCTGCTGGTCGTAGACGATGTGCCGCTGTTCCGAGCGGGGCTCACCTCCGCTCTGAGGGAGGCGGGCTTCGAGATCACCGGAGAAGCCTCCGACGCCGAAGGCGCCGTGGCGGCCGCCGAAGGACAGCAACCGGATGTCGTGCTTCTCGACGTGCTCATGCCGGGGCTGTCCGGGCTGGATGTGGTTGAAAAGATCACGGCCGTGGCGCCGGAGGCCCGAGTGGTGCTGCTCACCGGAAGCGAGTCGGAGGAAGACGTTCTCTCTGCGATCAAGTCCGGCGCCAGGGGCTACATCGTGAAAGACATGCCGTTTCCCCAGCTGGTCGACTCCATCAAGTCGGTCGGCAACGGGGGGGCTGTGATCTCACCCCAGATGGCGGGCAAGCTGTTCGACGTGTGCCGGCAGTTGCTCCGACATCAGGAACTGCTGCAGGCGCGCAAGCCCACGTTGACGGGGCGGGAGCTCGAGGTGCTCCAGTTGGTGGCTCGGGGGAAGACCAGCCGGGAGATCGGCAACATCCTGTTCATCTCGGAGAACACCGTGAAGAACCACATCCGGAACATTCTGGACAAGCTGGGTCTCCATTCCCGCAACGAGGCGGTTCTGTTTGCGGTGCGGGAGAACCTGATCAGTCTGGACTGATGGGTGGCGAGTGACATGGACGCCCAACTCGCCCTCGATTCCGTCGAAGAGCATGCCGTACGTTTCCTCAACGCGCTCGGCGCCGCCTGGATCACCTTTCAGCTCTATCCCAACCCCGCCCAACACGAGCCGTTCTTGCGGGCGGTCTCGGTCGTGAACGACGAAGCGGGTGCTCCCCCCATCGGGGTGGGTCCCGGGCTCTTCTTCATTGGGGACGAGGAGTACGTCCCCGAGCGCGAGGGTGTGGAGAAACTCGCCAGACAGCTCTTCCTTCACGATGCCGAGCAGATTCTCAGCGTCGGTGGAGCCGAGGCCGAAGGCCTGGCCGCGTTCTTCGAGGTGGTGGCGAGCGACGACGAAGACGTACGCGCTCTGGGCGGGATCGCGATGGCGCTGTCCGGCATGGAGCACACCGGCTTGGTCCTCCGCCAGCGAGGCTTGCTACATATGGGCACGGCCGAAGGCGCGGCCTCCGACGAGGCCCCGGATGCCGTGGACGATCTTGCCGGAGTCGCGGGGGCCGCCGGAGTGGCCTTCGCGGGTGCCAGCCCCGATGAGATTGCCGATGCCGTCATGGCGATGGCGGAGATCGCGGAAGGGAATCTCATCGATGCTGAGGGCGCCATCGATGCCTATGTCGACGGCTACCACACGTTGCACGAAGAGATCGCGATCGCCATCGAAGGTTCCGACGACTCGGCCGAGCTTCGGGTTCAGGTGCCGTCCGACGACCCCTACAAGACGGTTCGCTCGTTCATCGAGGCGTTCTTCCACCTCCCCCGGTGGGTCCAGATCTCGATCCTCGAGCGGGTGCTGGCGGACATCGAACGCCCCAGCCACCAGATGTTTCTCGACCAGTTCTCCGGCCACGACCTCACCGATCTGCTCCGCGACCTCTCGAGCGACGCTTCCCAGGCGCTCATGCAATACGCCGTGGAGGCGTCGGCCGAGCCTGGAGGCCATCCCCTGGATCTCCTCGCCGGCCTCACCGCGGAGAAGAAGGTCGAGGCGGAGCGCAAGGCTGTCGCCGACCGGGTCTCGGCGATTCTGCGAGGGGCGGGAGAGGGACCGCTCACCGAAGACCTGCACGCCTTGCGAACGGACATGGGGCGCCCCTTCGATGCAGAACGGCTCGAGGCAGGCACGTTCTACGGCTTGTTCGAGTGCGAGCACCGCCGCGACCGCCTCCAGCGCCTCGTGCGAGTGTGGACGGGCCGCGTGGCCCGCTACATCCGCGACGACGACCTGGTGAATGCCGAACGTCTTCTCAATTCGGTGCTCGAGAATGATCCCTACCCGGAGCAGCACGCCGAAGCGGTCGGCAAGGCGATCGAGCGCATGGCCACGCCCGAACTCCTCAGACTCCTCGCTGATCGCGACGGTGACGACAAAGCGGCCGCAGCCGAGGCGCTCCTCGCCGCCTTCGGGTTGCATGCCATCGACCAGCTCGTCGCCCAACTCGCCGGCGAGGAAGACAGCCGGGTGCGTCGATCGCTCACCAACATGCTGGCCGGTGCCGCCCGCGCCAAGCCGCAGACACTGGATCCATACCTGAGCGACCATCGCTGGTTCCTGGTGCGCAACCTCACCACCGCGCTTGGTCGGACCGCGAACCCAGAGGCCATGGGTTCGATCCGGCACGTACTGACGCACTCGGATCACCGGGTCCGCATGGAGGCCCTGCGATCGACGGTCCGGTTGTTGCGGGACGAGGCAACACCCGTGCTCGTTCAGGGGCTGTCCGATCCGCACGAACAGGTTCGTCACACGGCGGCGACCCTCGTTCGGGGAGCAACGGGCGGCGACGCCGATCGCATGCTCGCCGACGAACTGCGAGCCGGGCGCCTCCCGCCGGACATGAGCATCGAGCTCATCGTCATCCTCGGCGAGCGCAGGAGTGCCGACGGATCCCGCGTTCTCGAAGAGCTGGCATCACGCCGATTCGCGATGCGAGCCCACGCCCGGGCGAAACGACGAGCCGCCCGCCAAGCGCTGAAAGGAAAGGCGCGGTGAGTGAGCGTCAGGTCGGGCAACTGCTCAAGGATCTCCGGCGACTGGTCCACCAGGTCGGGCTGTATCCGGAAGGCCACCCCCAGACGGCCGAGGCGACCGATCTCGCGGCTCGGGCCGTCGATGCCTTCCTGGATGGGGAAGAGGAGACCGTCCTCACCATTCATGAAGACGCGTTCTATCGCAACCGTACCGTCGTGCCTCATGCCTCCCTCGAATACCGAGGCAAGCTGCGTGACCTGCAACGGCGTGGCATCGAATCCCTGACCTTCACCGCACCGGTCTCCCGGAGCGACCTCTACGACATCGCTACGTTCGCTGCAGGGTCATCGGACGACCTGCCGGCCGACGGAACGATCCGGCTCAATGAGCCCTACGCCATCGACCCCGAGACCGATGACACGCCGGCCTCTCGATTGCGCGGTTCATACGGCGCCACCCTCGACGCCATGCGGTTCGTCACGACCGCCATGGTGAGTCGCGGCTCATTCGAACTCGGCTCGGTCGTTGAGGCGGTCGAGGGGATGTTCGAGAACACCATGGCCCATCCGGGCGCCGCCCTCCTGCTTTCGACGGTGAAGAGCCATGACGAGTACACGTTCTTCCATTCGGTCAACGTCGGGATCCTCTCCCTCGCCATCGGTCAGGTGGTTGGGGTCGAACGAGAGATCTTGGTCCCGGCAGCGGTCGGAGCAGTCCTTCACGATATCGGCAAGGTGGCCGTCTCGCCCGCCGTTCTCAACTATCCGGGACGGCTCAACGAGGATCAGTGGAACGAGATCACCGTGCACCCCCAGGAGGGAGCCCTGGCAATCATGGCCGCCGGCGGACCCGGGAGCGAGATCGCGGCAACGGTGGCCTTCGAGCACCACGCCCGCTTCGACGGGCAGGGATATCCGGCCGTCACCCGGACCGGTCGGCCTCACGTCTACAGCCGGCTCGTCCAGGTCGTTGACACCTACGACGCCATCACCGCCCGGCGGGCATACCGCCGCGCGGAGAGCCCCAACCGGGCACTCGAGGTCCTGCTCGACGGGGCGGGCTCGGCATGGGATCCCGATTTCGTCCGCGCCTTCATTCGCATGATGGGCGTGTACCCGCCGGGATCGATCATCCTCACATCGTCGGGGTTGACCGGCGTCGTCGTCGCTCCGGCCGAGGAGCACGGGGCCCCGCTTCCGGTCGTGATCGTGAAAGATCCATCGGGCATCCATATCGATGAGCCGGAGGCGGCCACGGTGCCGATCGAGGACGTCGTCGCTCAGATCCTTCCCCAGGACGCGGACATCGATCCGGCCGCCCTGCTCGAGTCCGCAACCCAACAGGTCGCGATCTCGTAGGCGACGACGATCGGCAGGAGTGTTCCGAAAGGGCGGCTGCTCCCGTAGTATCCAGGAGCCATGTCCATCTTCGGCAAGGTCCTCCGGATGGGTGAGGGCAAGCGGCTGAAGGAGCTGCAGGTTCTCGTCGAGCGGGTCAACGCCCTCGAACCCGAGACCGAAACGCTCTCCGACGAACAGCTACAGGCCCGCACCACCGACTTCAAACAACAGATCTCCGCCGGCGCCTCCCTCGACGAGATCGAGGCCGAGGCCTACTCGGTCGTGCGCGAAGCCGCCAAGCGGACCCTCGGCCAACGACATTTCGATGTCCAGGTCATCGGGGCCGGTGCATTGCACCGCGGCATGATCTCCGAGATGAAGACCGGTGAGGGCAAGACGTTGGTGTCGACGATGCCCTCCTATCTCAACTCCCTCGGCGGCGGTGGCGTCCATCTCGTCACCGTCAACGACTACCTGGCGAAGCGAGATTCCGAGTGGATGGGCCGGATCCATCGCTTCTTGGGCCTCGAGGTGGGCCTCATCCAGGCAGAGATGCTCCCCGCCGAGCGTCGACCGGCGTATGCCGCCGACATCACCTACGGCACGAACAACGAGTTCGGCTTCGACTACCTGCGCGACAACATGGCGATGCGAGTCGAGGACCTGGTCCAACGGGACCACGCGTACGCCATCGTCGACGAGGTCGACTCGATCCTCATCGACGAGGCGAGGACGCCGTTGATCATCAGCGGCCGGGTCGGCGAGACCGGGAAGTGGTACCGCGAATTCGCCCGGATCGCACAGCGCATGCGCCGAGACGATCACTACGAGGTCGACGAGAAGAAACGTCAGGTCGTGACGACCGAGGACGGCGTGCTTCGGGTCGAACAGATCCTGGGCATCGACAACCTCTATGACTTCGCCAACGTCGACCTCATTCACCACTTGGATGTAGCGCTCAAGGCCAAGGAGCTCTATCAACGAGACGTCGACTATCTGGTTCGCAACGGTGACGTGAAGATCGTCGACGAGTTCACAGGCCGGGTGCTCGACGGCCGGCGCTATTCCGAGGGGCTCCACCAGGGCATCGAGGCCAAAGAAGGCGTGCGCATCAAGGAAGAGAACCAGACCCTGGCGACGATCACCCTGCAGAACTACTTCCGCATGTACGAAAAGCTCGCCGGCATGACGGGAACCGCCCTGACCGAGGCGGGCGAGTTCGCCGAGATCTACGGTCTCGATGTGATCGAGATCCCAACGAACCGTCCGATCACCAGGGCCGACGAGGCCGACCTCGTGTATATCGATGAGGAGCACAAGTTCGATGCTGTGGTCTCCGACCTCGAAGAGCGGAACCGAATCGGTCAACCGGTGCTCGTGGGCACGGTCTCGATCGAGAAATCCGAGCGCCTTGCTTCCGCGCTGAAGCGGAAGGGCATCCCCCATGAGGTGTTGAACGCCAAACAGCACGAACGGGAGGCCCACATCATCGCCCAGGCCGGCAAGCTGGGTTCGGTGACGGTTGCCACCAATATGGCCGGCCGCGGTGTCGACATCATGCTCGGTGGCAATCCCGAGGAGCTCGCCAAGACCGAGATGCGCAAGCGGGACGTCGAAGAGGGCGGCGAGGAGTCCGAGGCGCTGTACGCAGATTTGTACGACCGGTTCGTGGCAGAGACCGAAGCCGAAAAGGAGAAGGTCCTCGGGGTCGGTGGCCTCTACGTGCTCGGGACGGAACGGCATGAATCTCGCCGCATCGACAATCAGCTCCGAGGCCGATCGGGCCGTCAGGGCGACCCCGGCGAGTCGCGTTTCTACCTCTCGCTGCAGGACGATCTGATGCGTCGCTTCGCAAACGAGCGGGTTGCTTCGATCATGGAACGCTTGAAGATCCCGCCGGATGTGCCAATCGAACACAAGATGGTGACCAAGGCCATCGAGCGGGCGCAGAACCAGGTCGAGTCGCAGAACTTCGAGTTGCGCAAGAACGTGCTCAAGTACGACGAGGTGATGAACACCCAGCGTGTGATCGTCTACAAGTGGCGAAACCAGCTCCTGCGGGGCGAGGCCACGGACGAGTTGCTCGCCGAGTGGCGCAACGAGGTGATCGAGTCGGAGGTCCTCCAGATGGCGGAGGGGCTCGACGCCGAGGAATGGGATTGGGATGAGTTCCTCATCCGGGTCAATTCGCTGTACCCGACGAAACTCTCCAAGAGCTCGTTCGATGATCCTGAGGATCTGACCGCCGACGAGGTGGCCGACGCGTTCATCGAGGAAGCGGACGCGGTCTACAAAGACCGCGAGGCCCAACTCGGCACCGATGTGATGCGTCGGCTCGAGCGGACGGTGGTGCTGTCGGTGATCGACAACAAGTGGCGAGAGCACCTCTCGGAGATGGACTATCTCCGCTCCGGAATCGGGCTGCGGGCGATGGGTCAGCGGGATCCGCTCGTCGAGTATCAGCGGGAGGGCTTCTCGTATTTCGAGGAGCTCGTCGATACGGTGAAGTTGGACACCACTCGCTACATGTTCCATGTCGACGTCGTTCGCCGCGACGAACAACCGCGACCCCAGGCCGTCTCGACCTCTTCGGCCAAGACCTCCGAGCAGCTGAAAGTCCGCCAGGTCAAGCGAGACGGCGACAAGCTGGGTCGCAACGAGCCGTGCCCCTGCGGCTCGGGGAAGAAGTACAAGCGGTGTCACGGGGCCCCCGGCGCCGAGCCGCTGGCCGGGTAGCTACCCTTGCCGACCCATGGAACCCGTAGACGCCCGCGCTCAGCTCAAGGACCTGCGCTCCCGGCTCGATGATGCCCGGAGGTTCCTTTGACGTCGCCGGCAAAGAAGCCGAGCTCGACGAGCTGAAAGCGGCGGCCTCGGCTCCCGACCTGTGGGAAGACCAGGCGCGGGCGCTGCGGGTCACCCGCCGACTCGCCAAGCACGAGCAGACCGTCTCACAGATCGCGGCCCTCGAACAGGGGCTCGACGACGCCGATGTCCTGCTCGATCTGGCCGCGGAGGAAGGTGATGCCTCCGCCGTCGCCGACGTCTTCTCCGAGCTCGCTGACGTCGAAGAGACGCTGGCACAACTCGAGCGCGAGACCCTCTTCTTCTCCGAGTACGACGACCGAACGGCCATCGTGAGCGTTCACGCTGGTGCCGGTGGCGTCGACGCCCAGGATTGGGCCGAGATCCTCCTGCGGATGTACACCCGCTACCTCGAGCGCTCCGAGTTCGACTTCGAGGTGGATGAATACCAGCCAGGGGACGAAGCCGGCATCAAATCCGCCACCATCACCGTGCGGGGAGAGCACGCATACGGCGTCTTCGAGAGTGAGCGAGGGGTGCATCGGCTGGTGCGCATCAGCCCGTTCGACGCCAATGCTCGGCGCCATACGTCCTTTGCCGGCGTGGACGTGGTTCCCGAGGTCGAGATCGAAGAGGTCGAGATCGATCAGGACGACCTCAAGATCGAGACGTTTCGGTCGCAGGGAGCCGGCGGCCAGCACGTCAACGTGACGGACTCCGCCGTCCGGATCACGCATCTCCCGACCGGGACGGTCGTCAGTTGTCAGGCCGAACGCTCCCAACTCCAGAATCGCACCAGAGCCATGCACATCCTCGCCGCCCGGCTCGCCGAGTTGGCTCGCCACGAGCAGCAGGCCGAGATCGCTTCGATCCGTGGGGAGCAAACCGAAGCCGCGTGGGGTCGCCAGATTCGCTCGTATGTCATGCAGCCTTACCAGCTGGTGAAGGACCTCCGCACCGACCTGGAGGTGGGCAACGTGCAGGGCGTGCTCGACGGAAACATCGACCCCTTCATCGACTCGTACCTCCACTGGCGTCGCGGCGGTCGCGCGAACTGAGAGCCGGGCCGCGGGACCGGCGAAACCCCCTGCTTTGTCCGCTTCCCCCACTACCATCGCTGCTCGGCGCGGGGTGGGGCCGACAACGCAGCCGTTCCAAGGTTTCGGATGATTCGTTTCGAGAATGTCACCAAGGTCTACGACGGCGGAGTCGTGGCGTTGAAGGACGTCACGGTTGACATCGCCAAGGGTGAGTTCGTCTTCCTCGTGGGCCCATCGGGTTCCGGGAAGTCGACGATGATCCGTCTCATGATGCGCGAAGAGGCCCCGTCGAATGGGGACATCTGGGTGGCCGGCAAACATGCTTCGAACCTCCCCAACTGGAAGGTCCCGCATCTCCGACGTTCCATCGGAACCGTGTTTCAGGACTTCAAACTCCTTCCCAACAAGACGGTGTACGAGAACGTCGCATTTGCCATGGAGGTCACCGGCAAAGCCCGCAGCGTCATACGCACGCAGGTTCCCCAGGTGCTCAAGCTCGTCGGTCTGTCGACCAAGGCGGATCGCAACCCTCGCCAGCTCTCCGGCGGAGAGCAGCAGCGAGTGTCGGTGGCCAGGGCCTTCGTGAACCGGCCCTTGATCCTGCTGGCGGATGAGCCGACCGGGAACCTCGATCCCGCCACCTCGGTCGGGATCATGCGGATTCTGGACCGTATCAATCGGACGGGCACCACGGTGGTGATGGCGACCCACGACCACGCCATCGTCGATGCGATGCGACGCCGAGTCGTCCAGCTTGACCGGGGACGAGTCGTGCGAGACGAGAGCCGCGGCGTCTACGAGACCTCCGTCCGGTCGACACCACCCGAGCCCGCTCCTGCTGCTGCCGCGCGCAGTGCGGCTGAGCCCGAGACGTCGTCTGCCGCCGAAGAGTCTGCCGGCGAGGTGGCCTCGGCCGACGGCGCCGCTGCCGTCACCGCGGGAGCCGAGGCGGTTGCCGTCGGAGAGATCACCGGGGAGGTCCCCGTGGTCACCGAGCCGGGGGCCGAGACATGACCCGGCTGCGCTACGTCGCGCGGGAGGCGTTCCAGAACATCGGCCGCAATGCGCTGGTCGTGCTCGGAGCCATCCTGGCCGTCTTCATCTCGTTGACCCTCACCTTCGGCACCGTCGTCTTCGGTGAAGTCGTCCGCATCAACACGCTTCAGTGGGCCGAAGATGTGCGGGTCATCGCCTTCATCCAGGACGACGTCGCCCCCGCCGCCATCGCCGATCTGCAGTCTGAGATCAAGACCTGGGAGGAGGTCGAAGACGTCTTCTTCGTCACCAAGTCCGAAGCGCTCGAAGAGGCGCAGGTCTTGCTGGCCAATCAGCCGGCCAGCTTGCGGGTCCTCAACGAGCAGCCGGACATCATTCCGGCCTCGCTCCGGGTCCAGCCCACGGAGCCCGACGACTATCAGACGATCGTGATTCGCCTCGAGGGGACGCCCGGGTTACGAGATGTGCAATCGGCGGGGCCTGCGATCGAAGCGATGATCGCCCTCCGCGACGGGCTGCGCATCATGTTCTGGCTGTTGGCGCTTGCCCTCGGCGTGGCCGCCGTTGCGTTGATCGCCAACACCATCCACATGGCCATCTATGCCCGACGGGAGGAGATCGAGATCATGCGTCTCGTCGGGGCCAGCAACTGGTTCGTCCGAACGCCGTTCATCGTCGAAGGGGCGGTTGAAGGGCTGATCGGGGGAGTGCTGGCGGTGGCCTTCATCGTCGTCGTCCAGAAGATGGCCGTCGACCGACTCACCGAACTGCCACAGTGGATCAACGTGGCGGTCAACAACGACTTCCTCATGCAGCGGGGTGCGCTGGTCCTGCTGTTCGGGGTGCTTGCCGGCCTGGTCGGTAGCTCTCTGAGCCTTGCAGTCCATCGCCACCTCCGCGCATGACGCTCCGCCTTCGCATCCTCTTCCTCGTGCTCGTCGCCTCTCTCGGGGTCGCGGTGGCTCCTGCCATCGCCGACGACCTCGACAACGACCTCGACCGGGTGCGTGATCGGATCGGTTCGCTCAACCGGCAGATCAACGACGCGACGGCCGAGCGATCGGAACTGGCTGCCCGGATTCGGCAAACGAATACAGAGGTGGAAGAGGTCGTCGCATCCCGGGAGGCCGTGCGGACCGATGTGGAACGCCTCGAGGCCGCCATCGCGGAAGAGCAGCAGCAGCTCGAGCAGCTCCAGGGACGCCTTGCCGACCAGAATCGGCAACTCGCGGTCACGCGTTCGGACCTTTCCTCGGCTCGAGACTCGGCTGTGCACTGGGCTCAGCAGGCGTATATGAACGCCGGGCAAAGCGCCCCGGCAGTGGCGTTCTCGGCGTCGGCCGTCAGCGATCTTGCGCTGGTGGTGGAGTATCTCGGCCGGATCACCGCCGACAGCGAGGCCTCGATCTCCGATTACGAAGCGCTGGTGCAGAAAGAAGCGCGAGCCCGGCTCGACATCGTGGAGGCCCGGTCCGAGGTCAGCACCCGACTCGCCGACCTCGGTGAAGACGCCGCCCGCCTGGCGTCCCTTCAGGAATTGCTGGCGCTACGCGAGGGGGAGCTGCTCGACCGGGTCGAAGAGCAGGAGGGACTCCTCGCCGAGGTCGAACGGGAGGTCGACAACTGGGAAGGCCAGCTCGCGGCGTTGGAGCGCGAGGAGTCCTCGATCCGCAAGCTCATCGCCGGCAAGACCTCGAGCAGCGGGCGGGCCCCCGGCCGTCTCATCAGGCCCGTGCCGGGCCCACTCGACTCTTCCTTCGGGCCGCGGGTCCATCCGATCCACGGCACGGTGCGGATGCACAACGGCCTCGATCTCGACGGGGCGATGGGCGATCCGATCGCGGCCGCCGAAGCCGGAACGGTGATCCTGGCCGGCGCCAAGGGTGGGTACGGCCAGACCGTCATGATCGACCACGGAGGCGGCATGGTGACCCTCTACGCCCATCAATCGAAGCTCGCCGTGTCGGTCGGCCAGAAAGTCGCCGCCGGCGAGCGCATCGGCTCCGTGGGCAGCACCGGGGTCTCGACCGGCCCCCATCTGCACTTCGAGGTGCGCATCAACGGCGATCCGGTCAACCCCGCCGGGTACCTGTAGGGGCATCGTCCGCCGCGACGGTTGACGGCGAGCGAAGCCCTAGCCTTCGTCACATGGCAGAAGGACGCAAGGTCGTTGCGAGCAACCGCAAGGCGCGCCACAACTACGAGATCGTGGAGCGCTTCGAGGCGGGCATTGTGCTTCGCGGGTCCGAGGTCAAGAGCCTGCGCGCCGGCCAGGTGCAGCTGAAGGACGCGTACGCCGCCATACGGGGCGGGGAGCTCTGGCTGGAGAGTGCCCATATCGCTCCGTACGGGTTCGCCCGGGAGGGTGGTCATGATCCGGAGCGGCCGAGGAAACTCCTCATGACGCGACGCGAGATCGATCGCCTCGTGGGCCGGGTCAACGAACAGGGGCTGACCCTCATCCCGCTCTCCGTGTACTTCACCCACGGCCTCGCCAAGGTGGAGATGGCCCTGGCCAAGGGACGGCGCAGCTACGACAAGCGACGCAAGATCGTCGATCGCCAGCAGGAACGCGAGATGCAGCGCGCCCGCCGGCGTTGAGCGTGCGGTTGGTGGCGCCCGCCGCCTAGGTCGAAGCCAAGTCGTCGAGCTGGCTGAAGATCTGTTCCACGGTACCGATGCCGACGGCTCCCGGAATGCGGACGAGGACGGTGCCGGAGCCGTCGGTCACCATCCAGAACGGGAAGGCGGACGATCCGAGCTGTGACGCGATCGTCAACTCTTCGTCGACGATCACGGGGAAGGGAAACTGGGACTCGTCGAGGTACGGCCCGAGCGGATTCCCTCGGCTCGGATCGATGGCGGTGGTGACGGTCACCAACTCGACGTTCGGGTAGTTCTCTGCGTTCTCTTCGTACCAGGCCGAGACCTCCGGCAGTTCGTCCTGGCAGTGAGGACACCAGTGCGCCCAGACCAGCCACACCCGGTGGGTGTCGTCGGCAGGATCGATGGTGGCGGGTGTCGCCGCGTAGTACTCGGTTCCGGTCACGGTGCCGAGCTGCATCCCCAACGCGGCATCGTTCGGTTGGTTCGGGTCGAAGGGGGGTAGCGCACCGGGCGGCAGCGATTCCAGGGAGGGAGCCGCCGAAGCCGCTGCGCCGGCGGCCGCGAGGGAGGCCTCCACGTCGACGACGTCGTCGGCGAGCGCCTGCACATCCTCGGTGAGGGCGTCGACGTCGCTGCGGGTCTGGTTCGATTGGACGAGCAGCACGATCTGCATCGCCAACACGGCCACGAGAGCGAGCGCGGCGAAGATGAGAACGCCGCTGCGCTTGGTCGTCGCGGCCGGAGCAGCGGTGTCCGTTCCCATCGATGTCGCGGGAACGGTCGCTTCGGGCTCCTCGGGAGGATCGGCGTAGATCTGGAGCGGATCGGCTGCGGCGTCCCCCGAATCTTCGCCGGGACGGTCCGTCGGCGGTCTGGTCTCGTCGTGTTCCATGGCGGGAACAGTATGGCGCCGCCGGCCGTACCGGGAGAATCAGGAACGCTGCGGGCCTGGTTTGCGTTACGATGAACGAAGCGACGCGTGTCGCAGACCTCATGGGGGTGACCTGGTTTCGACCGTGAGGGATGAGGCGCCGGAAGCGAGCCGAGGTCCCCGGAGCCTCGTTAAAGAGCCGGGATCAACCACAAGTGCCGACGAACCAGTCGCACTGGCTGCCTAACCAACGCAGCCTGTCCGCCCGGGGGGTGCCTGCCTCGCCGGAACCGGGCATCGCAATGCAGGATGCACCCGCCGGGATGCCGGGACCGGCGGGGTAAGACCAACTCCGGCTAGGTCCAAGGGAAACTGGCCGACAGAGTCCCTCGGCTCCGAAAGCTCGCTGTCGGCTGCGCTCGGAGATGCCGGCGCGGAAACCTCATGGGACGGGGGTTCGATTCCCCCCACCTCCACCGAGCGAGGGGCCTCAGGGCCCCTCGCTGCGTCGATTCGCACTCCGTTTCTGTCACGGCCGATTGATACGGTGGGGCCATGGAAAGCCAAGCCCTGCATGAGCTGTCGACCGATCGGCTGGAGCAGTTCCTCGTCCATTCCGAGACGGCGATCGGCCAGGTGCGCGCGGTTCAGCTGACGGTGTTGGCGGAGATGGATCGCCGCCAGGTGGCGATGGCAGACGGTTGCCGGACGCTGGGTGAGTGGGTCGCCGGGCGGATGGATGTGGCCCCCGAGACGGCGACGAGCTTGGTGCGCACGATGCGCCACCTCGGAGCCAGCGTGCCGCTTGCCGAGAAGCTGGCAGGCGGCGAGGTCACGTTCGATCGCGTGGCTGCGGCTGCCCGGGGCGACAGCGACGACGTCGCACTGCACCTGGACATCGCAGGGCTCCGTCGGCACATCGCAGCGCGGCAGCGCCGATCACGCAGCGATGAGCGGCAGGTCTTCGTTGACCGGTACCTGGCGATCCAGCCGTCGTTGGACGAAACGCTCTGGCGTTTGCACGGTCAACTTCCCGGCGTGGCCGGCCGCGTTGTCGAGAAGGCACTCCACCAGCGCGGCGACACCTT
>Ga0209456_10000948_pt1 | contig 14582 bp, 12 predicted proteins | sample COG_11_FD_184755 | JGI IMG/M metagenome (GOLD analysis project Ga0209456, IMG submission 184755) | Pelagic marine sediment microbial communities from the LTER site Helgoland, North Sea, for post-phytoplankton bloom and carbon turnover... | ecosystem: Environmental > Aquatic > Marine > Neritic...
CCGGACAGGCCGGTGATCACGATGAGCCGGTCTCTGGGCAGGTCCAGATCGACATTCTGCAGGTTATGCGTTCGTGCCCCGCGTAAGCGTATGCTGTCCATCTTCATTCCTGCGATTTGGCTAACCTGCTACTATACTGCGTTTCTCAAACCCAGGCCAAAAAGGAAAACAGTCTCGTGAGCACCGACCCTGCTGCAGCCGCTGGAATGAGCCGGGCGGAAGCCCGCTCTGCTGCATCCATGGCGGGCATTTATGCCCTGCGCATGCTGGGGTTATTCATGATTCTGCCGGTATTCGCGCTGTATGCCGAGGAACTCGAAGGCACAACGCCGGCGCTGACCGGTGTTGCTATCGGTATCTACGGCATGACCCAGGCGTTCCTGCAGATTCCTTATGGCCTGCTGTCGGACCGTGTCGGTCGTAAGCCCGTCATTATTTTCGGTTTGCTGGTATTTGCCCTGGGTAGTGTGATAGCGGCAAGAGCGGACAGCATCTATCTGGTGATTGCCGGGCGCGCCATCCAGGGCGCCGGTGCAATTGCCGCGGCGGTCATGGCGCTCACCGCCGATCTGATCCGCGAAGAACACCGCGTCAAGGCGATGGCCATTATCGGCATGAGTATCGGAGCATCCTTTGCGCTGGCGATGGTGCTGGGCCCGGTACTGAACACCTGGATCGGCGTGCCGGGCATTTTCTGGCTGACCGCGGTGCTGGCAATCGGCGGTATTGGCGTCGTGGTCCTGCTGGTGCCCAACCCGGTGGTCACGCGGGTGCGCCGTGACGCCGAGGCGGTGCCGGCGCAGTTTGCCTCTGTATTGCGCGATCCACAGCTGTTGCGTCTCGACATAGGCATTTTTTCTTTGCACCTGATTCTGACGGCGAGCTTTGTGGTGCTGCCGCTGGCATTGCGCGATATCGCGGGACTGCCTTCGAGTCGGCATTGGGAAGTCTATCTGCCGGTGCTGCTGCTGTCGCTGCCGATGGCGATACCGTTTATTCTGCAGGCGGAGAAACACAGGCGCATGAAGCAGGTATTTGTGGGCGCGATTGTGGTCATTCTGCTGGCTGAAATCGCGCTGTATGAATTTCATTACGAGGTGCTGACTATCGCGATTTCGCTGTTCGTTTTTTATTCGGCGTTTAATCTGCTGGAAGCCATATTGCCATCACTGATTGCCAAGATGGCACCACCCGACAGTAAGGGAACAGCGATGGGCTTTTATTCCAGCTCGCAGTTTTTTGGTGCCTTTGTCGGTGGAGCCATGGGGGGCTGGTTGCACGGCCGTTTTGGGCTGGCGACGGTATTCCTGTTTTGCGCCGCAGTGGCGCTGGTGTGGCTGGTGTTCGCCGCGAGCATGAAGAATCCCCGCTACCTGAGCACCCGCCTGCTCAGGGTTGGCAGTCTGGATCCGCCGGCAGCACGCAAGCTGGCCCAGCAGATTACCGCCGTGCGGGGTGTGGCTGAAGTGGTGGTGATCGGCGAAGACGAAGTCGCTTACCTGAAAATCGACCAGCATGCACTGGACGAAGAGGCGTTAATGGCGCTGGCGGCGCCGGAGGCCTGAGTCGCGAATCGAGAGCTTAAAATCACTAGGAAGTCGTTCTAACAGCCGTTATGATTGCCTGCCTGAGCAAGCAATCAGCAGCAACGAAAACACACGGAGAGTGATTTCGAAGGAGAGGAGTGAAACATGGCACGAGGCGTCAACAAGGTAATTCTGGTCGGCAACCTGGGTGCGGACCCGGAAGTCAAATATATGCCGAATGGTAACGCGGTCGCGAACGTCACCGTCGCTACCAGCGAATCCTGGAAGGATAAGCAGAGCGGGGAGCAAAAGGACAAGACTGAATGGCATCGAGTGGTGTTCTTCAGGCGTCTGGCGGAAATTGCCGGCGAATACTTGAAGAAGGGCTCCCAGATATACATCGAGGGTAAGCTGCAGACCCGCAAGTGGCAGGATAAAAACGGTAATGACCGCTATACCACTGAAATTATCGCCAATGAAATGCAGATGCTGGGTGGCCGGGGCGGTGGAAGTGCCGACTTCGGTGCTGCGTCTTCGGCTGCAACGCCGGCACCCGCCGCTACTGCTGATGAATTTGACGACGATATACCTTTCTAGGAGCCTGTCGGACTCAGGCAACAGTGGATTGTCCCTGAGTCCGCAGGGATAGCTGATATCTCTTGTTTGAAAACGCCCGCCCTTTGCGGGCGTTTTACCTTTCTATCTGCCTGCGAAGCGGGATTCGCCGCAGTATCGGGGCTGATTTTAAGGGATTACCCCTGCAACCAGTTAGTGCATTAATAAGTAATTTTAATAGGTCGTGTTTTTTCTCTCCGAACTTCAAGCAGTTTTGAAGCACATTACACCAACCTACTGATTTCCAATTCAATCATGAAATCAGTGTTTCTTATAGGGTACCCCCATCCCACCCTGCATGCGCTAAGTACCTGTCCCTAAAGAAGGAATTACCCTTTTTCATCTTGACGGGTGGAGAATTCCTACCTATAGTGTCAAAAAGTGGGGGCAAGTGGATAATTGTGGTAATAAAGGGAGGTCCAGGGGAGTCTAGTGTTCCGCGGTGGTAGCTCAGTCAAGCTGGATGCCAAGGGGCGGTTGGCGTTGCCAACCCGTTACCGGGGATTGATTACCGAGCGTTTTGACGGTCGGCTGGTTTTGACCGTGCACGTCGATGGCTGCCTGTTGCTGTATCCGCAGCCCGAATGGGAAGACATCGAACTCCAGTTGATTCGTACCCCCAACCAGGACCGCCGTACCCGCGACATGCAGCGCATGCTGGTGGGTTATGCCACTGAGGTAGAGATGGATGGCAATGGGCGCATACTGATTGCCCCCCGTTTACGTGATTTTGCCGGCCTGGAAAAAGGGGTGTCGCTGGTCGGTGTAGGCAAAAAATTTGAAATATGGAACGAGGAGACCTGGGAGCATATCGGTAGCGGTTGGACGGCTGGCCATGAGGAAAAAGATGGTGCGCCTCACCCGCTTGAAACGCTGACTCTTTAGGAGCCTGTCCGAGAATAGCGATCGTAGCGAGGGCAAGACTGGTTGAGTCAGATTTCCCGATCATTTGAGGCGAACAGTGGACCTATTTAACGAAAATGATCGGGAAATCTGGCCAACCAGTCTTGTCCGCAGTAGATCAGTCTATTCTCGGACAGGCTCCTGGTCTTGATGAGCGAGTTGCACCGTCCGGTACTGCTGGAGCAGGTGCTGGACGCACTGAAAGTAAAGTCGGACGGTTTGTACATCGACGGGACTTTTGGACGCGGCGGGCATACAGCAGCACTACTGGAAAGGTTGGGGGCGCAGGGGCAGGTGTTGGTGTTTGATAAGGATCCCGATGCGCTGGAGTTTGCAGCAGACCGTTTCAGGGGGGAATCACGCCTGATTATGCACCACGGGAGCTTTGGTAATCTTGGAATTGTTGTGTCAGAACTGGGCTGGCAAGGCAAAGTGGACGGCGTCCTGTTGGATCTTGGCGTGTCGTCGCCACAGCTGGAAGACGCTGAACGTGGATTCAGTTTTCTCAACGAGGGACCTCTGGATATGCGCATGAACCCACAGGCGGGTGTCAGCGCCAGTGAGTGGCTCGCCGGTGCGTCGGAACGGGATATTGCAGATGTGCTCTGGAGGTATGGGGAAGAGCGTTCTTCACGAAGGATCGCCAGGTCCATTGTTGCTGCACGGGGCGAAGCTCCCATTACTACGACCTCCCGGCTGGCTCGATTGATTGCTGCCGCTGTCCCCGGACATAACTTTAAAAAACACCCGGCCACACGAAGTTTTCAGGCTATCCGGATTTTTATTAACCATGAGCTGGAAGATCTGGAGTCGGTATTGCCGCAGGTGGTTGAGGTGTTGGCGCCGGGCGGGAGACTGGCGGTGATCAGTTTCCATTCTCTGGAAGACCGTATCGTTAAACGCTTCATTCGTGATCAGCATCGAGGGCCCCAGTTGCCGCCCGACTTACCGGTATTGCCGGCAGAATATATGCCCAGATTGAAACCTGTGGGCAGGCAGGTTCGCGCAGACAGGATGGAGGTGCAGAATAATCCGCGTGCTCGCAGTGCAGTTTTGCGTGTGGCGGAGCGGCTGGCATGAGGTCGCTGTTTTTACCACTGCTCCTGCTGGCAACAATCTCAACAGCGATCGCTGCGGCTTATGCCAAACACCAGAGCCGCAAATTGTTTATCGAGTTGCAGGAGCTGGAAGCAGCGCGGGATGCAATGAACGTGGAGTGGGGACAGTTGCAGCTTGAGCAAAGTACGCATACCACACACGGTAAGGTCGAAAATGCGGCACGCGAGCGCTTGGGTATGCAAATTCCCGATCCGCAACAGGTGGTGATTCTGCGGCCATGAATAAAAAGGCAACTATCAGTCGTGCGCGCCGGCTTTTACTGGGCGGCCTGATGCTCTCCGGTTTTGCTGTGCTGGCCGGGCGCAGCGCACAGTTGCAGCTGCTCGATCGCGAGTTTTTGCAGGGTCAGGCTGATGCACGCCACCTGCGCGTCGTTCAGGTGCCTGCACACCGCGGCATGATCACGGATCGTAACGGCGAGCCGTTGGCTATCAGTACACCGGTGCAATCGGTGTGGGTAAATCCCAAGGAACTGGTGGCGTCCCGCAGCGAGCTGTCACGCCTGGCGCGCTTGCTGGGTCTGGATGTGGATTATGTGAGGCGCCTGCTCGGCCAGCGTCAGGGCCGTGAGTTTGTTTATCTGCGCCGCCATATTTCACCGCACCTGGCGCAACAGGTGACGGATCTTGAATGGCCGGGGGTTTACCTGCAGCGCGAGTATCGCCGTTACTACCCGGCCGGCGAGGTAGCTGCACATCTGGTCGGTTTTACCAATATTGACGACCAGGGGCAGGAGGGGCTGGAGCTGGCCTTTGATGGCTGGTTGAGCGGGGAAGCAGGCGCCAAACGAGTGGTAAAAGATGGCCGCCGGCACATTATAGAGAATGTAGAGAATATTCGGTCTGCGCGGCCGGGCAAAACCCTGAAATTGAGTATCGATCGCCGCATTCAGTATTTGGCGTACCGGGAGCTGAAGGCGGCAGTACGGCAGCATGGTGCGCGGTCCGGTTCGGTGGTGGTCCTGGATAACCAGACCGGTGAGGTGTTGGCACAGGTTAATCAGCCATCCTTTAATCCAAACAACCGCAAACACCTTAAAGCCGACAGGATGCGTAATCGCGCGGTAACGGATGTTTTCGAACCGGGTTCGACCATGAAACCGTTCGTTATTGCGGCTGCGCTGCAAAGTGGCCGTTATGCCGTCGGTACCAGAATCGATACCTCACCCGGCCTGTTTCAGGTGGGTGTTCACACCATTCGTGATATGCATGACTACGGCACGCTGGATTTGACTGGTGTGATTCGCAAGTCCAGCAACGTCGCTGCCAGCAAGATTGCGCTCGCGCTGGAGCCTGAAGATTTCTGGGAGGGTTTGTCGGCAGCCGGTTTCGGTATTGCGACCGCCAGCGGTTTTCCCGGTGAGGCGGACGGGTATCTGGCGGATTTTCATCGCTGGCGGGATATTGAACGAGCAACACTGGCCTATGGTTACGGTCTGTCGGTGACCAGTATGCAGCTGGCGCAGGCCTACAGCGTGTTTGCCAATGATGGCTACCGGGTGCCCGTTACTTTATTGCAGCGTGAGCGGGCCGCAGAGCAACGCAAGGTGTATTCACCACGGGTTGCCCGCGCGGTACGCAAGATGATGGAAGCGGTGGTCAAGAAAGACGGCACAGCACCGCTGGCGGCTGTGCAGGGTTACCGGGTTGCGGGTAAAACCGGAACCGTGCATAAGTCGGTTGCCGGTGGTTACGCCGATGACCGCTACCTGTCGGTGTTTGCCGGGATGGCGCCGGCCAGCCGTCCACGTCTGGTCACCGTGGTGATGATCGATGAGCCGAATAACGGTGAACACTTCGGTGGCAAAGTGGCAGGCCCGGTGTTTTCCAAGGTCATGGCGGGCGCCCTGCGCCTGCTGAATGTGACGCCGGACGATGCACCCTTGCTGCACACCCGCTTACAGAATTCGGAGGGGCCGGTATGATGGCGGCCGAGTCGCAGGTGTCTGCTGTTTCACTGGCCTGTTTGCTGGAAGGTCTGGGTGCTGAAGGGCGTGTGGTGGATGCGCAGGTATCCGGCCTGGCGACCGACAGCCACAGTGTGCGTTGCGGGGATGTGTTCCTGGCCTGTCAGGGCTTGCAGGTGCATGGTCTTGCCCATGTCGACCAGGCAATCAGACAGGGCGCGGTGGCTGTTGTCTGGGAGCCGGTGTCCGATGCGCAGATTTCCGATATTGCCGCCACACTATCCGTGCCATCGGCAGCCATTGCCGGGTTGTCTCAGAAACTGGGTATTATCGCCGACCGCTTTTACGCACAGCCTAGCGAGGCATTGCACGTCATCGGGGTGACCGGTACCGATGGTAAAACTTCGGTAGCTCATTTCATCGCCCAGGCCCTGTCTGTCGGCGAACAGCCCTGTGGTCTGCTGGGCACGCTGGGCTACGGTATCTATGGCGCGTTACAGCCGCCGACCCATACCACGCCTGATGCCCTGCGGTTGCAGGCTGAATTCGCGGCCTTGCGTGACAGTGGTGTCAGGCGGGTGGCAATGGAGGTTTCTTCTCACGCGTTGCACCAGTATCGAACTGCCGCCGTCGCTTTCGATACGGCGGTACTGACCCAGCTCAGCCGTGACCATCTGGATTATCACGGCAGCATTGAAGCCTATGCTGAAGCCAAGCGCCGCCTCTTTCAAAGTCCGGAATTGAGCTGTGCGGTGCTGAATGTCAGAGATGGTTTCGGCCGTCAGCTGGCCAATGAGCTGCAAGGCAGGCTGCGGGTCATCGCTTACCAGAGCCGGCCGGATGCTGCAGTACGTAACTATGCGGACTGGCTCGAACTGGCAAAGGTCCGTCCACTGGATAAGGGTATCGTCATGCAACTGGAATCCAGCTGGGGCGCAGCGGCGTTTGAGGTCCCCCTGCTGGGTGTGTTCAATGCGGAAAACCTGCTGGCGGCGCTGGGTGCCTTGCTGGCAAGCGGATTGCCTCTGCTGACGGCCGTGCAGCGTTTGTCGCGGGTCAAAACCGTGCCGGGTCGCATGGAGTTGTTCACGCAGCAGGGTGCCGCACGGGTTGTGGTTGACTATGCCCATACCCCCCATGCGCTGGAAACAGTCTTGCAGGCGCTGCGCCCGCATTGCAGTGGTGATCTGGTGTGCGTATTTGGTGCCGGCGGTGACCGTGACCAGGGTAAGCGACCGCTCATGGGGGCATTGGCGGAGCGTTATGCAGACCGTGTTGTTCTGACCAGTGATAATCCGCGTCATGAGAATCCCGACAGTATTCTTGATCAGATCGCACGGGGTTTTGAGCAGCCGCAACGTGCGTTGCGCATCGTGGATCGCGGCGAGGCGATAGAAGCGGCTATCGCTGATGCGGCGGCCGATGATCTGGTGCTGGTGGCGGGTAAGGGGCATGAAGATTACCAGCTGCGTGGTTCGGAAAGACTGCCCTTCAGTGATCGCGCCTGGGTGCAGCAAGTGTTGCGCAGGCAAGCTGAATTGCGCGACCAGATAGGGCGCCCTGGGGGGCTTGCTGAATGATGGTCATGCCGTTGTCAGAAGCAGCACAGGTTCTGGATGCAAAACAGTGGGGCGCGGACGTGACCTTTCGTGGTATCAGCACCGATACCCGAACCCTGTCGGAAGGCAATCTGTTTGTTGCGCTCAAGGGGCCGAACTTCGATGGGCACGACCACATCGAGCAGGCGCGCCGGAACGGTGCGGTGGCGGCTGCTGTGAGCCGGCTGCCGAATGACCGGATACCACTGCTTGAGGTCAAGGATACCCGCATCGCCCTGGGTGAACTGGCGGCTCACTGGCGTTCGCAGTTTGCCATCCCCCTGGTTGCAGTAACCGGCAGTAATGGCAAAACCTCGGTCAAGGAGATGCTGGCTTCTATTCTTCGTGGCTGCGGCGAAACACTGGTGACGCAGGGTAATCTGAATAATGATATCGGCGTTCCATTAACACTTTTCGGGCTTGCTGCCGGACACGAATATGCAGTCCTGGAGTTAGGAGCAAATCATCCCGGTGAAATTGCCTACCTGACCGATCTTGCGCGACCAACCGTGGGAGTGGTCAATAACGCAGGCCCCGCGCACCTGGAAGGTTTCGGTGATGTGGCGGGTGTTGCAAAAGGCAAGGGGGAATTATTCGAGAGGCTGGCGCCGGATGCTGTGTGCATTATCAATGCTGATGACGCCTTTGCGGACCTGTGGAACTCGATGGCCTCGCCAAGGCGAACTATCAGTTTCGGTTTAAGTGCAGCGGCTGACGTATGGGCAAAATGGACCGGCGATATCAGTGGTAGTGATGTAGAGCTGATGACGCCGGCGGGAACGGCGTCGCTGCGCCTGGCTTTGCCGGGACAGCACAACGTAATGAACGCGCTTGCCGCAACAGCTGCATCACTGGCGCTGGATATTGCGCTGGAAAATATCGTCAGGGGACTGGCTGTCGTGAGACCGGTAGGCGGTCGCTGGCAGGCCCAGCCTGGCATTAACGGCGTGCAGCTGATCGATGATACCTACAACGCTAATCCAGCTTCACTGCAGGTTGCGCTGGATCTCCTGTCAAAGTCAGACGCCGACACCTGGCTGGTGCTGGGTGACATGGGAGAGTTAGGTGATGAGGGGGAACAGCTGCATCGCAAGGTTGGTGAGGAGGCCAGACAGGCGGGTGTTCAGCGCCTGTTTGCGCTGGGCGGATTGGCGGTAAAGGCAGCTGAATCATTTGGTAACGGCGCAGAAACGTTTGCAGACATGGACGGACTGAATGCGCGCCTTAAACAGCTGGTGCGCGCAGGTGTCATTGTTCTTGTGAAAGGTTCGCGTGCCATGCACATGGAACGTGTGGTTGAGGCTTTAAGCGCTGACGAGGGAGGTGCCTGATGATCCAGCCGCGTGGCACTGTGCCTGTCAATATGAGCAGGGTGGATCACTGATGCTGGTCTACCTCGCCGACTACCTGAGCCAGTTTCACAGCGGCTTTAATGTTTTCCAGTACCTGACATTGCGTACCATCCTGGGCGTACTGACCGCCCTGATGATTTCTTTCCTGGTAGGGCCATGGATGATCCGGCACTTGAGTTTCCGGCAGATAGGCCAGCAGGTGCGTGATGATGGCCCGGAATCGCATTTCTCGAAAGCCGGCACCCCGACCATGGGTGGCGCCCTGATTCTGGTGGCGATCGCGGTGGGCACCCTGTTGTGGGCGGATCTCGCCAACCGCTACGTATGGGTGGTGCTGCTAGTGACGATGGCTTTTGGCACCATCGGCTGGGTCGACGATTACCGGAAACTGGTTTATGGCAATAGCAAGGGTTTGTCGGCAGTCGCCAAATACAGCTGGCAGTCGCTGGTAGCTCTGGCGACCGGCCTGTTTCTGTTTTATAGCGCCCAGTCTCCCGCAGACATCGAACTGATTGTTCCTTTTTTCAAGGAGGTCGCAATCACGCTGGGTGGCTGGTATGTGGTGGTGGTTTACTTTGTTGTTGTGGGATCCAGTAATGCCGTGAATCTGACCGATGGTCTGGATGGTCTGGCAATATTGCCGACGGTACTGATCGCGGGTGCCCTGGCGATTTTTGCCTATGCAACGGGCCATGTTTATATCGCCAAGTATCTGAGTATCCCGTATATCAGTGATGTCGGCGAAGTGGCTGTGTTTTGCGGTGCAATCGTTGGTGCGGGGCTCGGATTTCTCTGGTTTAACGCCTATCCCGCCCAGGTCTTTATGGGTGACGTTGGGGCACTGGCGCTGGGTGCGGCCCTGGGTGTTGTTGCGGTGCTGGTTCGTCAGGAACTGGTATTTTTTTTAATGGCCGGCGTCTTTGTCATGGAAACCGTATCGGTCATTTTACAGGTTACCTCTTTCAAACTTACCGGGCGGCGTATTTTTCGGATGGCGCCGTTACATCACCATTTTGAACTCAAGGGTTGGCCGGAACCGCGTGTCATTGTGCGTTTCTGGATCATTACCGTCATTTTGGTGTTGTCCGGTTTGGCAACCCTGAAAATAAGGTAGAAAAACGATGGATGAAAAAAGTCAGATAGCGGTAGTGAGCGTGACCTTCACGTTGATCGCGGTGTTGCTGGTAATAATTTAGTGAGTACGAAGATGAATAGCCTGGTAGAACGATAGTGATATGTCGGCTTTAGCGAGTTATATGGAATCGGATCCACTGCAAGCTCCAAGAACCCTGATTGTCGGCCTCGGTGCGACCGGGCTGTCCTGCGCGCGTTTTCTGGCGCGGCAAGGGGTGGAGGTTGCCGTTACCGACAGTCGCCAGCAGCCGCCGGCATTGACGGACATGCAGAAAGAGCTGCCTGATGTGCCCTTGTTCGTGGGTGGGTTCGATGTCGATGCCTTTGCCCGTGCCGAGCGTATTGTGGTCAGCCCGGGTGTATCGCTGCGAGAGCCCCTGTTAAAGGATGCTCGGCAACGTGGTATAGAAATTATCGGTGATATCGAACTGTTTGCACGAACCGCAATTGCGCCAGTGGTGGCAATCACAGGATCCAACGGCAAGAGCACGGTAACCACACTGCTCGGTGCCATGGCGAGTTATGCCGGCATGGAGGTACGCGTTGGCGGCAACCTGGGAACACCGGCACTGGATCTGATCCGCGATCACGAACCGGACCTCTATGTGGTGGAACTCTCCAGTTTTCAGCTTGAAACCGTGCAAAGCCTGCGCTGTCAGGCGGCAACCGTTCTGAATGTCAGTCCTGATCACCTGGACCGTTACGACTCAATAGAAAGTTATGTGCGTGCTAAACAGCAGATCTACGCAGGTGCAAAAGTACAGATCGTTAATCGCGACGATCCGGTGGCATCAGCGCTGGCCTGGGGTAAGGGTTTGACCATCGGTTTCGGTCTGCACGCGCCCGATGCGCAGGACTTTGGTTTGCTGGATTCAGCTGCCGGCATCTGGATATCTAAAGGTGATGAGCGCTGGCTACCGCTGGCAGATGTGCGTATGCCGGGCAGGCATAACCTGGCCAATGCACTCGCAGCACTGGCCCTGGGTGATGCAGTTGGTCTGCCCAGACAGGCTATGTTGCATGTGTTGAGAGAGTTTCAGGGCCTGCCACACCGGACTCAGTGGGTGGCGGAATACCAGGGTGTGCGCTGGTTCAATGATTCGAAGGCAACCAATGTCGGCGCCGCACTGGCTGCGATACAGGGCCTGGACGGGCCGCTGGTGCTGATTGCCGGTGGTCTGGGCAAGGGGGCTGATTTCGGCGAGCTGGCCGCAGGCATGGGCGAACACGTCAAGGCCGTGGTGTTACTGGGCGAAGCCGCCGGCGAAATCGAGCGGTCAATAAGCGGTGGGGTTCGCACCGAGCATGCTGAGAATATGGCAGATGCCGTGCAGCGTGCTGCAGCAATGGCAGTCGCAGGAGATACGGTCCTGTTGTCACCGGCCTGTGCCAGTTTCGATATGTTTAAAGGCTATCAGGAGCGGGGCGACCTGTTTATGCAGGCTGTGCGGGAGTTGGTCGCATGAGCCTGGCGATGCTGCTGCCGGATATGCCGATCCGCCGTGGCGCCAGCTGCCCGCAGCTGGACTTTGCATTGATCTGTGTCGTGGTGGCCCTGTTCTCACTCGGCCTGGTCATGGTCGCATCGTCGTCCATGCCGGTAGCCGAGCGCCTGGGTTTGAATACCTTCTACTTTGCCTTCCGCCAGTGCATCTACCTGGTTCTGGGTCTGGCGCTTGGCCTGATGGTGTTGCGTATACGGCTGGCCTGGTGGGAGCAGTGCAGCCTGTTCTGCATATTGTTTGCAATACTGTTGCTGATGGTGGTGCTGGTGCCAGGTGCGGGCACTGAAGTCAATGGCAGCACCCGCTGGCTGAACCTCGGCGTGTTCCGCCTGCAGGTATCAGAGCCGGCAAAACTTCTGGCACTCGTCTATATGGCGGGATACCTGGTGCGTCACGGTGAAGCGGTGCGTCGTAGCGGTGCCGGTTTTATAAAGCCTCTCGGTCTGTTAACCCTTGCGGCATTGCTGTTGCTGATGGAGCCGGATTTTGGCGCTGCAGTGGTGTTGATGGCCACGGCGCTGGTCATGATGTTTGTGGCAGGTGTAAGCCTGTGGAAATTCGCGGCATTGATTGCCACTGCGGCGGGTGCCTTTGCGGTGCTGGCTGTCTCATCGCCCTACCGCATGCAGCGCCTGACCGCATTTCTGAATCCCTGGGATGATCCCTTCAACAGTGGTTTTCAGTTAACCCAGTCACTGATTGCTATCGGGCGTGGTGAATGGTTCGGTGTTGGTTTTGGCGCCAGTATCCAGAAGCTCTTTTATCTGCCGGAAGCACATACCGACTTTGTGTTCGCGGTGCTGGCGGAAGAGCTGGGTCTTGTCGGTATCCTGGTCACTTTAGGGATGTATGCGTTCCTTGTTTTTCGCTCCTACAGCATCGCTGCAATTGCCGAGCAGGGCGGAAACCTGTTTGCAGCCTATCTTGCTTACGGTATCGGTACCTGGCTGGGCTTGCAGGCATTGATCAATATTGGTGTAAACACCGGGCTGTTGCCCACCAAGGGTTTGACATTGCCTCTCATGAGTTATGGAGGCAGCAGCACGCTGGTGTCCTGTATAGCGATTGCATTGTTGTTGCGTATCGATTACGAGACGCGCTGCACAGTGAACAGTGTGCCGGCCTCGGGTAGCGCTGCAGCCAAGCGCCGCAGGGGGAACAAGTGATGCAGTCCAGGCGGCCCATACTGATCATGGCGGGTGGCACCGGCGGCCATGTGTTTCCCGCCCTTGCCGTTGCTGAAAGGCTTCGGGCCAGCGGTTGTCCGGTAGCCTGGCTGGGAACGCACGCGGGTCTGGAAGCACGTGTCGTTCCAGCCTGTGGTATCCCGATGTACTGGATAAAGGTCAAAGGCTTGCGTGGTAAGGGTGCGCTACGCTTGCTGGCAGCCCCCTTTATGCTGGTCTGGTCATTGATTCAGGCCGCCGGTGTGCTGTTGCGGCTGCGTCCGGCGGCGGTGCTGGGTATGGGGGGATATACCACGGGACCGGGTGGTGTGATGGCCTGGCTGTTTCGCCGGCCGCTCCTTATCCACGAACAGAATTCCGTTGCCGGACTCACTAATCGTTTATTGCGGCCTTTGGCGCAACCGGTTCTGGAAGCTTTTCCAGGCAGTCTGAAGAATGCCGTTCATACCGGTAATCCGGTACGCCGCAGTATTGCCGAGATGCCGTTCTGTGAGCCGGATGTTCAATCACGACGTCCACGCCTGCTGGTCGTGGGTGGAAGCCTGGGGGCGACTGTGTTGAATGAACAGGTGCCGGCTGCATTGGCGGAGCTGGAGCAACAGCAGCGCCCTGAAGTGTGGCATCAAACGGGTTCAGGTCATATTGATGAGGCCAGAAAGGCGTATGACGCTGTCGATGTCGAGGTGAGGCTTGATGCCTTTATCGAGGATATGTCGACAGCCTACCAGTGGGCGGACCTGGTTTTGTGTCGGGCGGGTGCCCTGACTGTCGCAGAGTTGGCGGCGGTGGGCGTGCCTTCCATCCTGGTTCCTTACCCCTATGCTGTTGATGACCATCAAACCGCTAACGCACATCACCTGGTGGAGGCCGGTGCAGCTGTGCTGATGCCGCAGGCGCACATGACACCACGGCGCCTGGCGGAACAACTGAAGCTGTTACATGAACCGCAGCGCTTACTCGCCATGGCTATACAGGCGCGTGAAAAAGCCATGCCTGAGGCGGCGCAACGTGTTGCCGATATGTGTGTCGATGCGGCCGGCTGGAAGGAGGCGGCATGATGCCGGCGCTTCAGCAGCCACCGCGCCAGCCTGACAGCATGCGGCGTATTCACTGTGCACACTTCGTGGGTATCGGTGGTGCCGGCATGGGTGGTATTGCCGAAGTGCTGCTCAACCTGGGTTATAAAGTCACTGGTTCTGACTTGCGTGAGAATGCAGTAACCCGGCGGCTCGCGGCTCAGGGTGCAGGTATATGGATCGGGCATGAAAGCGGTCATGTCGCCGGGTGCGACGTGGTCGTGGTCTCCAGCGCCGTTAACGAGGACAACCCCGAGGTAAAGGCAGCACGTGAGCGGCGCATTCCGGTGGTGCCGCGTGCTGAGATGCTGGCGGAGATAATGCGTTTCCGTTATGGCATTGCGGTGGCCGGTACCCATGGCAAGACCACCACCACGAGCCTGGTAGCCAGCCTGTTGGCAGAGGCAGGGATGGATCCGACCTTTGTCATTGGTGGCCGGCTCAACAGTGCCGACAGTCACGCGCGTCTGGGCACAGGCCGATACCTGGTTGCCGAAGCAGACGAAAGCGATGCTTCGTTCCTTTATCTACAGCCCATGCTGGCAGTGATCACCAACATTGATGCCGACCATTTGTCGACTTATGAGGGTGATTTCCAGCGTTTGCGCCAGACCTTCGTGGAGTTCCTGCACCACTTGCCTTTCTACGGTCTGGCGGTGCT
>Ga0209456_10000949_pt1 | contig 14562 bp, 11 predicted proteins | sample COG_11_FD_184755 | JGI IMG/M metagenome (GOLD analysis project Ga0209456, IMG submission 184755) | Pelagic marine sediment microbial communities from the LTER site Helgoland, North Sea, for post-phytoplankton bloom and carbon turnover... | ecosystem: Environmental > Aquatic > Marine > Neritic...
CCGCTGCCGATTGGGCGCGAGCTCCGAGGGGAGGCTTGCGTGGCCTCAGGCCCCAAGCCCCTCCGGCCACCTTTGCAAGCCGACCCGTCCGCAGGGTTCGCGTGTCGTGTCCCGCCGTGCCCCGGTTCGCTCGCGAGCACGTGCGTCGGGAGCCGTTCTCCGGTGGCGCGGTTGGTTTTCGATCAGTTGACGGTGAAGCTGTAGCGCGCGCCCATTCTTGGCGCTCCGAACGTCGGGAAGCGGACGCTCTTGATCTGCTGGCCCATGCAGCCTTGGAAGCCTGCGCTGCCGCCGTGGACTGTTGCGCCCATGACGGAGCCGTTGCCTGCAATCGCCAGGTCGACCTTGACGTTTCCGGGCTTGCCGCCGCTCTTCACCTCGGGGATCACGCACTTGCCGTAGAAGCGGTTGAGGTTGTGGTTCATCACGCTGGCGACCTGGCCACCGGTGAGTCGGCCTTCACCGCCGCCCTGAGATGCGTCGCCGATTTCCATGGCTTGGCTCATGGCCTGGTTGTAGCTGAAGATGCCACCACTGGCCTTCGGTGCTGGAGCTGCGCTCGAGCCACGCTTGCGCCGCTTCACCGGCGGGTCTGGGAGCAGGCCCGCTTCGCCGGTGGTGATCTTGCCGAGCTTGAAGAGATCGCCGAGCTCGGCCGACAGGGCCTCGCGGCGGTCGCTCGAACGGGACAGCAGGAAGCCACCGACCGAGATCACGACGAGACCAATGACCGACGCGGCGATGAGCCACTTCATGGCCGCAGAGCGCTTTTCGGAGCGGTGCGCGTTCATGCGGGCGGCCTGTTCGGCTGCGGTGGTGTCTTGGTGCTCACGCTGCAGGATGAATTCGCGGAACTCCGGCCACTCGCGCAGTGGCTTGCGTTCGCGGGTGTCGGTGTTGAAGGTGAGATCGTCCCCTGAGAAGCCACCGATGTTGAGGCGTTCGATGAGCTCTCGGGCGTTGAACGGCCCGTGATCCATCTTGTTTTGCGCAACCATCCACCGCTGCTTGGTATCGGCAGAGAGCTGGTTGATCATGCTCATCAGGCCGCGTTTGGGTGGTGGTGGCGGTGCTAGGGGCGCCTGTGGGGCCAGTGAAAACATCTGTATCTCGAGATCCGGCGGCGGCAGGACCGAACCCAGGTCGATGTCGACGCTCGCGCCGGCGTCGGCTGGCGGCGGCAGCGAGTTGGCCTCTGTGACGAAAGGCAGCAGGGCGTTGCGCACGGCCTCCGGTGAGTCGAAGCGATCCTTTGGATCCGGTGCCAGGCATTGGAACAAGATGCCGTCCATCTCCGGCGGAATGTCATCCCGAACGTGCGAGGGTGCGACGAAGTCGGACTCGGGAGAGCGCGTCGTCAGCAACTCGTACAGAATGGCTCCGATCCCGAACACGTCGCTCTGCCGCGTTGCGGGCTCGCCGCGCTTCACCTCAGGTGCCAAGCATGCGTGGTCTTTGTTCTTGAAGGCGTCCGAACCCGCGGAGCCGAGGAGCACTTGACCGACCCCGAAGTCGTGAACTTTGACCCGGCCCCCGCGCGTGACCCAAACGACGCTGGGACGAAGTGTCCCGTGCGGTCCCTTCTCCTGGGCGTAGCTGAGGGCGCTGCAGAGGTGTGCGACGACGTTGTAGATGCCTCGCAACGAGATCGGGTCCCCGTCGCGTTCTCGAATGAAATCCGAGAGGCGAGTTCCGTCGATCCATTCACCTGCGATGAAGTGCTCGCCCTTGGGAGTCCGGCCCACGCCAAAGACGCGCGCGATGTTGCGGTGCGAAAGGGTAGCCGCGTTCCGGCAGGCTTCGCGAAAGTGCGGCGCCGCTTCCGAGGAAACCAGCTCGGGCCGGATCACTCGAACGAGAATCGCGCGCTTGGTCTGCTGGTCTTTCGCCGACCAGACGACCGCCTGCCGGTCCTCATCGATTTGATCGATGACCTCGAATCTCCCACCAACCACAGCCCCAGGGTGCAAACCTGATGGCTCCGGCCTCGTCGACGCAATCCCCTCCGGCATCTACGGAGATCAAGATAGACCACCCGGGCACGGGTCCCCAAATTGGAGGCCACAGCCCGATGATGCCGCAGGCATTTTACGGGGTCAGTCGCTCTTCGCCAGCTCGAGCGCGAGCTCCCGGTCTTTCAGCACTGCGCCTGCCATCGACTCGATGACGTCCTGGGCTCGGTCCTCCGGAACGTCGACCAGGGCGTGCTTGTCACGCACCCGTATACGCCCGATTTCGTTGCGCTTCAGGCCCGTACGGTCACGAAGCAGGCGGCCCAACTCAGACGCCTTTAGCTCGTCGCGCCGGCCCACGTTGACATACAGCGTCGCGGTCGGGGCCGCTTCCACCTCTTCGGGCGCCGGCTTCTGGCCATTGCCATTACCATTGCTGTGGGCGTCGACGTGCTCCTTGCCGCGCCGTCGCCGAGACGCGGCGACCTTGTCGACGTCCTCTGTCTCGGTGCCGAAAAACGCGCTCAGCAAGCCCGCGAGCATCCTCTCGGCGTCCGTGTGAGTCATGAAGCGTCGCACCAGCGCGAGCTCGCTCTCGGTCGGAGCCCTGGGGTAGGCAGCGTCGATCATCGCGATCCGGTCCGCCTCTTGCCGGGTCCGTTGTTCGCCCTCACTTGGGAGTGTTCGCTCGACGGGGAAAATTCGGTACTGCAATCGGAGGTAGTAGAGGATGCCGAGCTCGGTCGGGTCCACGAGCGTGATCGCGGTTCCGGTTCGTCCCGCGCGTCCGGTTCGCCCGGTGCGGTGAACGTATTGCTCGACGTTGCCCGGGAGCGAGAAGTTGATGACGTGCGTGAGGTGCGACACGTCGATACCGCGTGACGCGACGTCGGTTGCCACCAAGAACCGCAGCTCTTCGCGGCGCACACGGCCAAGCACTTCCTCGCGCTCGCGTTGCGGCCGGTCGCCATTCAACCACTCGGCATTGAAGCCTGCGCGCTGCAGTGCAGCCGAGACCTGTTCGGTTTCAGCCTTCGTATTGCAGAAAATGAGCGCGCTCTCCGGATCTTCGATTTCGAGAATCGTGATCAGATTTGCCGCGCGGCCGACGCCACTGACCATGTAGACGAAGTGCTCGATCCCGAGTGCGCCTACATGGTCGCCCGATAGCCCAAGGAACTGCGGGTCGTGCATGTACTTTTCGGCGACACGCTTGATCGCCCGGTCGACCGTCGCCGAAAACAGCAAGGTTTGACGCTTTTCGGGGAGCCTTTCGATGATGGCATGGAGCTCTTTGGCAAATCCCATCGACAGCATCTCGTCCGCTTCGTCGAGAACCAAGACGCGCAGCCGCGACGCTTTGATCGTCCCGCGCTTGAGGTGATCGAGGACGCGTCCAGGCGTGCCGCTGATGACTCGCGCGCCTTTGTCCAGAGCTTGGATCTGCTGCTCCATCGATGCGCCGCCATAGACGGCGACGGTGTCGATGCCACGACGGGTGCCGAGCTTCGCGATCTCACGCGCGCTCTGGAGTGCGAGCTCCCTCGTTGGCGCTAGCACCAGCGCTTGCTCGTCACCATCGTCCGAGAGCAATCCGTCGACCAGAGGAAGTCCGAACGCGCCGGTCTTGCCGGTGCCGGTTCGCGATTGAACGATGACGTCATGCCCTGCGATGGCAAGCGGGTAGGAGTCACGTTGCACGGGGGTTGGGGTCTCCCAACCCATCTCTTTGATGGCTTCGAGGACGTCGTCGTGTATGCCAAGATCTGCGAATGTCTGGGCGCCGTCCTCTTCGGGTTCGGGCGTCTCGGTCATGGAGTGGGCTCCGGTTTCTCGGGTGATTGGGGTTCCGGTTTCGAGCCCAGCGCCTCGGTGACGCTATTGGCGAGAGGCGCGTCTTCACGCATGTACCTCTGGAGGCCGAGCTCGACACGGTGTCGGTATTGATTGAGCAAGTCTACTTGGTCCGCTTCGCACCGTTTGGCTAGCGCGTTTAGACGAAGATCCCAAGATTCGAGGGCGCTTCGGAGCCCCGTGGGGTCGGTTTCGTTGGTCGCCAGGTACGCGAGCCTCAGCTCATCGATCTCGTGCCGGAGCAGCTGAAGGCCATCCGCGCACTCGAGGTCGAACGAATCGTCACTTTCAGGCCAGAAAACCTGCGGAATGACGGAGGCGAAGCCCACGATGACCAGGTAAGCCAGGGCAATCGAGTAGATGCCTATCGCCAGCCGGCGGCCAAGTCCGCCTCGTTGTTGTTTTCGCGGCAACGACTCTCCTCGTCCAGCTCCATCTGCTCGCAAGCGGCTTGGTTGTAACGACCGGCCTGCACCAGGTCAAGACGGCGGCAGATTTCGGCGATTTCGCTTCTCACGGTGGGTTCCCCACATGAAAAGGCCCACGCCTACGACGATCGTGAGTGCGACGACGGCGCCGCAGAGCCCATACCAAAGGAAGGTGGTGACCCCGGTCCCCATCCGATTAGCAGACGAGCTTGTACCCAATGCCGTAGACCGTGAGGATATGCACGGGCCGGTCGGGCTTGGGTTCGATTTTGCGCCGCAACTTGACGATGAAGTTGTCGACCGTGCGGTTGTTCGGACCGGCTTCGAGACCCCAGATCTTCTCGAGGATCTCGTCTCGCGAGACTGGTTCGCCCTGGCGTTCCCACAGGAACTTGAGCAACTCGACTTCGTAAAACGACAAATGCATCGTGTCCGAGCCGCTGGTCAAGGTCTGTGAGCCGGTCTCGACATTGATGTCGCCGATACGAATCTCTGCCTGGGAAGGCCGCACTGAGCGCCCCGCGCGCCGGAACAATGCGCGGATGCGCGCGACGAGCTCACCGATCGAGAAAGGTTTGGTGACGTAGTCGTCCGCGCCCGCCTCGAGGCCGCGGATCTTGTCGGCCTCCTGTCCCCGCGCCGTGAGCATGAGGATAGGCAAGATAGGGTCCGCCTTGCGGATCGTTTCGCAGACCTGATAGCCATTGAGGTCGGGCAGCATGAGGTCGAGGATCACGCAGCCGATGTCCTCGGACTCCGCGAGCCGGATCGCCTCTTCGCCCTTGGCCGTGTGCACGACACGGTACCCCTCGAACCGCAGGCTGTCGGAGAGGCCAAGTGCGAGCGCCGGGTCATCTTCGACGAGCAGAATTCCGCGTTCGTCCTCTGACATCGTGGCGAAGATAGCCGCACTCGGGTCGCGCGGCAAAGACGCGGTGCTCAGCTGTAGGCAATCGGAATCGAGAAGCCGACGACTGCACCGCCGCCAGCCGCGTTTTTCGCCCATGCGCGCCCCCCGTGCGCTTGCGCGATGTTCTTGACTAGCGCCAGTCCAATCCCTGAGCCTCGAGTAGGGTTGGTGTCGGGTCCTCGATAGAATCGCTCGAACACGCGGCGAAGTGAGTCGGCGGGGATCCCGGGCCCATGGTCCCGGACCGCAACGTCCACCGTGGAGCGTTTCGCGGTGAGCTCGAGCTCGACCGGCGTCTGTCCGCCATACTTCACTGCGTTGTCCAGCAAGTTGATCACGGCCAGGGCGATGGCCTCCTGGTCGATCAGCACGGGCGGGAGCTCCTCCGATCTCTCGAGATGAATCTCCACGCCGTCCTGCTCGCTGCGGTAGCGGAACGCGTCGAGCGCGCGGTCGACGGCTTTTCCAAGGTCTCCCCGCCTCAGCCGATACGGCCCTTTGCCTCCTTCGAGCGCGGAGAAATCCAGCATGTTGTCGATCAGCGAGGTGAGACGCTCGGACTCCCGGCAAATGATATCCAGATACTCGAGCTTGCGTTCCTCGCTTGGCACACGGCCGGAGCGAAGCATGTCGGAGAACATGCGAACGACCGAAAGTGGGGTCTTGAGCTCGTGGGATACATTGGCCATCAGCTCGCTCTTGAGTTGGTTGAGGCGCCGCTCTTTCTCCGCGGCGTAGATGAAGAAAATGGCGCTGAGCAGGATGATCGCGAACGACATCAAGGGCAGAGCGACTTCGCCGCGCATTCGAGAACGCCCCCGGGCTTGAAGGCGCGCTGCCTGGCGCGGCGCGACCTGCAGGCGCCATCGGTAGAGGGTCGTGGGGAAACGATGGTCGACCGTGTAGACGCCAGGGTTGGACAGGTCCGGACCGAACACCAGTTGGTTGCTCTCGTCGACGATGTCGTAGACCGGAGTCGTCTCATCGGAAACGAACATCCTCGGGAAGACTTCGTCGACGAAGTACTGAGTGTCGTGATGAGCGACGATGTACGTCGTCTGGCCGGCGAGTGTTGAATAGGCCTTGTACGACAGGAGGTAGCTGTCCCCGTCGACTTGTTCGTGCGCGTGCCGAAGCCGCCCCGGGTCAGGGGAGTCGAGCTCGAGCGAATTGAGGAGATTCTGCCGAAATACGCGGAGAAACGCTCTGCGCGACTTCTTGTCTTGCCGGCTCGCCCACTGGATCAGGTTGCCGTCGGGATCGATCAACAGGACCGAGCTGACACTGGGCGTTAGAGCGGCAGCTTGGGGGAGCCAGACCGTATCGACCGTGCTGGAATCATTCGGATCGACGAGGCGAAAGACCGTGTGGTCCGCGATATCGATGTAGCGCTCGATGCGCTCCACGCGTTGTTGGGCTACCGATAGCAACGACTGCGCGATGGTCTGCTCGCCGAGTTGGGTGTGCTCACGCGCGGAGAGAAACGTGTAGTAGCCCAGGATTCCAGCGGCGATGAGGATCGCGGGAACGAGGATCACGTAGAGCAGCCGAAAGCGCCCGCCTTCCATTATTCGCGCTCGGCCCGTAGCGGCCGGGTCATCAGGTCGCCTACGGCCTTCAGGGGCGGCTTGTCCTCATAGAGCATCGCGTACACCTCCTGTGTGATCGGCATGTCGACACCGTCGCGGTCCGAAAGCGCTTTCGCGCTCTTGGCGGTGCGCACACCTTCGGCGACCATCTGCATGCTGCCCAGGATATCCTCGAGAGACTTCCCTTGCCCGATTTGAAGGCCGACGTTGCGGTTTCGAGAGAGGTCGCCGGTGCAGGTGAGCACGAGGTCTCCCATCCCGCTCAGACCTGCGAGCGTCAGAGGGTTTGCACCCTTGGCAATCGCGAGGCGTGAGATCTCGGCGAGTCCGCGTGTGATGAGCCCAGCTCGGGTGTTGTGTCCGAATCCAAGGCCGTCGGAGATGCCCGCCGCGATGGCCACTACGTTCTTGAGTGCGCCGCCGAGCTCGACGCCCACGACGTCCTCCGTGCTGTAGACTCGGAACCGCCCGGTGGTGAACGCTTTTTGCGCGACGGCCACCACGTCGGCATCGTGCCCCGCGACCGAAACTGCGGTCGGAAGGCCGGCGGCAACCTCTTTCGCGAAGCTCGGCCCGCCCAGGCAAGTGAGCTGCCGGTGCTGGGATTCGGGAAGGATGTCTTCGAAGATCTCTGAAACCAGCATGAGACTGTCGACCTCGATGCCTTTGGTCGCGCTGACGATTGGAGCCTCCGTACCAATCAAGGGGGCGGCGTCTTGGAGCACTTCCCGCAGCCCGTGGGTCGGCACCACCGACACGATGAGCTCGCTGTCTTGGAGCGCATACTCGAGGTCCGAGGTGGTTTCGAGGGTGTCCGGCAATGGGAATCCGGGCAGGTAGGCCTGGTTTTCCCGGTCGTTCTGAATCGCTTCAGCCATCGGCTCGCGGCGCGCCCACAGCCGAGTTGGGTAACCCTGGTCGGCAAGTAGCTTCGCCAAGGCCGTGCCCCACGAACCCGCGCCGAGGACCGTAGTCTTGATCTCACCCATGCGCGGAGCCTATCAACGCTTCACGGCACAGACCACCCTTTACGGGGCCAGAGCCCCGTGATGACGAAGGCATTTTACGGGGAGGCTTGAACGGTCTCGGCGTCGCCCTTGTCGGGGCGGGGATCGCTGAGATTGAGCTTGAGGCGATCCGGGTCGAGGAGCGCGTTCGCCAGCACGGCGTCCATCTTGGACACCGGCACGAACTCGAGAGTTTCCCGAACTTCCTCCGGAACCTCATCGAGGTCGGCGACGTTGCGCTCAGGAAGAATAACGCGCTTGATCCCTGCGCGATGCGCGGCAAGCACCTTCTCTTTGACTCCACCGACCGGGAGCACGCGGCCGCGCAGCGTGATCTCGCCGGTCATCGCGACGTCGTGACGCACGTGAATACCTGTCAGCAGCGAGACGATGGCTGTCATCATGGTGACGCCCGCACTCGGCCCGTCCTTCGGCATTGCACCGGCGGGGATGTGAATGTGGATGTCGCTCTTCTCGAGGAAGTCCTCGGGAATCCCGAACGCCTTGGCGCGCGTTCGGACATAGCTCATCGCCGTCTGCGCGGACTCCTTCATGACGTCGCCGAGCTGGCCGGTGAGCTGCAGCTTGCCCGTGCCGTGCATCTGCGTGCATTCGATGAACAGGATCTCGCCACCCACGGACGTCCAGGCGAGCCCGGTGGCGACGCCAGTTTCTGCCGTGCGCTCAGCGACCTCGGAGCTGAAGCGAGGTGAGCCCAGGTAAGGCCGCAGCGCTTCTTCGTCGGAGATGCTCCACGGCCCCTCCTCGCCTTCCGCGACCTTCACGGCCACGCCACGAATGACACTTGCGATCTGACGCTCCAGGTTGCGGACGCCGGCCTCACGGGTGTAGTGATCGATGATCGAATCGATCGCCGCATCTTCGAGGGTGACCTGGTCGGGCCTGATGCCGTGCTCCTCGAGTTGCTTCGGGACCAGATGCACCCTCGCGATGTCTGCCTTCTCACGGCGCGTGTAGCTGGGAATCTCGATGATCTCCATGCGGTCGCGAAGCGGTGCGGGGATGGTGTCGCCCACGTTGGCCGTGGCGATGAACATCACCTTGGAAAGGTCGTAGGGAATCTCGAGATAGTGGTCGCTGAAGGTGTCGTTCTGCTCGGGGTCGAGCACCTCGAGCAGCGCCGCGGCAGGGTCGCCGCGGAAGTCGTGGCCAACCTTGTCGATCTCGTCGAGCATGAAGACTGGGTTGATTGTGGTGGCCTTCTTCATCCCCTGGATGACCTGGCCGGGGAGGGCGCCGACGTACGTCCGCCGGTGACCGCGAATCGCCGCCTCATCGTGGACGCCACCAAGGCTGATGCGGTGAAACTTGCGTCCGACTGCGCGCGCGACCGAACGGCCGAGCGAAGTCTTACCCACACCTGGCGGTCCGATCAGACAAAGAATCGGACCTTTCTTGTCGGTCTTGAGCTTGCGTACGGCCAGATACTCGACGATGCGCTTCTTGACCTTCTCGAGGCCGGTGTGGTCCTCGTCGAGCACCTTGCGCACCGCCGCGATGTCCATGTTGTCGGCGGTCTGCTTGCTCCAGGGGATGTCGAGAATCCAGTCGATGTAGGTCCGAACAACCGTGTATTCCGCGGAGCCGACTTGCATCTGCCGTAGGCGCTTGAGCTGCTTGTGCGCGACGTCGTCGGCCTCTGTCGGCAGGTTTGCCTTGGCCATGCGCTCCTCGAGGACGTCGAGGTCGCCCTGATCGCCTTCTTCCTCGCCGAGCTCCTCCTTGATGGCTTTGAGCTGTTGGCGCAGGACGTACTCGCGCTGGTTCTTGCCCATCTCCTCCTTGATTTGGGAGTTGATGCGCTCTCGCATCTTGAGGATCTCGAGCTGACGTGTGAGTAGGCGCAGGACCTTGCGGATGCGTTCCTTGGCGTCGAGCGTCTCGAGGAGTTGCGACTTCTCATCGACGGGAGCGTCGAGGTTCGCTGCGACCAGGTCAGCGAGCTGACCGTGTTCCTGAATGGAGTCGATCAATGAGCCCGCCTCGCGGGGCAGCTCCGGCATGAGTTGGATGACCTGCTTGGCGATGTCGCGGAGGCTCATCGCGAGCGCTTCGCTCTCGACGTCTTCGGCGGCTGGCTCGTCCATACGCGACACACGAGCGCGGATGTACGGTTCGGATGTTACCACCTGCTCGACGCGAATCCGCACCAACCCCTGAAGAATGAGGCTGTAGTTTCCGGAGCTGTGCTTGAGCGCCTTGAGGACGCGCGCCGCGACGCCAACTGGATAGAGGTCGTTCTGATCCGGATCGTCGGTCGATGGGTCCCGCTGCGCGACGATCGCAATGATGGGCTGATCGAGGTTCTCGATGTCCTCGACGAGGGCGACGGACTTCTCCCGACCCACATCAAAGGGCGCGACAGCCGCCGGGAAGAGCACCGCGTTGCGGATCGGCAAGACCGGCAGCTCGTCCCCGAACTCGATTTCGCCCGTATCGGGGGGCGGGATCGATGTGATTGTTTCCTCTTCGTCGCTCATGCTGTTGTTCTACTCCAACTCGGTCAGAACCCAAGTTTTTCCAGTACTGTGGGCGAACATAGTCACGCACCATTTTCCTGGCAAGGGTCTCACCCACGGGGTTCGCGATTGGAGCTGCGGAGCGCCTGAATTTGGCTTCGAGCGCTTCTCGCCGTGAGATCTTGGCTCTGGTCGATGGCTGCACGGAGGGCCCGGGTAGCCGTCCGGGCCTGGCATCGCCAAGTGGAAGGCTCGTCCGCCGCCTAGGAACAGACTTGGTTTCGGCCGTTGCGTTTGGCCTCGAACATTTTCTCGTCGGCGGCCTTGAACAGATCCGAGGGATCTTCGTAGTGAGGTTGCCATTCGGCGACGCCGACGCTCACCGTGACTGCGACCCGCGTGCCTTCGAACTCGAAGCGCGTGTCGGCGATCAAGCGGTGGATCTTTCCGGCGAGCTCTGTGGCGCCGTCGAGACCAACCTCCGGCGTGATGAGCGCGAACTCCTCCCCGCCAATTCGGGCCAAGACGTCATTGACTCGAAGCCTCCCCAAGAGGACCGCGCCCAGCTGTCGCAGGATGGCGTCGCCAGCCAAGTGACCAAAGCGGTCGTTGATGTTCTTGAAGAGATCAATATCGAAGACGAGCAAGGAAAAGGTGCGCTTGTATCGCTTGGCGCGCGCGACCTCCCGGTCGAGCATCTCGTCGAAGTACCTCTTGTTGTGAAGTTGCGTGAGGCCATCGGTCGTCATGAGCCGATAGATCTCTTCGTGGTACTCCACTTCCACGTCGTCTCCGACGATGAACTTCAAAATGGTTCGGCCAACCTTGAGCTGGTCACCATGGCGAAGCCGCCCCTCTTCGTGGACGAGGTCGTCATTGACGTAGGTCCCGTTGGTCGAGCCGAGATCGCGGACCAGGAACTCGCCGCCCTCGAAGCGAATGCGACAGTGATTGCGCGAGACGCTTTCCTGGTCGACTTGGATTTCGCACTTGGGCGAGCGTCCGATGATCAAGGGTTCAGTGGTGACGCGCACGCGACGGCCCATCTCCTGTCCGTAGATGACGATCAGACAGCCGTTCTCGCTACCTGGGCTGGGCGCACGAGCTTCCCCGACCTCCGTCAAGACGGTCTGGCTGGCGCTCGTTGTCTGATCCTTGAACTGCACCCCCGCAATATACCGCGGCCTGGGCACTCGCGTTAAATCACTGGCAGGTGGTTGCAGTCACAGCGGACTGATGGCTTTATTGACCGCTACTATGGGGTTCTTTAGCGTGGGCGCGTGCGCGACGTAATTTCTCACTCCTGGCTGTGGGGGCTGGCGAGCCTCGCTCTGGTCCTCGGAACCCCTTTGGCTCTGATGGCGAGTCCGCCTTCTGCTCATCGAGCGTCGACGAACGTGGCGCGCCTGGTGACGCCCCCGTTTGCGGATATCGACATCGCACGGGCCCAGCCGAGTAGTGAAGGCTGGGTCGTTCCGCGGCGCGATGGGACGCGCGCGGTGCTGACCGTCGATCACGACCTGCAGTCGCACATTCGCAGCCTGTTCAGCCGCTATGACGTACCAGCCGGTGGTTTGGTCGCCATCGATCCGAAGACCGGCCACGTGCTGGCCTACGTAGGCTACGAAGCGGGGAAGGGCGACAGCACTCGCGTGGTGACCGACCCGGGCCCGCCCGCGGCGTCTGTTTTCAAGATCATCACCGCGTCTGCGCTCTTGGACGCTGGCGTGAAGAGCTCGACCTCGGTCTGCTACGGCGGAGGCATGCGCGGCCTGGTGGCGGCCGACTTGGAGGACAGCCCCAAGCGCGACCGATGGTGCGCGACGATGGCCGATGCGCTCGGCTACTCGATCAACGCCGTGTTTGCGAAGCTCGCCGACCGGCACATCGATGAAGCGCGCATGACGCAATACGTTTCGGCGTTTGGTTTTGGTCAGCGGTTGCCGTTCGACCTACCTACGACGCCAAGCCCCGTGGACGTACCGGACAGCCGGCTGGAGCGCGCACGGATGGCTGCCGGCTTTTGGCACAGTCAAATGTCGCCGCTCCACGGAGCGCTCGTGGCCTCGACCATCGCGAATGACGGCAAGATGCCCTACGCGGCCCTCGTCGAGCGCATCGAAACTCGCACCGGCGAAACCCTCTACGAGCACACGCCCCGCACCTATCGCCAGGTGTTGCCGCGGCACACCGCGGAGCTCGCGGGCGAGATGATGACGCGGACGGTCACGAAGGGGACCTCCAAGAAGGCGTTCTGGGATCCGAAGGGCCGCCCGTTCCTGCCCGGCATCGGCGTTGCGGGAAAGACCGGCACGCTGAGCCGCTACAACCCTCACCGGACCTACAACTGGTGGGTCGGCTACGCGCCGGTCGACGACCCGAAGATCGCGGTCGCCGCGCTAGTGGTGAACGAGCCGAAGTGGCGGATCAAAGCGAGCTACGTCGCGCGCGAGGCGCTGCGCGAGTACCTCGTGCGGTAGGCCGGGTCAGCCCGACAGCGGCAGTGCCAGCGCCAGTGTCAGCGCCAGTGCCAGCGTCAGCGTCAGTGTTTCGGGCGTGCTATTGATTCGGGGATGAGCAATCGGCTCGTAGCTTTCTTCATCGCGATTCTGGTCGCTGCCTGCGGCGGGGCTGCGGGGGAACCCTCGGTCCTGGGCGACGTCCGGTGTGTACGTGAGGGCGAGGGCCTTCCTTCCAGTGCTTGGGAAGCATCGATTGAAGCCTACGAAGCTTCCGATGTGCAAAGTCCGCCTGCACCCGGCTCGATCGTCTTCGTTGGCAGCTCGAGCATTCTGCTTTGGGGTACGTTGACCGGGGACATGGCGCCGATGCCGGTGCTCAATCGAGGGTTTGGCGGGTCGGTGATCGCGAACGTGACGCATTTCGCGAATCGGATCGTGTTGCCGTACGAGCCATCCGCCATCGTGTTGTATGCGGGCGACAACGATATTGCGTTTGGCCTGTCCGCCGACTGCACGTTTGAGGACTTCGAAGCGTTCGTCGAACACATTCACGCGGTGGCCCCAGGCACTCCAATCTATTTCATTTCGATCAAGCCTTCGCCGAGTCGCGCGCAGTTATGGAGCGAGATGGAGCGTGCCAACGGGCTGGTCGAGGCGCGAACCACGACTGATCCTGCGCTCCACTTCATCGATGTGAGCGAGGCAATGCTCGATCAGCAGGGCCAGCCGATCCCGGAGCTGTTTGGCGAGGACGGCTTGCACATGAGTGCGGCCGGGTACCAGCTGTGGACCTCGATCGTGCGGCCGAGGCTGCTTGCCGACCTAGGGCTCTAACTAGCTTCCCCGGGACACGTTGCGGGTCGCCTCGCCTCTGACTAGGCTCCGGCCCGCTTCATTATCCAAGAAAGGCAAGCTCAATGTTCCACCGCATTCGACTCGTGGCGTTCGCCGCACTGACCGCTCTCTCTTTGCTAGCTTCTTCCGCCGTGACCGCGCAGGCACCGGTGCTCAACCGTGTCGTCAAGACGGGCACGCTTCGGGTGGGAATGTCTGCGGACCAGCCGCCGCTCAACGTAAAGAGCAAGAGCGGCCAGATGATCGGCCTCGAGGTCGATCTCGCCAAGGGGCTTGCCTACGCATTGGGCTTGGAAATCGAGATCGTGCAGCGGCCGTTCGGTCAGCTCCTCGGGGCCCTCAAGAAGGGCAAGGTCGATATGGTGATGTCGGGTGTCGACATCACGGCGGAACGCACCAAGGACTTCCTCTTCGTCGGTCCGTACCTGTTGTCAGGCAAGTCGCTCGTGACCACCTCAAAAGCCCTCGCAGGTGCCGAGACGGTGGACGACATCAACACACGGGACATGACTTTCGTGACGCTGAAGAACTCGACGAGCCAGGCTTTCGTCAAGAAGAACCTGCCGAAGGCGAAGCTCGTGACGGTGGATGACTACAAGAAGGGCGTGGCAATGGTCATCGATGGCAAGGCCAGCGCCATGATCGCCGACATGCCCGCATGCGCACTTGCGGTCCTTCGCAACCCGGACGCCGGCCTCGTCACTCTCGCCGAGCCGCTTTCCGTGGAGCCCATGGGAATCGCGGTCTCTGCCAAGGACGCGAGGTTCTACAACCTGATCGACAACTACATCGAAGCCATCGAGGCGACGGGGATTCTTTCGGCACTTCGTCAGAAGTGGTTCGAGGATCCGAGCTGGCTCGAAGAGCTCCCGTAGGGACAACTGAATCACCGGAGACCGGCTAGCGACGCACGTGCTCGCGAGCGTCCCGGGGCACGGCGGGACGCGACACGGGAACCCTGCGGACGGGTCGGCGTGCTCACAGGTTCACCGGGGCTCGGACAAACGCGACACGGGGTTGCGCCG
>Ga0209456_10000952_pt1 | contig 14502 bp, 12 predicted proteins | sample COG_11_FD_184755 | JGI IMG/M metagenome (GOLD analysis project Ga0209456, IMG submission 184755) | Pelagic marine sediment microbial communities from the LTER site Helgoland, North Sea, for post-phytoplankton bloom and carbon turnover... | ecosystem: Environmental > Aquatic > Marine > Neritic...
AACCCCACGCCAAGCAGCAGCCAGTATCCGTACCCCTCCAACAGAACCCGGGCGGTTTCCATCTTCCCCTCCCATCTTCCCGCGTCGCCGAACCCCCTGGTTACGGCTCATTGCATGAGCGGAGGCACTCTGCCTCGCATCTCTCATCGAAACGCAGGAGAGGGGCGGATGGTGCCCCGAGAAGAAGACGGCGGCCCCGGATCTGGTCCGGAGCCGCCGCATGGATACCGGTTCAAGAGGGGCCGGCAGCGCCTATTGCTTGTTCTTGCTTCCCCGCCGCGGCGACTCGAGCCTGGGGCTCGTTGAGGACGAAGAAGACGAAGAGGACGCGGATTCGGACCGGCTCGAACCACTCGACGCAGCGGGGGGCCTCGGGAAGGATCGTGGAGCCGACCGAATTCCCTCCTCGAACTGGATCCGTATGTCCGCCCTGCCGGGCGTCGAGTACGCGCGACCACCGTCTCGCGTGCGGAGGCCCGCCCGACTGCCATACGGGCTGCTCTGTGGTTGGACCTCTCGCCACACGCGGCGTCCGTCCGGGCCCTCGAATCGCTCCCAGGCGCTGCCGCGTTCGATGATCGGAACACCGTTGTACGTGGCGGGCGTCCGGCCGGGCGCCACTCTCAGCACCACCGTACTCGTCGCCAGGGCGGCATCAGAGCCGTGTCCGTTCCCGATCGTCGGCACCCACACGTGCCCGAGGCGCTCGCTCGCTTCCTTCTCGGCGGCGGCCTTGCGGCTGGCCTCCCAGACGGCTTTGACCTTCTCCTGCGAAACGTGCTCGGGTGGGACCAGCCCGTCGTTCAGCATGTAGGCCCAGTTACCGAAGAAATCGTAGTCCGTCAGCGCGTAGTTGCTCTGACAGCCCGGCAGGCCGGGATTCATACTCCAGCCGCTGGCGAGGTCCTGCATCTCCGCGGCGATCATGGACTGGTTGAGCGCACCCCGGGCCATCAAACCGTAGGGGTTGTAGAAACAGGGACCGTTTTCAGCACTGAATGCCGTCCCACCGCTTTCGGTGGCCGACGACGGGGCCGGGGGTAGATCGAACTCCTGCGCATGCAACTCGCTCGTCACAGGGCCAGAGATCGCGGCGAACGCGAGCGCCAGTGTAATGCGTCCGATGTCCATGGAGCCCCCCTCCGGGGAAGAAAACGTCCGTCCACTTATAGTATACCCCGAAACGAGTCACGTGGTAGTCACGTGGGCGTTCTCACGCCTCTATGTGGTTCACGTTACGTAAATTGGGATTTCCACCAGAAGGGAACGAGCGGTGAAAGAAATTCCCACCGCCCGTCGAATATCGAAGAGACTGGGATCCGGCTACTGGTCAGTCGGCGGGGCGTCCGACCAGGAGAGATATGCCCGCTCGCACGTCTGGCAGTCGCGTCCAAGCTCGTAACACGGCACCCCGTCCGCCTGCGCTTCCGCGCACAGGGGACCCTCGGTACCCCGCGCGGCCCCGCCAGCTCGCAGATTCCTGGTGCTGTCACAGGGGATGTCGCTGTACGGGTCGTCGCTATACGGGCGGTCCGTTCTCCGATCGATCATGTGCGTTCTCCATCGTGCCGGGCGCGTGATCGGGGCCGACGAATCGTCCCTCGGTGACGCACACTTCTTGCAAATGTCGTGCGTAGAGGCGCGAGAGAGCGTCTCGACCGCGGTACCTCGCAAAGCGGCGGTTCGCGGGAGACATCACGATTCAGCAGGGAAATACGGGCTCCGAGGGCCCGACACGGGATGAGCGGTTCCGGCGATTCTGGGACGTTTTGGCCCCTGAGCACGACCACTGGTCACTTCGTCACTTCGCGGCGCTCTCCTCCTCCCTGTAGAGGAGCCGCTACATGCGTGAGCTTCGAATACACGGTCGCGGAGGACAGGGCTCGGTCATCGCGTCCAAGCTGCTGGCCGTCGCCCTGTTCCGTGAGGGCGAGTGGGTCCAGTCGTTTCCAGCCTTCGGCGTTGAGCGGCGGGGCGCGCCCGTCACCGCGTTTCTTCGCCTGGACGACGACCCGATCCGGCTGCGGTGCGAGATCACAGAGCCGGACGACCTGATCGTCCTCGATCCGACCCTGATCGAAGCCATCGACGTGACTTCAGGCCTCAAGCCGGGCGGAACGATCTTGATCAACACGGAGAAGGCCCCCGAGGAGTATCCGAAGCTCCTGGCACGTTTCCGCGTGGCGACTATCGACGCCAGCGGAATCGCGATCCGGCACGGCCTTGGCTCGAAGACCCAGCCGATCGTGAACACGGCCATCGTGGGGGCCTTCGCGGCCGAGTTCGGGCTGATCGGCCTGGAGTCGGTGAAGGCCGCGATCGATGACGAAGTGCCGGTCAAACGGGAGGCCAATTACGAGGCGGCCGTGGAGGCATTCAGCGCCGTCCGCTCCTCGGCCCCGAGGGAGGTCTCGCATGTCTGAGGGCGACGTGACGAAGCCTCTCGACACGGGCCGGAACATCCCCCCGGTGGCGATCAGTGAGACTTCGACCCTGGTGAATCCGACCGGGTCGTGGAAGTACATCATGCCCCGGTACGAGGACCGCGTGGCCCCCTGCAACGCCGGGTGCCCGGTGGGGATCGACATCGAAGGCTACATGTACCTGATCGGGCAGGGACGGTTGCAAGAAGCCGCCGACCTCCTGGTCCGGGAGAACCCGATGCCGGCGGTCACCGGCCGCGTATGCCATCACCCGTGCGAGAACAGCTGCAACCGCGCGTCTCTGGACGAAGCGGTGGCCATCCACTCGGTGGAGCGCAGGTTGGGAGACATGATCCTCGCCGCGCCTCCGCCACCCGCTCCCGAGCGGACGCGCATCGAGACCGTGGCCGTCATCGGGTCCGGTCCCGCCGGCCTATCCTGTGCGTACTTCCTGGCGCGGCTGGGATACGGAGTCACGGTCTTCGAGGCCGCGACCGAAGCCGGTGGCATGCTGCGACTCGGCATTCCCGAATACCGCCTGCCGCGGGCCATCCTGGACCGCCAGATCGACCGCATCCAGGCCGCCGGAATCGATCTCCGCACCTCCACACGCGTCGGGACGGACGTACCGTGGACCGATCTGGATGAGTTCGATGCCGTGTTCGTGGCACCGGGCGCCCATCTGGGCAAGGACTCCCGGATCGAGGGAGCCGAGGGCGTGTCGGCGATCCGCCCGGGCCTCGAGTTCCTGAAGGACGTCAACGCCGGCGAGCGGCCGGACCTCGGCGAGCACGTAATCGTGGTCGGGGGCGGCAACACGGCCATGGACTGCGCCCGCTCCGCCCTGCGACTGGGCGCCGACGTCACGGTGCTCTACCGGCGCACCCCGCGCGAGATGCCGGCCATCCCCCAGGAAGTTCGGGAAGCGAAGCAGGAGGGCGTGCAGTTCGAGTTCCTGGCGGCGCCGATCCGCGTCGAGATGGAGGACGGCGACTTCACGGCTATCACCTGCCAGCGTATGGAGCTCGGCGAACCGGACGAGAGCGGACGACGGCGTCCCGTTCCAATCGAGGGAGACGTGTTCACGGCGCAAGCCGACACGGTGCTGACCGCGATCGGCGAAGATTGCGACCTGTCCTTCCTGCCCGACGAGATCGGCACGAAGTGGGGGCTGGTCGAGGTGGACGCCCTGGGCGAGAGCACGTCCGCACCCGTGTTCGCGGGAGGGGACGTGGTGGACCTGCCTCGCTCGGTGGCCGACGCCCTGGGCGGCGGCAAACGGGCCGCGATCGGCATCGATCACTTCCTGCGCGAGAAGGCCGGCGAGGACGTGGGAGAAGTCCCGCTGAACGATCTCAGGTACGGGGGCGGCAACGTCAGTGCCCTTCGCTACGCGGAGGACGAAGACCCGATCCCGCGCGAGGCGCCCGTCAACGAGACGGTGACCTGGGACCAGATGAACCCGAATCACTTCCACACGGCGCCGCGGCACGAGGACCACTTCCACGATGCGATCGACCTCAGGTCCGCGTTCGGCGAGACCAACTTCGGGCTCAGCCAGAAGGAGGCGATCGAGGAAGCCGAGCGCTGCCTGAACTGCGGCGTCTGCAACCGCTGCGAGCTGTGCCTCATATTCTGCCCCGACATGGCGATTTCCCGCCGGGACGACGGGGGATTCGAGATAGACATGCGATACTGCAAGGGATGCGGGCTGTGCGCCGCCGAGTGCCCACGCGGAGCCGTCACGATGACGCGGGAGGGCATATGAAGAAGGTCATGATCGGCAATCATGCGGTGTCGTGGGGCGTCCTGCGCTCCCGCGTGGAGGTCATCTCCGCCTATCCGATCACCCCGCAGACTCAGATCGTAGAGGCTCTTTCGGACATGGTGGCCGACGGCAGTCTTCCGGCTCAGTACATCAAGGTCGAGTCGGAGCACTCGGCGATGGCCGCATGCATCGGTGGCTCCATCGCGGGCACCCGCACGTTTACGGCTACCTCGGCGCAGGGTCTCGCGCTGATGCACGAGATGCTGCACTGGGCGGCAGGCGGACGCCTGCCCGTCGTCATGGCCAACGTCAACCGGGCAATGGCCCCGGGGTGGACCATCTGGACCGACCAGAACGACAGCCTGTCGCAGCGTGACACCGGGTGGATCCAGTTGTACTGCGAAACCAACCAGGAGGTGTTCGACACTACGATCCAGGCGTTCAAGCTCGCCGAGACGGTGAACCTCCCGGTGATGCTGGTGCTCGACGCTTTCTTCCTGTCGCACACGTCCGAGCCGGTGGACGTCACCGAACAGGAGGACGTGGACCTCTTTCTTCCGCAGCGGGAAGCGACGTTCAAGATGGACACCAGCGACCCGCACGCGTTCGGAGCGCTCGTAAGGCCCGACGCCTACACGGAGATGCGGTGGCAGCAGCAGGAGTCCATGCGCGAAGCGCGGGACGTGTTTCGCCAGATGGAGGACGAGTGGGAGGCCATCACCGGTCGACGCCACGGGGCCGTCGAGGCCTACCGGACCGAGGACGCCGACCTTCTTCTCGTCACCTCCGGCACCATTACCTCGACGGCGCGCACCGTGGTGGACGAGCGGCGGGCCGATGGCGAGAAGGTGGGGCTGATCAAGGTCAAGATGTTCCGGCCCTTCCCCACCGACGAACTGCGCGGTCTCCTGGCAGGCGTGGACCGGGTGGCGGTGCTCGACCGGAACATCTCGCCCGGACACGGAGGGATCTTCGCCGAAGAGACTCGCTCGGCCCTGTATGACGTTCCCCCGGAGGATCGCCCGACGCTGTTCGGCTACGTCCTCGGGCTCGGAGGGCGCGACGTCACTCCGAGTGTGATCAACGACATCATCGACAACACCCGCTCGAAGGACCAGCCGGAGCGTGAGGACCTGTGGGTAGGGGTGGAGCTATGAGCCAGACCATCATCAAACAGCACATTCCGAGGGACGACCTCCTGGCCTCGGGGCACCTGGCGTGCCCCGGCTGTGCGGCGCCGATCGCCATGAACCTGGTGCTCAAAGCGCTGGGACCCGAGACGATGGTGGTGCTCCCGGCCTGCTGCTGGAGCATCATCGCGGGACCGTGGCCGCAGTCATCGCTGCGTGTGCCCCTGTTCCATACCGCCTTCGAAACGGGCGCGGCGGTGGCTTCGGGCATCAAGGCGGGCCTGGTGTCGCGCGGTGACACGGAGACGACCGTGATCGCATGGGCCGGTGACGGCGGCACGTTCGACATTGGGCTGCAAGCCCTGTCGGGAGCGGCCGAGCGGAACGAGGACTTCATCTATTTCTGCTACGACAACGAAGCGTATATGAACACCGGGGTGCAGCGCTCTTCGGCGACGCCCTGGGGTGCGTGGACCACCACCACTCCGACCAGCGACCCGGAGCACCAGCCCAAGAAAGACATCATGGCCATCATGGCGGCGCACCGGATTCCGTACGCCGCGACGGCCTCCGTGGCCTACCCGGTGGACCTGGTGGAAAAGGTGAAGAAGGCCCGCACCATCCGCGGCACCCGCTTCATTCACATCCTGGCGCCCTGCCCTCCCGGCTGGAAGACCCAGAACGACGAGACGATCGACCTGGCCCGCATGGCGGTCGAGCGGCGGATCTTCCCGCTGCTGGAAGTGGAGAATGGCGCCGACTGGCGATTCACGGTCGACCACCCCGGTGGCTCGATCGAGGAGTACATCCGGCGCCAGGCGCGCTTCAAGCACCTCACCGACGAGCAGGTGGAGCTGATTCAGGGCCAGGTGGCCGCGCGCTGGGAGATCCTCTCAAAGCGGGTCAAGCACGGCACTTGAGACCCTGGGGGAGCCCGGCGGATGAACGAAGCCCCGGACCGCACAACGGTCCGGGGCTTCTTCTGTATTCGGGGGCTAGAACTTCGCATCGAGCATCAGGTAGACCCAGCCCATGTCCTTCGTCAGGCGCCCGATCTCCGCCCATCCGTCGTTCTGGAACACGTAGGCTACGCCGGCGCTCATCGTCAGGTACTTGTTGTACTTCCAGCTCGCCACCACGTCGATCTCTTCTCCGAAATGGCCGGAGGTCAGAGGGCCCTTGTCCGCCATGTGGAAGGAATGAAGGTCCAGTTTGAGCATCCACTCGGGGTTGAACCTGTAGCTGCCCTTGATGGCCATGTCCTGCAGGCCGCGGCCACCCGTGTGAACCGGAATGTTCAGGAACAGGTCCGCGAAACCGTAGAACTTGTGGTTGGTGGCGAACAGCGTGTCGAACACCTTGGACGTGTCGTCGCCCAGGTCCCCGTCCCCCGACAGGTAGTCGTACCACAGGGTGACGCTGGCCTTGCCTCCGAACCCGTAGGCCAAGCGACCGCCGAACATGAAGGCGCTCACGTCCGTCCCAAGGAGCTGACCCGTCTGGTAGGAGCCTTCGGCCCGGTACGTGAAGCGGGACACGTTTCCGACCCAGCGGGTCCCGAGGGTGTGCCGATTCGTTTTCTGATCGCCCGCAACCGCCTCGTCATCCTCGCGGTGATCGTAGATCCAGTACAGGTCAAGGTCCTGGGTTTCGGTGATGTCCCAGGTGCCGTACCCGGATACGAGATCGGCCTCCTGCTCGATGTCGAATGCCTGGGCGTCGGCCAGCTTGGCGGCGAACACGTCGATGTTGCCGACGCTGCCTCCGGAGCCGACCCTGATCCCGTCGAACGAGCGGGCTTGCTGAGCCCAGTTCACGGAACCGATCAGGCGCTGGCCTCCGAAGTTCACTTCCTGTCGCCCGAACCGGCCCATGAAGCCGCCGTCCACCGCCTTGCCCAGGTCGATGTACGCCTGGTGAATGTCGAGCCCGTTGGCCGAGAAGTCACCGAGTGTGTTGCCCTCGGATCCCCACAGCCGGACGTCCTGGATCTGGATGAACGCGGCCAGGTTGTCATCCAAGCCGGCTCGCAGGTCCAGGCGAGTGCGCATGGAGACGGCGGTTTCCGCGTCTCCGTCGGGTAGAACCAACGGGTTCCGATACTCGAAACGGGGCCGGACCTGGCCTCCGAACTTCAGGTCTACCTCCTGCGCGAACGCTGCCGTGGGAAGGGCAGCCAGCAGCAGGGCTAACGTCACACATTTCCTGGAGATCATGGAGCCTCCGGTGGTCCCTCGGTGGTTGAAATCAAGGAAAATCGACCGGGCGACAAAATATCATAGGGACATGACGATATAAAGGGGAGGACAGACGAGGGCCCCGGCGCGCTCGCGACGCTCCGGGGCCCGTGGGAATCCTGAGCACGGCTAGATCTTGCCCCTGCCCGTCTTTTTGTGACAGTCAGCGCACGTGGACAGGAACTGTCCGTATACGCGTGCCCGCTCTTCCGGCGCGGTGAGACCGATCGCCTGGGTCCCCATGGAGTGAACGGTGCTCTCCAACTCGGAGACTTCGGCCAACAACTCCAGATCCACCGACAGCTCTGCCGGAGCCAACGGCGCCTCGGCCAACACCTCGGCGCCTCCGTCCCACACCACTCCGGACGGAGCCAGGAGGCCTTCCCACATCCGACCGGCGGCCCAGGCATGCCTCCCCATGTGTTGCGCGGCGCCTTCCCCGACAGGCGGAGCCGCGTCCACGGCGAACCCTACCTCGGCATTGAGCGCCACATGGCAGTTGCCGCACGCTGCACCCATCGCAGCCGTGGCCTCGGCAGCGACGACGATGTCTGTCGCCTCGGAAGCCCGCAGTGCCCACGTGTGCATGGCCTCTGCGTACGATTCCCACTCCTTCGGCATAGCGGCAGAGTTCGCGTGAGAGGCCAACCACTCGGCCGGCTCGCGCACGGCCGTCAGGTCACCGTTGATGACCGCGACCTGCATCTCGGTCGCCTTGAAGAAATGGTCCTTCATGTGCGCCTGCAGGACTTCGCGCGGATACTCGGAGCTCGCGCTGTCCACATCCGCTTCCGGAGTGGTGCGATCGCTGCACGCCGCGAGGAGTAGAAGTACGGCCGGGAGGGTGAAGAAAAGCGAGGGGTTACGAAAGCTCATTGGCACTCCTCCTTCCGGGATAGAAATCCGGCGGACGGCATGCTGCACCTTCGACAACTGACATTAATCCGGCAACAAAAGTACCGCCAGCGACGAACCAGCTCACGCCCCCCTCGCATATCGCTTCGTGAGTCTGGCCACCGCTGGCAGCGGTCCTAACGTCGTGGGGCAGTCGCCGAAGCGATGGCAGGTCGTGAACAAACCTTGCTGCCCATGTGACCCTGATTTTTCTGCAAGAAACGTGCTTTCCGAGCCCCTGGGAGCATGCGAAAACCCGGTTTCGTGGGTGTCTTCGTAAATGGATAGAGGGTGGCAGGTTGCACGTGTCCCGATTCGCCGCGAATACCTGACAAAAAGGGCTTCAATTAGCCCACAAATGCCTGCGTGTCGCGATGTGTGACACTTTGGCCTCCGGCAACACCGGGAGGCAACGCAGGAACGGGCCCTCGCCGAGGGGGTAGATTCCGTGCGATTCAGGGGAACATCGGACATGCTCGCCTCCGGAGGCGGTCGGTTCGATTCTCGATTCCTCCCAAGTTCTCCCTGCGACGTCCGGAGCCATACCGGACATGGAGCACGATAATGAAGAGACTCACAGTCGGCAGCATGCTGTCGGTCGCGGCCGTGTTTCTTCTCGCCACGCCGGTGCAGGCCCAGCGGACGGCTAACCACGAAGGTTTCTGGATCAGCTTTGGATTCGGAGCGGGGACCGCCCTCGGCGACGACGCCTTCGATGGCGACTCGAAGTTCGGCGGCGCCGGCTTCCTGCGCATGGGTGGAAGCCCGAGCCAGCAGCTTCTGATCGGCGGCGAGATCATCGGGTGGGGCACGGATCAGGACAACGTGCAGATTGGCCGCGCCGCCCTGATGTTCACCGCGATGTACTATCCGAGCCCCAAGGGCGGATTCTACTTGAAGGGCGGTGCCGGATTCTCGGGCCGCACGGCCGAGTGGGATATACCCGTCGAGGGGTTCACGGCCACAATCAAGGAAGAGCACGGGGGCATCGGTCTCGGTGCGGGACTCGGCTACGACATTCAGCTCGCTCGGAACTTCTTCCTCACGCCGGCTCTGGATTTCGTGTACACCGGTACCGAAGGGGACGGCGCCAGCCTCCTCCTGTTCACTGTCGGAGCGACCTGGCACTAGGCTGACCGGACGGGGCCGCGCCGGGAGGCCGATCCGGCGCGGTTGGGCAGGACGCAGCACTTCTTCCTACATTTGACCTGCGGGTACCGGCCGATCGCGTCATCCGCGCTTGGCTTGCCTCAACGACTGGCAATCGCCGGAGCCACAAACCGGAACGGCAGGAGACCGCATGGCGGCGAGCGATGGCCATCGTCTGAAGAAGGAGCTTGGCCTGCTCGACGTCTATGTGATCGCGCTGGGTCCGATGCTGAGTTCCGGCTTCTTCCTGCTGCCGGGCCTCGCCGCGGCGAAGACGGGGCCGTCGGTCGTATTGGCCTACTTCCTCGCCGGACTCCTGGTCCTTCCCGCCATGCTGTCCAAGGCGGAACTGGCGACGGCCATGCCGCGAGCCGGCGGCACGTACTACTTCCTCGACCGCAGCCTGGGGCCGATGGTGGGGACGGTCGGCGGCATCGGCACGTGGGTCGTCCTGGTCCTCAAGAGTGCCTTCGCCCTGATCGGTATGGGCGCCTACCTGGCCCTGGTCGCCAACGTCCCGATGAAGTCCGTGGCCGTAGGGCTGACGGTCGTCTTCGTGCTGGTGAACGTGGTCGGAGCAAAGGAATCCAGCGGACTGCAGCGCTTCCTGGTAATCGCCGTACTGGGCTTTCTGGCCGTGTTCACCGTGAACGGAGTGTTCAGCGTGGCGGGCGGCGAGAGCCCGCAGGTGCTGCGGGAAACGCGCTTCAGCCCATTCTTCTCTGACGGTCCCGAGGGCCTGTTCGCGACGATCGGACTGGTGTTCATTTCCTATGCCGGCCTCACGAAGGTGGCCAGCATTTCGGAGGAAGTGAAGGAACCGGACCGAAACCTCCCCCTGGGGATGGCGCTGGCCCTGCTCACGGCCTCGGCCGTCTACGTGGTGGGCACTTTTCTCATGGTGGCGGTCATCGACCCGGGCGTGCTTCACGGTGACCTGACGCCGATCGCGACGGCCGGACTCGTGCTCTTCGATTGGATCCCCAGGCCGGTGGCCCTTGGCCTGATCGTCGTACCCGTCCTGGCGGGACTCGCGGCGGCGGGAAACGCGGGCATCCTGGCGGCGTCTCGATATCCGCTGGCCATGGCCCGCGACAACCTGATCAGCCCGCAGTTCGCACGGCTGGGACGTTTCAAGACGCCGACGCTGGCGTTGCTCGCTACCGGCGCTCTGATGGTATTTGCCATCGCGACCCTGGACGTGCTGAGCGTGGCCAAGCTGGCCAGTACCTTCCAACTCCTGATCTTCGCGCTGGTAAACCTGGCGGTGATCGTGATGCGGGAGAGCCGGATCGAGGCATACGACCCGGGCTTTCGGTCACCCGGGTATCCGTGGGTTCAGGTAGTGGGCCTGTTAGCCCCGGCGTTGCTGATCGCGGTGATGGGATTCATGCCCATCCTGTTCGCGATCGGCCTCGTGGGTCTGTGCCTCGTCTGGTACTTCCAGTACGCCAGGGACCGGGTGGTACGGAGCGGCGCGCTTCTTCACTGGTTCGAGCGCCTGGGACAGGGCCGGTTCGAGGGACTGGATCCCGAGCTGCGAGGAATCTTGAAGGAGAAGGGCGTGCGGGCCGAGGACGCCTTCGATGAGGTGGTGGCGCGGGCTTTCACGCTGGAACTTGCGGAGGGCGAAACGTTCGAGGAAGCCACTCGAAGAGCCGCCGGACGCCTGGCGCAGCGCCTCCCGCTCGGCGCGGAGCAATTGACCGAGGGATTCCTGCACGGCACCCAGACCGGCGCCACCCCGGTTTCACACGGAACCGCACTTCCGCATCTGCGCGTGCCGGGAGCGCCCGCGCCCGAAATGGTGCTCGCGCGTTCGCTCACCGGACTCACAGTCGAGGTCGGCGACCAATTCACGGACGCGCGCCACGGCACGGTCATCCACGCCATATTCTTCCTGGCCAGTCCGGAGGAAAACCCGGGACAACACCTCCGCCTGCTCGCCGGAATCGCCGGGCGGGCGGACGACGACGACTTCATGGACGCATGGTTGGCGGCCGAGGAACCGGTGGATTTCAGGGAAGCCGTACTCCGGGACGAGCGCTTCATGTCTCTGTTCCTGTCGGAAAGCGGCCCTTCCTCAGAGTTGGTCGGAATGGCGTTGAAGAACGTGCATTGGCCGCACGGCACTCTCGTAGCCCTGGTGAGGCGGGGCGGCGAAATCCTCATCCCGAGTGGCGGGACAACACTGATGGTGGGAGACCGGCTGAGTATCGTCGGCGAGTCCAACGGAATCCAGGCGGTCCGCACCCGCTACGGGAGTGTCGCCGACGTCGAGATTCCCGACTTCATCAGCGGGGAACTGGACGTCTGACCCCAGGAGCAGCGACGTAAGCTGGAGCACCGACCTCCCTTGATTTTCTGCGGCATTTCATCCTTCGTAGGTGGTTCGTAGTTCCCCTCACATTCGGAGGCTTCATATGCGTAGATTCGTTATACCCGTCGCGGCCCTGGCCCTCGTGGCAGCAGTCGTGGCCTTCCGCCCGGCACCTGAAGACACCTTCAACGCTTCGGCGCTCGAGGGTGCCTGGACCGCAGTTCACGTGCATGCGGCATTGCAGGACACCACGTGGACCCGGGACGAGGACCGCCCGAACATGTTGATTTTCGCCGGCGGTCACTGGGCGTCACTGCGAATCTCCGGAGACGGCACGCGTGCCGAACTGCCCGAGGAGGCCACTGACGAGCAGCTGCTCGAGGCGTGGCGTCCGTTCAGAGCATCCGGGGGCTCTTACGCGGTATCGGGATCCACCATCTCCAGCACCACCCTGATCGCGAAGAACCCGAACGGCACCGGCGATGAGTGGGACTCAGAGTTCAAGATGGACGGTGACAAGCTCGTGCGCATCTTCGGCAACGAGGAAAACGGCAACACCTGGACGGTCACCTACAAGCGGATGGACTAGAAGCATGGACCGGAAGTCGGGGTGGGCACCTGCCCGCCCCGGCCCCGGGATCAGTCGTCGGACTCCAGCCGTGCCCCGCTCTCCGCAGCGAACGCTTCCATCTCCGCTCGTAGCCTCTCCACGATGTCTGCATGATCCATGGCGACATTGAATCGCTCGTACGGATCTGACTCCAGGTCGTAGAGTTCAGAGCGGAGTCCTGCCTCGGTGGATTCGCGCCTGACCAGGAGTTTCCAGCGCTGGTCCCGCACCCCACGTACCACTCCCGGATACACGTAGAAGAACAGCTCGTTGGGCGAAGGAGTCAGGCCTTCAAGCCATGGCATGATATCCCTGCCGTCGAACGGTCGATCCGGCGCGGCACCGCTGCCCACCAGGCCGGCGATGGTGGGAAACAGGTCCAGCACGGACCCGAGCTCCGGTGAAGATCGCCCTGCCGGGAGCCGACCCGGCCACCAGGCGATCGCCGGTACTCGCAGGCCTCCCTCCCAGGTCGATGCCTTCGAACCTCGAAGGGGCCCGGCCGTGCCCGCGTCCCATGGCTGGATGTGGCCTTCGCCAAACATGCGATCGGGCATCTCGGCCCACGGACCGTTGTCGCTCGTGAGGAATACGAACGTGTTCTCGGACAGACCCGCCGCTTCAAGCGCCTGGCGGACGCGGCCGACGCTCCAGTCCAGTTCCTCGATCACGTCTCCGTACTTGCCTCCAGCGCTGCGACCTTCGAATTCGGGAGAGCGATACAGGGGGACGTGCGCCATCGAATGTGCCAGGTAGAGGAAGAAAGGCTCTCCGCTGGCAGCAGACTCCTCGATGACGCGCACTGATTCTTCAGTATAGCGCCGGGTCAGGGTCGCCTGGTCCACCGGGTGCTCGATCGGCTCCGTGTCCCGGTACAGTTCGAGCGGCCGGTCCGTGTTCACCCACGGGCGGATCATGTCGTTGCTGTACAGAAGGCCGAAGAAAGAGTCGAATCCGTGCTGGGTCGGAAACAGGCCAGGCCAGCTTCCCAAGTGCCACTTCCCGACAACCGCCGTTCGATATCCGCGCTGCTTCAGTGCCTCGGCCAGGGTCCATTCGTCGGCCGAGATGCCGTTTTCCTCTTCGGGGCCCAGCGCCCAGTAGATACCCGCCCGCACGGGATACCGGCCGGTGAGAAGTCCGGCCCGTGATGGCGAACAGGACGGAGCTGCCGCGTAGAAACCCGTCAGCTTGACGCCTTCGGCCGCCAGGCGATCCATGTGCGGAGTGCGGATGGTCGGGTGACCGTAAGTACCGAGATCGCCGTAGCCCACGTCGTCGAGAAAGATGATGACGACGTTCGGCGGTAACGTCGGGTCGGCTGAGTCCACGGTATCGAGCGAGCACCCGACAGTCCCGGCGCCCGCCGCGAGAACGGCGAAGATGGCAGGCGCGAGTGCCGTGGACCTCCGAGGATTCACCGTTGGCCCTCTCTTCAGGAGATCGCCCAGGGATAACGCGGCAAGATAACACGGCCGGGCACGGGACGGGCAGGAGCCTCAGCGGGAAACTCACGGTAGACAGTTTCCGTCCGTTCGTTTAGGATGGGCGACCGTCAGGTGTACCGTCTCAATAGTCTGGTTGGCACCGAGAGCGCCAAGGCATCCGAACCGGCATGGCGCGACGACGAAGGCATGGCACCGCTATGTCGAGGAATCGCAACGCAGCCGGGTGGAGTGGATCGGTGCTCGAATTACAGCAGCACTATTGAGACGATACACAGACTCCGAGGCTGACACGACATGACAGAATACAAGCGAGGGCGCACTTGGTGCCCGTGAACCACGTACAGGTGAGTGCCGGTTCCCGGCTCGTCGCCTCCCTATGCTTGCTCGGCAGCGTCTCTCTCTCGCACGCGCCCACCTCACACGCGCAGGAGATGGACCACATGCATCACGGGGCGGAGGGCGACATTCCCGTCATGCCTTCGGCCTCCATGATCATGCCCATGATCCGGAACCCGATGCTGCC
>Ga0209456_10000953_pt1 | contig 14497 bp, 15 predicted proteins | sample COG_11_FD_184755 | JGI IMG/M metagenome (GOLD analysis project Ga0209456, IMG submission 184755) | Pelagic marine sediment microbial communities from the LTER site Helgoland, North Sea, for post-phytoplankton bloom and carbon turnover... | ecosystem: Environmental > Aquatic > Marine > Neritic...
GTATCCGCCAGGCTCGCCGAACAGATTATTGTCGTCGACGAAGACCTCGACACGGCTCGCAAGAACCTCACACCGGACCGCTTCAAGGACGCGTGGGCGGAAGGCACCCGCATGACACGCGACCAAGCCATCCAACACGCTCGCACCATCATCCACGCCACCGTCGGTTGACCCAAGGCGTCAGTTCCGGGCGACGTATCCGGGCAGCCGAGACAACTGCGCGCGCTTCTGGCGCGACCTCGAGTCGCACATCGGGCACCTGTATATCGAGCAAGTCGACACGACCGTGGCCGACGAGCTCAAAAGCAGCTTGCCGACCCACCTCGGACGAGCATAGGAAAAACGAACGCCCTGTCTGCGCCACGAGCCACGCGACATAGGAATTAACCCTTTCAAAAAGGGGACTGTCCCCTTTTTGGCTTGTGTTGGGGGGCGGGATCCGGTTCACTTTCGCGCGATGGCGCGGTGGAACGGTTTCTGGGTGGGTTTGTTTGCTGCTGGGCTCCTGACGCTTGGCGGTTGCGATACGGCGAAGCTCGCGGCCGATTCGACGGCGGCGCTCTTTGGGCGGGCGGCGCCCGGCATCGAGCAGCACTGGGATTACGAGCTCGTCGGGAAGTCCTTTCCGGCCAGCATCATTCAGCTCGAGGGGCTGCTTCGGGTCGTTCCGGACAACGAGGTGATCGGTTTGTCCCTCGTCGCCGCGTACGTCGGGTACGGGACCGGATGGATTGAAGACCGGGTCGAGATCGCCGATTTCGAAGACGAGTGGGAAGAGGCGGACTACCTGCGCCGCAGGGCCCTGGTCATGTACAACCGGTCCTGGGACCTCTCGAAGCATTTCATGCGGAATCGAGACCCGGGTTTCGACGACGCGCTCAAGGGTGGGGTCGATAGCCTGGACGCGTGGCTCAAAGTCGTGTTCACCGAAAAGGCGGACGCGGCCATCATGTTGTGGGCGGGCGCGTCTCTCGGCGTCCGCATCAATATGGGCATGGAAGACATGGACACCGTCGCGGACCTTCCGCTCGCCAAAGTGATCCTCAACCACTCGGTCGCGCTCGATCCCGACTTCATGTTCATGATCGGCCAGATGACCATGGCGACGCTGGCAGCCTCGGAGTTCCCCCCCGACATGGACCGCGCGAAGGTTCTCTTCGATGAGGTGTTGGAGAAAACCGAACGCCGGAACCTGATGGCCCAGATGAGCATGGCGCGTTACTACGCGGTGAACGTTGGCGACCACAAGCTCTTCCGGGAGCTCCTTCAAGAGGTGCTCGACGCCGGCGACGTGCTCCCCGAGGCCCGGCTCTCGAACGCGATCGCCCGTCGTCGGTCCCAGCGGTACCTCGACCACATCGAGTACTACTTCAGCGACCTCAGCGAGTGATCACCGCAGGCAGGGTGTCATGCTCATCATCTTGAACACGCTCGTATCGGCGCTCGTCATCGGCGTCGCAGCGTGGATCTCGCGGCGATACCCTGTCTCGGCTGGCTTCTTGATCGCGCTGCCCCTCGCAACGCTCTTGGTGCTTCCCCTCGCCTATCTTCAGCACAGGGACACGGCGAGTGCTTTCGAGATGGCGCGGAGCATCTTGGTCGCGCTACCGATCACGCTCCTGTTCTTCATCCCGTTCTTGATGCGCGACCGCTTTTCGTTTTGGGGGGCGTATGCGCTCGGGTGTGCGCTCTTGCCGGTCGGCTATTTCGTCCACCGCGCAATCCTGCGGGCGCTCGGTTGATCAGAGCGCGGCCGCGCCTACAGCGCAGCGCCTCCATGGACATCGATCGTCTCACCGGTGAAGTAGTCGCAATCGAAGATGAACTTGACGGCACGCCAGATGTCTTCGGGTTTACCCATCCGGCCGAGCGGAACTCCGGCCTTGATCATGTCGAGAGCCTTTTGGTTCATACCGGCGGTCATCGGGGTTTCGATCGCACCAGGCGCTACGGCCCCAACGCGGATGCCGTACGGCGAGAACTCCTTCATCCAGGTACGCGTGTTGGCGGCGAGGGCGGCTTTGGCGGCCACATAGTTGGTCTGCCCGCGGTTCCCGTGCCGGGCGACCGACGAGATGTTCACGATGACGCCCGGCTCTCCGTTTTCGATCATGTGGGCCACGACCTCCTGCACCATCAGGCAGGCGCCGGTGAGGTTGATCGCGATGACCAAGTCCCAGTCTTCGCGAGACATGCGTCGAATCTCGCCGGTCTTGCGGCTCTTGCCGACCCACAGGCCGTCGCGGATGACGCCGGCGTTGTTGATCAAGCCGTTGAGCCCGCCCATCTGCTCGGCGGCCCATTGGACGAAGCTGGCGATGTCGTCCTGGTCGGCGACGTTGAGCCGTCGGCGGTGAATCCTGTCGGGGAGGGCGGCTAGACCTTCCTCGTTGACGTCGCCCACGGCGACTTGAGCGCCCGCGGCGAGAAGCTGTTTGGCGAAGTGCTCTCCGAGCCCGGAGGCGCCGCCGGTGACGATGACTTTGAGTTGGTGGAGCTCCATAGGGGGGCTTCCTACCCGCTAAGGTGGCTTCGGCGCAAGCCGCTCGCGACTAGAACAGCCCGCCGAACGAAACGCCGCCGCCTCGCCTGGAAATCGAGGGGGCGATCCCCCAGGTGAACTCACGGCCTGGCATCGGCGTCTTGCGACTGTTGTATTCGTTCCAGGCCTTCTCGCTCGGGGAGTCGCGGAACGAGGCGGCAAAGGTGGCCATGCCAATCGCAAAGAAGACCCCACCGATGACATAGCCCGATACGCGGTCCGAGCCCGACGTACTGTCGGCGATCGGAGCGAATGCGATGACCAGGAGCCCGCCCAGCGCATGGGTCAAACCGTTCCACCGCACCAGCAGGCGTTCGCCTTGGCGCTGTTCGTGCGACGCTTGGAGCTCGCCTTCGAAATGTGCGAGCTCGACATCCGTGATGCCGTTCTCGAGCGCCTTGTGCCAACGGTCGAGCCTGCGCTTCTCGTGCGAGATGCGGGTCGCCGCGTACACGCCCGTGGTCAGGTCGGCCATCCCGAGGGTCATGAACATCACTCCGAGGCCGCGCGAGTATTGATTCTGCGGCTCATCCTCGATCAGCCGCCAGGCAGAGAGGCCGAGCAGGATCATGCCGCCGGTCATGCCGGCAGCGGCCGCAAACTTCTGCTCTCTGATCGTTTGCTCTGTCGACCTCGTGAGGAGCTCGTCCAAGAGCTGAGTGTTGTGCACGAGCGCGTCGCTGCCGAGGACCTCGGGCTCTTCGGTAGCGACTTCGGTGACGACTTCGGCGGCCCCTTCGGTGCCCTTTTTTGACTGGTCGTTGGCGTCTTGCGCCTCTGCGCCCATCGCCAGGGTGGTGATGCAAAGCGGGGCGAGTATCAGAAGCGAAGCTGAAGTCAGGCGCATGGGCTTCGGCGGTGGATAGCAGCCTCTGCCGGCCGTGGCTAATCAGGGTTTGTAGCGACCCTCGAGATACTTCTTATGCGCCTCGCTCTGCGAGTCATGGAACATCTCCGGGGCTTCTCGCTTCATCCGCCATGCCACTTCCCCGTCCTGCATTGGGAGAACATAGAGCTTGCCGTCCTGTAGCGAGTCGATGGCGGTTTTGGCGACGCCGGGCGCCTGCACCTTGGAGCGTTCCATCCACCGGATGATCCGTGCGTTTTCCTTCTGGGTGGCGGCGCCTCGACCGGCTTCGACGATCTGCGTGCGGAAAAACGTCGGGCACAGCACCGAAACTCGAATCCCGGTGCTCTTGTATTCGGCGTAGAGGGTTTCGCTCAATGCCACGACGGCTGCCTTGCTCACGTTGTAAGCGGACATGGCGGGAGGAGTCAGTAGCCCGGCGGCGGATGCCACATTGAGAATGTAGCCATGGCCCTGCGCCTTCATCTTGGGAACCGCCGCTTGGCAGCCGTAGATGACACCCCAAAGATTGATGTCGATAGCCCAGCGCCAGTCCTCGATCGAGATCTCCTCGAACGGTCCGCCGACCGAGACCCCTGCGTTGTTGGCGATGAGGTCGATGCCCCCAAGCTGCTTCTCGGTTTCATCGATCAGCGTGAACACGGCATCGCGGTCGGTCACGTCGCAAGGGACGACCTCGGCCTGGGCTCCCTCGGCACGGACTAGCTCGGCGGTTTGCTCGGCGGACGCTCGATCGATGTCGGAGACGACCAGCGATGCGCCGCGCCCAGCGAGATCGAGGGACAACGCGCGGCCCAGGCCGCCACCGCCCCCGGTGACGACCGCTCGAAGCGGTTCGGGAAAAGACATGCGGAGAGGGAAGCCCCGATCACGCGAACCGTCAAGGTGCTTGCAAGAGGGTGGGGCGATGGTGGAAAGTCGCCCCCGATGAACGACACACGAAAGCGGAGCTTCTGGGGATGGGGCTGGGAAGACAAGTTCCCCGATGCGGCCGGACGAAAGGCCATCGGCGAGCATGCGCAGTTGATGGTGGGCTTTGCACCCGAACGCTGCGACGAGCCGCCTTCGCTCGAGTCGATCGAGCTGCGCGCGCCCCGCGTGAGCGCGCCGTCGGCCCTCGGAGGCTTCGTGACCGCCGATCACGAAGCGCGTGTCCGGCACACTTACGGCAAGGCCTTTCGCGATATTCTTCGAGGCTTTCGCGGCGACTTCGTGGCTGCGCCGGATCTGGTCGCGACCCCGACGAATGAAGGCGACATCACGGCTGTGCTCGATTGGGCGAGTGACGCGAAGGTCGCGGTGATCCCGTTTGGGGGTGGGACGAGCGTGGTTGGCGGGGTCGAAGGCGATGTCGACGATCGCTATCGCGCCGTGGTGAGCCTAGACCTCGCGCGGCTCGATCGCGTGGTCGAAGTCGAGCCAAGCTCCTTGTCGGCGCGCATCCAAGCTGGCGCAACCGGGCCCGCCTTGGAAGCGCAGCTTGGGGAGCAAGGGCTGACCCTCCGGCACTTCCCACAGTCCTTCGAGTTCTCGACGCTCGGTGGTTGGGTTGCGACGCGGGCCGGCGGCCACTTTGCGACCGTGTACACCCACATCGACGACCTGGTGCAATCGACGCGCGCGATCACACCGAGGGGCGTGTGGGAGTCGCGGCGATTGCCGGGCTCCGGTGCAGGGCCGAGCCCAGACCGGCTCATGGTGGGCTCCGAAGGGATCTTCGGCGTCATCACCGAGGCTTGGATGCGAGTGCGCCCGCGGCCGGTGTTTCGCGGTACGGCGACAGCGCACTTCAGCGACTACGGCCGCGCGGTCGAGGCGGTGAGGGCGCTCTCGCAGTCCGGGCTCTATCCGAGCAACTGCCGGCTTCTCGACAGGCGCGAGGCGGCTCTGAATGCGGTTACGATGGACCGGACGCACGTCTTGATTGTGGGTTTCGAGTCCGCCGACCACCCGGTCCGGGTCTGGATGGAGCGCGCGCTCGAGCTGGTGGCCGACCACGGTGGCACTTGCCCCAAGGGGCCGGTCTACCGGGAAGAGGGCGAGCGCAGCGGGGAAAGCGGTGGCGCCGGAGCTTGGCGAGATGCGTTCATCGACGCGCCCTACCTGCTGAACACCATGGCGAGCATGGGCGTGATCGCCGACACCTTCGAGACCGCATGCACTTGGGACAACTTCGAGCGGCTTCACAGCGGTGTGATTCGCAACGTCCGCCAAACGATGAAGGATGCATGCGGGGCGGGCTTCATCAGTTCGCGGTTCACGCACGTCTACCCCGATGGGCCCGCCCCGTACTTCACCTTCATCGCCCCGGGAAGATACGGTGCAGAGGCCGAACAATGGATGGCGATCAAGAAGGCGGCTTCTGACGCGGTGATCGCTCACGGTGGCACGATCACCCACCACCACGCGGTCGGCCGAGTCCATCGTCCCTGGTATGAACAGCAGCGCCCCGCGCTGTTCGGAGACGCGCTACGCGCGGTCAAGGGAGCGCTGGACCCCGGTGGCGTCATGAATCCCGGCGTGTTGATCGACCCCGCCATTTAAACCGAAAAAGGCGCCCCGTGGGGCGCCCTTCCGGTTGTTTCAACACTCAGCGAAGCTACTTGTTGCGCCCGCCGTTGCTGGTCTTGATTTCGTCGTCGCAGACAGTCCCGTCGTCGCAAACCGTATCCTCGCCGGTCTTGCTGTTACCCTTGTTGCTCGAGTCGACACCGTCTGCGTTATTGCCGTGGCCGTCGTTCTCCGTGCCGCCAGACTTGGTTTCGCCGGTGCTACTCGCACTGTTGCTCGCCTCCGGTGCGGTTCCGTTGACGATATTGCCGAGATCATCGGACAAGACGTATGAAGAAAATGGGCTTGCGTCGGCCTGGATCAAGCCAAAAAGGCTTACTGCCGCCGCAAGCACGACCCCTAGTGTCCAACGCTTTGCTTTCATTTTTGATGCCCCTTTCATAATTCCAGTATATGAATAAAATTACAGTCCTCAAGTGGGGTATGTTACCAACTGTTCAGTTTAACGAGGATTGCTCGCAGCGATGATGTCCGGGAAGGCATCTCCGTCGATATTGCCCGTGGCAATCACGTACCAAGACCGCGGCCCGTCGTCTTGGATGATCCGATAATTGTAGCTGAGCCCCTGGATTTCGGTCGGTGATATCAGCGCACCGCGCTCGACGTTGAATCCAAGCTCACTGAAGGTGGCAGCGTACGTGCCGTGGGTGAGCAGATATTCACGCTGTGAGGCAGCGATGGCGCGGAAGGAGATGACCGTTTCGGGTCGTCTCGCCCTGGCGATGTACTTCTCGTACCGATTGATCCCGACGCTTCCAAGGACGCCGATGATCACGGTGACCGTCATGACGTCCATGAGGGTGTAGCCAGCCCGCTGCCGGCTCTTGTTCGATGCGTGCGCTTTGGTCTTCATTCCGAGTCTCCGTGAAGGCTGCCGTACACAGTCACCTCGTCGCCCCAGCATTGGGCGACCAAGGCCTTTCCGCGATGGATGAATCCGTCTCGCGTTCCCCAGTGCGCCTTGGCCATGCTGAACAGGGCCTCGGCCTCTTCCTGCCGACTCTCGGTGGAGAGGAGCTCCCACGAGTCGTCGACGTGAGCGAACAACACTGGAGGCTGGCTCTCTGATAGCGAGGCCTCGCTGATGAAGCTCGAGAGCTCGTTCGAGTCCTGCGGCGTCAGCGGCTTGAGGCTCCCGTGGGCATCGAGATAGTCGGTGACCAGGAACGCAACACCCGCAAATGCTAGTGCCAAACCGAACGCCTGGAATGCTCTTTGGATCTTGAGAGGGCTCCAAAGAACGAGGGGGGCCGCCTGTTGTTGTGGCTTCTCGGAGGGCTCCGAATCGGCCGGGTCCAGAGACTCCGGTTTCTCCGGAGCATCGGGAACGACGCTCAAAATCCCGGTGTTTCGGTCCTCTACATCCGGGTGCGCCATGCCGACGTCGGTGTGCTCTCGGTATCGACTAAGGTCCGCAAGGAAGTCGTCCAGGAACTGGTATCGGTCGTCCGGGTTGCGGCAAGTCGCCTTGCGAATGATCCGGACGAGGCCGGCGGGGTGACTCCCCAGCTCTTCTAGCTTAGGGAGGTCCCGCGCTTCACGGGGTGGATCCTCGCCGGCCACCACGAAGTGGAGAAGCCTTCCAAGCGAGTAGACGTCCGAGCGGAGGTCGATCAGTCGCTCACTTGCGGTTTCCGGTGGAACGAAAGCGCCGCTTCGGGGCGCGATGCGCGGCCCCAGGAAGAACGGCTCGAGCTTTTCGTCGACCGCGATGTACTTCGGTGACAGCGTGCCCACTGGCACCTCGATCGCGTGGAAGCGCTGGACGATTTTCGCAACGCCTTGGAAATGCCTGAGACGCTCCTCGAGGCGCCACGAGCCCCAAGGCAAGTCACGGAAGATCCCCTTCGGTTCCGGCGTGGCCAGAATGACGTACTCCTCCTCCTTGACGATCTGGATCCCGGAGGCGTCGGCATACCGAACGATGTTCTCGAAGTTGAGCTTCTGCCCATCGGTCGTCACAGCCTGTCGAACGATGACCGCCACTTCGCGGTCGTCGCCGTCCAGCCCTCCATGCACGACGATGCCGGGCGCGCGAAAGATAGGCTTCCCCACCAGCACACCTGCCACGAAGGCATTGGTTGCAGTTTCTTGCATGAAATACAGTCTAAGTTATTAAATGCAGTAGAGCCATAGTTCAGAGGGCCCTAGAGTGAATTTGAGGAGACTGTAACTCGGGGCCAAAGGCATCGTATCGTGGGCGGGTATGCGGATCGTCATCATTGGCAACGGGGTCGCGGGAATGGAGGCGGCGCTAGCCGTCCGGAAGAGGGAACCAACCTGGGAAGTCACCTTGATCTCCGAGGAGAGCGACCACTTCTTTTCGCGGACGGCGTTGATGTGGGTGTTCAGCGGACAGATGAGCCATCGCGACATCGAGCCCCTCGAGCGCGACGCGTACAAGCGGCTGGGGTTTCGGCGGGTGCGCGCCCGGGCCACGCGCATCGACATCGCGAACCGGCAGGTTTCGCTCGCGGGGGGCCAAGCTCCCATTCCCTATGACCGGTTGCTGATCGCTTCGGGGTCGCGCCCGCGCCGAGGGCCTTGGCCGGGCTCCGACTCGCGGGGCGTGGGCCACTTCGTGACGATGCAGGATCTCGCTTGGTATGAGCGAGAGGTGCACGGAGGGGCTTCACGTGGCGGTGGACCGCCCAGGCCGGACGCGCATACGACCGCGAGCACAGGTGACTCGCCCTATGGTTTTCGTGAAGTCGCAGCGGAGCGACGGGGTCAGCTCGCGCGCAAGCCTGCGGTGATCGGGGGTGGGCTGATCGGGATCGAAGCCGTCGAGGTGGCGGTCGCAGCGGGCTTGCAACCTCACTTCTTCATCCGCGAAGAATGGTTCTGGCCGATCGCGCTCGAGCCCCGCGAAGCACAGTGGATCAGTGAGCGAATGGCGCACCACGGAGTCCAGGTGCATCTCGAGCACGAGGTCGAGGCGATCGAAGCCGACGCCGATGGCAATGCCGCGGCCGTGCGAACCAATGAGGGAAGATACGAAACCGACTGCGTCGTCATCGCCATTGGCGTGGCGCCCAATACCGGATGGCTCGCCGATTCGTCAATCGAGCTCGACGAGCGCGGCGGCATCGTGGTCGACGAAGGCCTGCAAACGAGCGCACCGGATGTGTTTGCCGCCGGGGACTGCGCTTCGGTGCGCTGGTTTGATGGGACCCGACGTCCCGAGCAGCTCTGGTACACCGCGCGCGATCAAGGGCGCGTGGCGGGGCGGCGGTTGTTGGGGGACGCGCCCCGATACGACCGGGGCACCTGGTACAACTCGGCCAAGCTCATGGACATCGAGTACACCACTGCCGGCTTGGTGAACTGGAGCCTCGATCGAGAGGGGAACTGGTTTTTCGAAGAGACGGGCAGGGTGCGCAGCACGACGCGGGTCGTGGTCCAAGATGACCTCGTCGTTGGGTTCAACATGCTGGGGCGGCGCTGGGACCACACGGTCCTCGTCCGCTGGATCGAGGAGCGGCGAAGCCTAGGGTGGGTCCTCGGCCATTTGAACGAAGCGGCATTCGACACCGAGCTCGTCCCGCCGTTGCAGGTGCCGAGGACATAAGGTGGATCAGCAAGGACAAAACGGGCTGCTAGCGACGTACCGCGAGGGCTGGCGCAACCGCAGCCTATTGGGTCTCGCGATCTCGGTGTCGCTGGTTCTGTTCTACGTAGTCCTCTACTGGGAGCACAAGGTGCAACAGCACCTGGGTATCGCGCCGCTCACCGCGATTTCGGAAGCCGCGGGTCTCCGGAACCGCTGGTACCTCTACGGATTCCTCTATTCGATCGCGATGATCGCGGGTGGCATTTACTACCTGCGGCGCCACGGCAACAGTCGCTATAACCGGTTCCGGATCACGGTGAATGTGGCGATTCAAATCGCGCTCGGGTTCACGCTTCCGTTCATCATGCCGCTCTTTGGCGGCACGGAGTTTTACTTCTCGTATTTCTGGCCGCTCAAATACGACTATCTCTATCCGCAAACGCTCGCGGACCTGCCTTTGTACTTCGCGCTCTATACCGTCGTGGGCTCGCTCCTGGCCGCGCCGGTTCTTGCGGTGCTCTACGGGAAGCGCTGGTACTGCTCCTGGGTCTGCGGCTGCGGCGGTTTGGCCAACACGTTCGGGGACCCGTGGCGACACCTCACCAGCAAGTCGACCAAATCTTGGCGCTTCGAGCAGGTGAGCATTCATTTGGTGTTGTTCATCGCGGTTGCGACGACGTTCCTGATCGGCCTCGATTGGTTGGTCGGCAAAGACCACCCGACCTTCCATCGAATCGTCGCCGGCAACCACTGGCAGGATTGGTCGATCAAGAGCTTCTACGGCTTTGCCGTCGGCGCGATCCTGGCGGGCGTGATCGGCACGGGCCTCTATCCCGTCTTTGGCCCGCGCGTCTGGTGCCGCAACTTCTGCCCAATGGCCGCGATTCTCGGTTGGGTGCAGAAGGTGGGGCGTTATCGCATCAAGGTGAAGCCCGGCATGTGCATTTCCTGCGGCAACTGCAGCACCTATTGCGAAATGGGTATCGACGTTCGCTCCTATGCCCAAGCCGACGAGAGCTTCACGCGCGCCTCGTGTGTCGGGTGCGGGATGTGTGCTCACATGTGCCCGCGCGGTGTCCTCAAGCTCGAGAACACCTGGGACCGGGCGGAGGATAAAGAGCGCCAGAGGCTTTCGGTCGTCGATTTTTGAGCGTCAGGCGAAGGCGCCGGTCCACGCCGACAAGACGTCCTCGGAGAACAATACGAAGCGGATCTCGTCGAGGCTCCACGTCTGCTCTCGGGTGACCTCGGCCGATATCGCGGCCGCATCCGCGAGGGGGTAGCCATAGACGCCGCAGGAGATGGCCGGGAACGCGATCGACCGGAGTCCGCGCGCTACGGCAAGCTCGAGCGCCGACCGAAACGCAGAAGCCAGCAGCTCGGCGTCACGGGGGCGTCCGCCGTACACCGGACCGACGGTGTGAATCACATAGGGGGCTCGGAGCCCGAATCCGGGCGTGATGCGAGCCTCGCCCGTTGGGCACCGCACACCGGGACGGACCTCCGGAACGGCCCGGCAGGCTTCGAAAAGCGCAGGACCCGCCGCGCGATGAATCGCCCCATCGACGCCGCCGCCGCCAAGCATCTTTTGGTTGGCAGCATTCACGATCGCATCGACGGTTTGCGCGGTCAGGTCTCCCCGCAGGACGCGGACCCTGGGGGTCATCGGGAACCGTCCTCCGGAGGCTCCCCGGGGGCGGTTTTGCCCATGAGCTTCTCGAAGGCTGCCGGACCGAGCGATTCGACCATCAGCCGATCGAGGCGCGCCTCAATGGCGTCTTTGTCGTCAGGCGAGTCATAGACGAAGCCAATGCCCATCCCCGAGGGACGAGCGCCGCTCGCTTGCCCTGGGTCGACGACCCATCGGACGACGCCGCGTAGGACGATCGGCTCACCGAGAGCGGGGGCCTGAATGGTGAAGGACAAGAGAGTCCCAACTTGGAGGGGCTGGTCGGTCCGGATGAACGTCCCACCTCGGCTGATGTTGTGTGTGTAATCCGACAAGAGGGCGTTCAGGCGGTCGTATTCGACTGGCAATTCGAGCGCGGCCCGGCCAGATTCTCGACGCTCGCGATCTCCCTCAGACATGCCCCGGGAACGAGGGTAGGAGCCCTCCGGGCCGGCGGCAACACCCCGGTCGCTTGACGCCGAAACAGCCACTGCCTAATCTACGAGACCCACCTAACCCGGACGTTCCGCATCTGCGTTGAGCGTCTTTCGCGCGAGGATTGCGCATGACTGAAACCGATTCCAAAACAAGTGAAACCTCGACGGAGGAGGTGGCGCGTGTGGAATCAGAGGCCGCCGCTCCGCCCAGTCCCCGTAAAGATGACGCTTCGCATCCTCCACGGGGCGAGGAACCCGTTGCCGAGGTCAACAACTCAGCGCCAGCGCCAGAGGCAGCGACAGCGCCAGAGTCAGAGTCAGTGACAGCGCCAGAGTCAGTGACAGAGGCAGCGTCAGCGCCAGCGTCAGAGTCAGCGCCAGAGTCAGTGACAGCGCCAGAGTCAGCGCCAGCGTCAGCGCCAGAGTCTGCGTCAGCGCCAGAGTCCGCGACCGCGACCACAACTGCAACCGAGTCCGAGTCCGCGACCGAAAGCGAGACCGAGACCGCGTCCGGGGATGTGGGTGCCGAGGGGACGGGCAAGAAGAAGCGGCGTCGGCGCCGGAAGAAGAAGGGTGCACAGGCTGGCGCGAGCGATGCGCCTGCGGACCCGAAGCACGCGCACCATCATGCGCCGTTCCTGCATCTGTTTTCGGGAGGGACCACGCGCAAGCATGCGTTCACGGTAGGCGAAGAGATCGCCGGGCGTGTCGACCGCGTCGAGCACGGGGCGGTCATCGTTGATGTGTTTGGCAAAGCGACCGCGATCGCCGATGTCGATGAGCCACGTGACATTCCGGTCATCACGCACGAAGCGGAAGTACCAAAGGTGGAAACCGAGGCGGCTCCCCTTGAAGAGGATGCTGCGCATCCTCCACAGGGCCAGGGGCCGGCGGAGTCGCCTGTCCACGAGGTGCCGGTGCCTCTGACCGAAAGTTTCGTGGAAGCGGACCCCTCGGCGTGGGAGTTCTCAGCAACGGACGTCACCGACATCCCCGACGACCTGGGCGAAGCCGACACCGTCGCGAGCGCGCAGGCATACGATCCGGGGATGGCGGCCGACGCGCAGCTCGCCGTAACGGAGCCCCCTGATTTCGCGAGCAGGGATACGGAGGCAGGGGCTGAGGCCGCAGCGGAGGCGGTGACACCCCGTAAAGAGGACGCTTCGCATCCTCCACGGGGCTCCGGCGCCAGCGCAAGCCCCGTCGCGACGGAGTCGCTTTACGGGGTGACAGTGCCAGCGGCAGAGGCAGTGACAGCGCCAGTCCCCGCGACAGTGTGGGTGTCAGCGCCAGCGCCCGAGACAGTGCCAGAGGCAGTGACAGCGGCAGAGGCAGTGACAGCGCCAGTGTCAGCGACCGCGAAGGTGACCGAGACCCCGACCGACCCCCCCGAGGATCCCGCCGATGCGGACCTTACCCTCCTCGATCCTCTGCCGGCTCTCGATTCTCCTCAGCCGGGCGCGCTCTTCCGCGGGCGGATTGGGGCTGTGGCCGAGAGCGGGCACATCGCGATCGTCAACCGAGTGATCGACAAGTCTGCGGTCCGCAAAGCGTTGCGCGCGGCGCGCGACCTCCACCAGCGTGTGCAGGGGGTCGTGTACGGGTACAACCGCGGGGGCTTCGACGTGCTCGTGGGTGGCGTGCGGGCGTTCTGTCCGGCGAGCGCGATGTCGCTGACCCCGATCGAAGATCCCAACGTGCTCGTGGGTCAGCGGTGCGAGTTTTCGTTGCCGCAGGACAAGGGCGGCAAGAAGAGCATCATCGTCAGCCGGCGGAACATCCTCGAGAAAGAAGCTCGGAAGAGGGCCCGTGAACGAATGGCCGAGCTCGAGGTTGGCGCGAAGCTCAAGGGCAAGGTGATCGAGGTGCGGGACTACGGCGTGCTCGTCGATCTGGGCGACGGTCTCGATGGCCTGGTTCACATGAGCGAGGTTTCGTGGGGTCGGGGCGTGCGACCGCAGGATGCTGCCAAGGTCGGCGATGAGGTCGACGTCGAGGTCCTGAAGGTTCAGCAGGCATCGCGCAAAGACCGCTTTGGCCGCGTGTCGCTGTCGATGCGCGCCTGCCAGCCCGACCCCCTAGAAGCTGCCAAGGACATCATTCGGCCTGGAATGCCGATCAAGGGCAAGGTCGTTCGGACGACGGACTTCGGCGCATTCATCGAGCTTCACGAGAACATCGAAGGCCTGCTGCACATTTCGGAGCTGGGCGGCAACAGAGAGCTCACGCACGCCAAACAGGCGGTCACCGAAGGCGATGAGATCCACGTCGTCGTCGAGCGAGTCGACCGTCAGCAAAGGCGCATCTCGCTCTCGAAGCTGTCCGAGGCAGACGCCGCCGCAATCGAGGCCGGCGAAATCGAAGTCGGCAAGGCCCCGCGCTCACTCAAGCAGGGCTCGATCGTGTCGGTGATCGTCAAGCGCGTCGATCACAGCGGTGTTCAAGTTCAGGTCGACGGAATGCTCGGAAAGCGAGGCCGAGGCTTCATTCCCGGCCGCGAGCTTCAAGACGTGCGAGACGACAAGCGCAAAGGCGTATCCCAAGGCGATGTCATTGAAGTGAAGGTCATCGGCACAGAGCGCGACGGAACGTTGCGCTGCTCGATCCGCGCGCGGCTCCTCGACGACGAACGCAAAGCCGTCCGCGAGTACCGCAAGGAGTCCGCGAAGCAGGGGCTTGGGACTTTTGGGGATTTGCTGAAGGCGAAGCTGGGCGGCGGGTCGGAGTAAAAGGGGACAGTCCCCTTTTTGAAAGGGTTAAGCGCTCGCGTGGGGATGAAGGGCCCGCACTCCGCGTAACCGACTGGCGAGTCGCCGTAAGAAACAGCGCCCGCCCAGGTTTAATTACACCACCCGCC
>Ga0209456_10000954_pt1 | contig 14476 bp, 12 predicted proteins | sample COG_11_FD_184755 | JGI IMG/M metagenome (GOLD analysis project Ga0209456, IMG submission 184755) | Pelagic marine sediment microbial communities from the LTER site Helgoland, North Sea, for post-phytoplankton bloom and carbon turnover... | ecosystem: Environmental > Aquatic > Marine > Neritic...
TGCTCGGTCGCGGGGTACCCGCTCGCCCGGCTCAGTACGTCGAACCACGCGGGGGCTCGCCCCCCACTCCCTGTGCTGCCCATCCCGAGCCGTTCTCCTCTGTAGATGTCGACGCCGGCACTGACGCTGGCACTGACGCTGGCACTGCCACTGACGCTGCCACTGACGGGGTCAACCACCCTGCTTCGTGGCCAGCTCTTTTACCATCGGCATCAGCTTGTCCCGCGTGTTGAGCGACGGGTCCTCGATCACCCGGTCGAGCAGTGTCCGAAGAATCTCGCCGACCGCCGGCCCGGCGCCGCCCTCGAGGTGCTCGACCACGTCCTTGCCGCCGATGGCGAGGTCTTGGGTGGTCAGCGCGTTGCCCTCTTCGATCGACTTGTCGATTCGGCCGCGTAGCTCCTTCAGGGCTTCGAGCTCTTCCTCGACGTTGCGGCCCTTGCCGAGCGCATCTGCTTCGCCCAGTCGCAAAAGCGGATCGACGCCCTCGGCGCCAACTCGCTTGATGAACCTCCGCACCGCGGCGTCGGTCCACTCGCTGGTGTAGCAAATCAGGTGATGCCGAATCAGGCCGACTACCAGGTCGCGCTCCTGGTTCGAGAAGCGGTACTCGCGGAGCCATCGTTCGGCCATGTCGGCGCCGACCTTTTCGTGGTGGTAGAAGGTCCAGTCACCGGTCTTGTCCGACATGGCACGCGTTCGCGGCTTCGCGACGTCGTGAAGAAGAGCGGCGATTCGTTCGACGGGGTCACCCAGCGATTCGTCGAGCACGCGCATCGTGTGGTCCCAAACGTCGTAGGCGTGCCATTGGTTTTGCTCGCAACCGACTTGCTCGAGGAGCTCGGGATAGGTGACTTCGAGGATGCCGGTCCGGCGCATGACCTCGAACGCGCGTGACGGTGCGCGTGCCTTCATCGCCTTCAACCACTCCTCGCGCACGCGTTCGGGGCTCACCTTGCGGAACGTGTCGAGCGCGCCTCGAAAAGCCGCTTCGGTGTCCTTTTCGAGCTCGAAGTCGAGCGTGGCCACGAAGCGCGCGCCACGCAGAATCCGAAGCCCATCCTCTTGGAAGCGCTCGCTTGGCTCGCCGACGGCGCGAAGGCTCTTGTCCCGCATGTCGGCCAGTCCATTGAACGGATCGACCACGTGCCCGTCGACCGGGTCGTAGGCGATGGCGTTCACCGTGAAATCGCGGCGCGCGAGGTCCCGGTCGATGTCCTCGACGAAAATGACGCTGTCCGGGCGCCGGCCGTCGGTATACGCGCCCTCCCCGCGGAGCGTCGTCACCTCGTAGGCGTCACCCTTCCAAAGCACCGTCACGGTCCCATGGTCGATGCCGGTCGGGATGACCTTGCGGAAGACTTTTTGGACCTTTTCGGGCAGCGCGGTCGTCGCCACATCCCAATCATTGACCCGCTGCCCACGCAAAGTGTCCCGGACACAGCCGCCGACCACCCAGGCGCGCTCCCCGGCATTGCGAAGCTCCTTACATATATCGAGCACCGGCCTTGCGATCTGCTGGCGGAGAATTCGGTGTGGCACGTTGCTTCGATAACCTTAGGTAGGAACCTACGCAATTGGCCTAGGAGGCCAACGAGGCTACACTCCAACACCTGCCCTCTGCCCCCCCTACAATCGAATGACAAGACTCTGGAAGCCTTTGCTTGGTTTGGTCGTCGTCCTAGCGGCGTTCACCATTTCCTTTGGCTGGCCGATTCAAAACGGCCTGCAAATCGACATCGACACCTCGCCGCGGGCTCAGGCCGCGCGCCAAAAGACGCCCTGGGACCTGACCAAGCTCCAGGTGATGAACCGCGTGATTCACCAGGTGAATGACGACTACGTCGATCCCAAGCGCATCGATCATCAGCGCATGATGCTGGCCGGCCTCGATGCCATCCAAAAGGACGTGGCGCCAGTCCTGGTGCACTACCAAGAAGGCGCCGAGACGCTGAAAGTCCAGGTCAACAGTCAGCAAAGTGAGTTCGCCGTCGCCGACGTGTCGAGCCCCTGGGAGCTCGCCGGGCGGTTCCGCGAGGTGTTCGCCTTCTTGCAAGAAGAGCTGAAGAACGAAGAGGACATCGAGCTGAGTCAGGTCGAGTACAGCGCGGTCAACGGGATGCTCAAAACGCTCGACCCCCACACCGTCCTGCTGCCGCCGGAGCTCTTTGAGGAGATGCAGACGAGCACGCGGGGGGAATTTGGCGGGCTCGGAATCGTCATCTCCATTCGAGACGGTCATCTCACCGTGATCAAGCCGATGGAAGGCACGCCCGCGTTCAAAGCGGGCTTGCAGCGCGGCGACCGCATCGCAAAAATCAACGAGGAGTCGACGCTCAACATGCCCCTGACCGGAGCTGTGAACCGTCTTCGTGGCAAGCCCGGCTCCAAGGTCACGATCTTCATTCGGCGCCAAAACAAGGCCGGGAACTGGGCCAGCCCCCGACGTGTCGAGCTGACCCGTGCCGTGATCGAAATCGGTTCGGTCGAGCACCGGATGCTCCGGGACAGCGTCGGCTACATCAAGATCAAGAACTTCCAGGGCAACACGGAGAGCCACCTTCGTCGGGCGCTCGCGGCCCTGCATAAGAAGCGCATGATCGGCCTCGTCCTCGACCTCCGGAATAATCCGGGCGGGCTGCTCGATCAGGCGGTACAGGTCGCGGACACCTTCCTCGACGAAGGCCCGATCGTCACGACCTCGTCGCAGGACCCGCGCGAGCGGACCGAAGAGTATGCTGAGGCCGGCGGCACAGAGCCGCGCTACCCGATCGTGCTCCTCATCAACGGCCACAGCGCGTCGGCAAGCGAAATTGTCGCCGGCGCCCTGAAGAACCACGATCGCGCGCTGATCATCGGGGAGCAGAGCTTTGGCAAGGGCTCTGTGCAGGTTCTCTACCGACTTCAAGATGCGTCGGCGTTGAAGCTCACCGTGGCCCAGTACCTGACGCCTGGCGACGTGTCGATCCAGGGCGTGGGCATCGTGCCCGACATCGCGATCAGCGCCATGACCGTCGACAAAGAGAACATGGACCTCAAGGTCGACGAGCTTTTTCGTGAGTCAGACCTGGAGTCGCACCTCACCCACGTGAGCGCCACCGATTCGCAAACCCCAGCCGTGGTCATGGGCTACTACCTCAACGCGGATGTGCGCCAGCGCTTGCTCGAGGCCGAGCCCGGCGAAGAGGAAAACGAGGACCAGGAGGCCTTCCTGATTCGCTTTTCGCGGAACCTGGTCATCAATTCGAAGTCGCCCAAGCGGCTTCAGATGCTGCGCGCTTCGCAGCCGATCATCGAGCGGGTCCAACGGCAGGAAACCGAGAAGGTTGTGCGCGACCTGAAGAAGCTGGGGATCGACTGGAGTGTCGGCGCCGACGAAGGGGCCAGCAAGGTTCGGGTCACGGCGAAGACCAGCTCTGGTGATAAGCCGACACGAGCAGGAGACCCTCTGTCGCTTCGCGTCGATGTCACGAACCAGGGAGACAAGCCCTTGTATCAACTGCGGGCGATCACCCGCAGCGACAACCCTTGGTTCGACCGACGCGAGCTGGTGTTTGGCAAGCTCGGCCCTGGACAAACGCGTTCGTGGACCACGACCCTTGGCGGCTGCCTCACCGAAGATGAAGAGCGCGTGTGTCGCGTTCCCCGAAGCATGATGGACCGTGCCGACGCCTTACGCGTCGAGTTCGAAGAGGCGCACGGACACGTTCCTGAGACGGTGGAGCTCCGCACCTTGATTCGCTCTCTCCCCGAGCCGAAGTTCGCTTACGGATTGCAAGTGGCGGACAACATCAACGGCAACGGGGACGGTCGGGTGCAGCGCGGCGAGCAGGTGACTTTGTACTTCACCGTCAAGAACACGAGCGCGGTCGACAGCTTCGAGATTCAGGCCAATCTTCAGAACAAGAGCGGTTCAGGCGTCTTGCTTCACGACGGCCGCTTCCGACGAGACTCGCTGCCCGCTGGCGAGGCGTGGACCGTTCCTTTCTCTTTTCAAGTGCTGTCCGACTTCGAGGAAAAGGAGGCCACGCTCCTGCTCGCCGTCTCCGATACCGAGCTAGGCGCGACCGTGGGTCAGAAGCTCGAGATTCCGATCTACGACCAGCCGGGGCCGGTGAAGGTCTTGCCGGCGAAGCGCGTGGTGAGCTTGAAGCCGAACGTGAAGATCCGCGAACGGCCCGATGGCAGCGCACCGGTCATCGGTGTGGTGAAAGGCTCGTTTCGGGCGCTGCACACTGCGACGAGCGGGGGCTTCGAGCGGATCAACCTCGGTGGGGGCCGGCCGGGCTGGGTGGCCGCCGATGCCGTTTCGCCGGGCCAGGGGCAGGTCGCCAAGGAGCCGCCGGTTGCATGGACTACCACGCAGTCATCGCCCGAGATCGAGCTGGCGACGGTGGACAGCTACGTCACACAGGACGAGGTCTTTCGCATCCAAGGAAAGGCGACGGACGCGCAACGGGTGCGCGACCTCTACATCTCCACGAGCCGGCACAAAGTCTACTACGAGTCGAACCAGGGCAGCGGGAATCCGCGCGAGCTCGCGTTCGATGCCGAGATTCCAATCCACCCTGGGATGAACTCGATCATGGTGGTCGCCCGGGAGGACAACAATTCGGTCACCCGGCATTTCTTCATGGTCCGCCGCGACGCCAAAGACGGATCGTTGATGGAGACGACGAAGTTCGAGGGCGCGCTGCTCGGCAACGGTAACGGTCATCCCTGAGCGTAAGCCGCTCGAGCCCGCGTCAGCCTAGCGAGAAGAATCCGGCGAAGCGGTGGACGCCCTCCGGCAGCTCCCCGCCTGTGCGGATGTGCTGCCACAGGAGCGGCGCCAGCGTTGCCACCGCCTCCGCGACCGAGATGGCGGGTGAGCTGGCCTCACTCTTCGAGTGAAATTGAGGTTTGACCTCGATACTGTTGATTTTGCCCTCATTCCAGGTGATTTGCAGCAATTCAGGCTTCAACCTGGGAAGATTTTGCAATAAGCGCGCTTGCCCCTGGGATTCATTGCCTTCGAGGAAAGCGGACTGTTCGATGTGGCCATGTTTGCTGATGAGGCCTGCGAGCCGTTGCTGAGCCCTCGGCTCCTCTTCGACGGCGAGCAGCGCGGCAAGGGCCTGGGTGGGGTCGGCGGCGTCCTGGAGAACCGCTCGGACCAGTGCCTGGCGTTCCTGCTCGGCAAGCTCGGTATACGCGAAGGCGAGCCCATCCAGCGCGGTTTCGTCGTACAAGATTTGATCGAGGAGGCTTGCGAACGACCCCAAACGGGGCCGATTTGCGCTTGCAATGCCTGGGCGCGCCGGTTTCACAGCGCCGCTATACCGCAGCGCCGAGGATCCGACCAGGCCATCCTGATGTAGTCAAAGGTATTCCATTTGACTTCATTCACCCACTTGGCTAAAGCAATTCCGTTCAGGAGACGGCATGCGGGGAACAGAGCTCATCGTGCGACACGAGAAGATGGTTCACGGCCTCGCCAACCGCCTCCGCCGCGAGCTCTCGCTTCGGGGCGATCTCGACGACCTGATCGCGTTTGGCTTCAGCGGCCTGCTCGAGGCACAGCAGCGGTTCGACCCAGGCCGCGGGGTTCGTTTTCAAACGTTCGCCTACCATCGCGTCCGAGGCGCCATGCTCGACGGGGTCCGCAAAATGGCCGACCTGCCGCGCCGCGCGCACGAGCGCCTTCAGGCGTCCGCCGATGTCACCCCCACTGCGGCGCCCACCGCGCTCGACCGGGCTTTCACGCGCATGAGCGCTGCTCTGAGCACCGCCACCGTGCTCCAAGGCAGCTTCGGCGACGAAAGCCCGGAAGCGGTGCTCCTCAAGAACGAAAGCGTGAGCAAGCTCCTTCAGGCGCTGCCGAGGCTCTCGCCAAGGCAGCGGGTCCTGGTCCGTGGCTTCTACTTCGAGGGCCGCTCCATCGATGCGATGGCGCAGGAGCTCGGCATCTCCAAGTCCTGGGCCAGCCGTCTTCATCGCAACGCACTTCGCGAGCTCCGCGAGGCGCTCGAGCCAGGCTGAGCGAAAGTCGGCCGGTCAGCCGAAATCCCGGTCTTCCCGGCAGGTTACGTGCGCAGGCATGTACGCGCTTGCCCCCCAAATGCGAACTGCGTTGCGCACTTTTGGCGAGGTGTGAGTTTTTTGGATTCAGGTGTGGCAAGAGCTGCTCTTCCTTGTAAATCCTGGTGTAAAACGACTCTCGAAACCCTTGATTTTGCTGTTTTCTACAAGTGGCACGCAATCTGCATGATCCTCGGGCAAGATGGGGGCCACCAGATCACAAAGCCCGAAGGCCACTTCGGACAACCGCGGCGTTCGGATCATCGCGAAGTCGGTCTATCGTGAGCTTCGCAATAGCGGCCACAGCCGCTCGGACATCGTCGCGTTCACCAACGCCGTGCTCGAGCTCGTGACCACCGAGCTTCGCGACGCGCAAGAGGCGGCGGAGTAACGGTCGCGCGTCGCGCTGACTCCGATCAAAAGCGCAAACGATTCGCGCCACCAGCTCCTTGACCCCGACCGCGGGCGCTCCTACGTTCCTCGCTCGCCTGCAGCCCGAATGGGACGGGCCGCGGCTGAGAGGGAGTCGAACGGATGGCTACAAAAATCGGAATCAATGGCTTCGGACGCATTGGGCGCTGCGTCGCTCGAATTGTTGCTGAGCGCGGAGACGTCGAGATCGTCGGGATCAACGACCTCACGAGTGCAGATATGCTCGCTCATCTCCTGGAGTGGGATTCGGTGCATCGGCACTTCCAGCACCCGGTCAGGGTCGAGGACGGCGCGATTCGCATCGGGGACCAGCGCATCCCGGTGTCCGCCGAGCGCGACCCGTCCAAGCTCAAGTGGAAAGAGCTGGGCGCTGAGATCGTCCTCGAGTGCACGGGATTTTTCAGGACGAAGGAAACCGCGTCGGCGCATTTGAAGGCGGGCGCTGAGCGCGTAATCATCAGCGCGCCGGGCAAGGGCGACATCGACGGTACTTTCGTCGTTGGCATCAACAGCGACAAGTTCAATCCCAAAACCGACCATGTGATCAGCTGCGCATCGTGCACCACCAACTGCTTGGCCCCGCTGGTCAAAGTCCTCAACGACCACTACGGCATCGTGAAGGGTCACATGGTCACCGTGCACGCGTACACGAACGACCAGGGTCTTCTCGACCAACCGCACTCGGACAAGCGCCGGGCACGGGCTGCTGCGCTTTCGATGATTCCGACCTCGACGGGCGCTGCGACGGCGATCGGCTTGGTTCTGCCGGAGCTCAAGGGCAAGCTCGACGGCACCGCGATTCGCGTGCCGACGCCGAACGTTTCGCTCACCTGCCTCACCGCGCAGGTCGGCAAGAACACCGACCGGGACGCGGTCAACGCAGCCCTCAAGGCTGCCGCAGAAGGCCCGCTCAAGGGCATTCTCCAGTTCGAGGAGACGCCGCTCGTCTCGATGGACTTCATGGGCAATCCCCATTCGTCGATTTGCGACGCGGCGCAGACCCAGGTGGTCGGCGGAGATCTCGTCGAGGTGCAGAGCTGGTACGACAACGAGTGGGGCTTCTCGAACCGCATGCTCGACCTGGCGCGGATCGTGTCGAGCGCGAGCTGAGCCGGTGTCAGAGGCCATTCGTTCGATCGAGGACCTGAGCCTCGAAAGCGTCACTACGTTCATTCGCGTCGACTTCAACGTTCCGTTGAGAGACGGGGTCGTGACGGACGACACGCGGATCCGTGCGGCCCTTCCGACGATCCGATATGCGCTCGAACAGGGCGCGCGCGTCGTCCTGGCATCGCATCTCGGTCGGCCCAAGGGCAAGATGGTGCCTGGGCTTTCGCTCGAGCCGGTTGCAGCTCGCTTGGCCGAGCTTCTCGATGCCGGAGAGGTGCGGCTTACCGACGACTGCATCGGGGACGGCGCGCGCAAGGTCGTTCAAGACCTTCGCGACGGCCAGGTTGCGCTGCTCGAGAATCTGCGATTCCACCCCGAAGAAAAGAGCAATGACGTCGACTTCGCGCGCGAGCTCGGCGGTTCTTGCACCGCGTACGTCGACGACGCCTTTGGTGCGGCACACCGGGCACACGCGTCGGTGAGCGCCCTGCCCCGTCTCATCGAGGATCGCGCCGCGGGCTTTCTGCTTCAGCGCGAGCTCGAAGTGCTCGACAAGCTGCGCACGGATACGCCGCGTCCCTACATCGCCATCCTGGGCGGCGCCAAGGTCAGCGACAAGATCGGCGTCATGGAGGCGCTGCTCGGCAAGGTCGATGCCCTTCTCGTCGGCGGCGCGATGGCCAACACGTTCTTGGCGGCCCGTGGCCTGAGTGTTGGAAAGAGCCTTTGCGAGAGTGACAAGCTCGCACTGGCTCGGAGCCTGATGGCTGCGGCCGAGGAAAGCCAAGTGGACCTCGTGCTTCCGATCGACGTGCGGGTCGGCGACTCGGTCGACTCGGGTGAGGCTGAGCTGGCCGGGATCGACGCGATCCCCGCAGACGCCATGGCGCTCGACATTGGCCCGGAGACCGAGCGACTTTTTCGGGAGCGTCTTCGCCGGGCGATGGCCGTGTTCTGGAACGGGCCGATGGGCCTCTTCGAAAACGCGGCTTTTGCGGAGGGCACCCTGGCCGTCGCGCGCGCAGCTGCTGATTGCCCCGGATTCAGCGTGGTCGGTGGTGGCGATAGCGTTGCGGCAGTCAAGCAAGCCAACCTCGCGAGCCGTTTCGACCATGTGTCCACTGGCGGCGGCGCCTCGTTGGAGTATCTAGAGGGCCGCCCTCTTCCGGGCGTGGAGGCCCTCAAGCCATGACAAACCGCACACCGCTCATCGCGGGCAACTGGAAGCTGCACAACACCGTTGCCGAGTCGCAAGCATTGGCCGGAGCGATTGCTGCGCATGTGGGCCGCGGGCTGGCCTGCGACGTGGTCCTCGGACCGGTGGCGACCTCGTTAACGGCCGTGAAGCAGCGCCTCGAAGGGTCTGCGGTTGGGATCGCGGCGCAGAACACGCACTGGGAAGATTCGGGCGCCTGGACCGGCGAGCTCAGCCCCACGCTCCTGCTCGATGCGGGCTCCGGCTACTGCATCATCGGACATTCGGAGCGGCGTCAGTTTTTTGGTGAAACCGACGAAGGGGTGCGCAAGAAAGTCGCGGCGTTGCTCGTGCACAAGGTTGTACCGATCGTGTGTATCGGCGAAAGCCTCGAGCAGCGCGAGGCGGGCAAGACGCTCGACGTGGTGCTGGGCCAAATCGAAGCGGCCACCGAAGGGCTCGACGCGGTTGCCTTGGCGCCTCTAGTCGTTGCGTACGAGCCGATTTGGGCGATTGGCACCGGTCGCACCGCAAAGGCCGAGGACGCCCAGGAGGTTCACGCCGCGATTCGCGGCCGACTGGCCGAGCTCAAGGGCAAATCCTGGGCCGATTCGGTTCGGATTCTGTATGGTGGCAGCGTGAAGCCAAGCAACGCGGACGAGCTGCTCTCGCAGCCCGACGTAGACGGCGCCCTGGTGGGCGGCGCGTCTCTCACTGCCGACAACTTCATTCCGATTATCGATGCCGGCGTTCGCCGGGCAGAGAGCTGAGTCCATGTATACCTTCATTTCGATCGTCTATATCTTCGTGTGTTTGTTCCTCATCCTCGTGGTGCTTCTGCAATCGGGTAAAGGTGGTGGCCTGGGCTCGGCATTTGGCGGTGGTGCCAGCCAGCAGATCTTCGGCGGCGCCGGTGCGGGCAATCTACTGACTCGGCTGACCGCAGTGTTTGCGTTCGCGTTCATGGCTCTTTCGGTGTGGCTCGCGTTCCTTTCGTCTTCGGGTGAGCAAGCGCTCGACCGTGCGGTTCGTGAACAAGCTGCGACGCAGGAAGCGGCAGCCGAGATCGAGCTCGAAGAGGCCGAAGAAGCCGCAGCGGAAGCGGAAGAAGCTGCTGCGGCGGAGGCTGAGGCGCCGGTTGAGGAAGCCGAAGCGGAATAGAGCGGTCAGCGACAGTGTCAGCGTCAGCGACAGTGCCAGCGATAGTGTCAGCGACAGCGACGGTGTCAGCGACAGTGCCCGCGCCAGTGGCCGTGTGGGTGTCAGGCGCCGGTGCCGTGAACTGGGTGGATGCGGAGGTATCGGCCCAGGTGTTTGGCGCCTAGGTAGAACGGCAGCGTGTCGAGGAGAGCGACCGTGAGCTTGAAGCTGTAGCCCGCTGCGATGAAGGTGACGAGCTGGGGCCACAGCGGTTCGGCGTCGTCAACGGGAATCCCTCTTGCGAGGAAGTGCGTAATCAGGATCACGGAGACCGTGTCGACCAACTGGCTGACCAGCGTGGAGCCGTTGTTGCGGAGCCAGAGATGACGGCCGTTGGTGAGGCGCTTCCAGAAGTGGAAGATCTGCACGTCGATGAACTGCGCGGCGAGATAGGCGATCATCGAAGCGGTGACCGCGCTGAAGGCGAGACGCCGTACCTCGAAGAAGATCCCTGATTGCGGTTGGTCCGCGGGCTCGAAGCCGGGAAGCGCGCCGCCGACCCAGAGGATGAGCATGACCCAGAGGTTGAGGCCCAAGCCCATCCAGACGACTTGATTGGCGCGGTGGCGTCCGTAGAGCTCGGAGATGAAGTCGGTGCACAGGAACGTGATCGGATACGGCAGGACGCCCACCGCGAGCGGCATCGGGATTGTGAAGCTCGTCCCCGGTAGCTGAAAGCTCAAGTCGATGAAGCGCGTGACCCCGAGGATGTTGAGCATCGCTAGCGTTCCCAAGAACAGCCCGGACAGGATCAAGAACACGAGCTGGCGCCGCTCGTGGACCGTCGCTTCGTCGAGTCGCGGAAGCCCTTCGAACTCGTATTGCTCCGACGGAAGAAGACCGCGCCCTTTTTCGCTCACGACCGGGCCTTTTGGCGCACGGCCTTCCCTTCGATGCCCCGCCAAGCCTGATGCGCCTGCCCCGCCCGCTTTGAATCGCCCAGCTGTTCATAGAGAGCGGGAAGCGAAACAGACATCGGCCGAGCCCCGGTAGCCGCTTCCCAAGCCTCGCGAAACCCTGAAAGGTCCTGCCCCGCCGGCACGATCACCTTCCCCCGCACGAGAGACACCGGCGCTGGCGCTGACACCGGCACTGACGCTGACGCTGTCACTGACGCTGCCGCAGTCACTGGCTCTGACACTGCTCCCGCCCCGTGCTCGTGCGGCTCCCCCGCCTCGCACGCCGCGCAATGATGCTCGACCCGCTCCTCGCGGATAAATAGTCGGACGCCCTCTGGGAGCGCTTCCTCGAGGCCCTGAATCGCCCCGGGCTCTTGCTCGAGCGCAACGAACGGCCAACGGCGCTCGTCGCCCGGTCGTAGAATCTCGAGCAGCGGAAACACCGGAACCGCGTCTTCGGCCGAGGTCTTGTGTGCTGCAACCGGGGCCCCATCCCAGAGCACCAGGTCGCCGTAGTCGATCGGTGCATCGCGAAACGTCGGCGACTGCACGACGCCGTGGCAGGGGCTGAGAGGCGCAACCCAGACCAGCTCGAAGCCGACCGCGCCGTCCGGGAGCTTCGACGTGCCGTCCGTGGCGGCGGTGCGCGACAACACCCGCACCAGCATCGGCGGTAGGCCGGCTACGTAGGGCATGCCGCGCGACCGATCGATGCGGGCAGGCACGCCGATCTCGTCCCAGATCTCCACGGCTTCTTCGGCCTTGCCGAGCGCAGTCGCGCAAATCGCGAGATTCCAGAGCACGGGCCGTTGGGGACCGAGGCGCATCCGTGCTTGCTCGTTGGCGGCGTAGCCCTCGTCGAACCTGCCGCGCCACTTGTCGAGTAGGCCGGCGTCGTACCACCACTCTCCTCGCTCGGGGTCGAGCTCGATCGCTCGCGTGAATGCTTCTTGTGCTTCGATGTCTCTGCCCGGTCCGCAAAAACGCAGCGCGTTTCCGAGCATCGCGTTCAAGTTGCCGGCCACGTCCGCGTCGGTGCGATCCCTTTCGTCGAGGGCTTCCAAGCTTCGTTGCAAGGCGGCGGCGGCCCATGATGCAGGTCCGTCCTCGCTGAGGGGTGGCTCGTCCATGCCGCGCCGCCCGGCGTGCTCGATGAGCAGGGACGCCGCCCCGAGCGTTAAACGCCAGTCGGCGGTCCAGGCCTCCACCAACTTTCGGAGCACTTCACGGTGAGCCGTGCCGTTTCCCATTTCCCGAATCAAGCCCAAAGCAAGCTCGGCGAGCGTTCGGTCCGAGCCCAATTGGCTCCGCCGTCCGAGGAGCGCGTTCCAGGCGGATTCCAGGTCTGGGGTCGATTCAGCGTGGCTCATGCGGGCCGAGCTTAGCAGCCGGCCTTTGCTTGTCAGCGCCGCTGCGCCTCACAAAGCCTGATTTCCACGCTCTTCTTGGTGGACTTGGGTCTTTTTGGCTAACCTAAGGAGGCGCGCCGGTCCGCGGCCGCCACTGATGAACGGGGATGAGTTGCAATATCACAGTGCGGGACTGACCGACGTCGGGCAGCGCCGAAAGTTGAATGAGGACGCGTTCTTGGTGGATGACGAGCTGGGCTTGTATGTCGTCGCAGACGGCATGGGTGGCCACGCCGCCGGCGAGATCGCGAGCCAGGAAGCTGTCGATACCGTGCACGGGATGGTTAGCCGAGGCCACGACGCTCTCAATCGCGTTGCCCAAGGCGACACGAGCGAGGACTCGCTCAGGCGCGCCATCCGAATCGTTGAAAGCGCAGTGCAGGCAGCCACGTACATGGTGTTCGGCCTGGCGCAGCACGATCCCAATCAGCAAGGCATGGGGACGACGGTCTCGGTCTTGGCAATGTGCGGCGACTACGGCATCACCGCCCAGGTCGGCGACAGCCGGATCTATTTGATCCGCGGCCGCGCCGCGCAGCCGCTCACCGAAGATCACACCCTCGTCGCCTGGCAGCTGAAGCAGGGGATCATCACCCAGGAGGAGGCGGCCCGATCACCGCATCGCAACGTGATCACCCGCGCGGTTGGAAGCCGCGAATACGTTCAAGTCGACACTGGCTTCTTGGAGGTGCAGCCGTCGGACGTGTACCTGCTTTGCTCGGACGGCCTCCACGGGTATCTGCAAGACGATGAAATTCCGGATGTGATCGACATGGGCCCCAAGGGCGCCGCCGAACGATTCGTCCACGTCGCGAACTCACGCGGCGGGCGGGATAACATTACTGCTGTTGTTGTCAGCGTACGGTAGCAACCGGGGCCCGGCGCGGCGCGACACGAGGATGCTGCGAACGGCTCGGCCTGCACATGTGGTTGGATGCACTCGAGAGCTTTGACCACGCTTCGCGTTCGGGATCGCGTTCGGGATCGCGTTCGCGCCCGTGTCCGCGCTAGTCGGTCTTCTCTTCTTCCGTCGGCTCGTCCCTAGGCGCCTCTTCGGGCTCCGGGGGTGCCTCTTCGGGTGCCTCGTCGCCGGCCTCGTCGCCGCTGGGAGTGATGACCGCGATTGCGCCGAGCTTGTCCTTCAGGGCGTCGCCGAGCGTTGCTTGCGCGCCGCCTAGGCTTGGGCCGATTTTGCGCGGAGCGACTCGCCTCTGCGCCTCTTCGGGGCGTGCGACTTGGTTGACGTCCTGGCCTTCCGCTGCGCGAAGCGAGAGCGTGATGGTGCGTTCCTCGTCGTCGAGGCGAATGACCTGTGCCTTGACGATGTCGCCGGTCTTGACGATGTCGGTAGGCTCCTGGCTGAGGTCGGCGCTGATCTCGCCGCGGGGAATCACGCCCTCGACGCCGCGCTCGAGCTCGACGTGGACGCCGTACTCGTCGGCGCCGGTCGAACGAACCTCGATGACGGTGCCCTCGGGGTAGCGCGCCGGCACGAAGCTCCAGGGATCTTCGTAGAGCTGCTTGATGCCGAGGCTGACCTTGCGGTCGTCGTGGTTGATCGAAAGGATGATCGCCTCGACCTCGTCGCCCTTGCGGTAGAGGTCCGCCGGGTTGTTGATGCGCTGGGTCCAGCTGAGGTCCGACTTGTGGACCATGCCGTCGACGCCGTCCTCGATGCCGACGAAGACGCCGTAATCGGTGATGGAGCGAACGCGGCCCTGGATGATGTCGCCCGGGTTGTACTTCTGTGTGAAGACCGTCCACGGGTCGGGCTCTAGCTGCTTGAGGCCCAAGCTGATGCGCTTGTTCTGCGCGTCCAGGTCGAGAACGACACATTCGACGTCCTGGCCCACCTCGAGCACCTTCGACGGATGCTTCGGTTTGGCCCAGGTCATTTCGCTGACGTGAATCAGGCCTTCGACGCCCTGCTCGAGCTCGATGAAGGCGCCGTAGTCAGTGAGCGATACGACCTTACCCTTGACCTTCTTACCCGCGACGTAGTGATCGGTCGCCACGTTCCACGGGTCTTCCATGGTCTGCTTGAGACCGAGTGAAACGCGCTCGGTGTCGGCGTTGTACTTGAGGACCTTGACGGTGACCTCGTCGCCCACCTCGAAGACCTCGGACGGATGATTGACCCGGCCCCAGCTCATGTCGGTGATGTGAAGCAA
>Ga0209456_10000955_pt1 | contig 14470 bp, 13 predicted proteins | sample COG_11_FD_184755 | JGI IMG/M metagenome (GOLD analysis project Ga0209456, IMG submission 184755) | Pelagic marine sediment microbial communities from the LTER site Helgoland, North Sea, for post-phytoplankton bloom and carbon turnover... | ecosystem: Environmental > Aquatic > Marine > Neritic...
GCAGGAATTTCGCCATCGCCAGGTCATCCTCGTGATCATGATAGGTCACGCGAATAGACGGTCGCCCCCATTTGTCGGTGTTGTTCGGGTCCAGCGTGACATTGTTGCTGTCGAGCGCGAGAGAAGTTGTGCTGGCGACAATCGACATTTGCCGCGTGAAATTGTGCGCCATCTCATTCTTGAACTGCGCGCCCCATCGCGGTACATCGGGCGGCATGCCTTCCAGTACCTGGAAGAGCGGCGTTGCGGACCACAACGGCCGCGCGTCGATCCCCCCGCCGCCATAGAAGCCGCGTTTCTCGTCCGTGTCGTAGAAGTCGTGGATGATCCTCGAAACCTGGGCGCCTTTGTAGTCGTTGAGAGGGTGCTCGAAAACGCCGTTCGCGGCGGCATGGGCGTTGTACATCAGGTTGCGGCCGACGAAGCCGCTGGAATTGGCCAGCCCGTCGGGGTGTCGATCGCTGGCGGACATCAATAACAGTCGCGACGTCTCGGCGCCATTGGCCGAAACGACAACGGCCCTGGCTTTCTGCGCCTGTTCCCTGCCATCCGGGTCGTAATAATGGACTTCGCTCGCGCGCCCTTTGCCGTCCGTTTCAATACGATAAACCGCCGACTCGGCGCGGATTTCGCAATGACCACTGGCCTCCGCGAGCGGGATCATCGCCGCCAATGTCGAGGACTTGGCGCCGGCTTCGCAACCGTAGTACATGCAGTAGCCGCACTTCATGCAGGCCGCGCGGCCATTGAAGGGTTGCGACAGAATAGCGTGCGGCTCCGCTTGCGCGTGCAGGCCCAGTGCCTTCGCGCCTTTTTCGAGCAAGACGCCCGATGATTTGATCGGCAGCGGCGGCATCGGAAATGGCTTCGACCGTGGCGCATCGAAAGGTCCCGGCGCGCCGGAAACACCGATTTCCCAATCGACCCTGGTGTAATAGGGCTCCAGCTCCTCGTAGCTTATGGGCCAGTCCGCAAAGTTGGTCCCCGAGATCGGGCCGAGCAGGCTGCGTTCCTTGAAATCGACGGGGCGCAGCCGCCAGAAGTTAGCCGTGTAATGAACGCTGCTTCCGCCGACCGTCTGCGCATAACGAGCAGGAGCAGACGGGCCGCTAACCGCAGTTTCGCTCTTATCGGTGCGGAAGGTTTGTCCATTGACATCGGGGCCTCCGCCCAACAATTCACCGCGGAGCAGCACCGATAATTCGTCGTGCGTGAAGTCCTCAGCCTTGCGATAGGGCCCTTGTTCAAAGACTACGACATCGAATCCGGCCGTCGACAACTCCTTGGCGAGGATGCCCCCGGCAGATCCGGAGCCGATGATGGCGAAGTCGACGGCTTCCCTGGTATCGAACGTCACCTTACTCGTCACCGGGTTGCTCCCTGGTGTACTCCGCATCGTAGTAGCCAAATGGATACTCCCACGCACCGTGATTACCCTCGAAGCCGATGAGGTCCCAGCTGACATGGTCTTTGTTGCCGCCGTATTTGCTCATCGCGAAGAAGCCGAACATGGTCATCATCCGGCACAGTTCGAAGAAACCGCTGGATTCCCAAGTTGCGAGGTACGCATCCTGCTCCTCCGGTGTGAGTGTCGAAAAGCGAGACATGCCCGGCCGGGCATCGCCGAGGGCGACGTTGAATTCTGCAAGGCCTTCACGAGCGGCGCCGAGCATCTCGCTCATCTCGGTTGCAAACGCGTTGTCGAAAAAGTGAATCACGCCTGCTTCGGCCGCACCCGGCGTGTCGGTGGTCGGGATAATGCGTGCCGCGATGGCGGCAAATTCGGCAGCCTCCTCGGCGCCAAGGACTTTGTACGCCGCATTGTTTTGCTTCGCGGTACAGGCGGCTTCCGTGATTGCGATCACTGCCGGCGCCCCAATACGCAGAAGTGTCACCCCGGAAAGAGTGCCGGATGACTTCAGGAACTGGCGCCGCGAGACGTTCTTGTCGGCACTCATTACGGTTGCCTTGTTGTATTTTGTCGTGGACAGGAAACTATCACACGCAGAAGACGCGCGCAGCGCCCAGAGCGTCGTATAATCGGTACCTCGCAGCGTTCGATACGCGGCAGAAATGGGGGGCGGAATGGGACGACTAACGACACATATCCTCGATACGACGCACGGTTGTCCTGCGGCCGGCGTCGAAATTCGCCTGTTTCTCCTGGGTGATACACGGAAATTGCTTGCCGGTGCAATCTCGAACGCCGACGGACGCACCGGGGAGCCGCTGCTCGAAGGCGAGTCCGTGCAAGCGGGCACGTACGAACTGGAGTTCGATATCGGCGACTATTTTGCGGCGAGCAGCGACGCCGTCGATGATCCGCGGTTTCTCGATACTGTCGTCATCCGTTTTTCGATCCGGGCCGATGAGAATTATCATGTGCCGCTGCTCGCGTCACCCTGGTCTTACTCCACCTATCGGGGAAGCTAGGTCGAATGAGTAAGTCGTCCATCAGATTCGTGCTCGACGGTCAGGTCATCGAACTCGATAATGTCGATCCGACACGAACCGTGCTGCAGTTCTTGCGTGAAGACCTGCGGCGCACGGGCACGAAAGAGGGCTGCGCCGAGGGCGACTGCGGCGCATGTACGGTTGTTGTCGCAGAAGTGAATCGCGACGGCGACGATCTGTCACTCAATGCCATCAACTCCTGCATTCAGTTCCTGCCGACGATCGATGGCAAGGAACTGATCACGGTCGAGAGCCTGGCACCACCGGGTTCGGATTTGCACCCTGTGCAGCGGGCGATGGTGGAGCACCACGGATCACAGTGCGGATTCTGTACGCCCGGATTCGTCATGTCCTTGTTCGCGCTTTATAAATCGAGTCCCAACCCGTCGCGACGCGAGATCGACGATGCACTGGCAGGCAACCTCTGCCGGTGTACCGGCTATCGTCCGATCATCGCGGCAGCACAAGCGATGTATGAACAGGACGATGGGGCCGACTGTTCGGATTGGCTGCAACAGCCGTGCGGCGCAGAGCAGAAGCCAGAGGAGCGTCTCCGGAAACTAAATAGCCTGCGCCGTAAAGATGCGCTCGAGCTTGAGTTTGCCGGGCGCCGTTTTTTCGCGCCGCTTGATATCGACGCATTTGCCGAAATTTTCTCGCGCTATCCGGACGCTACGATACTCGCAGGTGGTACGGACATCGGGCTGTGGGTCACCAAGCAGCACCGCGAGCTTGAAAACGTCATCTATACGGGCCGGGTCGCAGAGCTGGCGGAGCTCTCCGTCTCATCGACCCACATCGAGCTTGGTGCGGCCGTCACGCTGACCGATGTCATGCCCGTCGTCGTTGACCAGTACCCGGGTCTGGACGAGTTGTTCCGTCGCTTCGCGTCGCCGCCAATCCGCAATGCCGGCACGCTTGGCGGCAATATTGCCAACGGCTCCCCGATCGGCGATACGATGCCGGCACTCATGGTCGTTGGTGCGTCGCTCGTATTACGACGTGGTGACGCGACACGAGAGCTGCCGCTCGACGAGTTCTATCATGATTACCAGGTTAACGACCTTGCGCCCGGCGAGTTCCTTGCCCGCATCAGAATTCCTGTCGCAGATCCGCAGGCGATCGTCAGCAGCCAGAAATGGTCGAAGCGATTCGATCAGGACATATCAGCGGTATGCACGGCCTATTACCTGGAGCTTGACGGCGATAAGGTCAAAAGCTTCCGCATGGCATGTGGCGGCCTCGCGCCGGTGATCAAACGTGCGGCGAATTGCGAGGCCGAACTCGCGGGCAAACGCTGGAATGACACGAGCATCGAGAAAGCCTGTAAAGCGCTGCAATCCGATTTCAGCCCGATAAGTGATATGCGGGCATCGGCGGATATCCGCTTACGCGCAGTCCAGAATCTGCTGCGGCGATTCTTCCGCGAGACCCGGGGGGACGTCGTCTCGACGGTGTACACGTATGGACGGTAGCGTTAGTTCAGACGCAAAGCTGGAGCGTGCTGTGGGCAAAGCGTTGCCGCACGACAGCGCACACCTGCATGTGACGGGAAGGGCGGCGTATACAGACGACCTGCCGGAGCCAACTGACCTGTTGCATCTGGCCGTCGGCATGAGTCAAAAGCCGCACGCGAACGTCAGGGACATCGACCTGACCGACGTTCTCGCTTCATCGGGAGTCGCCGAGGTCTGCGTTGCCGCCGATATCGAAGGTGATAACAACTATGGCGCGATCGTCGCCGACGATCCGGTTTTTGCGGACGGACTCGTCCAGTATGTCGGGCAACCGATATTTGCAGTTGCGGCAGACACGGTCGACAGTGCACGAAAGGCGGCACGCAAGGCGAAGGTCGAGTACGAGGAGTTCGAGGCCATTCTCGATCCGCTGACGGCTGTCGAGAAGCAATCCTTTGTGTTGCCGAGCGAAACACTGCTGCGCGGCGATCCCGACAGAGCGCTCGAAGCCTCACCGCATCGCGTGCAACGACGGGTTTTACTCGGTGGTCAGGACCAGTTCTATCTCGAAGGCCATATAGCCATGGCCATTCCCCAGGAAGACGGCGGGCTACTCATCTACAGTTCCACCCAGCATCCGGATGAGGTGCAGTCTGTGGTTGCGCACGCGACCAATCGCCCGGCCAAGGACATCGTCGTGATCTGCCGGCGCATGGGTGGCGCGTTTGGCGGCAAGGAAAGTCAGGCCGGACTTATCGCGGTCATCTCGGCTATTGCGGCGGACAAGACAGGCAGGGCGTGCAAACTAAGGCTGGATCGGGATGACGACATGATCATGACCGGCAAGCGCCATGATTTTGTCATCGATTATGACGCCGGATTTGACGAGTCCGGACGAATACTCGGCATCGACTTCCAGTTCGCGTCACGCTGCGGCATGTCAGCCGACCTGTCTGGCCCCGTCAACGATCGAACGATGTTCCATTGTGACAATGCCTATTATCTTGCGAACGTTCGCATCGTATCGCACCGATGCAAGACCAATACGGTATCGAATACGGCGTTCCGCGGTTTTGGCGGACCGCAGGGCATGTTTGCCATCGAATACGTGATCGACGATATCGCAAGGGCGCTGGGCAAAGATCCGCTGGAGATTCGCCGCCGTAATTTCTATGGCAAAGAAGAGCGCAACGTCACGCAATACCAGCAGACCGTCGAAGACAACATTATTGACGAGATTTTCGACAAGCTGGTAGCAGACAGCGACTATGAGAAACGACGTGCCGATATCCGGACATTTAATGCGAACAGCAAAGTCCTGCGGCGCGGTATCGCCGTGACCCCGGTGAAGTTCGGGATCTCCTTTACCAATACATTGCTCAACCAGGCGGGCGCGCTCGTACATGTCTACAAAGACGGTACGGTACAACTTAATCATGGCGGCACCGAAATGGGGCAGGGCCTCTACATCAAAGTTGCGCAGGTCGTCGCCGATGAGTTTCAAATCGGTATTGATCGTATTCGCACCATGGCAGCGGACACGAGCAAGGTACCCAATGCCTCGGCGACCGCAGCATCGAGCGGTTCGGATATGAACGGCAAGGCCGCGCAAAAGGCGGCGGCGAGGATTCGGGTACGGCTTACCGAGTTTGCCGCGCGGCACTTTTCAGTGACCGAGGCCGAGGTGCAGTTTGTTGACGGCACGGTCCGGGCCGGAGAACGGCGCGTAAGTTTTGCCGAGCTGGTTCAATTGGCATGGGCCGATCGGGTGTCGCTGTCGGCGACCGGCTTCTACAAGACCCCGAAGATTAACTACGACAGGAAAACATTTTCGGGCCGACCGTTTTTTTATTTCGCCTACGGTGCCGCGGTGACCGAGGTCGTTGTCGACACGCTCACGGGCGAGAGCCGGGTATTGCGCGTCGATATCCTGCATGACTGCGGTGATTCGCTAAACCCGGCCGTCGATCTCGGGCAAGTGGAAGGGGGGTACATCCAGGGCGTTGGCTGGCTGACGACCGAAGAGCTCTGGTGGAACGATGCCGGGGAACTGGGTACGCACGCGCCGTCGACGTACAAGATTCCAACCTGTTCCGATCTTGCGCCTGACTTCCGCGTCGAGCTGATGCAAAGCACCAGCAATCGCGAAGACACCATCTACCGTTCCAAGGCGGTTGGCGAACCGCCCCTGATGCTGGGCCTTTCAGCATTCCACGCGATACGCGATGCAATCGCCCGGGACGACATGTCCGCGCCCGAGCTGCAGGCCCCTGCAACGCCGGAATCCATCTTGCGCGCATTAAACGGTGCCGGGCATGAATGAGTGGATCGACGAGCTTGCCGATCTCTGTGCCGGAGACGAACCGGCGGTTCTCGTTACGGTTGCCGCTATTCGCGGGTCTGCTCCGCGCGAGATCGGTGCCAAGATGATCGTCACGGCAACAGAGACTATCGGCACGATAGGCGGTGGCCAGCTCGAATATCAATGCACCAGGGTTGCTGTCGGCCTGCTTCAGGAAGAGGAACTGTCGCTGCGGAGCTTTCCGCTCGGCGCTTCGATGGGACAGTGCTGTGGCGGAGTGGTCGAGATACTTTTCGAGCCGCTGGGAAATGGTATGCCTGCGTGGCTCAGGGACCTCCAGGCCCTGCACGGCCAGCGCGAGCCTGCCGTCATTACCACACGTATCTCGCGGAGTGCGCCCGTAAAGTTTGTCGTCACTGCAGAACGCGTTTTCGGCACCGACGAGCATGACGCGCAGCCGACGCTGGTTGCTGAGGCTCGCTCGATTCTCGACGGCGACAGAAAGCCGCGTCGCAATGTGCAGGAGTTTTACGAGCCCGTCGTCGTTTCCGATTTCAACATCGCCGTATTCGGTGCCGGGCATGTCGGCACGGCAGTCGTTGATGCCCTGTGGCGGCTGGATTGTAATATCCGTTGGGTCGATAGCCGACGCAATATTTTCCGACAGGTTCCCCGCAACGTCCGCGCGATCGAGGCGGCAGATCCGCCGCTTGAGGTTGCGGCGATGCCGTCCGGCAGCTTCTACCTGGTAATGACGCACAGCCACGCGCTGGATTTCGAGATTTGCGACCGTATCTTGCAGCGCAGGGATGCGAGCTATTGCGGGCTGATCGGATCGTCGTCGAAGCGGCGCCGATTCGAGAAACGCTATCGACAGCAGGGCATGCCGCAGGAGCTGATCGATACACTGGTCTGCCCTATTGGCGTAGGTGGCATCAGCGGCAAGAAGCCGGCCGAGATAGCGGTCGCCGCCGCCGCCGAGATTCTGAAGGTAAGAAGTCGGGCTGCGAAAGCCTTGTCAGATGCGTACCCTGACAACGTCCACCCGCTGACTCGTTAGGGCCTGCTGACACATGGAAGCCTATATCGTCGACTGGTTGAATCTCCTTGTGCGCTGGCTGCATGCCATCACCGGCATCGCGTGGATAGGCGCCTCTTTCTATTTTATCTGGCTGGACAATCACCTCGAATCGCCAAAAGCCCCGGACGATGACGCCAAAGGTGTCGGCGGCGAAGTCTGGTCGTTACACGGCGGCGGGTTTTACCACGCTCAAAAATATCGCGTAGCGCCGTCCGCGATTCCGGAGCGCCTGCACTGGTTCAAGTGGGAGGCATACTCAACGTGGCTATCCGGCATGGCATTGCTCGTTCTCGTTTACTGGTACGGCGCACAGGTCTACCTGATAGACCCCGCGGTCGCGGATCTGTCGGCGCCCGCGGCGGTTGGCATTGCGGTCGCCTACATCGTTGGCGGCTGGCTGGTTTACGATTTTCTCTGCAAGTCACCGCTGGCGCGTGACGACCGGGTATTTGGCGCCGTCCTGCTGTTGCTGACCGCGCTGCTGGCCTGGAGCCTTTGCAGGCTTTTCGGGGGTCGTGGTGCCTACATTCATTTCGGTGCCGTCCTCGGCACGATCATGGTTGCGAACGTGGCCATGGTGATCATCCCCGGTCAGAAGAAGATGGTCGCGGCGGCAGAACGTGGCGAGGCGCCTGATCCGGCGCCGGGAATCAAGGCCAAACAGCGCTCCGTTCACAACACCTACTTCACGCTGCCGGTCCTGTTCGTCATGACCAGCAATCACTACGCTATGACCTACGGTCATCAATACAACTGGGTCATTCTGATTGGCATATCCTTGGCCGGCGCCCTGATTCGCACCTATTTCGTCGAGCGACACAAAGGCCGGGCATCTTTGCTGCCGGTCGTTCTCGCGGTGCTTTTGCTGGCGGCGATATCAGCCGCGATCGCCCCGCGCGCGCAGGGCACGGATACCGTGGCTGTGTCCTTTGACCAGGTGCGCAATGTCGTGAATGCTCGTTGCACGACTTGCCATGCAGATGCGCCCACGCATATTGCGTTTCCGGCACCTCCACTGGGAGTTGTGCTGGATTCCGATGAGCGCATACTGGCGGAGGCGGCGCGTATCCATCAACAGACAGTCGCGACGCGCGTAATGCCAATAGGCAACCTGACCGCGATGACTGACGAAGAGCGCCGGATCATCGACAGGTGGTACCAAGCGCTGCAGGGCCAATAAATGTCAGACAACGACTATCCCAGGGACATGAGCGGCTACGGGCAGCATCCCCCGGATGCCAATTGGCCCGACGACGCGCGAACCGTCGTGCAGTTCGTCATCAACTATGAAGAGGGCGGCGAAAATTGTGTGCTGCATGGTGATGCGGCGTCGGAGGCTTTTCTTTCCGAGATTGTCGGCGCGGAACCGATACAAGGCCAGCGCCACATGAACATGGAGTCGCTCTACGAGTACGGGTCGCGGGCCGGGTTCTGGCGACTGCACCGCTTGTTCACCGACCGCAATGTGCCGGTCACGGTGTTTGCCGTTGCGATGGCGCTCGCGCGTAACCCGGCTGCTGTTACAGCGATGCAGGCGGCCGGCTGGGAGCTTGCAAGTCACGGTTACCGCTGGGTCGACTACCAGTTCATCGATGAGGCGACCGAACGCAAGCACCTGCGACAGGCGATCGAGACGCACGAACGCGTAACCGGTACGCGGCCGAGCGGCTGGTATCTGGGCCGTTGCAGCCCGAACAGCCATCGCATTGCGGCGGAAGAGGGTGACTTTGCCTACAACGCCGACTGTTATGCCGACGATCTGCCGTACTGGGACTATTCGTTCGATACGCCGCAACTTATGGTGCCCTATACCCTCGATGCGAATGACATGCGCTTTGCGACACCGCAGGGATTCAATTCGGGGCAGCAATTTCTTGACTATCTCAAAGACACGTTCGATGTACTGCATGCGGAGGGTGGTCGCATGATGTCGGTTGGCCTGCATTGCCGGCTGGCAGGCCGACCCGGGCGCGCGGCCGCCGTTGCGCGGTTTGTGGACTACGTGGCTTCGCAGGTTGATGTCTGGGTAGCGACGAGGCTCGATATCGCGAAGCACTGGCGCGAAGCTCACCCGGCGAAGGTTATTGGCTGATGGACATACACGATTTCGTCGCTCGCTATGCCGGAATCTATGAGCATTCGCCGTGGGTCGCAGAGCGCGTGGCGCCGCTCGCCAGCGAGTCGGATGACGCGGAACAATTGGCTATGCTAATGGCGGATTGCGTCGATAATGCCGCGACCGAACGGCAGCTCGAACTCATTCGTGCCCATCCCGATCTTGCGGGAAGAGCGCAGCTCGCCGGCGAGCTGACGGCGGACTCGACGGCGGAACAGACGAGTGCCGGGCTGGATCAATGTTCACCTGAAGAGTTCGAACGTTTTCAGTCTCTGAACAAGGCGTATTGGGACAAGTTCGATTTCCCCTTCGTAATGGCCGTGCGTGGCAGCAATCGTCGCGAAATACTCGATACGTTTGCAGCGCGCCTGGAAAACGACTACGAGCTCGAGTTCGAGACTGCGCTAACCGAGATTCACAAGATTGCACGTCTCCGCCTCGATGCCATGGGAGCAAAAGTATGACGCGTCCTGTCAGCAAATGGGTGCAACTGGAACAGCCGCGGCTCGGAACGCGAGTCACGTATGCCACCGATGAGTTTTTTGCGGCCAAGGAGCGAATTATCGATCCCGCCGAGCCGGTCTTCATCGCCGACAAGTATGACGATCACGGTAAATGGATGGACGGCTGGGAGAGCCGTCGTCGCAGGGGACCCGGACACGACTACTGCGTGATACGACTGGGCGTGCCCGGCGTCATACATGGTTTCGATATCGATACGAGTTATTTCACGGGAAATTACCCGCCGCAAGCCTCGATCGAGGCTTGCTCGAGCGATTTGGAGGCGCCCGAAGAGGGCTGGGTTGAACTGCTGCCTGTGATGGAGCTGTCCGGCGATTCGCACCACTTTCTCGATGCGCGAGACGACCGGATCTGGACCCATGTCCGCCTGCATATCTACCCGGACGGCGGCGTTGCCCGGCTGCGGATTTTCGGCGAGATCCGGGCCGATTTCACCGACGTCGAAGGGTACGTCGACCTGTCCGCGGTCGAGCACGGCGGACGCGCCATTGCCTGCAGCGACGAACACTACGGCAGTATGCACAACCTCACGGCACCCGGCCGCGGTATCAACATGGGTGATGGCTGGGAAACTGCCCGTCGACGGGGCCCAGGTCATGATTGGGTCATCATTGCACTCGGCCAGCCTGGCGTGATCGAGCGCGCCGAGATAGATACTGCGCATTTCAAGGGCAACTATCCGGATCGTGTCTCGCTGGAGGGGGCGATCTTCGAAACGGACGAGCAGGCATTGCTCGGCGAAAGCGAGTGGCAGAGCTTGTTGCCAAGCTCGAAACTCAAAATGGACCAGCAGCATTACTTCGACGAGGTTCTGCAGCCCATCGGCGCTGTGAGCCACGTACGCATGTCGATCTACCCGGACGGCGGGGTCAGCCGCATCCGATTATTCGGGCAGGTGCATGGCTGAACGTACGGCCATCTCGTTAATCCCGGAGCCGCTGACGCGGGATCGCTTCGTGCCATATGGCGACGTGATCGAGGCTACCCTGGACAAGCCGGCGGCGATGAACGCGGCGCGCTTCGAACGATTTGATGATCTCTGCCAGGTCGATATTGCCGAGGGTGGTCACCTGGCGATGAGTGTCGCTCGCTGCCGTACGGCGACGGCATTGCCGTTGCGGATCGATACCGTCGAACGGCATCCACTGGGAAGCCAGGCCTTTGTCCCGTTGCAGCGCTGCAGGATGGTCATCGTCGTAGCGCCGCCAGGCGAGTCGGTCGACGCCATTGAGCTGAGGGCATTCGTAACCAACGGCAAGCAAGGCTTCAATTACCACCGTGGTACCTGGCATATGCCGCTCATCGCATTTGAAGCGGGGCAGGAATTTCTTGTCGTGGACAGGGGCGGCGCGGAGTCGAACTGCGAGGAATACACGCTCGACGACGTTGTCATGCTGGAGGCTGTTTAGGGCATGTCAACGCCTGGCACCATGCGGCAAGCCTTTCGTTCTTCCATCCTGCATTGCCTGTCCGACCCGGGCGAAGAGTCGCTTGCTTCGGCCTATGAGTTTTTCGACGATGGATTGCTGATCGTCGAGGATGGCAATGTCGCCAGGGTCGGGCACGCCGCCACCTTGCTGCAGGGGCTCGCGGAAGACGTATTGCTCACTGAGCTGCCGGGCAAGCTGATCGTGCCGGGATTTGTCGATTGTCACGTCCATTTTCCGCAGCTGGACATTATCGCATCCTACGGTGAGCAGCTGCTTGACTGGTTGCAGCGCTATGCGTACCCGGCCGAGATGCGATTCAGCGACCCGGACCATGCGCGCGAGGTAGCGACGGTGTTTGTCGACGAGTTGCTCAAGAATGGCACGACGACGGCGCTGGTATTCGGCACTGTTCACCCGCATTCTGCCGATGCCATCTTCGAAGCCGCCGAGGCGCGGGATATGCGCCTCATTGCAGGCAAGGTTCTGATGGATTGCAACTGTCCGGACGAGCTCAAGGATGATGCAGCTTCGGCCTATATCGATAGCAAGGCGTTGATTGAGCGCTGGCACGGCCGGGGTCGGCTGGGCTACGCGATTACGCCACGATTCGCGCTCACTTCGACGGAGGCGCAACTCGCAGCGGCTGGAAAACTCGCTCGTGAATATCCTGACGTGTGGGTTCACACGCACCTTGCCGAGAATGAAAACGAAGTCGAACAGATCGCGAGGCAGTTCCCGTCTTCAAGAAGTTATCTGGACGTTTATGATCAGTTTGGCCTGCTCCGTGAGCGTGCTGTTTTTGCGCATTGCCTGCACGTCGATGATAACGATCGTGCCTGCATGGCGAGCAAGGGCGGCGCGGCCGCTTTCTGCCCGACGTCCAATTTATTCCTGGGCAGTGGCCTGTTCGATTTTTCGGCAATGCGGGCCGCCAACGTGAGATGCGGTCTCGGGACCGATGTCGGCGGGGGAACGAGCTTGTCCCTGATGAAGACCGCAAGCGAGGCATACAAGGTTCTGCACCTGCAGAATCATGCATTGCCGGCAACCCGGGCCCTGTATCTGGCGACCCTCGGAGCCGCCGAGGCCCTGTACCTCGATGACAAGATCGGCAATTTCCTGCCCGGCAAAGAAGCGGATTTCGTGGTGCTCGATCCTGACGGCTCAAGCCTCACCGCTCGCCGTACGGCTGCCACAGACACGATTGAGGAAGTGCTCTTCGCGTTGTTGACCCTTGCCGATGATCGGCATATCGAAGCGACTTTCGTGCGCGGTAAAGAGCAAGGGCCTCATTAGAAAAGCGTCGTCGCAGCGGGGACGACGTTAATTCACGGGATTGTTTCAAATGGAATGGTCGATTTTTCCCATTTCACACTTTTTGATGGCGTAAGTCCTTGAGACACCATATATTTCTTGCCCTATGGGGTATAACAACAGCAATAGACTCAACAGGACTTTCCTTGCCCTGCTTCAATCCCTGGCACGACTGTTCCTGCGCTTCGGCAGGGGCTATCGCGAATACTCGGAGTTGTCGAAAACAGCCTTCGTAGCCGTTGCCACAGAAGACTACGGGGTGCATGGACGACCGACTAACGTGTCGCGAATTGCTGCGATGACCGGTCTCACGCGTAAGGAAGTCAGTCGAATCCGTGCCCGGATTGAGCGCGGCGAAGCGGCGGTCACCGAGCGTGGAACTCCGCTGCAGGAAATCGTCTGGGCCTGGCAGTCGACCAACGAGTTTCTGGATGAGAGCGGTGAACCAGCAGCTCTTCCGCTCTCCGGTGAGCGCGGCTCGTTCCAATCGCTCGTCAGGCAGTTTGCCGGCGACATTCCGGAAGGCGCGATGCGCAAAGAGCTGGAGCGCATCGGTGCCGCCGAACTCGTCGATGAGACTATCCGCCTTTGTCCGACGAGCCCCGAAAAAGTGCGAGCCGAGGAACAAATGGCAGACGAGCTTAGGGCAGGCTCCTATCCGCTGCTGGCTGCACTCGCGCATAACGAGGCCGTTTACAAAGGCCGTGACAGCTGGCCGCTGGAGCAGGTCGGTCAGAAGTCGATCCGAAAATCGGACATCGGCCGGGTGCGCAAGCTCGTGTCAGTGCGTTTGCGTGCCGCTACAACCAATATTTCCGACCTTCTCGATGCCTACGCGACGCTTCATGCCGGTCAGGGAGCGGATGAAGCGACGGTCGCCGTTTCGGCCGGCGTCTATTATGCCGAAGGACTGAATGTCGAAGACGAGCAAGCGGCCTCAGGCGGCTGATCGGACCTGCGCTTCGAGACGTGATTCGCCCTTCAGCGAACTCGTTATCAGGCAGTGACTTTCCGCTTTCTCCAGCAGACGATGTGCCTTCTTCTCGTCGGTCCCCGGTGGGACGCTTAATTCGACCTGCAAGTCGAAGTGCGTGAACTGTGTGACGCGATCGACCTTTTCGAGCGTCCCTGAAACATCGCACCTCAAAGACAGCCACTCAAACCTCGATGCACGTGCGATGGCACGAAACGTAAGGATGAAGCAGTTGGCGACGGCGCCTACGAGAAGCGTCTCGGGCGACCATACGTCGCCCGGACCGCCGAATTCCGGCGGGCCCGCCGTATCCAGGTTCTCGAGTCCATCGCTGGAGAGTACGACGTGACTCTCGGTGTCACCTTGTGCGGAGACGGCGTAATGGTGGGGCAGATCTTGCATAGTCAATCCCGATACCGGCCACTGAATCCGCCATATTTCGGGTCTCCGGGTGGAATATCAAGCCTCGGAAAACCGAGATGCTCCAATATTCAGAACTTTGAGTCAGCTCACAGGATTCAACGGTCACATCCCGGATAATTACATCAGGTTCAAGAACATAAGGCGCGGGCAGTCCAATGCGTGATACATGCATAGACAGGATAATGACCGTGGACCCCGCCACGATCGGGCCGCACGAAAGTGCTGCGAAGGCACGAGAGATAATGAAATCTGCCGGTATCCATCATTTGCCGGTGGTCGACAGAGGGAAGCTGGTCGGAATTGTCTCGTCAGCGGATCTTCTCAAGCTCTGCATACTTGATGAGCAGACGGTGCCTGCCGCACTAACGACCGTAGACCAGATCATGGAACTGAGTCCA
>Ga0209456_10000956_pt1 | contig 14448 bp, 10 predicted proteins | sample COG_11_FD_184755 | JGI IMG/M metagenome (GOLD analysis project Ga0209456, IMG submission 184755) | Pelagic marine sediment microbial communities from the LTER site Helgoland, North Sea, for post-phytoplankton bloom and carbon turnover... | ecosystem: Environmental > Aquatic > Marine > Neritic...
ATCGTCTCGTTGAAGTCCCCGTTCTTGTGCGTCAGCCAGTATCCCTGGCGCCAGTCGAAGTCGAGGTATGACGGAATGTACGTTAGCGAGAGTCGCTCGCTGATGTCCCAGTTCACCTCGGCGCCGATCAGGGCTGTATCCCATTCCCGACTCTGCGCGTCAATCGGGCCCAGCGTCGCGAATGGCTCCAGATCGCCGAGTAGCCGGTCATCCCACGGATTCTTGTTCGGAAACGCCTGGCTCTTCGGGTTCGTCAGATTGCCCTTGCTCAGAAGATTGGCCGCATAGCCGTCGCGGCTCTCTAAGTGGCCCCACAAGTAGACGGTCACCGAATCGCCAGGTGACGCTTCCAGCGCGAGAAACGCCGCCAGATCGTCCGCCGAATCCGCGCCACTCTCGAGGAAGCCATCACGATCGAGATAGCTCAGCGAGCCGCGCAGGCTCACGTTATCGCTAACCGGTATGTTCTGAGTCAGCGTCGCGCGCAGGTGCGAGTAGTTGCCGGCCTCAACCGTTGCCCTGGTCTCGAGCTCGTCGCTCGGCCGCGCCGTTATCGTATTGATCACACCACCGATGGCACCGCGGCCATAGAGCGTGCCCTGTGGCCCAGGAAGAAATTCCATACGTTCGACATCGACCAGTGACGCCGACGTCACTTCACGAGGCACGTATACACCATTGATGTTGTAAGCGTTCGGCGGCTCAATCATTGGCAGGTCCAGTGTCGACCCCACACCGCGTATGTAAATCTCAGTCGATGCCGATTCTTTTTGCAGACGCACGGATGGCACCAGGTTCTGCACGTCGGCCAGCGTCGTGATACCGCGAACCGTGAACGTCGCACCGTCAATTGCCGTAACGGCAGCCGGTGTTTCCTGCAACAGTTGTGCGCGCTTCTGTGCTGTTACTACGATTTCGTCAATTTGTGCCCAGGCGCTGCTTGTCAGCAACGCCGCGAATAAAGAGAAGTAGCGAACTCGATTGTTGTTGTTGTGGCTCATTTGGGCCAAATCCTCACTTCAAAGGCAGCGCGGTGTCTGCCTTGATTTCCTTTAAAACGATGTTGGAACGCACCTGCGAAACGCCAGGCAACTTGAAGATGAAACTGTCGAGAAATGCGTTATACGCGTCTATGTCCTCGACGACCACCCGCAGGTGAAAATCGGCCTCACCGCTTGTTGCGAAACACTCGAGCACCTCCGGGTGTTGCAGCACCTCGCGAACGAAATGGTCTACGTGCTTCTGCTCGTGGCGGGTGAGCGACACGTGCACCATCGACGCGAGGCCGAAGCCCGCCTTCTTTGCGTCAACGATCGCCGTGTAGCGATCAATGACGCCGGCCTCCTCGAGGCTTTTTACGCGCCGCCAGGTCGCGGAACTCGACATGCCGACCTTGTCGGCAAGTTCCTGGTTCGTCAGCCGACTGTCTCGCTGCAATTCGGCAAGTATGCGGCGATCCCTTAGTTCGAGCATCGATTTCTCCACACATATTGATTGCGAAATCCTATGCCGATTTTATCTTATTTTTCGGTTATTTTTCCCGTTAAATCTTAATAAAACGGGAAAATCGGTGCCCTTTTTCGCCAAAAATGGGATGTAATAGCAGACCCTTCGTATGCCCGGAAGCACCATGGCTGCCCCCGCCAGATCAATACCCCGTTACCCACTCGACAACTACGAGCTTGTCGACCGCTATCGCCGCGAGTCCGGGCGCGTATTCCTGACGGGAACCCAGGCGCTGGTCCGAATTGCACTGATGCAACGCACGCTCGACCGTGCGGCGGGACTGAACACTGCGGGCTTTGTCTCTGGCTACAGGGGCTCTCCACTCGGTGCGGTTGACCAGGAGCTATGGCGAGCAGGGTCGCTCCTCACCGAAAACCAGATCGAATTCCTGCCAGCCGTCAATGAAGACCTTGCAGCGACCGCAATACTCGGCTCACAACAGGTCGAGACCGACCCCCATAAGACCGTCGATAGCGTTTTCGGCATCTGGTATGGCAAGGGCCCCGGCGTCGATCGCGCCGGCGACGCACTCAAACACGGCAATGCATACGGCAGCTCCCCACATGGTGGCGTGCTCGTTGTCGCCGGCGACGATCACGGCTGTGTGTCGTCGTCCATGCCGCACCAGTCTGACGTCGCGTTCCTGACGTTCATGATGCCGCACGTCAACCCAGCTAATGTCGCCGAATACCTCGAGTTCGGCCTGTACGGCATTGCGCTATCGCGCTTTTCTGGTATGTGGGTCGGCTTCAAGGCCATTTCGGAGACTGTCGAGTCGGGCATGTCGCTGGAGCTGCCGCCTTACCCGCAGTTCAACACGCCCGACTACGAGCCACCCCCCGACGGCCTGCACTACCGCTGGCCCGACCTGCCCGGCCTGCAGATCGAAGAGCGCTTCGAGCACAAGAAAGCCGCGACGCTGGCGTTCGCCGCTGCAAACCCAATCGACAGGAAGATCTTCAACCATGCGGATGCGCGCTACGGCATCGTTACGACGGGCAAGGCCCACCTCGACCTGATGGAGGCGCTGAAGCTGCTCGGCATCGATCAGGCCGAGGCCAGGCGCATAGGCCTCGATGTGTACAAGGTCGGCATGGTTTGGCCCCTCGAGCACAACGGGGCACTCGACTTCGTACACGGCAAGCAGGAAGTACTGGTTGTCGAGGAGAAAAGAGGCATTATCGAAAGTTGGTTCAAGGAGTATTTTTATGACTACCCGGGCCGTAAGCCCCAACGGATGGTCGGAAAGTACGACGAAAATGAACAACCGCTCGTTCCATGGGTCGGCGAGCTGCACCCGATACAGCTTGCGCGCATCGTCGCACGGCGTCTCGACAAGACATTTCCGGGCCTGAATCTCATTGCGCGGGCCGACCGGCTCAAGGTCGACAGCTCTGACGTCATCAATGTCTCCGGTGCAACCCGTATGCCCTACTTCTGTTCGGGCTGCCCGCACAACACGTCGACCAGGCTGCCCGAGGGCTCGCAGGCGCTGGCCGGAATTGGTTGCCATTTCATGGCGAGCTGGATGGATCGCGACACCGAGGGGCTCATCCAGATGGGCGGCGAAGGCATCAACTGGATCGCACGTTCGAAGTTCAACGGCAACCGCCACATCTTCCAGAACCTCGGCGACGGCACATTCTATCACTCGGGGTCGACGGCGATTCGCCAGGCCGTCGCAGCCGGCACCAATATCACGTACAAGATTCTCTTCAACGATGCGGTTGCAATGACGGGCGGTCAACCTGTCGATGGCCCGATCTCGGTGCCTGCGATCGCCCACTCGGTACGCGCCGAAGGCGTCGAGCGTATCGCCCTCGTTTCGGACGAACTCGAACAGTTCAGTCCGAACGACTACCCCGCCGGCGCGACATTTCATCACCGTCGCGATCTCGACGCCGTGCAACGCGAATTGCGAGACATCCCGGGCGTCACGGTTCTTATCTATGCGCAAGCCTGCGCGACCGAGAAACGCCGCCGCCGCAAGCGCGGCACGCTCGAGGACCCAAACAAATTCGTCGTCATCAACGATCTTGTCTGCGAGGGCTGCGGTGACTGCTCGGTCGAATCGAACTGCCTGTCGGTGATTCCGAAGGAAACGCCGTTCGGGCGCAAGCGCCAGGTCGACCAGAGTTCCTGCAACAAGGACTATTCCTGTGTTAACGGTTTTTGCCCGAGTTTCGTGACGATCGAGGGCGGTGAACGCCAGCAGCGTGACGGCATCGGCGCAGCGGACGTACTAGCGCAGGCGTTGGCCGATATTCCGGATCCGACGCCGGCCGAGGCCGGCGACGGTTACGACCTGCTCGTTACAGGCATCGGTGGCACCGGTGTCGTTACGGTGGGCCAACTCATCACAATGGCGGCACACCTCGAGGGCAAAGGCGCCAGCGTGCTGGACTTCATGGGCTTCGCGCAAAAGTTCGGCACCGTCGTGAGTTTCCTGCGCCTTGCCAACGAGCCGCAGGATCTCAACCAGGTGAGGATCGAGCAGGCAAGTGCCGATGCCCTGATCGGCTGCGACCTTGTCGTCAGCTCATCACCTCGGGCGTCGTCACGATTCCGCAGGGACCATACGCGTGCACTGCTCAACGTCGCCGAAATGCCGACGGCCGATTTCGTCCGGCATCGCGATGCGAGCCTGCGAATCGACGAGCGCGTCGCTGCAATCAGCAATGTCGTAGGTGATGACAATGTCGCGACACTTGATGCCAACGCGCTCGCGGCGCAACTTCTCGGCAATACGATTTACGCCAACGTCATGATGCTCGGTGGCGCCTGGCAAAGAGGCCTCGTGCCCGTGTCGCTCGAAGCACTCAGGCGCGCGATCGAACTCAACGGTGTTGAGATTGAGAAAAACCAGAACGCGTTTGACTGGGGCCGTGTGGCTGCTGTGAATCCCGATCGCATCAACTCGCTACTCGTCGATGATCAGACGACCGATGAAAGCCTCGAAGGCATCATTGCTCGCCGCGCAGATTTTCTCGTGGGCTATCAGAACCAGGCGCTCGCTGATCGCTACACGTCGCTCGTACAGCGGGTCCGTGATGCTGACGGAAGCAGCGATGAACTGACAGAGGTCGTCGCGAAGAGCTATTTCAAATTACTCAGCTACAAGGACGAATACGAAGTCGCACGGCTGCATACACAGACCGGGTTCCTGGAGTCGATCCGTGAGTCATACGGCGATAAGGCCAAAGTCAGTTTTCACATGGCGCCACCGCTTCTCAGTCGTAAAAAGGACGGGCGCGGCCGGCCGCGGAAAAAGGAGTTTGGCGCAGGGACCGTTCCATTGCTCAAATTGCTGGCAAAGCTGCGCGGCTTGCGCGGGACGAAACTCGATGTCTTTGCCCTGTCGGCAGATCGTCGCACCGAGCGTGCGCTGGTCAGGGAATTCGAGGACCGGGTCGATGAACTAATGCCGACGCTCAGCGAAAGCAATGCAGTTCGTATTCTCGAGGTCTTCGCGTCCTACATGGACATTCGTGGTTACGGCCCGGTCAAAGACCAGGCGATCGACGACGTGCGATCTCGCCTGGCTACGAAAACGAGTACCCAAAGCGCTCAATAACGGCGCGATCCTTATCGGCAATCAGGTCACGCAACTCATCGTTGTAGTAGTCCTGGTAAGGACCGTGATGCGTCGTATTGGTCGGCGGCTGTTGCTCGATAAATTGCCGTTCCTCGCGGCTCAGCTCCCTGCCGCAAGCCGGCAATGCGCCGAGCAGATCTTCTCGCAGGCTCTCCATGCCGATAATTCGCGGCTCCTTCGCCCCCGTATACATGCGCTCATACATGAATGAATAGAAGCCGATATTGTCATCCCGCAGTGGCCCAATGCACTCGCGAGTCAGGTTGATGCCACGAGGCCGGTAATGATCGGGCAGAGTTTGCTGCAGCGCGTCCAACCGTCCCGGCGACTCCGACAGGTTCACCAGATTTGTAACCGTGGCGTTGAAATCGAGCCGCCTGTCATCGCTGACGATTCTGAAGAGCGGGTTCGGTTTCTCCATCGACGCCTGGAATGAGTACCAGGAAACATAGTAAGACCATGGGTTACGAACGCTGCCGAGAACCGGCAGCTGATGGTATTCCACAGGCAATTCAGAGTACGGCAGGTGATAGCCGATCATCTTCGCCGACGATTCGAACTGCTGCAGGAACGACAAAACGAAAGTACCACCTGACTTGTGCAGGTGAACAAAGACAAACTGATCGGTAACGATCATGGATCGCTGAGTGGAATACCGTTCGGCAGAAGAGTGCCCAGGTTCCTGTCCGCCTGTGCGACATGTTCCAGGATGTCCGGCTCGGGCAGGAAATCACAAATGATGTGCGTCCTGTAAATCGAATCGTCGCCGTTGTAAACCGCATGTCGGGCCAGGTTGTTGATCGCCCACACCTCACCAACCTGCATGTGATAACAATGTTCGTGAACGTACATATCGACACGGTCGTTGGTCACGACAGGGACGTGAATACGGACGGTCTTGTCGAAATACGGGCCGTAGTCGACGTGTTGCCTGATCCAGTCCCCCGGACCAAGCCTGGCGAGCAGGCACCTGAGTGGCTTGGTGCCAATGGTCTCGTTGATCAGTTCCTTCATATACGGCAGCGTCGCCAGGATCGAGCGGTCTTCGACCGGCTTGAATCCCTCGGCCCTTGCATGACCACGCAGGAAGATCGCATTGGCCTTTTGGTGCAGGTTTACGCGCCCCGCCCGGCTGCCCCAGGCATTGTCTGGAATGGTCTCGAATTCCGCCGTCAGACGATCTGCATCGACCTGCATATCCAGCCGGCTGCAACCGCCGACGAGCGTGTGCTTGTCTACTGGCCCGTAATCGTCGAGCACTGCCAGGAACGGATCGGTCTGTATGTTCATGTGTGTAGTTTAACGCAGGAGTCTGGATTACGTGCGGTTGACGCGTTTCCTGCTCATTTCAAGAGCCGGATCACTGACAGCATGCTGATGATGGTGTCAATTGGTATCAGCAGGCCTTAGCGCCGCAATTCGTTCGTCGTCCCAACCGAGTTCGCGCATTACCTCTTCCGTGTCCGCGCCGAGCTGCGGCGAGTGGTGTCGTAACGGGGCCGTCTCTCCGTCGACAATTATCGGATCGCGCACGTAGCGATACGCACCTTCGCTCGGGTGCTCGTCCTCCTGCAACAAACCGACGGCCGCGAAGTGAGGATGCTCACCGATCTTTTCAAGATCGACGATCTCCGATGCGGGGATGGAGTGCTCGGCACAGAAGTTCAGCCATTCCGATGATGTTTTGGTCTTCACAATGTCATCGAGCAAACCGTACAACTCATCAGAGTGCTTGATGCGTTCGCCACCTGATGCGAAGCGCTCGTCACGCTTGAACTCGGGTCGCCCGGCAAATTCGAAAAAGCGATACCAGTTATCGGTGCTGTACGGCAGTATGACGATCCAGCCATCCTGTGTGCGCCGTGGCCGCCGATGCGGCGTACGAATGCGGCTGTAACTGAAGTCACCGTGCTGCGGCCGGAAAGTCTGCCCGCCGAGGTGCTCGACAAGGTTGAACGCGGCCATTGTCTCAGCCATTGGAATCTCAAGCGTCGCGCCCTTACCGCTTCGTGCCCTGTCAAACAGCGCCGCCGCGATGGCGAACGCCACGTGAACGCCGGCGACCTTGTCCGCCAGGATGCTCGGCACGAGCTGCGGATCGCCGTTCCAGGCGAATGTCGATGCCAGTCCCGACGCAGCCTGGATGACGTCATCGTAAGCCGTCATGTCTGCGTTGGGTCCGCCACTGCCAAATCCATTTGCCATGCAGTACACAATATTCGGTCGAACTTCTCTTACCTTGTCTTCATCAAATCCAAGGCGCTCGATTGCTTTGCGGCGAATATTTGTGACAAACACGTCGGCCGTCGCAATCAATTCACGCAGTGCTTCGCGACCCGCCTCGGTCTTCAGGTCCAGAAGCACGCTGCGCTTGTTGCGACTCACGCTCATGCTGAACGCGCCCATTTTTGGGTTGCGCATGGGCTCGTAGTCCCTGAGTACATCACCGTCAGGCGATTCGACCCAGATGACGTCGGCGCCCATGTCGGCCAGCATACGGGTCGCAAGCGGCCCCATGATGACCGTTGTCAGGTCGACAACACGAACGCCTTTAAGACACAAGGCCAACAGCTTCACCAAAGTGAATCGACAACACGAGAAACAGGGACGCCAGCACGAGGATCTTCAACATCAGCGGCGCAACAAACCGGAACCAGGCTGTGTATGGCACCTTGCCCAGGGCAAGGGCACCCATGACCAGTGCGCTTGTCGGCACGATCATATTGGTAAAACCATCGCCAAACTGGAACGCCAGAACGGCGGTCTGTTGCGGCACGCCAGTTAGCGTCGCCAGCGGCGACATGATCGGCATCGTGACGAATGCCTGACCGGTGCCCGACGGAATAAAGAAGTTCGTCAGCGACTGTACGATAAGCATGCCGACAGCAGCGACGTCTGCGGGAAAGCCCTGGAGTGCGCCCGCGATCGACATTACGATCGAGTCGATGATCTGCCCGTCCTCAAGCACCACGGCGATCGCACGGGCGAACCCGACGATCAACGCCGGCGCGGTCATCTTGGCACAGCCCTCAAGAAACGTGCGGCTGACCTCACCTGGCCCCATACGCGCAATAAGTGCAGCGATCAAACCGATGCCGAAGAAAATGGTGTTCAATTCCACGATGAACCAGTGGCGGTTCGATGCACCCCAGACAAAAAATACCAGCCCGAGGAAGAACACGATGAGAATAGCGATGCGAGCCCGTGTCATCTGGATGTCATCGGGCGTTTCGAAGCCGGAGCTGTAGTCGATATCGGCAACGTAGCTCGCTGACGGGTCCTTCTGCACTTTCATCGCATAGCGATAGACATGGTGGAAGCCGAGAGCAAGGAACACGAGCATCATGACAAGCCGCGCTTCCCAACCGGATGTCAGTGGCACGCCCGCGATATTCTGCGCAATGAGTACTCCGAATGGATTAATACCTGCGCAACCCCAGCCGATGCCATACGGCACCCAGACCATGCCCATGGCGACAACGGCATCCATGCGCATTGCGAGCGTCATGGTGACGATGATCGGTATGAGCGGAACATATTCCTCACCCATTCCGATCGTGAAGGATCCGAGGCTGAACATCGCGAAACACCCGAGGATCAATATCCACGGACTGTGACCGAGATGATGTACTGATCGATGCAATGCAGCATCGATCGCCCCGGTCTTGCGCAGAATCTCGATGACGCCACCGACGATGAAGATGAGAAAGATGATGTCCTGCGCATCCGCGAGGCCTTTCGTTATACCCTCGAGAAAATGCCACGCCGGCAGACTGACCTCTTCCTCTGCGCTGACTGTCTCGTAGGTTCCCGCGACCACCATAGAGCGATTCGGATTGTCCGGATAAGGCACTCGGTCGAATGTACCTTGCGGAACCACGTAGGAAAGCAGCTGAGCGAAGAGGATAAAGGTGAAGATCAGGGCGAGCGAATCAATGTTGATGCCGCGCTTTTGCATGGGGTGCCCCACTTATTATTATTGGACACAAGCATAGCAAATCGCCCGCGGTGGCGGACCCCAACAAGAAAGGCGGCCACCTGGCCGCCTTTTTTTGTTGCGCAAACGCTTGACGTTCGTTTTCTAGATGCGGCGGTTGACCCGCTTTCCACGACGGTCGTTGCGACGATTCGCTTTCGCACCGCGGCGGTCAAGACGCCTGTCGACCTTGTCGCCCTTGCGATCCAATCTGTCCGACAAGCGCTCACGACCCGCTGCATTGGCGCGATCCGACTTCCTGTCGAGGCGACGATCAACGCGATCGCCTTTTCTGTCCAAACGATCTTCGATGCGATCGCCGCGATTATCGAACGCGTCTTCAACGCGGTCACCGGTGTCTGCAAAAGCTGCTCCGCCGATGACCAGTAATGCAACGCCTACAGTAATTGCTTTCCTGGTATCCATGTCAATTCTCCGTTGTATCCATACAAAGTAGTGCTTTCAGTACCTACAACGGGACTGACGAGGATGGGTTGACAGGAATTATGTCAGGTTCGGGCGGAATCGATGCCAACGACGGTCAAGCCATGTTTCAGGCTCTGCGTGTCCTCGTGACCATCGACCCAGCGACGAAAATGATCAGCTGGCATAGGTTTGGCGATGAAGTAGCCCTGCACGAGATCGCAACCGAGTTTCCGCACGATTGCGTATTGTTGATCCGTCTCGACACCTTCGGCGACGATACCAAGCTGCATCGCTTTACCGAGTGCGATGATTGCCTGCACGACACGCGTATTGGATTCGGAGTCGACGAGTCTCAAGACAAAGCTGCGGTCAATCTTCAACGTCTTGACAGGCAACTCGGCGAGATAGCTCAATGACGAATAGCCCGTACCGAAATCATCAATGTGAATTCCAATGCCGAGCTTTGACAGATCATTCAGGATCGGCCGTGCAATGGTCAGATCCTCAAGCAATGCTGTTTCGGTGAGTTCCAGATTGATCAGCTTGCGATCAATCGATTTGCGCGCCAGGGTTTTCTTCACCAGGCCCACAAGATCTGCGTTTCGAATCTGATGTGCCGACAGATTTACACTCACCGGCACATCCCAACCACCGCCATCACGCCAACCTGCAATTTCATTGCAGACATCGGTCAGGATCGTCTCGAACATCAGATCGGAGATGCCGATCTCCTCACTGAGCGGGATGAAGTCCTGTGGCATGACCATCGTGCCATCGGCTCTGATCCAACGGGCCAGCGCCTCGACGCCCGCCAGTTCACCGGTCTTGACGCACTGCTGTGGCTGATAGAACGCCTTTATCTGGCCGTTCTCGATCGCACTGCGGAACTCGTCCTCCATATCGAATTTGTGCTGCGCCCGGTAACGCATCTCGCTGTGGTAATAAGTGATGCCGGCGTCCAGGCCACGCATCGAGCGGTGTAGCGCGGCCTCAGCACAGCGAAAAATGAGTTGTGAATCGCGGCCGTGTACAGGATGCCACGCTACGCCGATACTCGCTTTGAGGAAGATATCGCGACCGTTGATCAGGAATGGTTGTTCGATCAACTCCTTGACCTGCTGGGCCAGTGCGCGAATCGCAGTATCGTTTTCGACACCTGGCATCAGGACGGCGAACTCGTCAGCCCCGAATCGTCCAATGACCGCCCGGGAACCCTTGCGCTCTTCGCATTGCGCACGGCTCAGGCGATTACCAATCGAGCGTAACAGCTCTGTGCCAGCGTCATACCCAAGCGTCTCGTTGAGAAAGCTGAAACGCTCAATGTCGAGCAGCACGACGACCGAGTCACCGTTGCTTTCTTCTGCCTTGTCGATCATTGCCTGCAGCTCGTCGAGCAACAGATTATGATTCGGCAGCCGGGTTACGGGGTCGTAGTACGCAAGCCTGTGCAACGCCGCAGTTCGTTCTTCCACGCGTTGCTCGAGTTCCTCATTCGCATCTCTAAGCGCCATATCTGCGTGCCACTTGCCGCACAGCGCAGCCGCCAATTGCCGGCATTCAGCAGCGTGGAACGGCTTCTTGAAGAAAAATATCTTGTCTGCGGGCGGGACTTCGGCGTCAAGATTGTCGGTCTTTGCGCTGACTGAGCCCGTGACGATTACGATATTGACGTCGGGGTCGAGCTTGCGAATGCGTTTCGCGGCTTCAATGCCGTCTATGCCCGGAGGCATGCGAATATCGAGAAATACGATCGAGTATTTCTCGCCCGCCTTAACGGAATCTTCGACGGCTTCGACCGCCAATTCGCCCTGGTTGCGAGTCTCGACCGTAAACCTGACTGCGCCGCTCTCATCCACTTCGTCGCCGAACAGGACCTTCTCGAGTTCGGACAGTGTGGTCGTCGCACTATCGGGCTCATAGTCCGCGCCGAGACATCGCAAGTATTCGTCAATGAGCAACACATCGTCATCGACGACGAGAATGCGGTTAGTGGTTGGTTGTTTTGTATTCATCATCGCAACGACTCAGTGCTCACGAACCATGGAAGCAACATCCCGAGCAAGCTGCGAGAACGACAATGGTTTATTGAAGTAGTGCAATTTCAACGGCGGTGGCACACGACGCTGCAGTTCTTCGATCGGCATGTCGGAAAAGCCTGTAACAAATACGATCTCGACATCCGGGTCCAGCTCGCGAATCTGGCTGCCCGCCTCAACCCCGTCGATACCCGGCGGCATGCGCACATCGAGAATGATGACATCAAACGGGTTGCCTTCGTTCGCGGCCTGCCTGGCAAGGTCGATAGCATCGTTGCCCTGGCTGCATGCGACGACATCAAAATGTGGTTCATCGTTGCTGGCATCATTCGGCTCGAACAGTTCGGCAGCTAGCGCATCGAGCGCGCGTATTTCCTGTGTCGACTCTGTATCCGAGAACGCTTCACGATAGGCCTGAAGAACATGTTCGTCGTCATCCGCGATCAGTACACGTATATATTCGTCGTCGTGTTGAGTTCTCATACTCAACCTCCGTGTGCTGCCGGAAGCAGTACATGAAACTCGGCGCCGCACCCTTCGCCCTGGCTGTCGGCAAAGATCCGTCCGCCCATACTGGCGACAGCATTGGCACACCAGTGCAATCCCAGCCCCGTGGTATCCCCTTTGGACTTCGATGTGAATCCACGTTGAAAAATTCTATTGCGAACATCTTCTTCGAACCCTGTGCCGTTGTCGCGGACCGTTAGTTGCACCATTTCCGTGTCGTCGACAACGGTGTTTCTGGCGGACAGCGATATCCTGCCTTTGGCGCTTTTTGCGCGCTCGATGGACTCGTAGGCGTTCAGCATCAGGTTGCCGAGCACCTGCAATAATCCTGACCGGTGCGCGCGTACACGGTAAGCAGTCAGCCCGTCGTCGAGCTCGATATCGATTTCAGTGGGCGCATCCCTGGGAATAACCAAAGCGGCCTCTTCGATGACCTCATCAACTACGAGACTCTCCGCCACCGGAGAAACGTTCGTGAATTTCTCCTGGTCCGAGAGAATGCCCTCGACCTGCCGCGCCTGCGACGCAACAATCCTCAAATCATCCGTCGCCTCGGCATGCACTGCCACGATGCGATCGAAGGATGCATCCAGGTACTCCACATACTTGCCTGCCTTGTCGGGATCGCGGTCCGCATTCGACAGTTGCTCTACAGCCTCCTTCACATGCAGACCATCAGTTACCTTGAACACCTGGCCGATGCGATCGAGCCCGTTGATCATCGGCGTCATCGCATTGCGGATGTTGTGCAGCACTTCGGCAGCCGTATCGGCTTTGCCAGCCTTGAAGGACTGGTGCAGCAACGCCGCACGAGTCTCGTGCACCTCGCTGTTCAGCCTGTCGTACTGATCCGCGAGCAAGCCGATCTCATCATCGCTATTGAGGTCCAGATTGTCCGACAAGTCACCGCTCTCGCGAATTTTGTCCATATGGCCGGTCAGCTGCTGGATTGGGCGAATGATCGTCCCCTTCATGAACCACCACAGCACAATTACGAGTACAAGACCTGCGACGGCCAGGAATGACAACGCGGCGTTGATGGTTTGCCGACCAAGCCATGTGATATCACGTGGCGTCTTTGAGCTGACAAGAAAATAGGGATTGCCCAATATATCTGCGAGCACGACGCGATTCGTAATGATCTCGTCTGTCATCCTGACCGGCAGTTCCCCGACGGCAATGTCGGATAGCTCTCGCTCGCCTTCTACGACGTAGGCGTCGACGAGCACACCGGAAATATCGACCTCGGTTCGCTCGCTTAGCCGGGCGATCCTGGTCGCATCGAGAAACTGCCCCATTACGACTGCGCCGGCAACCGGCCCGGAGCTGTCAGAGTGCAGTATCGGCTGCGAACTGATCAGCAACGGCCCGAGCGCCGTACGAACGATTCCCACGGTGTTGTGGTCGGCCGTCGCGTGTTCGGTAAGCAACCGCGACGCAGGATCCTCCGCACCCAGTAACTCAAGCTCCGACAGCGGAACCTCTTCCCCATCGACCAGCAGCTGACTCCATTTCAGGCGGCTGCCAAGCTCGTAGACGGCCATCATGTCGAGACCAAGATTTGTCAGTGTCGGCCTGTCGAGATTCGACTTCCTGAAGCCCGTATTCCGCCCGGCCACATATTCGTAGATATCGTCCCAGGGCCCCCAATCGAGGGTGACGGCCAGGAGATTATCTATGTCGGTTTGGATCGCCTGTTCGGCGCGTATCAGGTCGGTATGTGCGGCGGAGAGCTCGAGTTCTTCGAAGGCTGGTGTGACGACGGCCCGCAAGATCAAGAAGACAACGGCAATAAAGACGGCCATCGCGAGCGACAATCGCAGCGATACTTTTCGCTGAAGCGAGCGTTTTGCCTTCGTATTTGACATAAGCTACCCGGATACCCGACATAAGTCCTTACCGGCTTGACCGAGTGTACGAATCCGGGGCTGCCACAGGCGTGACGCAGCGCACTATCTGGTCACAACAACGTGTACAATCGCCCGTTGAATTTTTAGCGAGACCTGCAAATGTTATTGACCTGGAAGACAAAATTCCCTGCTGCCGCCAATCTTCTTCTGCTGCTGCTTGTACTGCCACAGGCCGCAACGGCGACGATCGTTGAGGTCGAAACGGATCTGGGCACCGTCGAAATCAATTTGTACGACAATGCGACGCCCGCCACCGTCACGAACTTTCTTAACTATGTGAATAGTGGCGCTTTCACCGACTCGATCTTGCATCGATCAGTTCCGGGCTTCGTCATACAGGGTGGCGGCTTCATTACCGACATCAACGCCCAGGTCAGCAATATATCGACCAATCCAGCGGTGACCAATGAACCCGTATACTCGAATGTGCGCGGCACCATCGCTATGGCGAAACTTGGCGATGATCCGAACAGCGCAACCAGTCAGTGGTTC
>Ga0209456_10000964_pt1 | contig 14354 bp, 12 predicted proteins | sample COG_11_FD_184755 | JGI IMG/M metagenome (GOLD analysis project Ga0209456, IMG submission 184755) | Pelagic marine sediment microbial communities from the LTER site Helgoland, North Sea, for post-phytoplankton bloom and carbon turnover... | ecosystem: Environmental > Aquatic > Marine > Neritic...
ATCTGGTTGAAAAGATTCAAAATATTCCATTTCCTCTAGCAGGGTCTTGTATGTTAACTCAAAGAGCTCAACAATATTTTTTCTAAGCGTATCCGAGGTAATTATATTATAGCCAATATTTTTCAAACCTTCATAACCTGCATATGATAATGAAAGATTTGTTCCAGGTTTTCGAGCATTCTGAAAATGTTTATTCAGAGTATCTGAGTAGGTGGCACTTTGCTCCAGAGAATTGATGACGATATCACTCGATCTGTTCCAGTTTGATCTATTTATAGAATCAGAAATCATTCTGTTGAAATTATTCTCTAAGGAAGTCAAAAGCTCTGTTAATACTTTTCGTTCCTGCTTTCTTTCTTTTTTGTATTCATTCCAATTATTAATGCTTAAAGCAATCAGAATCCCTATTACCACAAGTACAATTTCTCCAATGGCATAGCGCGCATATTTCAGCGGTTTGTTGTCATCAGCTAATTGTTTGCGGAGTTTACGAAAAAAGTTAATCATGCGCAGTAGTGACTGGTGGTTACCTTAACAAGGTACTGAAATATTTTATTCCAATAATTTGTATTCCATTAGGCATACCATATAAGTGATGTTATACCAGTAATTGTTAGTTACCTTTTTGCTCTAACTACATCTGTGGAAAGTGCTGTAAAAATTCTGATTTACGAACGAAACAAAGAGGAAAAACAATGTCCTGAAAAACCTTCATTTTATGGGACTTTTCAAAACGATGAAATGATAATGATTTTTTCACTAGGCGTTTTTCCTGGTGCCATAGTCCGCACCATACTATGACAGATGTTTTAGAAGTAGGAGGGTAATAGCCTTTGTTTGTAGAATACTTTTTAAAGTTGAAGCTTAACCAGATGCAACATAAATAAATAGTTGTCTAATTGATGCAGAGGGTCTCGATAAACGTTCCTTTTTCGAGATTTTGTAAGCCATCGCGTCTCGTATCAATACCAACAGATCTTAATTCCACCTTTTGTTTATTTGTACGATTAAAATTTTCAGAACTGATATTCGGTACTTTATACCATTGAATATTAGTGTAGAATTTTAAGGAAGATTTTTATAGCATTGTATTGAATATTTTGGTAACTTTCTAGTGCTTATTTAAATTGAATAGTTCATAACCCATAGTATACATTTATGGAAAATAAAAACCAAGAATCGGAATCCAAACCGACAAAAGGCTTAACCAGGCGAAGTTTCCTCAGAGGTGCCGGATTATCTACTGCAGGTAGCGTATTGTTGACCACAAATGCTTTTGCATTAGACTATAAGGAACAACTTGCTGCGGGGAAGGAATTTGGACCGGAGGCCATGACCATTAAAATGAAAGTCAATGGCATTACGGAGTCCCTTAGCGTGGAACCCAGAACAACATTGGCTTCGGCCTTAAGAGACCATTTAGAACTTACTGGAACCAAGGTCGTTTGTGATCGGGGCTCCTGTTCCGCGTGTACTGTTTATTTGGATGGAAAACCGGTAAATTCATGTATGATGTCTGTTTTTGATGTGGGCGACAAGGAGATTACGACCATTGAAGGTATTGCGAAAAACGGCGAATTACATCCTGTTCAGGAAGCTTTTATCGAGCATGATGCTACCCAATGTGGCTATTGCACACCAGGGATGGTCATGTCTTGTGTGCACCTTTTGGACAATAACACTGATGTTAATTTAGAAGATGTGAAAAAAGCCACACGAGGTAACCTTTGTCGTTGTGGTACCCACCCTCATGTATTTAAGGCTACTTTATCCGCATCAAAAAAAACGATATAAGATGGATACTAGAAAAGAAAAATTCCCATACGGTATTCCCGGGCATAATTTAGGCGAAATAGAGAGGGAAATCCCTATTGAAGAACCACCGGTTTGGCCTGTCAATGATAAATTAAAAGTAATTGGAAAAAGGGTCACAAGAATCGATGCACTCGATAAAGTGACCGGTAAGGCGAAATTTACCTCCGACATGAAATTGCCTGGGATGCTTTATGCGAAGATGCTGCGTTCCAATGTGCCACACGCAGTCATTACATCAATCGATATTTCAAAAGCGAAAAGTCTGTCCGGCGTACATGCCGTTCACTTAATTGAGAATACCCCGAAAGAGGGAGAAGAAAATAAGAAGGGCACATATCCTATGGTAAAATATGTAGGCCAACCGCTGGGTGGTGTCGCTGCCGAAAGCCTGGAAATTGCCAAAGATGCCATAGCACTTATTAAAGTGAACTATGAGGAGAAGCCTTTTGTCATCGATATGGAAGCCGCAATGGAGATCGGCGCACCGATAGTGTTTGATGAACCCATTACCCAACAAGAAGATGGCGGGGATGTTGGTGAAGTACATGATGGGAGCAAGGGCCAAGGGAATGTCAGGGGCCCATCAACAAGTAGTTTTTTTGGTGGACCGAGAGGTGATCTTGAAAAGGGTTTTGCAGAAGCGGATGTGGTAGTGGAAAGAACGTATCGCACCCAAGTTCATACTCACATGCCGCTAGAGACACATGGCGTCGTTGTGGACTGGCAACCTGACGTTATGATGGTTTATACATCTACTCAAAATACAAACAATGTTAGAAATGAGATGGCGAGTGTCTTCAATTTACCGAAAAGTAAGGTACGTGTTGTCTGTGAATTTATGGGCGGCGGATTTGGTGCCAAACACAGTGCCGGAAGTTTTGGACCTATGGCTGCAAATCTTGCCAAAAAAACAGGAAGACCAGTCTGGTTAATGTTAGACCGACAAGAAGAGCATATAGCAGAGGGGAACCGGCCCAGTTCAATACAATATCTAAAAATAGGGGCCAAGAATGATGGTACCTTGACCGGTATTCAGCAGCGTTCCCACGGAACTGCAGGAGTAGGCCTTGGCGCTGGTGTTGGCCGGATCGCTCAAATCCTATATTCCTGCCCCAATTTTGCAACCGAACAATACGATGTATTGACCAATGCGGGGCCTGGAGCAGCTTGGCGTGCACCCGGAAATGTGCAAGGCGCTTTTGGGCTGGAACAGGCGATTGATGAATTAGCGGAAAAACTAAAGATGGATCCATTGAAGTACAGGGATCTTATTGATAAAAGTGAAGTGCGAAAGGTAGAGCGCCAACGTGGGGCTGAACTTTTTGATTGGTCAAGACGGCAATCTGCCGGTAGTGGCAAAGGTACTGTTAAGAAGGGATTAGGAGTAGGACAATCTACTTGGCCACGATTTGTAACCCTTGATTCTTCTGTAGAAATCAAAATACATAACGATGGAGGAGTTGAAGTACGATCAAGTGTCCAGGATATAGGAACAGGTACGAAAACCATTCTTGCCCAGGTAGTTGCCGAGGAAATGGGATTACAGGTAAAAGATATTAAAGTCAATATTGGGGATACATTTTTCCCTGTCGGGCCAGGTTCTGGTGGAAGTGTGGTAACAGGTTCAATTACCCCTCCGACCCGTAATGCAGCTTTTGAAGCTAAAAAGGTATTATTGAACCTTGTTGCCAAAAAATGGGAAACTGATGCTGCGGAATTGTTTATCGAGGGTGGTCAGGTAGGTCATAAAAAAGATGCCAATCTGAAAATGTCATTTAAAGAGGCAACCAAATTAATGCGGACCAGCCAAATTAGCAAAACTGCAAGTCGTTCAGATGATTACGGTGGCTTTCAACAACCTTGGGGATTAGCCTATGGAGATTTAGGGTCCGTTCAGTTTGCAGAAGTCAGTGTTAATACCGATACGGGATTTGTTAAGGTAGATAAGATAGTAGCGGCTCACAGCTGTGGTAGACCACTAAATATTGGTCAATTAGAAAGTCAGATAAATGGGGGTGTCATCCAAGGTGTATCTTATGCATTATATGAAAATAGGGTGATGGACAAAAGAACGGGCCACATGATGAATGCAAATGTAGATCAGTATAAAGTGCCATTTTCTATGGAAATCCCTGAGATTGAAACCCTAATTGTGGAAGAATATTCAGCGCTTTCTTCAACGGATGCATATGGTATTGGTGAGCCAGCAAATATCGCAACGGCAGCAGCTATTGCTAATGCCGTTTATAACGCTATTGGAGTTAGGATTTATGAAATACCCATTACTCCATCAAGCATTCTTAAAGCATTAAATAAAGTCTCTCAAATATAAAGACATGAATAAATTTAGTTGGTACGAAGCAAAATCTGTTGAAGATGCTCTTCAGCAAGTGAATTCAACAGTATCTGAAGAGCTATATCAGCACACAAATAAAGCAACGGTATTTAAATCTGGTGGTATTGATGTGTTCGACTGGGTAAAAGAAGGACTGCTTCAACCTGAAAAAATCGTCAATATTCGGAATATTCCCGGTCTTGACAAGATAAGTTATGACAAAAAAGAGGGTTTGAGCATAGGATCCAATGTGACCTTGGAGGAAATAGCGTCAAATCCCGAAATTAAAAACAATTATTTGGCACTTCATCAAGCGGTAAATCATGCTTCTACGCCCCAATTGCGAAATATATCAACCTTGGGAGGAAATATAGCGCAGCATAACCGTTGCTGGTATTTTCGTTCTGTCGATCATGAATGCCGCCGTAAAGGGGGAGATACTTGTTTTGCCCGTCATTCTCAAACAGGCGAAAATGAAAATCATGCTATAATTGATAATAGTTCATGTGTAAGTGTTCATGCTTCCTCAATTTCGACTGCACTTATGGCTTTTAATGCCAGCGTCGTTATAATCAATAGTGAGGGAGAAAAGAAAAAAGTCGGCATGGATGATTTCTTCGTTTCCCCAAGCAAGGATCTTGGTATGGAAAACGTCCTTAAGGCAAAGGAACTTATTACAGAAATTATTCTTCCGGCCCCCACAAAAAATACCAGGAGTGCTTATATTAAGCAAGTAGCACGTGAATCTTATGACTGGTCACTTGGAGATGTAGCAGTAGTTTTTGAGATCAGCGGGAATACGTGCCGTACAGCGAGTATTGTCTTAGGCGCGGCTGCTCCGGTACCTTATCGCTCTATGGAAGCTCAGCAGGCTATTGAAAATAAGGCAATTAATGATGAAAATGCGGCGGCAGCCGGGAAGGCGGCTATGGCTGTAGCGCGCCCACTTGCTAAAAATGATTATAAGGTACCTTTATTTGTAGCTAGCATCAAGCAGGCTATTTTAGAAATTTCTTAGCTATGGAAGATACAACACCAGGTAAAAAAGGCATCTGCAAGTTCCTTCGTGCCAGAAATCCATATGGAATGATGGAAGGAGGGGAGAATCCCTGGCACTTATTGGATGATGCCAATACAATTTGTTGGTGCATCAATTCTGCGGGAGCAATGGGCCCTGATAGCGGTTTGGTATCCCCAAAGCATTGTAAGGAAGGCCGGAGTTGTTATGTTCCTGAGGATACAGCTGTTTTGTGATAAGGAACTTCCAACTCTGGGAGTAGATAAGATCTTTCTTTAGTCGGGTCGTGGTTGGATACAATAAGGTTTCTTTTATCCCAAATATTTTATTTGTCAAGCTTTTGCCAAAAAATGCAATGGGGATAAATTAAACTGTCCCAAATAACGGCCATTAAAAAGGACGAATGAAGAAAATTGGGCGCGTCCCATAATAGGTTCGTTTAATGAAACTTGAATCTTTAGTTTCCAAGCTTTAATATTCTTGTTGCCCCTTGTACTACCAGAATAAAAACAATTGTACCGATAATCAAATCAGGCTTGCTTGAATTTAACCAATTAACCATTATTCCCGCCACAATAACGCCCAAATTAATGATTACATCGTTCGATGTGAAAATCATACTTGCCTTCATATGTGCATCTTCTTTGTTTTTGGATTTTTGAAGTAAATACAAACAGATTCCATTAGCAATCAATGCTAATATGGAAACGACCACCATTGTAGTAAAGTCAGGAAGTTTTTCTGCTCCAAAAAAACGCCTCAATACTTCCATAAATCCCATTATAGCAAGTGTAATCTGAAAATAGCCTGCGGTTTTTGCAATTCTTTTTTTCCGAACCAAAGTCCCACCAACTGCGAAAAGGCTGATTCCATAGACAAACGAATCCGCTAGCATGTCCAGACTATCAGCAACGAGCCCCATTGATTTGGAGATTAAACCAGTTGTCATTTCTATTAAAAAGAAAGCAAAATTGATTCCGAGAACAGTCCACAGCAGGTTCTTTTGATTTGAACTTTCTTCAAACTCTGTTTGGTCGGTTTGTTCTGTTAAAAGTTTACGCCCGCCTAAATTCAATTTTGCAATCGATTTTTCGATTCGCTCAATCTCCCCATCGTGGAAAATGGTCAGTTTTCTGTTAGTAATATCAAAGTCTAGATTTTTGATAGCAGAAATCGAGTCCAATTTCATCCGGATCAAGTTTTCTTCCGAGGGGCAATCCATATTTGAAATATAGAATGTTGTTTTCTCCATCGATTTTTTTAGACCAATTTTATAATCATAGCATATAAAAATAATCATTAATACTTGCAGTCCCTTAAAACGGCCATATAATAAGACTACTTTTCCAAAACATAAAATCTATTGTAGAGTGTCCCATAAAGGGTGAATTAATCAGAATATTAAAAGAGACCATTAATGGGACACAAGAAGTACATTTAAACGATAGCAAAGTAGAAAGTAAAACAGAGGCATTCCAATGTGAATTGACAGGAATAGATTTGCTGACGGCAATTACCCTTCCAAATTCAGAGGAAATAGCTAGCCCATAACTGATATTATACCATAAATTGTTAGTTACATATTTGCCCTAACTACATCTGTGGGAAGTGCTGTAAAATATTCATAAAATAAATCTACCCCATCTTTTGAAGAATAGAACAGATTAATTACTCCCAAGACATAGTTCTGTCTAGATAACTGAAATTAATACCCATTTAGCGGACCACTCCTTTATGAACATCAAAAATGAAATATCTTTGCACTCATAAGTAGGATATCATCAAGCGCTATTTTCAGATAGGTGACATTGCATGTCATGTATTATACTTCATTGGATATTTACTTTTGCCTAAAATATTTATTATGAAACATTTTATTTCCCTTTCTCTATTCGTTTTTTTATTATTTGGATGTAGTGATGACGACAACAACTACCACGAATACCACTTAGAATATGTAAGTGTAATAAGTGCAGATCTTCCAGATGAATTTATTTATGGATGTTCTTATCGAATTAATGTGACCATTGAATTACCAAATAGTTGTTATTTTTATTATGATCAATATGATTACTTCTATGAAGGAACCTCAAGGCTTATTTACCCTATTGGGCATGTTGATGATGGTGTTACTTGTACTCCAAATATTACAGAAACTACATTTTCAATACCAGTACAAGCCTTACAGCAAGAACCTTATATTTTTAAATTTTATCAAGGGGAAGACGCTGATGGACAAGATATGTTCTTAACTATTGAAGTTCCTGTAATTTAAATTTCATTGCAGGACGAAGAAAGTTGAAAACATATAGATAAATTAATAATCATTAAAACAAAAAAAAAGGATCAAATCACATTTTCTAAAACAAGGTATTTTAACTATCAAACTAATGATCATTAGTTTGATTTTTAGCTTTTCTTCTTGTAATAAAGATGAGATGGATAATAATGAAACAGTAATAAACGACAATTACTACGTGGAGTATGTTATAATAGGTAATGGTACTTATGGTCGTTTTAGTAATTGGACAGCCACTACGCCACAAGGTATATATACTAATAGTGGTTATCAAGCGAGAAGTTGGAATCAAACATATGGACCTATAAATAAAGGATTTGAATGTGAAGTTCGAATAGATGATTATATAAGTGGAGCTCCCACTATTGAAATACATGTTTCAAAAAACGAAGAACCGTTTGCTTTAAAAGTAAGTAAAACGGGGGACTCAGCATCATATACTATAGATTTTTAAAATGTTGATTAAACAATTTGACAAAAAAAAAGCCAGCCACTAACAATGGCTATAAGTAATTGCTTGTTCTCGCCTACTTACGAATCCCGATAGCTATCGGGACTTGCGGATTTTCAGTTTGGTGTGTACCTGTCTAGCGACAGGCAGGCTTGTAAAGTTAAGTGCTAAATCACGCAACTACTCATACGAGCCGAGACCGTTAGGGTACATTAAAGCAGAAATATTTTATTCCAATAATTTGTATTCAATTGGACTTACCAAGTAAGTAATCCCTTATCATAAATCATTAGTTACCGTTTAGTACTAACTTCATCTGTGGGAAGTGCTGTGAAATATTAAATGAATTAAATCAATCCCTTCTTTTGGAGAATAGAACAGATTAATTACTCCACGGGCATAGTTCTACCAAGACAATTGAAATTTATATCCATTTAGAGGACTGGTCCAGTATGGACATCAAAGATTTATTATCTTAGTACACATAGGTAGGATATCATCAATGATGCTATCCCTTTGTTAGCCTTCATTATGACCAACCACTAACCAATGATAAAATTCTTTAGAAAAATCCGATACGACCTTATGGAGAAAAATAAAACGATAAAGTATTTAAAATATGCTTTTGGAGAAATTCTTCTTGTAATGATTGGAATATTATTAGCATTACAAGTTAATAACTGGAATGAAAGCCAAAAAGATGAAACGGAGGCTCATATTTATTTGACCAATTTAAGAGGAGCTCTAAATGACGATATTGCTTCTTTGGAATCTAACATTTCTTTCAATAAAACACGATTAAAAGGTATCTTTTATATACTTGAACATTCAGAATTGAACACCCAAACTTTTACAGAAATGGAATGGATTGATGTTTCTAAAAATGATGATGCAAATCATACATGGAAGGGTTCGTTTCCAGATTCATTAAACCGAAAGTTTACCAATTTGGCTTTTTCCATGCTTGGCCGCGGTTTCGGAGGCGCTACTTTCAACAAATCAGTAATCAATGAGTTATATTCCACAGGCTCCTTCTCCAACATTCACAGCGCCATTCTAAAAAGTAAAATTGGTGATTATTACAGCTTTCTGGCCCAACGCCTTGAAGGTTATGCCATCGAAGAACATGAAGAATGGGCGAATGAAACCACTCGATTTTTACGTGACAAGTACGGTATATTTACTTTAGATGTTTCAGATTTGGAAGATCCTATTGCTTCTTTAAAGGGCAAAAAAGATGTGGAACACCAATTGCGATATCTGGCTCTTGAAGTAAATTATCAATGTACTTGGGCCTCACAATCTCAAAAAAAGGCTTTGGACTTGATAAGACTTATTGAAAAAGAAGAACACAGCTTGAAAAATTAACAAGTTAAACATAGTTTCTGTTTAGTATTATCTACATCTGTGGGAAGTGCTGTAAAATGGACGGTTATTCGAACAGAATAAAGTAAAAGCCCCATGTCCCACAAAATCTTCGTTTTGAAGGGCTTTCCAAAACAATGGCATGATAATGATTTTTTTTCACTAGCGTTTTTCCCGGTGCCATTGTCCGCACCACACCATGACAGATGTAGTATTGGTTGGTCTTTCATAATATAGGATGGAGTAGGAGATAGATAGCAATTAATTATACACGTTGTTGTGCGTAGTTTTTCTTTAACCAATATTCACATTAAATAAATACCCTACCATAGCAGTTAACCCCATTGCCACTGTTCCCCAGAATGTAATTCGGATGATAGCCTTACTAATACTTGACCCACCTGTTTTGGCTGCTAACGCCCCTAAAATGATTAGGAAAAAAAGAGCAAAACCGTAAAGTGAATACTCCATACTTTTTAAAGGCAAGAAAAGGGTAACAATAAAAGGTAGTATGCCGCCAACTGTAAAAGCTGCGCCAGAAGCAAAAGCGGCTTGCATAGGTTTAGCTTTACTTATTTCATTCAAACCCAATTCATCTCTTATGTGTGCTCCTAGCGCATCGTGTTGTGTTAGTTCTTTTGCAACTGTTAGAGCAGTTTCTTTTTTTAGTCCTCTTTTTTCATAAATCTCAGCTAACAGCTGCAATTCAATCTCAGGTGTTTCTGTTAATTCTATTCTCTCTCTTTCAATATCTGCTTTTTCTACATCTGTCTGAGAACTTACAGAAACATATTCACCTGCTGCCATTGATAGAGCACCAGCTACTAATCCTGCTAAAGTTGCTAACACAATTGGGTCTCTAACGGCACTTGCAGCAGCAACACCTATTGCAAGACTCGCTGTTGATAAAATTCCGTCATTGGCCCCCAGAACTGCGGCTCTTAACCAATTACTTCGGTGGATGTAATGGTTGTCTAAATAATTGTCTATATTCTTTGTGGTTTCACTCATTTTATTGGATTAATTTAATTATACACGTTGTTGTAGCACGTTTTTATTTTTATTCAGTTTTCGCCTTCTCAACAAATCCAAAAACCTGAATTAGTCCATAAGTCATACCTAATGCAATAAGTGAAGCAATAACATCATATGGGTCATAGACATTATTTCCTCCAAAGTTATGAAATTTATATTCCTGCGATACCGAATAAATTGAGGCTAAGCCTACAGCAACTAAATAAAAATATTCGTCTTTGATGTGCCCCATTTTTTTGTTAAAGCGATGTTTCAATTGCAATAAAATTCCGGTCAACAGAAGGGTGCCAACTATTGCTTCAATTAGATTTGGAATTGAAAGAACAATTATTTGAAAAAACTCAGACGTTTCATTTTCCAAAACCCAAGGTCTAAGTAAGAATTAATTCAAAAAAAATAAGGATTGCCACTCCAAACAAGTATCTGATATATTTTTTATCGAAATTTCTTTTATTTTACCAATGTGCTACAACTGTTTGCCTAAACTGCATTTTTATGCAGTTTAGGCTATGTTGTGTGTTCGTTAGAATTTTTATTTCTTTCTTCAAATACAATTTCAAATTTGATTCCATCACGATCCTTAAAGAATAGAGCATAGTAATTTTCTCCATGTTGGGGATAGAATTGTGGTGGATTAACAATATCAGCACCAGCTTCTTTAATTTTAGGGAATATACTGTCAATCTCTTCACGCGAACTAGCCTTAAATGCCAGGTGATGAAGAGATCCTGGTTTTCTTCGATGTACGGTCTCGTTTTTAAAAACTTCTCTCGGAGAATTAATAGCGAATATCAATAATGGATGTGAATATTCAATAACGTTGAATTCATGTTCCGCTACTGTACCGATTGATTTTCTATTTAAATCAAAACCCAATAGTGGCATCAATTTGTCATAAAACCCTTCGGCAACATCAATATTTTTTACTGTAATCTGTATATGGTCTATAATGGGTTTCATTTATTATTTTTCTTTATGACACGCAACGTGTTTGTGTATGATTTCGTTGCGGTAAATGTTCGAAGGACGTTTCCCGCGTGATGGGAAGTTAGTAATAATTTCGAAAGATTTTCTGTGAGGAAAATCCGGAGCAATTAATTATAGCCATTGTTGGCAGTAGTTATTTTTATTTTTTCCATCTCTTTTTTTTCTCCAAGTAGGACGGCTTATATCATAATTCGAATTTATTCTGAAAGGTTAAGTTGCCATGATATGCCATATTTGTCTTCACACCATCCGAATTTTTTGCCAAAGCCGTAATCCCCTGAACCTTCGTAGTTGTCAAGAGGAACCATAATCTGGCCTCCATTTGAAGAAAGTTCTTCGAATAAAGTTTGTATCTCATTTTCAGAGTTGCATGCAACGAAAAGCGATACCCCTGGCGTAAATGACCAATCGTGATTAAAATTACTTTCGGAAACCATATACTCGGTACCATTTAATGTAAATACTCCATATTTGATAAGTTCCGGCGTTCCTCCCGCTTCTCCTTCTGAGTATTTTATTATGCTTTTAATTTTCGAATTCGGAAAGATAGAAGTGTAGAAATTTATCGCTTCTTCTGCCTTTCCGCATTGATTACCCACGAATGTTAGAAATGTTGTTGTTTTCATTTTTTTGAAATTTAGTTAAAATGAAATTTTTCGTATCGAATTACTGCGAACAATGGAATATAGTTCATATTAACTATACATCGATTATATCTCTAAGATAATATATCTTTAATGTTCATAAATGATCTATTCGCTACATGAGTATAAATTTCAATTTTTTTTGATTGAATTATGTCCCAAAAGAAGTTGTTAATTCCTAAATATCCGACCCGTTTTTCAATAAATGGGTGGCAAAGCTATGTCTGAGGAGATGAGCCTTGGTTATAGTATACCGGGGGTTCCTTAGGATTAGCTAAATCCTGATTCGTAGTTCCCCTTTATGCCTGTTAGGAATCCCATTGCATACTTCTTATATTGCTTTGTAAAAATCAAAAACAGATAATTAAATTGGGGTAATCCCTCAAACAAAATAAATAAGGTTTGCTACAGTTAATTTCATTAGAAGTTACCAATTTCAGAGGCATAAAACATGCACTGCTAAACTTTGATCAGATTACGCTTCTCATTGGTGAAAACGACCTGGGGAAATCTACGCTCATGGAAGCCCTTTCAGCTGTCCTTAACCCCAAATTGGATGATAAACTTCCGGAATTTACCCACTTTCACTTCTATAAAGATCCCGAAAAGGAGGTCGCCGAAAAAAAGTTTCAAATCAAACTTATAGTACAATTTCAAAACGATGTACGGCTCAATGAATTTAAAGAGCTGGAGTTGCTCCTGGTAAAGCCCGAAGAAGAGTTAAAAAAGGAACCTAAGTTAGAAGTTTCTTTTGTTTCAAAATTATCCGGTTCCGATAGTACTTCGGAATGGAGCTGTACTAACTTACAAAAGGGAGTAGTTACCAAGGACCCTCGTGTACTTAACGTACTCAGAAGGATAATACCCGTAATCCATCTGAGATTTGGGATTTTAACTGGGTTTTTAAATATTGTAGTACCTGATGAGGATGATGCTCGTGAAGAAATTGATCTTGAAGACCGACTCAAGCAGCAAATTTTCGCATCGGTAAATGAGATACTTCTTGGTACCACACAGGATACCAATGCTTCTGTAAATAAGGGATTTCATGCTGTGGAAGAATTAATGGAGTACTATGGGCAACCTAATCAGGAGTTAAAGCAAGAGGATGGACTGGTGGTAAGAATTAGGGAAATTTTGCAAATGGTATCCCTCACCGAGAAAGAGAATATAGTAGAAGCTTTGAAGAGATTTCAAAGGCTTACAGAAAAACTGGCAACCCTTATGTTAGTGCATGCGCTTCTTCGCTCCGGTCCTCAAAAGTTTGAAAAATATTCGCGCCCCTTGCTTATTTTTGAACACCCTGAAGCTTTCCTCCATACGACAACCCTTGCAACTATTAGTATTTTACTGGGTAGGATCCGATGGCAAAAGATTATTACCACAAATTCTGGTTTATTACTGAGCAGGGTTCCATTGAAATCGATCAGAAGGTTACGCAGGAAGGAGGGCTTGATCCAGGTTAATAGTATCGATTCACAGTGTTATAGCAACGAAGATTTGCGTCGCTTAGCGTATCATCTCCGTGCGAAATACAGTATGGCTTCATTTGATCGTTTCTGGATTCTGGTTGAGGGAGAATCCGAATACTGGATACTACCTCACCTGGCAAGGATTATGAACTATGAATTTCTGCAAGAGGGAATATCAGTAATCGATTTTGCGCAATCAGGTTTAACACCATTATTAAAATATGCTACAGACCTGGGAATTGGCTGGCACGTCTTAGTGGATGGAGATGAAGCCGGTCAGCGTTATGAAAAACGGATACAGGATTTTGCAAGTAAACACAAAATTAAGGATTCCACAACCAGGCTCAAGCAAAAGGATATTGAGCATTTGTTCTGGCACAATGGCTTTAAAAAAGAATATATTAAAGCTGCCCAACGCTTAAATTTTCCGGAGAATGAGAATAAACCGGGCCTTACTATTCGGAGGGCCATAAAAAATAAATCTAAACCATTCCTGGCCTTGAGTATTATTGAAGCTATTGCCGCCAAAGGGCCAGCAGCCATCCCGGATAAACTCTTCCAAATGATAGAAGCTTGTATTGAGCAGGCCCGTAAAAACTAAACCTTAGTATAGATTACCTGGGTCATCCCCCGTTTCTGGGTATATACCATACATCTTTTTCCAGATCTACCCCTCCATCCATTTCTTCCTGCACAACCCGGTCAATAATGTAAATGCCTTTTTTAGCCATTTCATCAAAAGTGTCTAATCCGTTATTTGGAAAGTTAACCCTGGTCCTGTGAATATTAAATTTATCAGAAAATTTTCGTCCGAAAGCGGCTTCCACACCTTCTTTCTCAAGCATAAAGCCTAAAAGACCACCCCAGGTGGCAGTGGGGTTATCTGAATCCCATCCGGCCAGTGCCCCAATCTTAATTGTCTCTTTTAAGTCT
>Ga0209456_10000965_pt1 | contig 14342 bp, 14 predicted proteins | sample COG_11_FD_184755 | JGI IMG/M metagenome (GOLD analysis project Ga0209456, IMG submission 184755) | Pelagic marine sediment microbial communities from the LTER site Helgoland, North Sea, for post-phytoplankton bloom and carbon turnover... | ecosystem: Environmental > Aquatic > Marine > Neritic...
TGCGAGGGTTGGAGAAGCCGTCCCCGAGCGATTAGGAACGACCTCGAAGCAAATACTAGGATCGTTACCTAAATGCAGGTGTGATTCGATTCACAAAACCGTGCGGAAACAAGAAAAAGGGCGCCCAAAAGCGCCCTAATCCCGATGAACCTTGCATTAAGTTAAGTCAATTCGAATCGCCGTTGTCTGAACGAAGATTCTCAAGGTAACTCTGGAACTTCGTTTGCTCGACTCGCTGCTTCAATACGTCGCGAACACTTTCCAATGTCGGTGGCTGATTGTCGCGTGATTCTTCTCGCAAGATAACGTGCCAGCCAAACTGCGTCTGGACCGGTTCGAGTGTGTAGGCGCCATCCTCAAGGGCAGCAACCGCATCAGAGAACGGCGCGACCATTTGGTCTGGAGAGAACCAACCCAGATCACCGCCGTTGGGGCCGGTTGGCCCGGTGGAATGCGCTTTCGCAAGTTCAGCAAAGTCGGCGCCATCATCTAGTTGGACAATCAGGTCGGACGCGCCCGCCTGCGTTTCAACCAGGATGTGACGTGCCTTGAACTGCGTTGCTGGCGCACTAGTCATCTGGATTTGATATTCCGCCAGGATCTCTTCATCGGTAGCCGGGTTGCTGGCAAAAAACTCCGCTGCGACTGCCTGTGCCAGGACAGCTCGGCCCTGCAATTCGATCTGAGCCCTGATGCTTGGATCCGCTTCAATTGCCTTGGCGTTGGGCTGTGTCGTCAGAAGGTAGATATCTGTAAGTTCCTGGATAACGACCTCGCGTTCCTCAGGGGTCGCTTGGTCAGCAGACTTTTGAATTCGGCTTTCGAGATACATGTCTAGAACGGTGCTGTCTATGTCAACACCATTAACCGTGAGTACGGTTTCTGCCAAGGCCGTCGTGGGTAATGCGAGAATTGCACTCACGGTCAGCGCGACAATAGTTCCGGATAGTCCGGAACGTTTGGAAATGTTCATTAATTGTTCCTCAGTTGCTTAAGGTTTTTGTTGCGGAGCGACTAGCGCTCTGCGGGTGAAAATGCGTGGATGCGTAATGCGTGAATGTCAGATTCCATGAACGCGCCAAGCGCATCATAAACCAATCGATGCCTCCCAATACGGTTCACGTCGTCAAATTTCTCAGACACAATAGTCACGTCAAAGTGCCCCTTGCCTTCCTTGGCACCAGCGTGGCCCGCATGCAGGTGGCTCTGGTCTCTGATCAATAACTCCTGTGGTGAAAATTCGGCCACGAGAAGTTCCTCAATAGTTTTCACACGATATTGACTCACGTCCTAATCAACTTCCGTTGTCGATGACTCATTCTTGTTCATCGTTACTGTCAGCCAGATCGTCTGAATGATGACGAATAAGAACGTCAGCCCAAGCATGCCAAACAACTTGAACTTCACCCAGGTCGGCTCGCTGAACGTGTAGGCAACGTAGAGGTTGATGCCGCCGATGAAAAGGAAGAAGACCACCCAGATCTGATTAAGACGGCGCCATTGGTTTTCTCCCAGTGATGCTGCGCCACCAAGCATGCGCTGGACAAACGTCTTTTCTCCAATGAACTGGCTACCAAGAAAGGCGAGACCGATCGCCCAATTCAGGACCGTCGGTTTCCAGTAAAGGAATAGTGGGTTTCTAAGCAGCAGGGTGGCGCCGCCCAATATCAGGACAAGCGCTGTCGAGGCCGCATAGATTCTGTTTAGTTTCCTGGTGATGGCCCATTGCGCCAACATGACTACTGGCATGACCACCATCAGTATGCCTGTGGCGAAGTAGATGCCTTTGTAGAAATAGGCGCCGAAGAAAAAGAGGATCGGCAGGTAGTCGACGAACAACTGCATGTATCGGTGAATTCCAATTCTGGAGGGGCGGCATAATACAGTGTTTTTCGGTCTTGCGTCTCGCCGCTAAGCCCCTACAATTCGCGCGTGGCCAAACTCATAGAAGTGCATCCATCTGACCCGCAGCCGCGGCGCGTGGATTCAATTGTCAGGATAATCCGGGACGGTGGCCTGGTCGCGTACCCGACCGACTCGAGCTATGCACTGGGTACCCATATTGGCGACAAAAGGGCTATTGAGCGAATTCACAGGATTCGTCGCACGGACAAAAAACACAACTTCACACTGATTTGCCGCGATCTGTCCGAGATCAGCACCTACGCCCGAGTCGACAATTGGGCGTACCGACTGATTAAATCGATGACACCAGGGCCATATACGTTCGTTCTGGCGGCAACACGCGAAGTGCCCAAACGGCTGCAAAACCCGAAGCGGCGAACCATCGGATTGCGGGTACCCGATCATGCGCTGGTTCACGCGGTTCTGGATGAGCTCGGCGAGCCGATAATGAGCTCAACCCTGACATTGCCAGGGGATCAGATGCCATTGACCGACCCGCTTGAGATAGAGGAGAGGATTGGCCACGATATTGATGCAATTGTCGATGCCGGTCCAACGGGATTTGAGCCAACGACGGTGCTTGACCTGACTGGAGGCGTCGTCGAGGTGCTCCGGGCGGGTCGAGGCGACGTCAGCGCCTTGCTGTGAGGAGATTTCCGTCACCTTGATCAGAATGCTGTCTTGCCCGCGAATTGCGCTAGAATGCGCGCATATTCACCCGGAATTATGATGAAACCCGACCTCAAAGTCCTGAATCGCGAAGACGCACCCAAGCCGCCTCAGGACGAAAAACAGAGCCCGGCACAGTCTGAAATGCCGTTCGCGGTCGTCGACGGTGAGCCGGTTACAACGCTGCCTCAGGATCTCTACATCCCACCATACGCGTTGCAGGTTTTCCTCGAGGCATTTGAGGGTCCGCTGGACCTGTTGCTTTACCTCATCCGTCGCCAGAACATCGACATCCTCGATATCCCGATCGCAGAGGTCACCAAGCAATACGTGCAGTACATCGAGTTGATGCATGAGCTGCAGCTCGAGCTCGCCGGGGAGTATCTCCTGATGGCGGCGATGCTCGCGGAGATCAAGTCACGGATGTTGCTGCCGCGGCCGCAGGTTGAGGAAGAAGGCGAGGACGATCCACGCGCTGAATTGGTCCGTCGTCTGCAGGAATACGAGCGTTTCAAGAAAGCAGCGCAGGACATCAGCGACCTGCCACGCCTGGAGCGCGATACGTTTGTTGTCACTGCCGAGGCGCCCGAGCGCAAGGTGGTCACGCAAATGCCGGACGTAACATTGAAAGAACTGTTGTTGGCATTTCACGATGTGCTGAAGCGAGCAGAGATGTTCTCCAACTTGCATCTGCAACGTGAGCCACTGTCGGTACGCCAGAGAATGTCCGAAATACTGACGCGTATCGACGCCAATGAATTTACAGGTTTTGCCGATCTGTTCGACCCGGAAGAGGGACGTATGGGGGTGGCGGTCACGTTTATCGCACTTCTGGAACTGCTCAAGGAAACGGTCATCGAGGTTGTGCAGGCGGAAGAGTATTCGCCTCTGCACATACGTGCAGCCTCGTCAGTACGGCTCGTTCCCGAAGGCGGTGACCTCGAACAAGAGAATTTGAATTAATGGATGCAACTGAGATTAAGTATTTCATCGAGGCCGCACTACTTGCAGCGGGACGTCCGCTGAATGTAGATCAGCTGCAGAAACTGTTCGACGGGCGCATGACGCCCGAAAAAGCAGAAATTCGGCAGGCGATCAACACCCTGAACGAGGACTACGAAGCGCGCGGCATCATCATTGGTGAAGTTGCGTCGGGGTTTCGCGTCCAGGTCAAAAGTGGCATGGCCGACCAGCTGCAAAAACTCTGGGAGGAGCGCCCGCCGCGTTACTCGCGCGCCTTGTTTGAAACTCTGGCGTTGGTCGCTTATCGGCAGCCGATCACTCGCGGGGAGATTGAGGAAGTGCGGGGCGTATCTGTCAGCTCCAATATCATGCGCTCGCTGGTGGAGCGCGACTGGGTGCGGGTCGTCGGTCATCGCGACGTACCCGGTCGGCCGGAGATGTTTGCGACAACGAAACAATTTCTCGACTACTTCGGTCTCAAAAAGCTCGATGATTTGCCGCCGCTTGCTGACTTGTCGGACTGGGAGAGCCTGCGTGTACAGCTCAATTTGCCGGAGGTTGAGGAAGACACCAGTGATGAGGCACCTGTTATTCCTGAATTGCCTGTGCTCTACCCGGAAATCAGAGAGGACGATGACGAGGGCGACGCCGAGGTAGCTGAATTGGGCGAGGTTGCCGACAAAATAGCCGAAGACGGTGTCGAGGCACCGTCTTCGGAAGACACCGACGAGGACGAGCTGGTCGTTTCAGAGTGGCCTGATCCGGTCGAAAGCGGGGGCTGAGGCTGCCCCAGTGGCTGAGCGCGCCCAGAAAGTCCTTGCAGCAGCAGGATATGCATCCCGTCGCAAGGTTGAGGAATGGATTCGTGAGGGTCGCCTGACGATCAACGGCCGTTTGGCGGCGCTCGGCGATACGCTCGACGGTAGCGAGAAAGTCGCATTGGACGGCACGCCTCTCAATGTTCGGCGATCGAATCAACCGCACCGCCACATCATCTATAACAAGCCAGGCGATGAAATCAGCACGCGCGACGACCCGGAAGGTCGCAAATGCGTTTTCGACGCGCTCCCGAAGCTCAAGGGCTCCCGCTGGGTGGCGGTTGGCCGGCTCGATATGACGACGACCGGATTGCTCATATTTACGACCGATGGCGCGCTGGCGAATGCGTTGATGCACCCGTCTGCCCAGATTACACGGTGCTATGCTGCGCGTGTCCGCGGTGAGCCGGGAAATAGCGATCTTGCGCGCCTCACAGAAGGCGTCGAGCTCGATGACGGCCCGGCGCGGTTTGACACGATTGCAGCGGCGGGCGGCGATGGCAGCAATCGCTGGTTCAAAGTCACCCTGAAGGAAGGGCGCAATCGCGAGGTCCGCCGTTTGTGGTCCACCGTCGGGTTTGAGGTAAGCCGGCTGATTCGAACAGCGTACGGACCCATCGAATTGCCCAGGAAGCTGCGTCGCGGCAAATATGAGGCGTTATCGCCTGCCAGGGTGCGCCTTTTGTACACGGCGGCAGGAATGGAGCTGCCGCAAGAGCTTCAGCGTCTCCAGAGAAATAAACGCTTTAGAAAATAGTAAGTTCCAGCCTTTTCTTAAAGTGGTTTATTACTGCGCATCAAGGCTCTGGCCGGTCACGCCCTTGCTGTCAGGGCCCAGCAGGTAGATATAGGTCGACAAAATATCTTCCGGGGTTTTCAGTGCATCCCGATCTTCGCCAGGAAACGCCTCAAGACGCATGTTGGTCCTTGTCGCGCCGGGATTGATGCAATTGACCCGTAGTGTGCCGTCCTGGTGCTCATCCGCGAGCACCTGGGAGAGTCCCTCGGTTGCGAACTTCGAGACTGCGTAGGCGCCCCAGAATGCACGTCCGCTGCGCCCAACACCGCTGCTTGTGTAAATAATCGAGGCGTCTTCAGATCGGTGCAGCATCGGCAGGCAAACCTGGGTCAGCGCAAACGCGGACGTAACGTTAACGTGCATCACCTGCTGCCACGTGGCGGCATCGTACTGCTCAATGGAGAAACGATCGCCAAGAATACTGGCATTGAGTACGAGCCCGTCCAGGCGGCCAAATTCTTTCTCGAGGTTTTCGGCCAGCGACTGGTAGGCCGCACTGTTGGCTGTGGCGAGATCCATCACGGCGATTGACGGTCGTGCCGCACCCTCTATGGCCTCGATCTCGTCATAGACCTTCTCAAGTTTGGCAACATTACGCCCGTGCAAGATAACCTGTGCGCCTAATGTCGCAGCATGCAGGGCCAGTACGCGGCCAATGCCGTCGCTCGCGCCGGTAATCAGGATGACGCGTTCACGCAGAACATCCTGCGGGTATGTGTAATCCCGGTGGTCGGTATTCAATGGTGGTTCCTCAGTGTTTGTTGACTGCGTCTTCGTCGTCGCTACCGCCCTCGATCATCGTTCGCGGTACCGGATCCAGCGTTTCGAGTTTTTCCATTTCCTTCTTCTCGTGAACGCCAAGTTCAACGAATTTGCGGGCGCCCGGCAAGACGCTACGTTCGAGCGAGCCGACGGCTTTGTTGTAGTGCTCCACGCTGCGTGCCAGTTGCCGACCCATCGTGTTCATGTGGCCCACAAAGGAGGCCAGGCGGCCGTAGAGGTCTTCTGCCAGCGTGCGAATTTCGCGGGCGTTTTCGGCAAGGGACAGCTGCCGCCAACCGTAGGCGACGGCTTTTAACAGCGCCACAAAGCTGGTCGGCGTCGCCAGGATGATCTGTTTTGAAAGCGCGTACTCGATCAGGTCCGGTTTTTCGTTAAGTGCAGCGCTCAGGAACTGGTCGCCGGGGATGAACAGGATAACGAACTCCGGGCTTTCCTCGAACTGGTCCCAATAGGCTTTCGACGCGAGCATGCGGATGTGTGCGTGAACATTCTTGGCATGTCGTTCAAGGCCGAGCTTTCGCTGCGCATCGTCCTTGGCCTCGACAGCCTCCAGGTAGGCGTCTAACGGCGTTTTCACGTCGACGACAAGCTCACGGCGGTCCGGCATGCGAACTACCATGTCAGGCCGAATGATCTGGCCTTCGCCGACCGTGTGAACTTGCTCCTGGAAGTCACAGTGCTCAACCATGCCGGCAAGTTCGACAAGGCGCCGCAGAGTGATTTCTCCCCAGCGACCGCGGACCTCGGGTCGGCGCAGCGCGTTGACGAGATTCTGCGTCTCCTGCTTGAGAGATTTCTGGCTGCTGTGCATTTCCTCGAGCTGCGATTTGATGCTGCCATAAGCCTCGCTGCGGGATTTCTCGAGTTCGGAGATCTGCTTCTGCGAGGCATCCAGCGCTTCGCGAATCGGCTTAACGAGCGCCTCGACAGCTTTCTCGCGCTCACTGAGTTCGCGTTTGGCTTTCTCCTGCTGCGTTCCGAGATTTTGTTCGGCAAGTTGCAGGAAGGTCTCGCTGTTCGATTTCAGGGACTGGTTGGCAAGTTCGGAAAAGGCGCGCGTCAGTTGTGCATTGGCGGCCTCGAAGGCAATTTCACGTTCCTTCTGAATGGACTCCTGATTTCTGATCTGGGCTTCCATGGCGTGCTGCCGGCGGCGATAGTAGGCCCAGCTGATCAGGGCGCCCAGGAGCAGGCCCAGGCCCAGGGCCGGAAGCCCGTATTCGAGCAATAGCGGGTCAATCGTGATCGAGTTCATCAGGTGTGCAGATTAACCGCTTTGAGCACGATTTGGGCAAGTTCTTGGGTGTCGTTCGCGATCGCGTCGGCACCCCAGCTCGCGGAGCTGTCTCCAGGCGCTATATAGCCGTACGCCGCCGCAATAGTGCCCATCCCTGCGGCACGTCCGGCGTCGATGTCGCGAGAAGAGTCGCCCAAGTAGAGGGTCCGCGCGGCATCGACTGCCACAAGTTGGCAAGCGTGGTGCAGCGGGGCAGGGTCCGGCTTGCGCTGCGGCAGGGTGTCGCCACTGACGCTGCAGGCAACACGTTGATCCAGCCCAAGAGCCACAAGTAGCGGGTCCGTCAGGTATTGTGGTTTGTTGGTCACAACGCCCCAGGGAAGCCCGTCGCTGTCCAGACGATCCAGCAACGAATCCAATCCGGCAAAAATCGCAGAATGCACGCAAAGTTGTTCGGCATAGCGCTCAAGATACGCCAGGCGCAGTGTCTCAATTGCATCATCATCGCGATCCGGGAAACCAAACCGCAGGAGACCGACGGCGCCGTTGGACACGTACGAGCGGCCCTCGTGATAGCCGGCGGGTTCGAGCCCGTGATCCTCTTGCAGCGACTGCAGGACCGCCACCATGTCGGGTGCGGTGTCCACGAGCGTTCCATCCAGGTCAAACAGGACCGCGCTGTATGTGTCACCTGGAAAAGAGCTCAAAAGCCTACCCAGCCTCTGGTCGCTGGAAGTACATCAGGTAGTTCACGTCTACATTAGGTCCGAGCGAATATTCACGTGTAAGTGGGTTGTACTGCATGCCAATGCTCGACCGCAGTGCGAGGTTCGCCGGACGGGCCCATGACTCGAGCTCCGACGGGCGGATGAACTTCTGGTATTCGTGTGTCCCGGCAGGAAGCAGTCTGAGCACATACTCCGCTCCGACGATTGCAAACAGAAACGACTTTGGGTTCCTGTTAATGGTCGAGAAAAAAACGTGGCCACCGGGCCGCACCAGTTTTGCGACAGACGCGATCACCCCGGACGGCGAGGGTACGTGTTCGAGCATCTCGAGACAGGTCACGACGTCAAACTCGCCGGGGTATCGGGCGGCCATCTCCTCAGCGGTGGCCTGCTGATAGTCAACCTCTGCACCGGACTCCACCAGGTGGAGACGCGCAACGTTCAGCGGCCCCTCTGCCATATCAACGCCAGTGACGCTAGCACCTGCATGCGCCATTGACTCGGCCAGGATGCCACCACCGCAGCCCACATCAAGCACGCGGCAACCGTCCAGGTCGACGTGTTGACGTACCCAATCCAGGCGAAGCGGATTGATCTGATGCAGGGGCCGAAATTCGCCATCCGGATCCCACCAGCGGGACGCCAGGGCATCGAATTTGGCAACTTCCGCTGCATCGACATTTTGACGAGTTGTGGACATTGTGACGGACTCCATGACAGTGCGCAGTATACCGCCAGCAAAGCCCTGTGCCAGTGCGGTTTTCAGCCATTCCGAATCGGCCGAAAACAGTGCGGTTCCGTCCCCTCCTGTGGTACAATTTGGGCCTTGAAACGGAGCTCGAAATCGCCCGTTTTGAGCCAGGTAAATTCAATAGATTTTTCCTATCAATATCCAGAGATTTTCGCGCACATAGATTCCGTTCCTTGACCGGGATCGCGCTCAAATTGTGAGTTTTTATGGCTGAAGTTGCGCAGGAACTGTTGTCGGTAAGCCTCGAAGAGGAGATGCAGCAGTCCTATCTCGATTACGCGATGAGCGTCATCGTCGGGCGTGCTCTTCCGGATGTCCGGGATGGGCTCAAGCCCGTTCACCGGCGTGTGCTTTACGCCATGCGCGAACTCGGTAACGACTACAACAAGGCGTACAAGAAGTCGGCTCGCGTGGTTGGTGATGTCATCGGTAAATACCATCCGCACGGCGATTCAGCTGTGTACGACACCATCGTTCGCATGGCCCAGCCATTCTCCATGCGGGCGTTGCTCGTGGATGGTCAGGGTAACTTCGGATCGGTGGATGGCGATGCGCCGGCAGCGATGCGCTACACCGAAGTGCGGATGTCGAGAATCGCGCACGAGCTCCTTGCCGATATCGAAAAAGAAACAGTAGATTTTACCGAGAACTACGACGGGTCAGAGTCCGAGCCATCGGTCATGCCGACACGGCTCCCGAACCTGCTGGTCAATGGCTCATCGGGTATCGCTGTTGGTATGGCAACCAATATTCCGCCGCACAATCTTAATGAGGTCGTTGCCGCCGCACTGGCCGTCATCGACAACCCGGCAATCGATATTCCGGAGCTCATGGAGCACATCCCCGGACCCGATTTCCCGACGGCCGGCCTCATTAACGGCGCCGCAGGGATCTATTCGGCCTATCGCACCGGACGCGGGCGCGTACATATCCGGGCTCGCACCCATGTTGAGCCGTTCGGGAAGCAGAGTCGTGAAGCAATCATCGTCACGGAACTGCCGTACCAGGTTAACAAGGCGCGACTAATCGAGAAGATCGCCGATCTCGTCCGTGACAAGCGGATTGAAGGCATCAGTGAACTGCGAGACGAGTCCGATAAAGATGGTATGCGCGTCGTCATCGAACTGCGCAAGGGTGAGGTCAGCGATGTCGTCCTGAACAATCTTTACAAGCAGACGCCGATGCAGAGCGTGTTTGGCATCAACATGGTGGCCCTGCACGAGGGCCAACCCAAACTCATGAACCTGAAGCAGGTTCTGGAAGCATTCCTCGCACATCGTCGCGAGGTCGTCACCCGGCGCACGATATTTGATCTGCGCAAGGCAAGGGACCGCGCTCACGTTCTTGAAGGCCAGGCCGTAGCGCTGGCCAATATCGACGAAGTGATCGCGTTGATAAAGGCCTCGCCATCGCCAGCGGAGGCCAAAGTCGCTCTCATGGGCAAGGCCTGGGCACCGGGTTCTGTCAACGAGATGCTGGAGCGCGCAGGGGGCACCGATACCCGGCCGGATGGGCTCGAAGACGGATTTGGGCTTGTCGAGGGCGTTTACCGGCTTTCCGCCGTGCAGGCCCAGGCGATACTGGACTTGCGACTGCATCGCCTGACGGCTCTCGAACAAAATAAGATAGTTAATGAATACAAAGAGATATTAGATAAAATTGAAGAATTTTCTAGTATCCTTGCCGATCCCGACAAACTGCTTCAGGTCATTCGTGATGAGCTGCACGAGGTTCGGGATGCCTTCGGTGACGAACGTCGTACCGAGATAGTTCAGGATCACAGCGATCTCAGCGTAGAGGACCTGATTCCGAGCGAGGACGTCGTTGTTACGTTGTCACATGGCGGGTATGCCAAGGCGCAGCCCATTGGGGATTACCAGGCGCAAAAACGCGGTGGCCGTGGCAGATCGGCGACCAAAGTCAAAGATGAGGACTTCATCGACAAGCTGTTTGTCGCCAATACGCATGACACGATCCTGTGCTTCTCCAGCCGCGGCAAGATGTACTGGCTCAAGGTCTATCAGGTTCCACAGGCCAGTCGTGGCTCGCGTGGCAAGCCCATCGTGAATCTGTTGCCGCTGGAGGCTGGTGAGCGAATCAATGCAGTTCTGCCGATCAAGGATTACGCCGAGGACAGTTTTGTCTTCATGGCGACATCGAGTGGCACGGTCAAGAAGACATCACTGAGCCTGTTTTCCCGGCCTCGTTCAAATGGCATCATCGCAATAGATCTGCGCGACGACCAACTCGTCGACGTCGCCATTACCGACGGCAGCGCGGAAATATTGCTGGTAGCGAGTTCAGGGAAGAGCATCCGCTTCCGCGAGGAAGATGTACGACCGATGGGTCGCGGCGCAGCCGGTGTAAGAGGCATCAAGCTCACCGCAGATCACGAGGTCATTGCCCTGACGATCATCCGCGACGGACTAATCCTGACAGCGACGGAGAACGGCTACGGCAAGCGAACTGCGGTCGATGATTTCCCGGTTCAGGGACGCGGTGGTCAGGGCGTTATTGCCATTCAGACCAGCGCGCGCAACGGCAGAACCGTCGGGGCAGTGCAAGTTGCCGAAGACGATGAGATCATGTTGATCAGCTCCAACGGCACGCTCGTTCGCACGGCTGTCGACGACATTTCTGTGCAGGGCCGTAATACGCAGGGAGTTCGCCTGATCCGTGTCGGGCAAGAGCAGCGACTCGTCGGTCTTGCGCGCATAGAATTTATAGAAGAAGACGAAGAGTAAGTCCATTCACCGCTTACCCCGCGTATATCACCATGCAAGGATCTCAGCGACATGTCTCGCGTCTATAATTTTTCCGCCGGCCCGGCAGCCCTGCCGCTCGAAGTGCTCGAAACGATCCGCCAGGATATCCCTGACTGGCAAGGGACCGGCATGTCGGTCATGGAGATCAGCCATCGCAGCAACGAGTTCGTAAGCCTCGCGGACCGCTGTGAAACGAATCTGAGGACTCTGCTCTCGGTTCCTGACGACTATGCGGTTATCTGGACACAAGGGGGCGCCACGTTGCAGATGGCGATGGTGCCGCTGAACCTCGCGGGACCTGGCGATACTGTTGACTACGTTCAGACCGGCAGTTGGGGCAAGAAGGCCTTTAACGAGGCCAAAAAAGCATGTAATGCGAACCTGGCCGCTGACAGTTCTGACCGAAATTTCACTTATATTCCGGATGAAGCTGAATGGGCGCGGAGTGATGATGCCGCGTACCTGCACATTACCTCGAATGAGACGATCGCCGGTGTCGAGTTCCACGGTGTGCCCGGAGGTGATGTGCCCATCGTTTCGGATATGTCGAGCACGATCCTGTCGCGACCCATTGATGTCAGCCGCTACGCCGCCATTTACGCGGGGGCACAAAAAAACATCGGTCCAGCGGGAATTACGCTTGCCATCGTGAGAAAAGACCTGCTGGAACCAAAGCGCAAGAACCTGCCTCACTTGCTGATGTGGAAGTCGTACGCGGAATCGGATTCCATGACAAACACGCCGCCGACATTCGCGTGGTACGTCGCAGACCTGATCTTCCAGCATCTTCTGAGTTTTGGTGGTCTGGATGCGATGGCTGACATCAACAGGCGCAAATCTGAGAAGCTCTACGCCGCCATCGATGCATCCGGGTTTTACAGTAACCCGGTCGACAAAAACTGCCGTTCGTGGATGAACATACCATTCATTCTTGCGGACTCTGCACTTGACGGGAAATTCCTGCAAGAGTCGAAGAACGCAGGGCTGACCAACCTCAAGGGACACCGGTCGGTCGGCGGTATGCGGGCCTCTATTTACAATGCCGTACCGGAAGCGGCGGTAGACACACTCATTGAATTCATGGCCGAGTTCGAACGCAGCAACGGATAACAATATGTACAAGGTACTTACACTAAACAACATTGCGGTCGAAGGACTGCGTCATTTTTCTCGTGAGCGATATGAGGTTGCGTCAGAGATTGCGCATCCTGATGCCATCATCCTGCGCTCGTTCAAGATGCATGATATGGAGATTCCCGAGTCGCTCGCTGCTGTCGGACGCGCGGGTGCGGGAACGAACAACATCCCTTGTGACAAGTTGGCCCATATGGGCATCCCGGTATTCAATGCGCCGGGCGCCAACGCGAACGCAGTTAAGGAACTGACGATCGGGGGGCTGCTACTGGCCGCGCGCAACCTGTGCGAGGCTCGTGAGTATGTGAAAGAGCTCGACGAGACCGGCGAGGCCCTGAGCAAGGCAGTCGAGGCTGGCAAGAAGAAATTCGTCGGCACCGAGTTGCCGGGCAAGACACTTGCTGTCATTGGGTTGGGGGCAATAGGAGTCGAGGTTGCAAACGCGGCCCTCGATATGGGAATGGTAGTGCACGGCTATGATCCGGCTATCACGGTCCGAGCTGCATGGCGGATGTCTTCGGGTGTCGAGCTCGAAGAAACGCTGGACCAGCTATTCATGGGTGCTGATGCGCTAACCGTACATGTACCCCTGATCGATGCAACACGTGGCCTCGTCAACAAAGAACGCATCGCGTTAATGAACGACGGTGCAACGTTAATCAATTTTGCTCGCAATGGCGTGATGGATGATGGTGCCGTTCTTGACGCGCTCGATAGCGGCAAGATCGCTAGATACGTCACGGACTTCCCCAGCGCCGAGCTCATCGCGCACCCGAAAGTTATCGCGTTGCCGCACCTCGGGGCATCGACGGCCGAGGCCGAAGAGAGCTGTGCTGTTATGGTTGTTGAGAACGTCAAAGACTACCTCGAGAACGGCAATATCCGGTATTCCGTCAATTACCCGGAATGCCGCCTGCCTCGTATGGATGCCTGGCGTGTGACGATTGCGAACGCGAATGTTCCGAATATGGTTGGCCAGATCTCGACCTGCCTCGCCGATGCCGGACTCAATATCGAGGATCTGCTGAACAAATCGATCGGTGATCTCGCCTACACGATTGTCGATGTGAATGGTGAAATTACGCCCGAGATCGAAAGCAACTTGCGCTCGATTGAAGGCATCCTGACATTGCGAAATCTCGGCAAGCCTGTAACCTGAATGCCATTATGGCGTCCGGGAAGAAAAACAAAGACGATGCGGTGGACCTCGCCGAGATTCGCAAACGCATTAACGAAGTCGATGAGCAGATCCAGGCTCTGATCAACGAGCGTGCGCGTCACGCCCAGCAGGTTGGTGTCGTCAAGGGTGACCTTGGCTCGGCGGTCGACTACTACCGTCCCGAGCGCGAGGCCGAAGTGCTGCGTGCAATAGTGGATCGCAACGAAGGCCCGCTGCGCAATGAGGAGATGTTGCGGCTCTTTCGGGAAATCATGTCGGCCTGTCTTGCACAGCAGGAGCCTCTGAAAATCGGATTCCTGGGGCCCGAGGGAACGTTTACGCAAACTGCCGTTTTCAAACACTTCGGCCATTCAGTTCGCGCGCTCCCTTTTCATACAATTGATGAAGTGTTTCAGGAAGTCGAAAGCGGTGTCGCCGACTTTGGCGTCGTTCCGATTGAGAATTCCACCGAAGGCTCGGTGAATAACACGCTGGACATGTTCCTGACGTCGCCGCTTAAGATTGCGGGCGAAATTGAGTTGCGTATAGAGCAGCACCTGTTGGGCAGGATGAAAAGCCTCGAGAACATTGATCGTATCTGCGCCCACGAACAGTCATTGGCGCAGTGTCG
>Ga0209456_10000966_pt1 | contig 14329 bp, 17 predicted proteins | sample COG_11_FD_184755 | JGI IMG/M metagenome (GOLD analysis project Ga0209456, IMG submission 184755) | Pelagic marine sediment microbial communities from the LTER site Helgoland, North Sea, for post-phytoplankton bloom and carbon turnover... | ecosystem: Environmental > Aquatic > Marine > Neritic...
GATCGGCAGCGAACGCTCGTGGTTCCAGTACCGGTCGAATTCGTGCGACACGTCTGCGGCTATCGGTCCCAGCGCAATCACGTCGAAATCCATGAACTCACCTTTCGGATTCAGATCGAAATACTCGTCCGCAATATTCCGACCACCGACGATCGAAACCTGGTTGTCGACGGTGAATGATTTGTTGTGCATACGCCGGTTCGCACGACGAAAATCGAGCAGGAAGTTCAGGCCCTTGAGACCGAATCGCGATATCGGGTTGTAGAGTCGCACCTCGATGTTCGGGTGCGCATCGATCAGCTCGAGCCCTTTGTCCTTTACCGTCGTGAAAACGTCATCGAGAAGGAAACGCACCCGGACACCGCGGTCGGCGGCCGCCAGCAGGCTGCCTGCAAACACCTTGCCAGCGTCGTCGCCTTTCATGAGGAAATATTGCGCATCGATCGTCTTCTCGGCTTGCTCGATAAGTCTCAGGCGCGCGCCAAATCCCTCGGACCCCCGGATCAATGGGTAGAAACCCGAGGGCCCCTCGTTTTCGGCCTGCCACTGTGTGGCCCGGGCCTTTAGCGTCGTTTCCACGTCGGGACTGATCGCCGTACTGGATTCCCTTGGGTAGTCGAAGGGCGCTGTTGCGCAACCGGCTGTAGCCAGGCTCAGGCAAAGCAGTAGAATGCGCCAGTACTTGTTCATCTTTTTCCTTGCAAGGATTCGGGGCGAATACCACGAATGCTCAGTGCCATCGCCAAACTGATTCTGCGCCTCGGCGGCTGGACGGCCGTCGGCACAATGCCGGAAGTCCCGAAAGCGGTGATTATTGCCGCCCCGCACACCTCGAACTGGGATGGCTTCTGGGCACTAGTCTACATAATTTCAATTCGGGCAGATATTCACTTCTTCGCCAAACACTCGCTGTTCTGGTTTCCACTAAGCACCCTGTTACGGGCCCTCGGCTGCATAGAGCTCGACCGCGAGCGTGCCGGCTCCGCCGTGCGACAGGCGATCAACTGGTTCGACAGTGAGGAGAGTTTCTACTTCGGCCTGGCGCCTGAGGGTACGCGTAAGAAAAAGCCGGGTTGGAAATCGGGCTTCTATCGCATCGCGGAAGGCGCCGGGGTTCCCGTCTATCTCGGCTTTCTCGACTTCGGTAAACGGCGCGTCGGGATCGGCCCGCGGCTCGACCTGAGCGGCGACCAGGATGCCGATCTCGAGGTGTGCAGGCAGTTTTACGCGGACGTCAAAGGACGCCGGCCCGAGAACACGAGCCCCGTCGTGTTCGCGGACCGTAAACACACAGAGCCCGACTAGCGGCGGTAATTCACCTCGAGACCGATCAATCGACCCTTCTGCATCGGGCCGGCCGTGTAAAGACCCGAGATCGACGTCAGGTTGCCCCAGTTCGCTTCGTCCGTGAGATTCTTGCCGTACAAGGAGACCGACCAGGCGTCATCGGGCGCAAACCAGTTGATGCTGGCATTGACACGCTTCTGGTCGTCAAAGAGTTCCGTGTTCGAGTCGTTGTAAGGGTGTTCTTCGCGCCAACTGTAGTTGCCTGCGACATTGAACAGGCCGGCATTGCCCGCCGGGATATCCCAGGAGAATCCCGCGCTATAGTTCGAATCGGCCAGCCTCGGCAGGTCTTCGCCGATCACCACGAATCCCAGCACCTGCTCGAGCTGTTCGATGAACGGGTCCACGCGATCATATTCGCCATCCTGGAGCCCAATCGACGCGGTGACCGACAGGTTTTCCATGAGCAATGCGACAAAGTCCACCTCGACTCCCTTGATCGTGACGTCACCGGCATTCACGGTCGCCTGCAACACGACGACGTCCGGATCGCCGATGTTCAGCTCACGCTGGATGTCGTCGATCTCGTTGTAAAACGCCGCGACATTGAGGCGCATCCTGCCATCCATGAGTTCCGACTTGAGGCCGACCTCGAAGGTGTTGTTCTCTTCCTCCTTGGTGGGCCCGGGAGGGATAACGTTCGGCTTCGCGTTGCGGAAGTTGAAGCCGCCCGAGCGAAAGCCTTTGGTCCAGAAGCCGTAGATGTGCGAGTCGTCGTTATAGGCCCACTGGATTCCCAGCTTGGGCGTCCAGTTGTCCCAGTCGCCGTTCAGGTCGTCGAACGGACAGTCGTAATTGACGACGTCCGAACAACCGCCTCCTTCGCCGCTGATGATTTGCGCGTCTTTCGACTCGTCGGTGAAGCGGACACCGGCTGACACCGTGAGCCTGTCACTGATGTGTATGTCGTTGCTCCAGAAGAGTCCGAAGTTGTCGCTCTCCATGTCGCCGCCAAGCGCGCGAGTGATTGCGGCCTGGATATAGCGGCCCTCACGATAGTTGATGTCCTGGGAGAAGTAATAGATGCCGAGGGTCGCTTCCCAGTTGTCGGAGAAGGAACCCGACCAGCGCAGTTCATTGCTCCACTGGTCCTGGTCCGTGAAACCGGGCACCGAGAACAGCGGGAAATACGAGCCATCGACGTCGGTCGCCGAATCGGCATCGACAATGCGCCGGCCGTAGACGTTGGTCAAGACACCATTACCGACCTCGGCGACGTTCATCTCGAGCACCACCTGCGTCCATCTCATGTCGGTAAACCCGAGCTCGTCGGCAGACGTCGCGAACTCGCCGATGCTCGCCGGCGACCCCGAACGCTGCCCGGTGACGTCGGACCATATCGCGCCGTCGCCCTCCATCGTGCCGGATTCCACACTCATGAATATCTCGGTGTTGTCGGTCACGTTCCAGGTCAGGGACGGTCTCGCGAACTTGGTCGTCATCTCGCCGACGTCGCTGCGCAGCGCGGGCTCGATGTAGAAGCTCTGGATCGGGTAAGGCGCCGGAGCATACGGGAAGACAGCCCCGGGCGGCGCGCTCGTATCCGGTGTGAAGTCCTGGTTCAGGTTGTCGAAATAGCCGTCATCGTCGTCATAGTAGGCAACGATTTTCGCCGCGAGCTTGCCTTCGACGAGCGGGCCTTCGATCGCCGCGGATATGTTGTACTGGTCTTCATCGGTTGCGCCAACACGCATGCGCGTGCCGAATTCGCCCGTCGGCCTGGCATTGCGAATTATCACTGCGCCGCCCGTCACATTACGGCCGAACAGCAGCCCCTGGGGGCCGCGCAGCACTTCCACCGTTTCTATGTCGAAGGTGTCGATAACGACTCCGAATGTCGACCCCATGTACAGGCCGTCGACGAATACGCCGACCGTCGGATCGACCGAGGGGATCGAGCTGTTGATGCCCTGTCCGCGAATCGAAAAATTCTGCACGCCCGGGAACGTTCCCACCGCCTCCAGTTGCACGTTCGGCATGAGATAGCTCAGGTCGTCGAGCTTCTTCACGAACATCGCGTCGATCTGCTCTGCGCCGAATGCGTTTACGGCAACGGGCACGTCCTGGACCGACTCAGCGGCGCTCTTCTTGCGAGCAACGGTGACGATTTCGTCGAGGAACGCGCCGGCAGCACCTTCCTGGGCGACTGCAACGACTGGCAGACAATACGCGAGCGCCGCGATCACGATGGCGCCGTTGAGACTTACGCTGAAGCGAGTTCTATTGCTTGTTTGAGACACGACAACCCCCCATTCCCGTGTTAATGACCGTTCCTAGCATACTTCCGTAAAGGCGGCTGTGCCAATTCGCACCAGTAAATATAGAATGCCCGGATGCCAATCACGCCCAAATCTCGCGCACATCGCACAGTCCGCAGCTTCGTCAGACGGGCGGGACGACTGACACCGTCCCAACAGCGCGCATTGCAGGAACTCTGGCCCGAGTATGGCGTGGACTTCTCGCCAGCAACCGTCGATTTCGCGACGCTGTTCGGGAATGGCGCACCCGTGGTGCTCGAAATCGGGTTCGGTAACGGGGAAACGCTGGTGCAGCAGGCCACCGACAACCCCGGGCTGAATTATCTCGGAATCGAAGTGCACGAGCCGGGAGTCGGACATTGCCTGCTCAAGGCTCGCGACACGGGGGCAAGGAACCTCCGGCTTATCATGCACGATGCAATTGAAGTTCTGACCCACCAGGTCCCACCAGGCTCGCTGCAGCGCGTCAACATCTATTTCCCGGATCCATGGCCGAAGAAACGCCACCATAAACGACGCATGATCCAGCCCGCGTTCCTCGAGCTCGTACACTCCCGGCTCATTCAGGATGGTGCGTTGCACATCGCGACCGACTGGGCCAACTATGCCGAGCACATCGATGAAGTCCTGGCGGGCACTGCACTATTCGTTTGCGATCAGCGCCGCGAACACGATGGCGAGGCCCCACTCGACCGACCGCGGACCAAGTTCGAGCGGCGCGGGCTTCGCAAGGGGCACCGCATCGTCGACTGGCGTTTCGTGAAGGCGACTTATAACGATTGATTTCTTGCGCTTCGCGGCTCGTGATCTATAACTAGTAGAGACAGGCTTAACTATTCACTGAGGATTTATCCGATGACCACGCTGTCTCCGGCTATTGGTCGATGGTTCCAGAGGCCAAACGGGACGCTGTTCGAGGTCGTGGCCATCGATGAGGAAGGTGCTACCGTCGAGGTCCAGCAGTTCGACGGCACAATCGACGAATTCGATATGGAGGCCTGGCCCAAGCTGTTGCTGGTCGAGGTCGCGGCACCCGAAGACTGGTCGGGCTCTCTCGACATGGACCCGGAAGACTACGTCGGCAAGAAAGACAAGGAAGAGCCGATCGGCTACCAGGATCCACTGTCGTTCCTCGATAAGCTCTAACGACAGATAAGGGGACAGTTTACATGGACGTTGGCCCGGTCACGTAGACGGTGCCATCTCGCACCGCCGCGTCGACCTTCCGCAACGTACGTCCCGAGCCCGGGCCCGCAAAACAGTAGCCTGTTTCTATCTCGTAGGTCGCGCCGTGTGAGGCGCAGATAATGGCGGAGCTGTCCTTGGTCAGGAAACGATCCGGCGACCAGTTGAGTGGATGACCCACGTGTACGCAGAAGTTCTGGTACGCGTACACCCCGTCACCCTTGCGCACGACAAAACCACGAAACGGCCAGTCGCCTTCGCCGATCGCGAACTCACGACATCCGGGATCGTCAATTTCATCCAGCCGGCCGACGGCGACTTCTTCGCTTGAATCGCTCACGATTCGCCCTCGTTCCAGGGCGCCACCTTGAAGAGCAACAGCATCCCGGGCACGGCCACGACCGTGCAAAGAAGGAAGAAATTGGTCCAGCCGACTTGCTCGACAATGACGCCCGTGACGGCGTTGGCGAACACCCGCGGCACGGAAGCGAGTGCGGTAAACAAAGCGAGTTGCGTCGCAGCGAACGCGGGGTTCGTCGTGCGCGCCATGAACGCGATCAGCGCGGCAGAACCGAGCCCAACGCCCAGGTATTCGAACGCGACGGCAATTCCCAGCATCCAGGGATTCGCACCAATTTCCGACAGCAATGCGAAGCCGAGAATACTCACGATCTGCACGAAACCGAACAGCCACAGCGCCCTGTTGATCGAGACCTTGACCATGATCAGGCCACCAACCATGCCGCCGACGATGGCTGCGGTCAGGCCCGCAATCTTTGCGATCGCGCCGATCTGTGTCAGCGTGAAACCGACGTCGATAAAAAACGGCGACTGCAGTGCCGTCGCCATGTTGTCACCGAGCTTGTAGAAGAACAGGAACGCCAGCACGAGTAGCGCGGGCCGGAGGCCGGCGCGACCGATAAAGTCGCGAAACGGCTCGATGACGGCGTCGCGCATTGTCGCCGGCGGCGTCGGCTCCACGATCGCCTCGTCAATCACAAGCGTCATCACGATTCCAATGATCATGAACAGCGCGACGATGACGAACACGATATGCCATGGAAAGTGGTCAGCGAGTATCAGGCCCAGCGCGCCGGGCACGAGACCCGAGAGCCGGTATGCCTGCACGTGAATGGCGTTGCCCAGGCCGAGTTCCACGTCGGGCAGCAGCTCGCGCCGGTATGCGTCGAGAACGATGTCCTGGCTCGCGCTGAAGAACGCGACCGCGGCGGACAGGTAGGCGACGGTCCAGAGATTGAGGTCGGGCTTGGTAAAGCCCATCGCGCCGATCGAAACGAGCAGCAAGAGCTGCGTAAGGAGCATCCAGCCGCGACGATGGCCCAGGAACGGCAACGTAAAGCGGTCCATGACCGGCGACCACAGGAACTTCCACGTATAAGGGAACTGCACGAGCGCGAAGAAACCGATCTCCGCGAGTCCCACGCCCTCGACGCGGAGCCAGCCGGGAATCAGCTGGAACAGCACGTACAGAGGCAGCCCGGACGTGAATCCCGTGAACACGCAAATCAGCATGCGCCGGTTAAGGATCGCCTCCCTGAAGGACTCCCGACGCGTTCGTGCTGCGGAAATATCAGCCGCCATTGGACCAATCGTAGTCCATGATCAATGGCGCATGATCGGAAAAACGCTGCTCCCTGTATATGTCGGTCCTGAGCACCCTGTCCCCCAGGCCGGGCGTCACGACCTGGTAATCGATACGCCACCCGACGTTGTTGTCCCACGCACGCCCGCGGTTGGACCACCACGTGTACTGATCAGGTTCCTGCTCGATAGAGCGGAACGCGTCGACCCAGCCATACTCACCAAAGACCTTGTCCAGCCAGGCACGCTCTTCGGGCAGGCAGCCCGAGTTCTTCTGGTTCTGCTTCCAGTTCCTGATGTCACCTTCTTTATGCACGATGTTCCAGTCGCCGCAGATGACGTATTCAGAGCGCCGGCGTTTCAGCTTCTTGATGTGACTGGTAAAGGAATCCATGCAGCGGTACTTGGCCTCCTGCCGTTCCTCGCTCGATGAACCCGATGGCAGGTACAGCGATACCACGCTGATGCCGTCGAGCTGCACCTCGAGATAGCGACCCTCGGCGTCAAACTCGCGATCGCCGTAGCCGCGTACGACTTTCTTCGGTTCATGTCGCGTATACACTGCCGTACCGCTATAACCCTTCTTTTCAGCATCTTCGTAAAAGCAGTGATAACCGTTCGGCGAAAACACATCGTCGGTGAGCTGGTGAACCTGCGCCTTGGTTTCCTGGATGCAAATCACGTCGGCGTCCTGCTCTTCCATCCAGTCAAAAAAACCCTTGCGGGCAGCGGCCCGGATGCCGTTGGCATTCAGGCTGATAACGCGAAACAAATCGTGTCTCCTATGTCATACTCGGTCACGTCGCGGACATCATACAGAAGAGCTATCGCATGCGTGGCTACAAGCGAGAATTCATCGAACTGGCGCTCGAACTGGGCGTTTTGCGTTTTGGAGAATTTACACTCAAGTCGGGACGCGTCAGCCCCTACTTCTTCAACGCCGGCCTCTTCAACACCGGCTACGCCGCAGCGAAACTCGGTCGTTTCTATGCCTCGGCCATCGCAGAATCCCGGGTGCGCTTCGACATGCTGTTCGGCCCGGCCTACAAGGGGATTCCGCTTGCAGCGCTGGCCGCGGCATCGCTTGCAGAACACCACGACATCGACGTGCCGTACACCTTTAATCGCAAGGAAGCCAAGGCGCATGGCGAAGGCGGCAGCGTCGTTGGCGCACCATTGTCGGGCGACATCATGATCATCGACGATGTCATCACAGCCGGCACGGCGGTACGCGAGGCGTATCAGATCATTTCGTCGGCGGGCGCCCAGATCGTCGGCCTCACTATTTCACTGGATCGCCAGGAACGCGGCCAGGGGCCCTATTCGGCGGTCCAGGAGCTTAAGCAGTCGCTCGGTATTCCCGTGATCAGCATCGTGCAACTCGATGATTTGATCAACATTCTGGAAGAATCGAGCGAATACGAGCAGTATCTCGAGCCCGTGCTGGACTACCGCAAGCAGTATGGCGTAGCCTCGTAACTTATTGATTTTGAAGAATGCGCGGGCAGTTTACAGAATCCCCGCGTAGCATTATGCTTCAATAACGAGAACCAGTCCCGGATGTAAGGTTGTATTTGCTGGCATATTCGTCCCATGCAGAAATTGACTCTCATATTGCTACTCGCTTCGCTCGTGCCCTGCGCCGCCACGGCGCAAGAGAAGAAAGTCTTCAAGTGGATCGACGAAGACGGCGTCGCACATTACGGTGACAGCATCCCCGCAGAGTATGCCGAGTTACCCAAGGCAGTTTTGAACGACCACGGCGTGGTCGTCGACAATCTCGAAGGCAAGAAGTCCGAAGAGCAGCTCGAAGCCGAGCGCCTCGAACAGGAACGTCTCGCCGCGATCGAGATTCAGCGGCGAGCAGACCAGGCGCTGCTTGCCACCTACCTGTCAGTCGACGAGATACTCATGCACCGCGACCGCCGCGTGGAGCTGTTCCAGGCACAGGCACGTGTTACCGAGCTGTACCTGCGCAATCTCGAAAGGCGCCTGCACAAGCTCCGGACGGAAGCGGTAAATTTCCAGCCTTACAGCGAAGACACGGATGCACCGATGATTGGTGAGGACCTCGCCGAGGACCTGCAGAAAACCAAGGCGATTATCGCGCGCCACGAACGTAACCTCGAGAAGTACCAGGCCGACGAGCAGCAGATCATCGCGCGCTTCGATGGCGACATCACGCGCTTCAAGGTGCTCAAAGGGATCGAGTAAGCGTCAGGCCGTTCCCGAATGGCCGAACCCGCCCGCGCCGCGGTCACTCGAATCAAATTCTTCCACGACCCGAAACTCGACCTGCTCGACGGGCACGAACACCATTTGCGCGATGCGTTCGGCCGGCTGCACTTCATAAGTGTTCGAACCACGATTCCAGCAGGAGATGAACACCTGTCCCTGGTAATCAGAGTCGATGAGCCCCGTGAGATTTCCGAGCACGAGCCCGTGCTTATGGCCCAGGCCCGAACGCGGTAGCAGGACAGCCGCAAGCTTCGGGTCCGCGACATGAATCGCCAGCCCGGTCGGTACCAGCACGGTCTCGCCGGGCGCCACCGTGATTGCCTCGTCGATACAGGCCCGCATGTCCAGGCCGGCAGACCCGTCCGTCGCGTAGTGCGGTAAAGGAATCGCCTCCCCGACCCGTGGGTCGAGAATCTTGAGTTCTATCGATCGCAAGTCTTCGTGTCCTTCAGTCGCGTTGAGAAATGACGGTGAGGCGCGGTTGCGCGTCCGCGCCGCGCGCAGCATAAAAGCGTTCCGCGATCAACGCAACGAGTTCGCGGGCGAGCTCCACCTTGGTCGCGGTCGCGAAGCCCTTCTTCCCGTCTTTCCAGAGTACGTTGAGCTCGTTGTCATCGCGGTCGAAACCGCGGTCGTGGCCGACCTGGTTGGCGACGATCATGTCCAGCTTCTTCTTCTCGAGCTTCGTGCGCGCGTACCGCTCGACGTTCTCTGTTTCCGCGGCGAAACCCACGGTAAACGGTGAATCGCCCAGCGCGGCAACTGATGCGAGGATGTCGGGGCAGCGCACGAGCTCGATACTTGCAGTCTCGTTGTTCTTCTTGATCTTCTGTGTTGGAACATCGGCAGGCCGGTAGTCTGCGACGGCTGCCGCGGCGATGAAGATGTGGGCACTACCGATGTGCTCATGTGTCTTGTCGTACATCTCTGCCGCGGTTGTTACGTGATGCACCTCGATGCCGGGCGGTTCCGAAAGGTTGACCGGACCGCTGACGAGCGTCACTTTTGCGCCCTGTGCGGCGGCCGCGCGTGCGACTGCATAGCCCATCTTTCCGGAGCTGCGATTTGTGATGTAACGCACCGGGTCAATCGCCTCACGCGTGGGTCCGGCCGTTACGACGACGGTCTTACCGACCAACAGGCCCTCCCCCTTGCCGACCGTCAACCCGCAGACTGTAGCTGCGATGGTGTCCGGGTCCAGCATGCGGCCCGCACCCGTCTCGCCGCACGCCTGTGATCCGACATCGGGACCCAGTATGTGAATACCACGTTGCTCGAGCACCTCGCGATTCGATTGCGTTGCAGGATTGCTCCACATGACGTGATTCATCGCGGGCGCCAGCGCGATGGGTGCCTCGGTCGCGAGGCAGATGGTCGTGAGCAGATCAGGCGCGCCACCACTGACGATTCGCGCCATGACTTCTGCCGTCGCCGGTGCGATGAGCACTACGTCTGCCCAGCGAGCCAGTTCGATGTGGCTCATCGCCGCTTCGGCCTCCTTGTCCCAGAGATTGGAGCGGATCGGGCGCCCGGATACGGCCTGCAGGGCAGTCTCCGTGACGAATTCCCCGGCCGAGGCCGTCATCACGATCTGTACGTCGGCGCTACGCTCACGCAGGCGGCGCACTAGATCGGGTGCCTTGTAAGCGGCGATGCCGCCGGTAATGCCCAATACGATATTCACGGGTGTAACTCTTCGACCGTTATGGTCACAGCTTAGCCCGTAGCAAGCCCGCCGTGCCACCGAATCCGGCTATCCGGTCCAGATTGTTTGATTGTATGCACATGCCTCGAACAACCAGTATGTGAGGATGAACGAGGACCATTACAACGATCGACCGGACGTCGAACTGCTGGCCGCCCTGATCGGCGCCGGCAGCCAGCCGGACGACGCGGCGCGGCGGCTCCTGGAACACTTCGGCAGCCTGCGTGAACTCCTCCATGCGGATGAGGACCGGCTCCTCGCTTGCCGCGGCATCGGCAGATCGCGCCTCGGCACTATTCGGGCATTTCCCGAACTGGCGCGGCGTTACTTTTCCGAGTCGCTGCCGAGTGGCGAGACGATCCGCAACCCGGCCGACACCGAAGCGTTTCTGCAGGCCCGGATGCGTCACCTTGACCACGAGCTGTTCTGCTGCCTGTTCCTCGACAATCGCCACCGCGTGCTGCGCTTCGACGAACTGTTCCGCGGCACCATCGACGGAACGTCGGTTTACCCGAGGGAAGTCGTCAAGGAGGCGCTGGCCGTCAACGCGGCAGCCGTGATTCTCGCTCACAATCACCCTTCGGGCGTCGCCGAGCCCAGCCAGGCGGATGAGCGCATCACCAAACGCCTCAAATCGGCCCTCGAACTCGTGGATATCCGGCTCCTCGACCACCTGATTATCGGCGATGGCAGCGCGACATCGCTGGCCCGAAGAGGGCTCATTTGAGTGCTTTTCCCGAACATTGGCCGGAAGCGCTTGAATTGCCTCATAGACACTGGTATAAAGTCTCGCTCTCTGCCCACCCGTCGTGGGCAACTTATAGTAAAATCAGAGACTTACATCATGTCCAAGGTTTGCCAGGTGACCGGGAAGCGCCCGCAGAGCGGTAACAACGTTTCCCACGCCAATAACAGAACTCGTCGCCGATTTCTGCCGAATCTGCACAACAAGCGTTTTTGGGTCGAATCCGAGAAGCGTTATGTGCGCCTGCGCGTCTCCCACAAGGGCATTCGTATTATCGACAAGCACGGCATTGACAAGGTTCTTGCGGACCTGCGTGCCAACGGCCAGCACGTCTGAACGGAGGATTGATCCATGCGTGACAAAATCAAACTCGTTTCCAGTGCCGGCACCGGTCACTACTACACCGTGACCAAGAACAAGCGCCTGCACCCCGAAAAGCTCGAGACCAAGAAGTACGATCCGACGATTCGGAAGCACGTGATCTACAAGGAAGCCAAGATCAAGTAACGAGCCGGCGGCTCGTTCCGTGAAAGCCCGCCCTGAGCGGGCTTTTTTGTGCGTGCTGTACGGGTTCTGGGTCACAATGACATATGCCTGAGCTTCCCGAGGTAGAAACGAGCCGCCGCGGCATCGAGCCGCATATTGTTGGCTCAACGATCTCCCGCGTGGTCATACGCGAGCGCCGCCTGCGCTGGCCGATCGCAAAAGTCGTCGACAGGAAACTGCCCGGCCAGACGGTCGAATCGGTTAGCCGCAGGGCGAAGTATCTCCTGGTCAACACCGATGCCGGGTCCGCGATCCTGCACCTCGGCATGTCGGGCACCCTCGTTGTTCTCGAACAGGGCGCGCCGGCCGGCGTTCATGACCACGTAGATATCGAGTTCGACTCGGGCCTGATGCTGCGGTTTCGCGATCCACGGCGCTTCGGCTCGCTGCACTGGAGTGAGACACCGTTTTCACATCCGCTGCTGCGTAACCTGGGGCCGGAGCCGCTCGGCCCCGACTTCGACGGCGAATACCTGTGGGAAAAGGCACGTGGCCGCAAGGTCAGCGTGAAACAGTTCATCATGAACGCCCATATCGTCGTCGGCGTCGGCAATATTTATGCGAGTGAAGCGCTGTTCCTCGCGGGCATCAATCCACGTCGGGCTGCGGGAAGAATCGCAAAACACCGTTACGCAGCCCTGGCCGAGGCGATCAGGGACGTCTTGGCGAAGGCGATCAAAGCCGGCGGCACGACGCTCAGGGATTTTTATGGCGGCGACGGTGAAGCAGGCTACTTCCGGCACCAGCTCGAAGCCTATGACCGGGAGGATGAACCCTGCCGGCGCTGCAACACGCCTATCACCGCGATCGTGCAGGGGCAGCGCAGGACGTATTACTGCAAGCAGTGCCAGACATGAGTCTTGCCCTGTAGAACGATTACTGTGCGTTATGGCGTTGTCCGCTGCCTAGTCCGGGTCTTCGCTCTTCGGCTTTCGGATTCGATCCAGAACCGATTTCGCTCTTTCCTTGATTGTGTCACCCGTTTCAGAGGCGGCTCCCAAGTCGATACCGAAAGCGGAAAGAGTCCTGTTGACTGCCTCTCCTACCGCAGTCCAAAGACCCGCCGCCACCAGCGACGATCGATACTCGAACTGGTTCTCATTGACGACCAACTCGAATTCGAGGGGGAATTCTCCACCGAAACTGTTGACGTAGCGCGCGAGCGGTTCAGAGGCAAGCCGCGCGAGCGCACCCGTGCCAGGTGGCGCCGAGACTTCGATGTTCGAGAACATCAGTCGCCAATCCATATCGATATCTGTCGAACTGCCCCGTTGCCACCGATCATCGACGAATACATCTACGTAGCCGGCGCTGAACCAGGATAATGGCCCGCCTGCTACCGCACCAAAACTGGCAACCGGTACGTTCTCGGCTCGCCATGATGTTTGCCGACCATCGGGTATCAGCGACGTGGCTATCTCGAAGGGTGACCCGGCAATCGTTCCGGATGCATTCGACCGAAACAGGATATCGAAGAGCGCTAATCGAGACCTTAACGGTTTGCTTTCGATTCGCTGGATCTCAATGGGCAGCGTAAACGGGTTGCCGTCCGGGTTAATGCCCGATAGCTCGATGCTTGTACCTGAGACGAACAAGTCGCCAATAGTGAAAGCACGCCTGGGCTTTTCGGGCTGCTCAGAATCATCGATGTCACTGACCTGGGTTCGGTCTTTCTTCACCCAGCCTTCGAGACCAACAACGTGGGCAGTATCTATGTAGGCGGTCCCTAGTAGAGATGTCACGCGAAGATCCACTGTTACCTCGTCGACACTGAGGTCGAAAGAGGACGTCGGATGGGTCGGACGACGAATCGTGCAATTGCGAAGATCCACCCGGCCGGCGAACAACGAGCCGTCTATTTCCTGGCAAGTTGTTTCGATTCCCGCTCGCTTCTCTGCCTGGCCGAATACATATCGAACAGACTCTTCGAAGAAGAAGTGACTCACTGTCCAAATGGCCGTCAGGATCAGCACGGCAATGAAGATCAAGACCATGGCGATCGATCGGGTAACACGACTCGTCAGAATACGACCGGGTCTATTTCCGGTGAGGATCGATATGATTACGCCGACGATTGATGCAATCAGATCGACAACGAGTGTCACAAAGGGGGCAAGTATCGCGAAGATGAGCTCGCCAAAGATTAATAACAATGCTTCCATAGCTTCGTAGAGTTAGTCGTTGGTCGGCTGTCGCAAGGCGCCATTCTACGCCGCCGTGATCATGCAACAAGTGAGCCCGTTGCGCTGAGCAGTTACTCATCACCGATCGAAGTCAATGGCGAGGTCCGCTTCACCCTCAATACCAGCCGTTCGAGCGGCCGCTTTCAAGGTATCATGAGTTTCTGCTATTGACCCGAAGCGGACGGTCGCGATTCCGATGCGAAACGGGACATTTGTGGCACCGATAAGGAGCAAACCGCATGTCTAAAGAACGCAATACGAAGAAAGAGGGCAAGAAACAACCGACTATGACTCCGAAAGAGCGCAAGGCGGCGAAGAAGGCCAAGAAAGAAGCGATGAAGTCCAGGCGTGGGTGATGACTGACCGCTTTACCCCCGATAGCGGCCGATCGCCTGGTTGCATACTCAACGGCTGGTAATGACCTATTCTGTTGAAAAACTCCCTTTTTAGAATCGCCAGTTTTTCATTTGCGATTTGCCGCTGATTTCGTATCGTAGATACGAGGAGGTAGTGCAATCAC
>Ga0209456_10000967_pt1 | contig 14322 bp, 18 predicted proteins | sample COG_11_FD_184755 | JGI IMG/M metagenome (GOLD analysis project Ga0209456, IMG submission 184755) | Pelagic marine sediment microbial communities from the LTER site Helgoland, North Sea, for post-phytoplankton bloom and carbon turnover... | ecosystem: Environmental > Aquatic > Marine > Neritic...
GTTAATGGACACTTGAATGACCGCTTTCGGTGAAAGCAGACATTAGAAAGATCATTCCGGAAATCCATTCTCCGCAGTTCTGAATTTCGGCTGTAACCGGTCATCGCTCATTCATTGATCCACAACCACCGCATCCGCTTCAATTTCAACAAGCATGCGAGGGTCGATCAGTCGGCTAACCTCTACCATGGTTGTCGCGGGCATGATGTCGCCGAAAGCCTCTTTGTGGGCACGCCCGATGTCCTCCCACTGATCGATGTTGGTTACGAACATACGGGTTCGCACAACGTCGGTAAGGCCTGCTCCTGCCGATTCGAGAGCCTCCCGAATGACTTCGATACAGCGCGTCGCCTGGGCATAGGGATCATCCTCGCCGACCAGTTCGCCATCCGGCCCGACTGAAGCACAGCCGGTTACGACGATAAATGGCCCGGTGCGCACGGCTCGCGAGTATCCAACAATCGCTTCCCAGGGCGCCGCGGAGCTGTACGATTCACGCTTCATAGTCATAAAATACCTTAACTTAACTAATTAACTTGTTGTTTATAATATACTTTTAATATCACCAACCACGTTAGTGATAATCCGGTATAGGCGATGACCACCGGCCAGAATGCCTCTTGCTGTGCGGCTGCCCCGACAGGCACGACTACCAGCAGCCGGGCCAGTTCCGCACGAAATGCATACTCCCTGCCCTCGTTGAGCATGCCGATCGTCCAGAGCTGCACCCACAGCATCACGCATGGCACCAATACACCTTCCGACCCCGTCGTCGCAAACATCCGTCCGATGGCGAGCGTCAGTAGCAAGACCACGACAAACTGCGCCATTACGTAGTAGCGTATGCCCGGCCCCGGTGCGGCATTGAATTTCGCGAAATGCGCCAAGTCCGTTGGCGGCTTAGGGTACTGCACTGCAACATCGGCCGGCCGCCAACCAGTACGTCGAAACCAAACGCCGACCTTGTCACGCCAACGTGCGGTCTTTCGGGCATCAAACAACAGGTAGTCGTAAACCTGCAGGTTCGCCCAGAACGGGTTCCAGCTAGCCAGTGGCTTGCGCACACCGAACACCACCGGCTCGTCGTCGTGTTCGTCCTCAAACGTGCCGAACATCCGATCCCACAGGATCAGCATGCCACCGTAGTTCTTGTCGATATAGCGTTCGTTCTGGGCGTGGTGTACGCGGTGGTTTGACGGCGTGACGAGAATGTAGTCGAGCGCGCCGAGGCGACGAACAGTCTGCGTATGCACCCAGAACTGATAGATCAGGTTGATGGCGTTCACGGTAATCAGAACTTCGAGCGGAAAGCCGATCAGGAACAGAGGCAGGTAGAAAATCCACCCGATTAAAAACCCCGTACTGGTCTGCCGCAGCGCTGTGGAGAGATTGTAGTCCTCACTTTGGTGATGCACTGCGTGCGCTGCCCAGAGAATCGAAATCTCATGGCTAAAACGGTGAAACCAGTAGTAACAAAGGTCCCAGGCGATCGCTGCCGTAACCCATAACGCAATTCCTTGTAGCGACGTATCAAACCAGGACAGCGGCATATCGATCAGGGCAAAGTTCTGCAGCACGAAGCCCCAGATGACGAATTGCAGGAACTTCGTGAAATAGCCCGTCGTCGTGCTGAGGATCCCGGCGCTCATGCTGTTGATCGCATCATTCGCGCGAAACAGTCCCTTGTTGCGAGCCCGATCGATCATCAATTCGACAATGATCGCGAGCAGGAAAAACGGCACGGCCAGGGCAATTAGGTCCATACGCTAATATTACGGTAAGCTCCGCGCCGTAACAGCTCCCAGAGAAACCAATGATCAATCCTGCCGAACTCGAACTCCTGCAGAACGCACTGGCGAAACTCGCCGAGGGCTACGAGCGCCTGCCGGACTTCACGCCGGATTTCGACGCGGACGCCGCCGCAGAGGTGCTGCAAACGGTCGCAAAACGCATGCAGGATAACTACCCCTACTACCACCCGCAGTACGCCGGGCAAATGCTCAAGCCGCCGCATGCGGTCGCTCGAATCGCCTACGCGATGTCACTTTGGGTTAACCCCAATAACCACGCGCTTGACGGTGGCAAAGCGAGTTCCGCGCTCGAGAAAGAATGCATTATCGACCTTGGACGAATGTACGGCTGGGATGCGCCGCTCGGACACCTGACCGGTGGCGGCACCATGGCCAATCTCGAAGCGTTGTGGGTTGCCGGGCGGCTGCACCCCGGCAAACGGATCATTGCCTCGAAGCAGGCGCATTACACGCATGGCCGCATCAGCGAAGTACTCGGCATGCCTTTCTCGCCAGTTCCAGTCGGCCATGACGGTCGCATGGACCTTACCGAGATCGAGAAACTGCTGCAGGCGGGTGACGTTGGGACGATCGTCGCAACGATCGGCAACACGGGTCTTGGCGCAGTTGATCGCTTGCCCGGGATACTCGAGCTTGCCGCCAAATACGATGCGCGCGTTCACGCAGACGCCGCCTACGGTGGCTACTTCGGCCTGGCCAGTGAGTTGCGAGACGAAACACGCGCGGCCTACGACAATCTGGTCAACGTGGACTCAATTGTTGTCGATCCTCACAAACATGGTTTGCAACCCTACGGTTGCGGATGCGTGCTGTTTCGCAATGCCGATGTCGGGAAGTTCTATAAGCACGACTCGCCCTTCACCTATTTTAGTTCGGCCGAGCTGCATCTTGGCGAAATCAGCCTGGAGTGTTCGCGACCTGGTGCCGCCGCAGTTGCATTGTGGGCGACCCAGCAGCTGTTTCCTCTCGAAAAAGGCGGTCAGCTTTCGCTATGGCTTGACCAGGGTTTGCTCGCCGCACGCAGTTTCTGGGAGCGTCTTGATGCGAGCGAAAATTACCAGCCGCTCATGTCACCGGAACTCGATATCGTTTGCTATGCCGCCACGGCAGACAAAGCCAGCAATTCAAGTGCTAAGGCGCGGCGTGTTTTCGAACTGGCCGCGCAAAAGGAATTGCATCTCGCGTTGATCGAGTTGCCGGTTGATCTCGTGCGGACCTACGTTCCCGGGCTTGATCCCGATATAGAGACGGTAACGTGCCTGCGCTCGGTGCTGATGAAGCCCGAACACAAGGATTGGTTACCGCAGATTATGGCTATCCTCGAAGAATGCGCGTCAGCATAAAGCCAATATAGAAACACGCGAAACCGCCGATCATAGTCACCATCAGATAGGCGAAGGAGTTTAGCAACTCGTTGCGTTGCAGCATCGTATGCATTTCCATAACCAATGCAGACAAGGTCGTGAAGCTGCCACAGAAGCCAATCGCAAACAGCAGCCGATACTGATCGGGAATGACGCCGGCATCGTTGAACCAGGCAGACGTCGCGACCAGTTGCGCGATGATGCCCATCACGAGACAACCAGACAGGTTGGCACCGAGAGTACCCCAGGGAAACGCAATGTCCCTCTGCAACATTACGTTCAACCCAAATCGCGCCATGGCGCCAAGCGCGCCGCCAATTGCCACAAAACCGTAAGACAAGAGAACGATACGCATAGCTCAGGCGACTCCGATATCGCGTTGTGCCTGCTCGTACTCTTGCTCCATGCGCAGGATCAGTTCGCGCGCCGGCGGTATGTCATCGATATTTCCGACGCCCTGCCCGGCGCCCCAGATGTCGCGCCAGGCTTTTGCATCGGTTTTATCGGCTTTGCCAAAGTCCATTGCCGCCTTGTTTCCTTCAGGCAGGTTGTCCGGATCCAGACCTGCGTTGCGAATACTGCCCTTGAGATAGCTGCCGTGCACGCCCGTGAACAGCGAGGAGTACGCAATATCTTCTGATGCGCTGTCGACAATCATCTCTTTGTAATCGGGGACGGCGTTGGCCTCCTCGGTCGCGATGAAACGCGTGCCTATATAGGCAAGGTCCGCACCCAGCGCCATGGCCGCTAGTACATCGGCGCCGCTCGTCATAGAACCCGACAGGATGATCACGCCATCGAATTCACGACGGATCTCCTTAACGAGTGCAAACGGGCTCGACGGGCCCGCATGTCCGCCTGCGCCGACACAGACGGCGATGACGCCATCGACGCCCTGCTCGATCGCCTTGCGTGCATGACGCATGTTGATGACATCGTGAAAAACGAGTCCACCGTAGCGGTGAACAGCCGTCACGATTTCTTCGGGTGGCCTGAGACTGGTGATGATGATGGGCACTTCGTGACGAACACAGACTTCCATATCGGCCAGTAAGCGGTCGTTACTCTGGTGTGCAATTTGGTTAACGGCGAATGGCGCCACCGGATCGCCAGGGAACTTTTCACGATGCACGGCCAGTGCGTCTTTGATTTGACGAATCCAGTCATCGAGTGTTTCCTGCGGTCTTGCATTGAGTGCCGGAAAGGATCCGATAATACCCGCAGTACATTGAGCAATGACAAGGTCCGGGTTCGAAACGATGAACATCGGGGCGCCAATCAGCGGCAAGCGCAGATTCCCCTGGAGTGCGGTTGGAAGCGACATCCGGCAGCAGGTCGTCAGGCTGTCTCGAGCATGAAGCTCGACTCGCACTCGGCGACAACGACGTCGTCTGCCATACGACGTATCTCACCTTTCAGGATGATGAGCCGCCGGCGCTCAGTCTCTATCCAGCCCTTCAGCATTAGTTTTTCGCCAACGCGTGCGGGCTGGCGATAACGGATCTCGCATTTCGCCGTGTGTGCCTTGCGACCTTGCTGGTAGAGAATGTTCGCGGTTACGTCATCGAGCGCGGTGTAGATGATTCCGCCATGCACAGTGTCGCTGAATCCCACATGATTCTCGTTCGGCGTGAACGTGCCGGAGCACTGATCACCTTGCACCTCAAACCGGATATTAAGGCCGATCGGATTGTCTTCGCCGCAGGCGAAACACATGGGCGCGGCTTCGATTTCACCTGACATGTGAGATCCTTATTGAATCTTTTCCTGGATTTCCAGCTCTACGTCGTTGCCGCCGGCAGGCGCCACGATGATCGAACCAAACCAGTCGCCCGGTTGTGCACTCGGTTGCCCCGACATAGATACCCGCGCGATCAATTCAAACTCCGCAAAAGTCGACAGTTCGCGACCGGGCACCATCGATTCACGGTCACCGATCTCAACGTATGCCGGCAACTCGGAAAGGCGTCTGCGTGCCGCAGCAATCGGTGGCACCGGCACCGCGGGGTCACGCGCGATGAGAAATACTGTCGCTTCTTCCGGCAACGCCGCAACGGCCTCAGCCGACAAGGAAATTCTGGCTCGCACAACAGCACCCTCACTGAGCGCTCCTGGCGACTCTTCAACGACTGCCTCTGCAGTTGCTGCGGCAGGCTCTGCCGATGGCATCTCGGGGTGCTGCATCGCGGGCGGAGCCTCTCCACGCCACTCGGCGATGCGCTGTTGCAGAATGCCCTGAATTTCGGCGGGCGGATTCAACGACAGCAATCGTTCCCAACGATCCGCGGCCAGATTCGTGTCGCCGCGATTAAATGCGCCAATACCGCCGTAAAACAGCGCCTGAGGGTTGTTTGGGTCGAGCGCGAGCGCATTCTCGAAAAGCGACGCGACACGACCGTCAATCTCACTGCCGGTACTTGCCAGCAATGCTTCCCCAAGTGACACCAGGGCCTGTGGGTTCTGGGCCGATTCAAGCTCGACAGCCTTCTCGAAGGCCTCAATCGCGCCTGTGTAGTTGCCGACCGACATGTACGACCGTCCGAGCATCTGCCAACCTTCAGGATTATCGGGATTGGCCGCCAGCCTTTCTGCCAGGGCATTGATCGCATCGTCCATGCTCGGTGCATCGGCACCGGCGCTGGCGCCGCCTGAGGGCAGATCCGGACTACCCTGGCGATAGTAAAGGCCGGAAGACAAGGCAACGACGAATATGACCGCAACGCCAATTAGCGGACTCAGGCTGCGTTGGTGGCGATACAGAGGCCATACCGCAAAGCCCACGGCAACCAGGCTCATCACGGCGAGCAAAATCCAGAGTGTCATCAGTGTTAGTCCTCGGCGGCCGAGTCGTCGTCAATTGGCAAAGTCATGCGTCGGCGAACGATATTCACAAGCACGTAGGCGCCACCCAGAAGGAACAACGCCGGAGCGATCCAGAGAATCAGGGTCTTGCCGCTTGCCCGGGGTTTGTAGAGTGCGAAGTCTCCGTAACGTTCAACCAGGAAATCAAAAATCTGCTCGTCGGTCAGACCCTCTTCGAGCATGTGACGAATTTCGCGCCGCAGGTCCCCGGCGAGAAACGCATTCGAGTCTTTGATGGTCGTGTTTTGGCACTTGAGGCAACGAACTTCATCGATGATTTTCTCGTATCGCGCCTGCAATACCGGGTCATCCAGTGCTTCTTCGGTATCGACCGCATACGCGACTGTCGCGAACAGCGACAACGCCATAAAGCTGAGCAAGATTCTCATTGTGTCTTTTCCGCCGATTCGAGGTGGGGAACGAAGTGCTCCTGCCAGAGACTCCGATTGAGCGGCCCGAGATGCTTGTACAGCACTGTGCCATCCGGACCGACAAGGAACGTTTCCGGCGCACCGTACACACCCCAGTTTATGCCCGCCCGGCCATCTCCATCGTATGCGGTCGCAATGTACGGGTCGCCCAGGTCCTGCAACCAGCGCTGCGCCTCAACCTGGTTGTCGCGCCAGTTCAGGCCAAACATTCGAATGGAACCCGACTCTGCCAGCTGCAACAGGAAATCATGCTCCTGCCGGCAGCCAACGCACCAGGTCGCCCAAACGTTAACGAGGGCCATGCCATCGCCGAAGTCGGCGTTGCTCACGGTCTTCGACGGGTCGGTTAAAGACGGCAACTCAAACCGCGGCGCAGGTTTGCCGAGGAACGGTGATGGCAATGCGTTGACGTCTCGTTCCGGGTCGAGCCCTTTGACGAACATCAAAATCAGCAGCGCGAACAGAACTACTGGTATGGAGAACTTCCACATTACGCTGGCTCCGCCGCTGCAGTCGTCGCTTTAGCGTGTGCCGTCACCGTCGAGCGATAGCGGCGATCTGTAACAGCGATCAGTCCGCCCAGCGCCATGACGATGGCGCCGAACCAGATGAATCGAATCATCGGCTTGTACTGGATGCGAACGCTCCACGTATTGTTACCGAGCTGGTCGCCGAGCGCGATGAACAGGTCCTTGTTCCACTGGACATCTATACCGGCCTCGGTCATCCAGTTTTTCTGTACGAGATACTGGCGCTTTTGCGGGTGCACCTCAGCGACGAATTCTCCGTCCTTACGAATCTCAATGACGCCTTCGACCGCCATGTAGTTCGGGCCTTCGACCTGACGTAAATCACGCAGTTCAAAAGCATGGTCGGCCACCTCGAGTGTTTCACCCGCGCGCATGCTCATGTCCGTTTCAACGTTGAATGCCGACGTGATCGTTACGCCAAGAATGAACATACCAACGCCAAAATGCGCGATTGACATACCGAGCACCGCAGGCGTGATGCGTGCAGTGCCTTCAGCGCGGCGCCACGATCGAATGGGCTCGATCACGGACGTCGACATCACCCAAAGCGCTGCTATGACACCGACACTAACCATGACGCCAAAGCGACCGTACAGTAAACCGGGAATCAGGATACCGAGCACAATCGAAACAATGGCAGGCAACATCAGTTTACCTGTAAGCAGGTTGCCCTTATGACTGCGCCACGTCGTGTGCATGCCGATACCGACCAGGAATACCAGCGGCAGCATTGGCAACAGGAATACCTTGTTGAACCACGGTGCACCTACCGAGATCTTGCCAAGATCGAGTACTTCATAAATGAGCGGAGCCAGCGTGCCATAGAAAACGACAATCGTAGCGACCACCAGCAGCACATTGTTCAGCAACAAGAATGTCTCGCGAGAATTGGGACTGAATCCTGCATCCGAATCCAGCCCTGGGGCTCGCCAGGCGAACAGGATCAGAGCGCTGAGGACGACGATGCCCAGGAACGCCAGAATGAATATGCCGCGCGCTGGATCCGTCGCAAATGCATGCACGGAAACGATGATGCCGGAGCGAACGAGGAATGTACCAAGCAGGCTCAACGAGAATGCGGCGATTGCCAGCATCAACGTCCAGCTCTTGAACAGGCCGCGTTTCTCCGCGACCGCAAGCGAATGGATCAGCGCCGTGCCGACAAGCCAAGGCATAAAGGACGCGTTCTCAACCGGATCCCAGAACCACCAGCCACCCCAGCCGAGTTCGTAGTACGCCCACCAGCTACCCAGCGCGATGCCGAGTGTCAGAAATATCCACGCCATCGTTGTCCACGGCCGCGTCCACTTCGTCCACTCCTTGTCCAGATCACCGCTGATCATTGCGGCGATCGCAAAAGCAAACGCCACTGAAAAACCGACGTATCCGACGTACAGCATCGGTGGATGGAAAGCCATGCCGGGATCTTGCAATAACGGGTTCAGGTCGGCGCCATCCGGCGGCGCCACAGCCAGTCGATCAAACGGATTCGACGTCAACAGTGCAAATAACAGGAAGCCGACGGACAACAGCCCGAGCACACCAATAACGCGCGCGACAAACGAGTCCGGCAAACTGCGGCTGTAACGGCCAACGGCCACGGTCCAACCGACCAGCAGCAATATCCATAAGAGCACCGAGCCCTCATGGCCGCCCCACACTGCTGTGATCTTGTACATCGTGGGCAGCGCCAGCTGCGAATGATTGGCAACGTAAGCCACCGAAAAATCATCGTGCAGGAACGCATAAGTCAGACATGCGTACGCAATAGCAACGAATACGAAATGCCCTACCGCTGCCGTACGCGCTGTGGACATCATTGCTACGTCATTGCGGTGCGCACCGACGAGCGGCAGGATGCCCTGCAGCAGCGCCAGAGACAGGGCCAGAATTAGCGCGAAATGGCCGATCTCAGGAATCATTGGGCGGACACCCCGTGGGGCCTTCTTGCAGACCCGCTGTCTGATCACGGACGTGGTCCGCCCGAGCTTCGGCATCTGCCTCGGCATCAGCAAGCGAATCGGCAACCTCAGGCGCCATGTAGTTTTCGTCATGCTTGGCGAGAATTTCATCGGCAGCGAATACGCCATCTTCACGCAGACGACCGTGCGCCACGACACCCTGGCCCTCGCGGAACAGGTCGGGCAATACACCCGAATAACTGACGGCCAGGTCGCAACGCAAATCGGTTACGAGAAACTCCAATTCCAGTGATCCTTCTTCCCGTGTCACACTGCCGTCCTTAACCAGCCCGCCGACCCGGAAATTGCGATTGTCCGGATATTTACCTTCGGCGACCTCGGTCACACTGACAAAAAACATCATGCTGTCTTTCATTGCCTGCAATGTCAGTCCTGTTGCTATCGCAACGCCGACGATGACCAGGCCTACTGCCAGCATTCGTTGTTGTCTGGGTCTCATTAACTATCTCCAAGTGCTTTTATACGCACTTCAATATCTCTGTATACGCGGCGCTGAAGCAAACGCGCCCGCCATTCACAAACGACGAGTACGACACCAGCCAGGGCGAAGCAAGTCCATACGTACGCACCGTAACCACCCATCGACAAGTCCATACTCAATTACCTCCTGACAGAACCAGGTTTTTGACCCAGCGTGTGCGGCGTTCGCGAAACAGCACCTCGGCGCGCACGCGACGCAGCAACAGGGCACCAAAAATGAATGTAAATCCTAAAATCATCGCGAGCAGCGGGTACAACATGCCCGGATCCATAGCAGGCCCACCCTCTTTAATCAGCGTCGGTCCCTGGTGCAGAGAACTCCACCACTCGACCGAGAAATGGATAATCGGAACATTAACGGCTCCCACCAGGGCCAGCACAGCACTCGCACGGTCTGCCTTACTTGTATCGTCTATTGCGCCACGCAATGCCATGTAGCCGAAATACAGGAACAACATGATCAGTTCGGATGTCAGCCTTGGATCGCCCCACTCCCACCAGGTTCCCCACATTGGCTTACCCCAGATCGACCCGGTTGCCAGGGCGAGGAAGGTAAACCACGCGCCAAGCGGCGCTGCGGCGGCGGCAACGGCATGCGACAGCTTGATGCGCCAGATCAGGCCAATGCCCGCACTCACGGCCATCGTCATATAGGCCAGCATCGACAGATAAGCCGACGGCACATGCACATAGATGATGCGGAAGGCATCGCCCTGTTGGTAGTCCATCGGCGCCAAAAACAGGCCGGCGTAGGTGCCGTAACCGATCAATAACAGACCTGGCACGTAAAGCCACGGAAGCAGGATTTGGGCAATCCTGTAGAAATGTGGCGGCGACGCCAACTGGTGTATGAATTTCCACATGGTCGGGGATATTACTCGTTACTGATACGTAATGCGGCAGCCGTTGCGAACGGTGCGAATGACAAAGTTAATACAGCATATGCCGCAAGAAAATAGAGACCTCCCGCAACGCCATCGCCAGAAGCCACAAGTGACACAGTCCGCGCGCCGAATATAAGGATCGGCATGGCGAGTGGCAAGATCAGAAGACTTAGCAGCGCCGTGCCGCGGTGCAGGCCGACCGTCAGTGCCGCACCTACCGAGCCCAGCAAGCTGAGGCTGATGGTGCCGAGCAGCAACGTGAGCATCAGGTAGCCCGTCACAGAAAACGGCATCTGGAAGGTTATGGCAACTACGGGAGACACCACGACCAACGGCAGGCCGCTGGTCAGCCAGTGCGCCAACGTCTTGCCCAGCGCGAGCGCCGACAGCGGGATCGGGCTGACAAGCATCTGGTCCAGACTGCCGTCCTCGTAGTCGGACAGAAACAGGCTGTTCAACGACAGGAGCATAGATAACAGAGCCGCCACCCACAGGACAGCAGGCCCGCTTAACTTCAATTGCTCCGGGCTCGGTCCTACGGCGAGCGGGAACAACGCAGCAACCATTGCGAAAAAGAACAACGGGTTAAGAACGTCGCCAGGGCGCTTCCAGGCGAGCAACAGATCGCGGCGGGCAATCCCTGCGATTCCCGAGAACATCCCTACTGATTCGTCTTCGCCGCTCATTGCAATACGATCTTTTGTACGTTGCCACCGATCTCGACATCCTGGTGCGCGGCCATGATGCACATGCCGCCCCGGTCGAGATGCTCGGTGGTCAGGTTCATCACGAGAGCCCGGCCCTCGCGATCCAGGTTCGTGAAAGGTTCGTCCATCAACCATAGCGGCACACTCGACAACAGCATCCGTGCCAGCGCGACACGACGCTGCTGCCCGGCAGACAGCGATCTCATTGGCAGTCGCTTGAGACGATCAATATCCAGCCGCTTCAATACCTCATCGAGGTCCTGACCGGACTGTGCTCTGAGGTGCGCCTCGAATTTCAGGTTTTCGACGAGGTTCAGGTCAGCCTTGAAACCGACGCGGTGCTGCATCCACACGAGCGAGCCATAAAATGACTGACGATTCGCTCGTACGGGCTTGCCCTGCCAGTGAATGTCACCGTCTTCGAACTCGATAAGACCTGCAATTGCGCGCATCAGGCTGGTCTTACCCGTGCCGTTGCGACCTTCGAGCAATAACAGCTCGCCAGGATTTAGCGCAAAACTCAATCCCTGGAAAAGACATCTCTCGCCACGAAACAGGGTCAGGGCGTCAGCGGATAACTGTGCAGTCAATACCTTGCGCCTCGTCGCCGAACGCAGACAGTATGTAATTTGATTCTAAACATCTTTTACTTTCAACCTGTTACTGTGCCTTATTAATTGCATTTCTAGATTACCGCCGTGTCCACTTGATCCACAAGGGATCTCTTGATCACGGTTTACAAGTGTTCAACGCCGGTCGTAGACTGGTGGGCCGGGCGCAAGAATACTATTCATAACGTTTGGGCCCAACAGCAACGAATATTACGCGACAACGAATGGACGCGAGCAACTACTTATGGACTTAGGGGCAGCCGGCCTTAACGAACAACCCTTTCGGACCCACGGACGGCCGCTAGCGACCGTATCCTACGCGTCTCACAACGAGGGACTCAAGGTCCTTGAAGAATCCTGCACCCAAGCCAACGGCCTGAGCCTGATCCAGGGCCCCACGCTTTCGGGCAAAACCAGCCTTATTCACAAGTTTGTCGATTCGTTACCAGAGGAATGGTCAGTCGCAGTCGTCGATGGCAAAGGCCTGAATACAAGCGGTCTCCTGCAGGACGTATTGCGACAGTTCGGCTACGCCCTGGACCAGAGCTCTACCAACGAACTGATGGGTCTCATGCGTGTATTCACGTTGCAGCAGGCGGCGTCTCACGAGCCGCCGATACTCATCATCGAGAATACACACGCGTTGAAAGCCAGCGCCTTGCGCGCCCTGTGCGAACTCGCCGATCTGAAAGTCCGGGGCAGGAGCGCATTGAAGATGGTGCTCGTCAGTGACCGTCCCCTGCTGAGGCTGATCCAGTCGCCAGAAATGACAGAATTGGCCGATCGACTGACCCATGATTTTCACTTGCGGCCGATGAGCAACGAAGAAGCGATGCGCTACGTCTATGACAAGCTTCGTGCCGCCGGCAGCACGGTGCCTGAATTCGTATTCCCGCTGGCGGTGTGTACGGAGTTGTGGCGGGCGTCAGGTGGCTGGCCCGGAATCCTCGATCGTGTCGCGCTGCTCGCGCTGGCCAATGCAGGCACGCTGCCGGTTCCGCAGGAAGATATCGAACAACCGGTGCTACCGCAGGGCACCTGGATCGATACCGACCACGTTACGGCAGACAGTCAGTCAACCGAGCCAGTGGGGCCGCCGACGCTGTACGTATCGCTTGACGGCGAAACACTGCGTGAATTGACATTCGATTTACAGCGACTGCTGATTGGCCGATCAGAGCACAACGATATTTCGATTAGCAGCAAGTTCGTTAGCCGTCACCATGCACTGCTCGTACGGCATGGCAGCGCAACATTCCTGATGGACCTCAACAGCAGCAACGGCACGTTCGTCAATTCGCGACGTGTGTCGAATCACGTACTGATTCATGATGATGTAATCACAATCGGCAACCACCGCATCAAATTCAATGATCCGTATGCGACCAGGCGTGGCTCGCTTGATGGCAGTGAGTTCGCCGAAACTGCGATCATGAAGACGCTGGAAGATATGCGCAGCCTGTTGGCGCAGGAAAACACCGAAATCCTGCCGACCGCGACTGAGAACCTGCCGACGTCAGGCGTCTAGCTGAAGAACTTCTCTTTGAAATGTTTGCGGCACATTGACACGTAGCGGTCATTGCCGCCGATTTCTATTTGCGAGCCCTCGGTAATCGCGTTGCCGCCTTCATCAAAACGAACAACCATCGTCGCTTTGCTGCCGCAATCGCAAATCGCTTTGAGCTCCTTGAGATTGTCCGACCAGGCCAGCAAATACTTGCTGCCCTCAAACGGCTCACCCTGAAAATCGGTGCGCAGGCCATAAGCCAGCACCGGGATATTCATCTTGTCTGTCACCTCACCAAGCTGAAACACCTGCTCCTTTGTCAGAAATTGCGCTTCGTCGATAAGCACGCAGTGCACTTGTGAATGCTTGTTTCGCGCCTCGACCAGTGCAAGAAGGTCATCGTCGGACACGAACGTCCTCGCATCGGTCTCGATTCCAATTCGGGACGTAACCTTGCCTTTGCTGTAACGATCATCGAGCTGCGGAGCAAGCACCAGTGTATTCATGCCACGCTCGCGGTAGTTGTAGCTGGATTGGAGTAACGCCGTCGACTTGCCGGCGTTCATAGACGAGTAATAGAAATAGAGCTTGGCCATGCGGCAAAGTGTGCCGCAAAGAGCTGCGTAACTCTAGCGTCGAATCAGGTGTGTCAGTACGCGGCGCAGATTGCGGCGCCTGGGCTTGGTGCATCCCGCACACAAGGAACGAGGCGTGTGCCGGTGCGATACGATCTGCGGTACCGGCGTCACACGCCCTTCCTTCAGACAAGAACTGCAAATCACGAGATCGGACATTAGTCCGAGCAAGCGATAGTCAACATTGCTGGCTGTGGTTGCAGAACTCATCGTGCGTCTCCGTGGGACTTGTCTTGTTGTCCCAAAACGCACGAGGAAAGTCTAATAAGTCATTGGTTTTCATTAAAAACTGTGAGCCAGTTAACACTCACAGTGCGACCAGCGTATGCGTATGCCTGCATTCGAAGGGATGGCCCTGCGGTCAAGCGGGCGTGGTTTTGATTCGGGGATACCGAGTGGAGTGTAAGTGCGCCAAAACGGCGCGTCCGTCTGGCTCAAGACAGCGGCCTTTGGCCGCGTTCTTGGTGCCCAGGGCCGGACTCGAACCGGCACGCTATTTCTAGCAGCGGATTTTAAGT
>Ga0209456_10000968_pt1 | contig 14322 bp, 12 predicted proteins | sample COG_11_FD_184755 | JGI IMG/M metagenome (GOLD analysis project Ga0209456, IMG submission 184755) | Pelagic marine sediment microbial communities from the LTER site Helgoland, North Sea, for post-phytoplankton bloom and carbon turnover... | ecosystem: Environmental > Aquatic > Marine > Neritic...
TCCACCTTCGGCGACGCATTGCACGAGCGCCCTCGCGCACGCGCGCACTTCAGACATCGTCACCACGTCGCTTGGTTCTGGGACATCCTGTCCCGAATGCGTCTTTTCACTACCTCTCGGGACGTCTGCTGACGCATCTTTCCCCAATAAATTCGCGGGAAGTGGGGGGCCTTGCGTCCGTTTAGGTTCCAGTGTCCTTAGGGCGTGCAGGTTCGAGTCCTGTTCCTCGCACTGTTGTGATTGCGCGGAGTTAGCGCGTGCGATGGCCCGGAACAAAGTCGATCAGAGGTGTGGAAGTGCGGAACGCCTGCAAGCCAACTCCCAATGAGCTCCGGTAGCGGCACATGAGGAGCCCCATGATCGACGCGATCGCCCTCGGTCACTCGTCGAACGCCACAGTGGCCGAGATGCCGGATCTGCTCACCAAACGCGAATACGAAAAGCTCCTCGCCGACCTCCAGCGCATCATCCGCGAAGGTAAAGAGGAAGCGGAGCGCCGCGTCCACCAAAGTCGTTCGCATACACGATGAGCTTCTCTGGTAAGCTCGGGGCTTACCGACGAGCGCCGCTGGGTGCGGCGGGAGGTGAGGCCGCATGACTGAGAACACAACGCTCGTGACCGTGACCGGCGCCTCTGGTTTCATTGCACTGCACTGCGTGAGAGAGCTGCTCCGCGAGGGCTACCAAGTTCGTGGGACGCTGCGGAGCCTTTCGAAGGAGCCGGCGGTTCGTGCAGCGCTCGCGCTCGACGACGAAGCCGGAGCGCGCTTGTCGTTCGTCGCTGCGAACCTGCTCGAGGACGATGGCTGGCCGGCAGCGGTCGCCGGCGCTCAGTACGTGCTTCACGTCGCCTCGCCTGTGCCGGCGGTGGCCCCCGAGCACGAGGACGACCTCATTCGCCCTGCGCGCGAAGGGACCCTCCGCGTGCTGCGTGCCGCGCAGGCCGCGGGCGTCGCACGCGTGGTCCTGACCTCGTCGGTCGCGGCCATCATCCACTGCGACAAACGCGAGCGCGGCGAGCTCCTCGATGAAAGCGACTGGTCGGACCTCGACCAACCGCTCCCGGCCTACGACAAGAGCAAGACCATCGCCGAGCGCGCCGCTTGGGAATACATCGGGAGCTTATCGGGAGGCAGTCCCATGGCGCTGGCCGTGATGAACCCAGGCTACGTGCTCGGCCCGTCGCTGCTCGGCGCCGACAACACATCCAATGAAGTCATTCGCAAGTTGCTCTACCGCGACGTGCCTGGTGTTCCGCATCTCCAGCTGGCCATCGTAGACGTACGGGATGTCGCCCTCGCGCACCTCGCGGCGTTGCGAGCACCCGATGCCCCGGGCAAGCGCTTCATCCTCGTAAGCGACGAGTGCTGGTGCCCCGAGCTGGCCAAGGTCCTCAAAGAAGCCGGCTACAGAGTCCCGACACGAAGTCTGCCCAACTGGCTAGTTCGCATCGTCGCCCACTTTGACAAGACCGTCGCCCTCGTCGTCCCTGACCTCGGCAAGCTCATGACACTCTCCAACGAGCAAGCGACGACATTGCTCGACTGGCAGCCTCGCCCACTGGACGAAACCGCCGTGGACACCGCGAGAGCGATAGCCGCGCGTATGCCCTGAACGCTCGCGTCGGGACGCGGGTTTCAAGTGTATGTTCGTCAAGGAACACGGTCAGCGTCTCTAGGTCTCGCGAGCGCCGTCATTTGGCTTCCTTGCCGATTATAGCTCCGCCAAAGACCGGGCTCCCAGAATGCCGCAATATGCGCGTACCAGAGCACTGGCGCGGTTCCGTGCCTTGGTACATTAACGCTGCGCGTGCCCATACAAGACATGGCGCCTGCATCAGCCGGCCGTTCACAAATCTCTGGCGAAGCAGCGGTCCTCATCGCATGGCTGATCCTCGGTATCGCGGACGTGGCAACACTTGCCTACGTCGCTCGCGGCTCCGCCCCGGTGCAGAACAGACTGGGGCATTGCTTCTTCGATCTCGGTTATTTTCTCGCTTGCGGGCTCGTCGGCTACGCGCTGGTCTGGGCCTGGAAGCGCTGGGGACCGCAGTTTCGTTTGGCAGACTTGGCTGGAATCACGGCGTTGGCGCTTGCCGTTGCGAGCGTGACTCTGACGACCGACTTGGAGCATATGAGCCATCGTCTCAGCGGCCGGTTCAGCGCTGGGCTGATTCTCGCGGCAAGCGTCACCGGCGTCGCCATGGGGATCCCTGTCGCAGCGGCAACAGGCCATATCCTTCGTCGGCTCGAACTACGCGCCGTTGGCGTCGGAGCCGGTGTCATCGGTCAGATCGCAAATCACTTCTTCTTGAAAGCCGACTACCCGGGGGCCCATCTGTTCTGGGGAGGCGCCTGCGTCACGCTCGTCGCGACCAGCATCGCAGGAACAAGGTGGCCCACTGTTCTCGATCCAGTTCGCACGCGGCTCTCATCACCAGCGGTGCGACTAGCCGTGATTGCCGTGCTTGTGGCGGCGGGGGCGGGGTCGATCCTTGTGCGACCGTCACCTCTGGTCGCGGCCCTGCTTCAGCGATACAGCGGCTCATTCCTGCCGCCCTACGTGAGTAGAGTCCACTCGCGCACCTCCCGCGTCGGAGACATCGACAAGAACGCGGATCCACAGTGGTTTCGGCAACGCGCCGGGATGCCCGCAATTCCGCCCGGCCCAGCACTGGTCGGCAAGGACGCCATCATCGTGCTCATCGGCGTCGACGCCCTTCGCGCCGACCTCGTCAACAGCGGGCAATACGACCAGGTTCTCCCCGCGCTCGCGAGGCTTCGGAGTGAGTCGGTGGTGTTCACAAACGCCAGAGCAAACGGCTCGCAAACGGTGTACTCACTCGCGACCCTCTTCGCGGGCACTCATTTCTCCCAGCAGTATTGGACCAAACGGAGAGCCAAAGGGAAAAGCCTCCTTCCCCACGCCGATCCGACTCCACGATTTCCTGCGCAACTGACGAACGCCGGTGTACTGACGATCAACTACTCAGGGGCTCGCTGGATGCGAAATGACTGGGGCATCGTAGCGGGCTTTGGCGAGGAACATTGGGTCAAAGACCCGGGCCACCGATACAGCCGCGCACACGTCGTTGCCGCTGCACTCGCCGAAGGCCTACGCACGGTCGGTCCTGAACCCACGTTTATGTTCACCCACTTTCTCGATCCTCACGCGCCTTACAATCTTTCCGAACGCGAAGGGAGCAGCTTTGAACGGTACCTCGGTGAGTGCGCCCTAGCCGATGAGGAGATCGGAAAGCTTCTAAACATCATCGACTCGGACCAGGGCTTGGAGAGCCGCACCACCGTCATCGTCATCGCGGACCACGGCGAGGCGTTCGGGGAGCACAACTCCATTCGCCACGCTACGACGCTCTACGACGAGCTCCTCCGTGTGCCTCTCCTGGTTCGCGTCCCGGACGTAGCCGCGCGAGTCGTCGACACTCCGGTCTCATTGGTGGACCTCGGCCCCACCATCCTCGACCTATATGAACAGCCAACGCCTGCGCACATCATCGGCCAGACCCTCGTTCCGTTCTTACGCGGGGAGCCTTACCAACCAACCCGCCCGTTCATTGCCGAGGGACGCCTCAAGCGCGCGATGATCCTGCAAGACGGAACGAAAATCATCGAAGACACGAGACAAAACGTCCTCGAGCTGTACGATCTCAACACGGATCCCGGCGAAGCGCACAATCTCGTCAACGACGCCGAACGCCTAGAGACTCCGCTAAACACGCTGCTGCGTTTCTTCGAAGTTCATCGGATCCGACGCCCAGGGTACGAGATCCCGTACCGGCCCTAGCTCGAGACGGGAAGGATTCGACACAGACACATCGATTGACGGGCGTGGCGCCCCGGCGTTACCTTCGTCGCTTCGATGGACCAGGAAGCATCATGACGAACGTCACTGTCCTCGGGGCGGGAGCCTTTGGCACCTCTCTTGCGCTCTACAGCACCAACTTGGGTCACCGCACGCGCGTCTGGGCGTACGATGACGGGCTGCCCGAACGGGTTGCGGCCGAAGGCCAGAATGCCGCCTATCTGCCCGGCTTCTCCGTGCCGGACGCTCTGCTCTTCACGAATGACATGGCAACGGCGCTGCACGACGCCGACCTGGTCCTGCTCGTGGTTCCCTCGAGCTTCATGCGAACGGTCACGGCGCAGGCTGCGCCGCACTTGCCCCGGGGAGCCCTGGTCACGTCGACTGCGAAAGGCATCGAGCAAGAGAGCTTTGCGCTCATGAGCGACGTTCTGGCGGACACCTTGCCCGACCACGCCAAGAGCGCGACCTACCTGTCCGGCCCGAGCTTTGCAAAGGACATCGCTTCCCAGTTGCCGGCGGACGTTAGCCTCGCAGCGGCCGACATCGAGACGGCCCGCCGCGTGCAAGAGATCCTCCACTCTCCGCTTCTTCGCGTGTACGCGAGCGATGATGTGGTGGGGGTACAACTCGGGGGCGCTCTGAAAAACGTCATTGCGGTGGGATGCGGCGCGGCACATGGGCTCGGGCTCGGCGCTTCCTCGGTGGCTGCGCTGATGACCCGTGGCCTCGCGGAGCTCGCGCGCTTGGGTGTAGCGCTCGGCGCGAACCCGCTCACCTTTCTCGGCCTGGCAGGCGTCGGTGACCTGAGCCTGACCTGCAACGGCGAGCTCTCACGCAATCGCCAGCTCGGCCAACAGCTTGCGACGGGCAAGACCGCGCGCGCGATCGTCACCTCCCAGAAGGCCGTCGCAGAGGGCTATCGCACGTCGGTGGCGGTTCACCAGCTCGCCACTCGAGAAGGGGTCGACATGCCGATCTCCGAAGCCGTCTACAAGGTCTGCCATGAAGGCGCCTCCCTTGCCGAAGAAGCGACACGCTTGATGAGCCGCGAGGCAAAGGACGAGCTGGCGGGCATCTTTCTGACCGCGAAGTGACCTTTCAGTAGGGAAATGCCCGGTTGCAGCGAACCGTCAGGGGTTCATTTCGTATTCGTCTCGGAGGCCGTACACCTGCTGCCATACGCGCTCGTAGCGCCCGGCGTCGAACACCGGCTTGCGGATCATCTTTTGACAGGCGGCCATCTGCGTTTCGCTGCTCGTAGGCTTCGAGTAGAGGTTCAGCGCGTGGCGTGAGAAGTCGCGCACCATGAAATCGAAGATCTGATCAACCAGATCATCGGAGACGTCATAGATCTTGGCGTTCTCCAAGATCAGCTGGCCGTACGCTACCAAGGCGAAAATTTCTCCGCCAGCGAGAAGGAAGTCGATGTCTTTTCGTTGTGCTTCGTCGGGAGGAGCCGCGAAAATCATTTCCTTGAAGGCCGCGATCTGCTCGCGAAACACGCCGAGATTCGCGGTGTCCCGGCTGGAGTACGCAATGTTGTAGTCGTGGAAGCGAATCTTGCCGAGTCCTTTCGTAGGACCCTGGTCGAACAGAAAGTCGTCGTTGGCCGCTTGGCTCTGCTGCTGCACCTCGGGATAGTCACCGGGCGCAAAGAAGTAGTTCGCCATGAACTTCACGATGAGCGCGATGTTCACGTGCACCGTACCTTCGAGCTTCGGCAAGGCCCGAATGTCCACGGCCGCTTGCTCGAAAAACATGTCCTTCTCGAAGCCCTTTGCCGCAATCACGTCCCACATGAGGTTCATCACATCCTCACCTTGGGTCGTCACCTTCATCTTCACCATTGGGTTGTAAAGCAGGTAGCGTCGGTCTTCCGGCGAGGCGACCCGCATATAGTCCGCGGCCCGGAGCGCAAAGAGCTTCATGGCAGTCAGCCGCGCATACGCATCCGTGAACAGTTGTTTCACGTGCGGGAAGTCGGTTACGTGCATGTTGTAGAGACGTCGATTCGAAGCGTGGTGAATCGCTTCATAGAGCGCGTGGGTGCACATGCCGATCGAGGCCCAGCCCAGGTTGTACTTCCCGATGTTCACCGTGTTGAGCGCGCTGTTCCAGGCGTGCTCCCCCTTTGCAATGATGTCGCTCTCATCGATCGGGTAGTCCTCGAGCGCGAACTCCGAAACGTAGTTCTGACTGGCACAAACGTTCTTGATGAGGTGATAGTTTTCGTGCTGCGAGTCCGCGCCAAAGAAGACGTAGTCGCCTGAATCTGCGAGCTTGCCAAAGGTCGATACGATGGCGGCCTTGTTGCCATTGCCGATGTAGTACTTGCTCCCGCTGGCGCTATACCGGCCGTCGCCTTGAGGCGTGAGAACCATGTCCGTCGAGTACACGTCGGCGCCGTGCTCTTTTTCCGACAAGCCGAACGCGAAAATGCCGCCTTGCTCGAGGGCCTGCGCCGCCCGCTGCTTGATCGCTTCGTTGTCACTCATCCAAATCGGCCCGAGACCGAGCACCGTGACCTGATAGGTGTACCAGTACTGCAGGCCGTAGAAGCCGAGGATCTCTGCGAACTCGCAAATCCGCCATGTGTCCCATCGCGAGTCGGGCGCGCCGTTGCCCGCCGGTGTGCACATGGTTGCGAAGATCTTTTCCTCTTTGACGAAATCGAGGAAATCCGCGTACCAAACCATCGCGTGATAATCCTCTTTGATGCGCTGTTTGCCCTTGCGTTCGAAGAACTCGATCGTCTTGAGCATCACTTCGCGGGACCGCTGGTCGGGATAGGCTCGGCGGTGTTTTTTGGGGTTGAGCAGAATCATGATCCTGCGTTGATATCACGGCGCGTGCGGTTTCAACAGACGTGCTATCCCTAGCGGCGATGGGAGCCTATTTGTACCCGATCAGCCTGGCCGCAGTTTCGGGCCTGGTGTTTCTTCTCGAGCGCTTTTTTCCCTGGCGACCCGGTCAAGAGCAGCTGCGGCCCAAGCTCTGGTCCGATTTCATCCACCTCGCGTTCAACGGTCATTTTCTCGGCCTCTTGCTCGCAGGCTTGGCCAGCACCTGGATCCTGCCGCACGTCGACCGTTGGCTGGGCGCCGAAGGGCTGACCGATGCGGTGTATCGCAACGCCGCGGCTGACTGGCCGCTTTGGGCGCAAATCATCGTCGCCTTGGTGGTCCTCGACTTCATCCAATGGTGTGTGCACAACCTGCTGCACCGAGTGCCGCTCTTTTGGGAGTTCCACAAGGCGCACCACAGCGTCAAAGACGGCGAGATGGATTGGATAGTCTCTTTCCGTTTCTCCTGGCTGGAGGTGATTGTCTACAAGTCCGTGCTCTACCTGCCACTGGTCTTCTTTGGCTTTCGCTGGGAAGCGCTGATGTTCCACGCCATCTTCGGCACGCTCATCGGCCACCTGAATCACGCAAACCTGAACCTGGGCCATGGTCCATGGCGTTACGTCCTCAACAGCCCGCGGATGCACATCTGGCATCACGACTACGAAGGGGACTCCAAGACCACCGTGAACTTCGGCATCATCTTTAGCTCCTGGGATTGGATCTTCGGCACGGCGAAGATGCCGCCCGATCCGCCCGCACATTTGGGCTTCAACGGCGTCGAAACCTTCCCCGACAACTTCTTCAGCCAGGAGATCTGGCCGCTGCAGAAGCTCTGGCCCGGCCTGCACAGCACGGTCGTCTGGTCGGTGATCGGCGCTCTGGTGATGGCCGTAGCCTGGTATCTCCGGGAGCCGCACACTAGTTGGCAGGTAATCGCTCCATAGCTTTTCGGGCGCGCTGTTTGGTCGCGGGGTTTGCGGCGGCGCGTTTCAACCATTTGCGGGCCTTCGCCGTATTGCCGACCGTCTGATAGCAACGACCGATCGCGAGCTCTTCCTCCGGCTCGGGCTCGTAGCGTTCGTCATCGCGGACCCGCTGCTCGAAGGCGGCGATCTTGGCTGCGCACTGAGATCTCTCCCCGCGCTTCGGGGCGCTGTCCTCGGACTCCATCGCAGAGAGCTCGGCATCCGCAGCCACAGCGATACCTCGAGCAGGCGCAGACGGCTGGGTGAGGCCCTCGTCTTTCGCCGCAGCTGGAGCCGCGGCCCGCGCCCTCGCGACGTTCTCCGCGTCGGTCTCGGAGAAGGCCTGTTTCGCATCTGCCTCGCGTACCTTCTTCGCGCGGGGTGCCTGCCGACGTGCCGACCGGCCGCTGCTTTTGGCTGACTCCACGGTTGCACTCGGTGTGTCGTCACGGATCTCATCCATCGCTGCCACCACGGCGTCCTCCGATTTCTGCAAGCCTCCTAACGGCTCTTCCATCGGCTGCTCTTCGATCGGCGCTTCCGCCACTTGAACGGCTCCTTTGGCTTCGAACTCCGGCCGCGCGGCGTCGGATTCGAGCTGGACCGCTCGTGGGATCGACCAGACGCCCACCCCAACGGCAAGCAGCGCAATGGCGGCCATCGCCCAAGGCGGGGCCTGAAGCATGCGTTTGCGGAACGGGACCACCTGCGGCTCTTCCTCGGCCCCCGGTGCCGGTTCGAGCGCGGTCGTTTGGATCTGCCGCTCGGCGCTCGCGAGAATCGCAGCGTCGATGTCCGTAGGAGGCTCTTCGGCCGGCAGCTGATCGACAAGCGCAAGCGCCGCCTTCATCGCCTCGAACTCGGCGCGGCAGTCCGGACAGTCTGCGAGGATCGCGCGCACGCCTTCGGGATCGACCGCTTCACGCTCGATCAGCTCGAAAACCTGCTCCTTGCATTCCTCACAGCTCATGCTTCGCCGGCTCCCTTGCCCGGTTGCTCCTGCAGGTCACCGAGCCCCTGCTGAAGCCGCTCCAGCGCGTAGCGCATTCGGCTCTTCACCGTGTTCACCGGCACACCAACGACCTCGGCGACCTCTTTGAAGGCCATCCCCTGCAGCTGCCGCAACAAGAACACCTCCCGTTGCTCCTCCGGCAATTCTTCCACCGCTCTCGCAATACGGTGCCCGAGCGCCTCGCCAGCCACAAGCTCGTCTGGCCCCAGCCCCGGATTGGCAACGCGTTCGACCATCGAATGACTCGCCCCTCGTTGAGTTTCGTCGAGCGAGGCGTGACCACGAAACTTCATCTTCCGTTGATGATCGATGCACGCGTTCCGAGCGATCGTGTACAGCCAAGTCGAGAACTTCGCGTCCCCACGAAACTCCGCACAGCGTTCGATGACCCTGGTCCAGCTGTCCTGGTAGAGCTCCTCGGCCCGTCCTCGATCGCGGACCCGGCGCAGCAGAAAGTTGAAGAGCGGTCCGCGATATCGACCAAATAGAGTTTTGAACGCTTCCGTGTCGCCGTTCTGATACGCCCCCAACAGTTCCTCGTCCGACAGATCGCTCACGCAGAGCCTCCATCATCGGCGCGCGATAGCTTGTTGTTCGGACGGTCACACATGGGTAGACGTCTGAGGCCTGAAGGAGATCTAGCCGATGTGACCTAAGTTTTACAAACGAATCGCTGCCGCCGACCTAGATTGGCCCTGTGGAACCGAGCCCTGCATCGACGAGCTCCCCGAACCGCCTGGTGGACCGCTTGGTCCGGCACGGCGAAGTGGCGACGTTTCGAGATCTCTGCTCGCGGGTGCTGACGGCGAACACCCGCTACCTGGTCCTCGACCTCGACCGCACGACTCACCTGGGCTGCGATTTGGGCGAAGACCTCGGATGGGAGCTCTGTGCATATCAGGGCTACGGGCGCGAGCACTTTGAGCGCATCGAAGACCGACTCCGAAACGGGAGCTTCCTCATCGATTGGGTTCATCCGCGAAAGACGGCGCGGTATCTCGTCCGCAGCGCCAAGATCTGGGCATACCCGGGCGTGTACTACGGTTTGTGGGGCAAGGCCGCAGCTCGGCTCGATTGGCTAAGGCGACGCGGTTTCCGGCACTTCGTGGCTGACCCGATTCGCGCGGCGCAACGGGTTCCGCAGCTTACGCTGCTTCGGCACCTGCAAACGACATCCGAGGACGTGTTGAACGAGCTCGCGCGGCACATTTGGCGCCGGCACGAGCCCGACCAGGTGATCGATCACGACGACGTCGCTTGGGTTCGCGCCCAATGGCCGCAAATCGAAGTCGTGCTGAGCAGCGCTTCCCCGAAGCCGACGGTGGAGGTGGCTGGCGAAGCGCTCGGCGTCGACCACATTCACTATTCGACCCTCGACCACATCAACAGCGGCGAGGCCAAGCTCGAACCACTTCGGGAGCTCTGTGGTTGCCTGGGCGACCCCAGCCTCGAGATCGTTGGCATTAGCGACACGAGCCGCGGGGAGGATCACTGCTGGGCCCAGCACTTCACCCGCGTGGTCGACATCAACAGCCCGACCCCGTTCCCTGCAATCGTCTCGAGCGAGTCTCCGCTACGGGAGGTCCACTCCGCGACGGTGCTCAGCAAACACGAACGACAGCGGCGCGCCGCAGGCGAGCACGACTATCTCGACGCGCGTCGCAAGAAACTACCCCCGATGCAAACCAGGCTGGAGCTCACCCGCGAAGATCTAGAACGCCGCCTCGGCAGGCTGCTCGAACGGGTCAACTCAGTCGCAAGCGCCCCAGGCCAGATCACCGGCGACATCGCGTACCGGCTCGCAGTACTACAAGAAGCATCGACCACGCTGGCCCACGCGTAGACGCGAATCACTGTCTAACCTACTGCGTCTGCTCTGCCTCGATCGCGTCCAAGTCGAGCTCCTCGTCCTCTTCCAGCGAATCCAGGTCCAGCTCCTCGTCGTCACCTTCTAGAGCGTCGAGGTCCAGGTCGTATTCGTCGTCCATCTCGTCCTCGGGCGAATCGAGAGTCACGGCGTTGCTCTCGACCATGTTCGGGAGCCAGGTCGAAAGGGACGGGATGTAGGTGACGATGATCAGGGCGAGGCCGAGAAGGCCGATGAACGGTAAGACGGATCGATAGAGTTGAGTGATCGGCTTGTTGAAGCGAAAGCTCGAGATGAAGAGGTTCAGGCCGACAGGCGGCGTCATGTAGCCGATCTCTAGGTTGAGCAGGAAGACGATGCCTAGATGGTACGGGTCGACGCCGAAGCGGAGCGCGATGGGCACGATGAGCGGCACCACGACTACAATCGCCGAGAAGATGTCCATCAGCATTCCGACGCCGATGAGGAAGAAGTTCAACGCGATGAGGAACATCACCTGAGAGGTGATTAAGCCCTCCATGGCTTCAAGAATCACCATCGGCACGCGGGCTTGAATCAGGAAAGCGGTAAAGCCGATCGCAGTTGCCAGAATCGCGAGAATCGCGCCGACCAGCGTCATCGATTCTCGGATGATGCGCGGGAGGTCCCCACGGAAGCTGATGTCGCGATAGATCCACACCTCGATGATCAAGGTGTAAATGGCCGTGAACGCCGCAGCCTCGTGGATGCGTAGCAGGCCGCTGTACATCCCACCGAGCAGCGCAACGGGAAGCAGCGCCTCCCATTTGGCCTCCCAGAGGGTCTTGAGGGCGTGGGCACCGTCGAAGCTCGTGCGCGGCATCTTCTTCCTGATGCCGGTGATCGAGCTGTAGATCGCCAGCGCCGCGACGGTGATGATGCCGGGGATCAAACCAGCCAAGAAGAGCTTTTCGATCATGATGCCGGCGACGACGCCGTAGATGATCATCGGCACACTCGGCGGGAAGAGGAGCCCGAGCGAGCCGCCCGTGGTGACCAAACCAAGGGAGAAGTTCTCGTCGTACTTGTCCGACACCAGGGCCGGATAGAGCAGACCGCCAATGGCGACGATTGTGATACCGCTGCCTCCGGTGAAGGTGGTGAAGAAGGCCGAAGCAACGAGGCAGACCATCGCCAGGCCGCCAGGCATCCACCCGAGCCAGGCGCGCGAGAGCTTGACCAGGCGATGCGGTGTTCCACTCTCTGCCAACACGTAGCCGGCGAAGGTGAACAGGGGGATGGTTACCAGAAGCGGCGAGTCAGCGAACTTTTCGCTGAAGACGTCGTTGGCGGTGCCGGTGATGCTGGTGTCTGGCAGCTCACCGAACAGCAGCATCGCAGCCGCACCGAAGATGGCGAACAAGGGCGCGCCGAGGATGGCGAGCGCGATCAGAAGAACGATCCAAATGCCGTCCATTGCTCAGTCGTCCCCTTCCGAGTCTTCGGGGTACTTCTTGGTGATGAACGCCGCGCTGGCTGCCGCGGCGCGCATGATGAACCGCACCGCCATGAATATGAACATCGCCGGCACGATGAGCTGAAGGGCAACGTCCGGCGTCGACATTGTGGCGCCGAACACCTCGAGCCCGCTCCGCAGCGCGCAGAACAGATCCGGCCTCGAGAGCCCCGCATCGGCCAAGACCTGGAGCGGCGCCTCGCAGATGTGGATCATTTCATCGGAAGCGCCGAGGACCGAATACTCGAGCGGGATCTCCTGCGCGTTGTTGAGCACCGAAAGCCAAAAGACGCGCCCGAGATAGAAACAAGTCACCGAGGCGAAGACGGAGACGATGGCGCGCAGCAACTGCTTGCCACGGGGTGGAGCGATCCGGGGGAGCACGTCGATCGCGATGTGCTTCTCGTCATAGGTTGAAAGGGAAGCGCCGAAGAAGGCCAGCCAGAGCGTGCCCTTCTGCAGGAACGAGTCGGCCCACTCCATGTGCTCGAGGGCGAGGTTGGCCCAGTCGAAGTCGAGGTTGGTGAGGTTGCGAAGGGCTGCTTGCGTGGCGGCGACCGCGATCATGATCAGAAGGACGGCAGCGGCAATCGCTGCCTCGCCGCGGGCGAGCCCTCTGTTTAGACGCCGGATGTACTTCACTCTTGGTTCCCTGCCTCAGGCAAGCCCGCTCAGCCTCAATCGCCGGGGTTTCGGAGAATAACTTCGTTAGTGTTTGATATCACTAAAAAAGTTGGTCCGCGTTCTCGATGTAGAGGGCCGCGCGCACCCGGGCCATTCGATTGGCAAGCCGCGCTTCGGGCAGTGGATCCTGGGCGTCCATGACCTCGGTCAGGAGCGTGTCGAAAAGCTCTCGATCGCCCTGCTTCACGGCATAGTGGCGTGCCATGTTGACTTGGGTCATGAGCGCCCGTCGCTCGGTTCGGGCAAGCGCCTTCTCGAAATAGACCTTGGCTGCGTCCATGTCACCGGCCATCTCCGACGCGGTGGCGACGCCCATGAACGTGTAACCGGCGGCATGGTAGTAGTCGGGATCGAGCTCGATCGAGCGGGCGACGAACGCCTTGGCGTACGCCAGGTCCGCAACAGCTTCCATGTCATCCTTGGCAGAGTTGATGTAAGATCCCCAGGCGTACCCGTGCCAGAGGAGCATCTCAGCATCGGCCTTCTCGACGAATGCTGCGTAGAGCCACGCCTCCAAGTCTTCTACGGTCGCCTTGACCGCAGCATCAACGTCCTCGTTGTGCAGACGAATCCGATGCCGCGTGAGGTCTAGCGCACGCAGATACATCGTACGCGTGCGCTGACGCTGCACCTCCGCTTCGTCGTAGTCGCCTTGGAACTCGAGCTCTTCGACCTCGGCCTCGATCCAGCCGTACGCATACGCGACGTAGGCCTGGGCCAACTGCGACAGAATCGCCTCGTTGTCGGGAACGACCCGGAGGATCCCTTCGAACTGCACGATGGTCGCGGGAACCGCTTCGCCGGCGAGCTCGTAGTCCCAGTACGATTCGAACGCGGGGGCCGCTCGGGTGAACAACCCGGCCGTCGAGTCGGCGGTGAACTTGGCAACGTCGCAACCGCCGATCGCCACGATGCAAAGCACCCCAATCGCCGATCGTAGATGGCGAGACAACAGTTCTTGGTACATGGAGCCATGTGTACGAAAATCTGGGGGAAACTGTCAATCGAGATCGTGTGGGGCGGATCGCTTGACGGACGGCCCGAGGGCCCCCAGCATTAGGAAATGCTTAGAATCAGGTTGCTCTATGGACTGATCGCACCGGTCCTGGCGCTTTTCTTCGTCGCCAGCCCCGCCGATGGCTCCATCCTCCAAGGGCTCGAGCTCGAGGAGCTGACCGCGGAGGCCGATCGGATCGTCTTGGGCCGGGTGCTCTTCTCGGAGTCGTTCCTGCATCCGGACGGCCAGATCGGGACCTGGCATCGCATCGCGGTCGAGCTTGAGATTCGAGGCAATGCACCTGATGAACGCGAAGTGATCGTCGAAACGCTGGGCGGCCAAATCGGGGACATCGCCATGCGCGTCGAAGGCGAAGCGACTTTTCACGTCGGCGAGCGCGTGCTGGTCTTCGTTCGTGGTGGCGGCCCCTATACCGCGTTCCGAGCGGTCGGCATGGGGCAGGGTGTGATGCGGGTGCGCATGGAACAAGGCATCGAGACCGTCCGCCAGAGCCGTGAAGGTCTAATGCTTCTGCGGCGCGACTCGCAAGGCCGCTTGAAGCGGAGCCTCGGCGCTGTGCCGGAACCCGAGCGCCTCGACGCATTCCTTTCGAAGCTGCGAGAGATCACCGGACAGCAGGAGGGGCGTCGAT
>Ga0209456_10000970_pt1 | contig 14303 bp, 14 predicted proteins | sample COG_11_FD_184755 | JGI IMG/M metagenome (GOLD analysis project Ga0209456, IMG submission 184755) | Pelagic marine sediment microbial communities from the LTER site Helgoland, North Sea, for post-phytoplankton bloom and carbon turnover... | ecosystem: Environmental > Aquatic > Marine > Neritic...
ACCTCATTAATCTCGTGATCGCCTTCGATCGTTATGATCGGCGTCACCGTGACGCCGGGCGTCTTCATGTCGATCAGAAGGAAACTGATGCCTTCCTGGCGGCGTGCCACATCGGTGCTCGTACGTACCAGGCAGAATATCCAGTCGGCCCATTGGCCGAGTGTTGTCCATGTCTTGGTGCCGTTGACAACATAGTGGTCATCCGCGAGTTCGGCACGCATTTTCAGCGAGGCAAGATCCGACCCCGAACCTGGTTCCGAATAGCCCTGACACCACCAGACATTGCTTTCGAGTATGTCGGGCAGGAATCGCTGCTTCTGTTCTTCGCTGCCAAAGGTGTATATGACCGGCCCGACCATGCCCAGCCCGAATGTGATGATGCCGGGCGCGTTCGCCTCGGCCATCTCGACGCCGAAAATGTACTTCTGCACCGTAGTCCAGCCGGTACCGCCATACTCAACAGGCCAGTTGAAACCCGCCCAGCCCTTTCGATACAAGGCTTTTTGGAAGCTAATGAAGTCCTCGGGCTCGAGCGGCACGCCCAGGCGCTGCTTGTCGGCGATGCCCTCCGGCATCTCGTCGCGAAAAAACGTGCGAACCTCGTCGCGGAAGGCGAGTTCCTCATCTGTGAAGGTGACGTTCATCGGTGGCCTGTGCTTAATCGGTCCATGGCGCAAACATGCAGGATTATGGGTCCAAAATAAAGAACCACACGGCAAGTTCGGGCAGAATGCACCGATGCAAGTTCGCGACGCACTCGACCGGCCGCTTCACGACCTGCGGATATCGCTGTTGGACCGGTGTAATTTCCGTTGTCCGTATTGTATGCCCGAGACCGAATTTCACGACGACTACGAGTTCCTGTCTCGTTCGCAACGCCTGACTCACGAAGAAATCCTCAAGGTTGCCGGTGTTGCGACGCGCCTCGGCGTGTCGAAATTGCGCCTGACCGGTGGGGAGCCGTTGCTCGACAAGAAGCTGCCGGAACTCGTGGCCGGACTCGCTGCATTGCCCGGCGTGGACGATCTGGCGCTGACGACCAATGCGATGCTGCTTGCGCCGATCGCGCAAAAACTGGCAGATGCAGGCTTGCATCGCGTCACGATCAGTCTGGATAGTCTGGACGAAGAGGTCTTCAAAGCCATGAGCGGCGGCCGAGGGGATCTTGGCCAGGTAATGCAGGGTGTTGCCGCGGCCGAACAGGCCGGGCTTGCGCCGATCAAGATCAACGTCGTTGTCGAGCGCGGCGTCAATGATCACACCGTGCTCGATTTGCTCGAGCATTTCCGTGGTAGCGGGCACATCGTCCGACTCATCGAGTACATGGATGTCGGCAATCGCAACGGCTGGCGCATGAACCAGGTTGTGCCATCCCGGGAACTGGTTTCTGTTGTGCAGGCGCGCTGGCCGCTACGGCTGAGGGACCGCAACTACCCTGGCGAGGTGGCGCGGCGATATGTGTATGAAGACGGCGAAGGTGAGATCGGGTTCATTTCATCGGTGACCGAGCCCTTTTGCGGCAGCTGCAGCAGGGCGCGCCTGTCGTCCGATGGCATGCTCTATACTTGCCTCTTCGCAACCCAGGGTACGGACTTGCGCGAACCGATTCGCAACGGGGCTGGCGACGATGAGCTCGCCGACATCCTCTCGCGTATCTGGTTACAACGCGCAGATCGTTACAGCGAACTTCGGCGCCCGGATGTTGCCGAACATCATGCCCTTAGCAAAGTCGAGATGTACCGCATTGGTGGATAGATGAGCAAACTAACCCACATAGATGAGAGCAACCGGCCGACGATGGTCGACGTCAGCGACAAGAGCGCGACGCAACGTACCGCGCATGCGCGCACGGTCATGCACCTCCCGGCCGAGGTCGTCGCCCAACTCGACGGTGACGAGATAAGCACCAAGAAGGGCCCGGTCTTCGCCACGGCCGTTATCGCGGGCGTTATGGCAGCCAAGAAGACCCACGAGCTGATTCCGTTCTGCCATCCGCTCGGGCTCGAGAATTGCAAGATCAGCATAGACATCGCCGATAGCGACGCCGTCATCGATTGTCACTGCAAAGTGCATCACAAGACCGGTGTCGAGATGGAGGCGCTTACAGGCGCTTCGATCGCGGCGTTGACCGTGTACGACATGTGCAAAGCACTTTCGCACGACATCATCATCGGTGAAACGCGCCTGATCGCGAAAACGGGCGGCAAGAAGGACTTTCAGCACGATGTCTAGCGCACTGTATGGCCTCGTGCTGGCGGGCGGCCAGAGCCGCCGCATGGGACGCGACAAGGCACTGCTCGTGCGCGATGGCCAAAGCCAGCTCAGGTATGTCGCGTCTCTGGTCGGAGCTGAAACAGACCGGTTGTTTGTCTCCGCAAGGGCGGATCAGAAAGACGATCCTGAGCGCAGCCAGTTTGAGACAATTGTCGATCGTTACGATGATATGGGGCCAATTGCGGGGGTTCTGTCGGCGATGGACGAATATCCGGCGGTGGACTGGCTCGTCATAGCCTGTGACCTTCCCAACATTGATGCGGCGACACTGCAGTTTCTGATCGGGCACCGATCCGTCGAACAGCCCTTTACGGCCTATCGCAGCAGCCATGATGGATTGCCCGAACCGCTTTGCGCGATCTATGCGTCGGGCAGCGACAAACGCATCCGGGAATTTGTTGCGGATGGCATGCTTTGTCCGCGCAAGATGTTGATCAACTCGGACACGAAGCTGCTGCAACAACCCAATCCCGTCTCGCTCGATAACGTCAACACACCCGACGATCTCGCGGCCAGCGTGCTTGAGGCCGTGTCGTGAAGACCGTAACCGTTCGCTATTTCGCGATGTTTCGCGAGCATGCCGGAATCGATGAGGAGACATTGTCCCTCGATGCGGAGACGACAGCAGATGTGTTCCATGCCACGCGGGACCGACACGGCTCATCTGAGCCCAGTGGGCATTGCAAAGTCGCCATCAATGACGTCATGGCCGACTGGGATTCGGTCGTCAGTGACGGCGACACCGTATTGTTGTTTCCACCTGTGGCGGGCGGCTGACATGATCGAGTTGACGACGTCAGAGATCTGTCCGGATGAGCTTCGCGAGCGCCTGATTGATCCTGCTGCCGGCGCCTATTGCGGGTTTGAGGGATGGATTCGCAACCACAACGAGGGGCAGTCGGTCTTGCGACTCGAGTACGAAGCTTACGAGCCCCTGGCGCTGACCGAGGGTGAGAAGATTCTTGAGGAGGCGGGAAGCCAATTCCCGTATCTTCGCGCGCATTGTGTGCATCGCACCGGCATGCTCGAAATTGGCGAGTGTGCGGTCTGGGTCGGCGTATCAGCCGCTCACCGCGATGAGGCGTTCCAGGCATGTCGCTACATCATTGACCAGCTCAAGGTGCGGCTGCCCATCTGGAAAAAAGAACATTACGTCGACGGCCACTCGGGCTGGGTCAACTGCGAGCGTTGCGCTAAATCTGCGTGAGATCCTCAGGCGTATCGATATCGATCGACGCCGGCTCGAACACAACGGTACTGAGTCGAAATCGCTGGTCGTCAAACAGGTGTCGGCCGCCCCTGTCACCTGTCAACCCGGCCAACGCATCGAAGCAAGCAGCGGGAAACAGGACAGGCGGGCCCTGTATACCTGCAAATGATGTGGCCACAATCTCTTTATCAGAACCGCTCCACGAATCTGCCAGTGCCCGAATGTGCTGAGCTGTGACCCGCGGCTGATCGGCAAGCAACACTATGACGGCACTGGCGACATGACGAATCGATTTCACTGCAAGGGCGAGCGAGGTGCCGAGGCCGGCGGCATGTTTGTCATTGACGATCATGAATCCCGGTTCGGACCGGCAGGCCGCAGCTACGACCTGGTGGTTGTGACCGACGACGAGCAGGCAGCGGTCCTGGCAGACATTGTTGGCGACCTCAACGGCGTGCCCGACCAGTGATTTGCCGTCGAATTCCGCCAGTTGCTTTGTTGCGCCAAAGCGCGTTGCCGATCCGGCAGCGAGTACTATCGCAAAAACGCCCGCCATCTTGTCATCACAGTCCATACGGTGATTCTAGCGCTGTTAGCAGAAAATAGTGGGTCGTGAAACTTGCGGGCCTTGATGCTTGTGTGTATTTAGGACTGCAATATGCGAGCGATTAATTCGATAGACGATGCCAAGGTGCTGGAAGGCGAAGAAGTCGGCCTGTCCGACTGGGTAGTGATCGACCAGCATCGCATCGATGAGTTCGCTGAAGCGACAGCCGACTACCAGTGGATTCATGTAGACACCGAGCGCGCGGCGAAGGAAATGCCGAATGGCAAGACGATCGCGCATGGCTACCTGACCTTGTCGCTGATTCCCGCGCTGACTGAGAACTTTCTCGAATTCGAAAACCTCGCCCGCGCCATTAACTTTGGTACGAACAAGGTACGCTTCTATACGCCGGTTTTCGAAGGTGCTCGCGTCCGCGCTCGCGGGAAAGTCCTGCAGGCGCGGCGTCGTGCCGGCGCGTTGTTACTGACGTCCGAGGTCAGAATAGAAGTGGACGGCGAACGCAAACCTGCTTGTGTTGCCGAAATACTTGGTATGTACTTTTTCGACGAGTGATCCCGCCTAGCGCGAGTGCAACCAACCCGGAAGGAACGAATACGGTTCGGTATTCACGTCTTTGTTCCAGCTGACACTGTTTTCTTCAAGCATTTTCTGAAAGCTGCCATCCTTAACGCCATCAAACGTCTCTGACGCGCCGCCGACGTGTTTGCCACCAACGTAGACCTGCGGAATTGTTTTTAGTCCGGTGCGCTGCTCGATTACCTTGCGAATATTACCGCCTTTGTTGCCGTCCTGGTAAGCGACCGAATCCAGGTCAACGGCACGATATGGAATCTCATACTCAGCAAACATTTTGCGGACCGACCAGCAGAATTCGCACCACTCCAACGCGAACAAGACGACCGGCTCCTCGGCGTTACCTGTGACCTCGTCGAAAAACTCGACCGCGTCGGCGGGCGCTTCGACAGTCACTTGCTCGCCTTCATCTTCGGCCGGCGGCGGAGGTGGCGCCGACGCGAAATGGTAGTTCGGCGTCGATTGCGAGATTTCAACTTCTTCTTCGGACATGTCATCCATGATGCCGTCGAACAGCGGTGTGCTCAGGTAACGCTCGCCCGTGTCGGGCAGCATGCACAGGACATTCGACCCGGGCTCGGCCTTTTCCGCCACAGCCAGTGCGCCCGCAAGTGTCGCACCGGCTGAAACGCCAACGAATATGCCTTCGTCGCGTGCAAGCGACTTGGACAGCCTTAGCGCATCATCTCCGGCGATGGGCAAGATCTCATCAATCAGTTCGGCCGCGACAACGTCCTCGGCGAGCTTGGGAATGAAATCCGGGCTCCAGCCCTGCATCAGGTGCGGGCGAAACATCGGGTGACTTTCAGTGATTGATCCATCGGCTTCGCGTACTTGTGGGATTCCGCTGCCGAGGATTGCCGAGTTGTCGGGCTCGCAGACGATGACCTTTGTCTGTGGACTTTCGTTCTTTAGTACCCGCGATACGCCCTTCAGCGTGCCGCCGGTGCCGAAACCGGTGACCCAGTAGTCGAGTCCGTCGCCGGCAAAAGCTGCCAGGATTTCGGGTGCCGTCGTCCGGGAATGCGCATTGGCATTGGCCTCGTTCTCGAACTGCCGCACGAGGAACCAACCATGCTTTTCGGCGAGTTCGACGGCCTTGGCCAACATGCCACTGCCTTTCAGAGCTGCCGGCGTCAGTACGACCTTTGCGCCCAGGAAGCGCATCATCTTGCGGCGCTCGAGGCTGAAGCTCTCCGCCATCGTGACGACGAGCGGGTAGCCTTTTTGTGCGCAGACCATCGCGAGGCCGATACCGGTATTGCCGCTGGTCGCCTCGATGACCGTCTGGCCCGGTTTCAATGTGCCGCTTTCTTCGGCTTCTTCGATAACACCCAGCGCAAGTCGGTCCTTGACGGAGCCCATCGGATTAAATGACTCGATCTTGACGTAGACGTTGACGTCTTTCGGACCGATCTTGTTGAGCCTGACAATCGGCGTATTGCCGACGGTCTCGAGAATATTGTCGAATCGATTTTTCATTCTTATTGCCTTCAGTCGTCGAATTCGGTCGTGGTTTGCCGTTTGCGATTGACAATCAGGCGCGTGACATCAGGCCGGGAATAATGCCCGGCGACGTCAAGGCTGTGTCGTTCCTCTAATACTAGCTGATGATCGATCGTCGCGATGCGCAGGGACTCAGTGTTGATCTCCGGTTCCAGTATCCACTCGCCGGTGGGTGAGGCGAGGCAGGAGCCGCCATTAGCCATTACATCGTCGGCGGTTTCACGCAATACGTCGGCGTGCGGCAGGTCGTCGCTAATGTCGTCACGGCGCATCAGGCCGGAGACAGATACGACAAACGATCGGCCTTCCCTGGCAATGTGGCGCGTGATGTCCTCGGTGTTGCGCTGATTTCCGGGCCAAATCGCGACGTGCAGGTCTTCGCCCTGGCCATACAAAGCCGCGCGCGCCAGCGGCAGCCAATTCTCCCAGCAGTTGAGGCCGCCAACGGTGAAAGCGCCGAGCTCGTGAGTACGCAGGCCATTACCGTCGCCTATTGCCCAGACGAGACGCTCTTCATGGGTCGGCATGAGTTTGCGGTGCACCGAACAGACCTCGCCCATGGCGTCGATATAAACCATCGAGCAATACAGGCTGTGGCCGCCACGATTGCCTGCACGTTCCATGACGCCCAGGTATACAGCGATCTTGTGTTTGGCTGCTGCTTTGCGAACAACATCGAGGTCACCGTCGTCGATCGAAACGCCCTGATCGACATAGTGAGCGTAGAGGGATTTTTGCAGGCTGGACTCGAACTTCGCGCCCTCGGTGCGTTCGACCCAGAACGGATAGCCGGGTACGAGCGCCTCGCCGAAGGCGACCAGCTGGGCGCCTTCTTTCGCGCCCCTGGTGATCCAGTCAACGACCTTTGCAAGGGTCGCATCGCGCTGCAGCCAGATCGGAGCGATCTGGCCCAGCGCAATGTTGAGTGACTTACCTGAAATTGCCTTAGTCGAAGTTCTTGAGGAACGTCACGCCGTATGTCACCGGTTCTGACGGATAGGAATTCATCCGTCCCAGGCCAATCGGCTGGTCAAACGAACCGTGAAAATAACGTTCGTCGGTGATGTTGCGTCCCCACAAGGTCAACGTAGAGTTGATCTTGAAGAAATTGAATCCAAGGCGCAGGTTCACGATCTCGAAGCTTTCCTGCTTTGTGAACGGATCGAGGTCGCCGTCGGTCCACTGTGACGAGGTATAGTTGTATTCGCCGCGAACAAACATTGACGTATTGACGCCAAGATCAATCTCTTGCGTCAGCGCGACAAATGCACGGTCTTCAGGGTTGTAGGGAATAGGAAAGCCAGTGCGGTCACACACCTCGGCATCGGGGTCGCCGCCGCTTCCCGGGTCTGGCATGCCCGAGTGGAATACATAGGTATCCCAGCACGTGCCAGCTATGAAATCGTCGTACTCGCCTTCATTGTGAGAGTAGTTCGCCTGGACTTCGGTCGAATCGGTCGGACGCCACAGTATCTCGGCTTCAAAACCCTGCGTGCTGAGTTTACCGGCGTTCTGCAGGTTGAAACCGGTGCCCGCAAATGACTGCTCCTGGAAGTCATCATAGGTCACGTCGTAGATTGCAAACTTCATTTGCACCGGACCCCACTGACCTTTCATGCCGAGTTCGATTGACTCGGACGTTTCGGGGCCGAAGATCGGGTCAAATGCAGGATCGATTCGGTCAACGTTGGTGCCACCCGACTTAAAGCCTGTAGCCCAGGACAGGTAAACGAGTGTCGAGTCGCTCGGGTACCAGCTGATCTTGGCGGTGCCGGTCGGCTGGTCGTCTGACAAGCGATCGTCGAGATCCGGCCGCGGAGACAGCGGAGGGAACTCGTAGGAACCCCAGCCTTCGAAGCCGAATGGAATGAACACGCCAAGCGTTGCCGGGTCCGCGAAATTCGGCGGTTGCTGCAGCGGTGGCGGCAGCATGGGCCAACAGGCAGGCTGCAACTGGCAGCCGATCAATTCCAATGCATCAAAATCTGGCTGCGGGCCCTGGGCCGTTTGCACGTAGGTGCTGTTGATCTTCTTCGTTTCATCGGTGTAGCGAGCACCAAGCGTCAATGTGACATTGTCGGAAAGCGACCAGTCTACCTGGCCGAACACGGCCCAACCGTCCTGATCCTGGCTGACGTTGTCGAGCGCGAAAACGCCTGGTGGGAAAGCAGTCGCTGCCGGCGGGTACGGAAGTCCGACGATACCGTTGACGGTGTCGACCAGTGTTGCAGCATCAACCAGGTCGGGCTCAACGGCGTTTAGGTAGGTGCCCAGCAGTCCGAAAGGTCCTGACGGATCGCCCGTAAAAGTCTCAGAGTCAATTTCTTGCCCGAAATAGTAGGCGCCAACAACGTAATTGCTGCCTTCACCGAACTCGCCGGTGAGTCTGAATTCCTGAGATATCGACTCGATCTCGGCTTCATTGGTACGCGAGATGAGCGGGATGTTCGTGAAGTCGGCATCGATCGTGTCGAAGGTGTCGAACGTGCGATACGCGGTAATCGATGTCAGCGTCATTCCGTTGCTGAACGACTTGTTGATTTCCATCGACAAACCCATGTCTTCGTTCGTCGAGTTGGGCTTGGAATCGTAGGACACCAGGTAGTCTTCAAAGCCAACGCCCAGGCGGACGTTTGGCGGGAAGAATCCGGGCGGATACGGGAAATCTGTGAAGATTGTGCCACCCATCTGCGCGATGACCGCATCGGAACCTGCATCGTCGGGGAGAACAGGCGTCGGCAACGTGTGTTGCGCCACGAGGCCGTCGACCTGTGATACAGCGACACAGCAGGTTTCATCAATTTCGGCGTAGTCGGCGATGAAACGCATGTTGAAGTCATCACCGAGTTCGTTGACGCCAAGTTGCAGACGCGCGCCCCAGCGTTCGCGATCGTTATAAAAGTCGTCACCGAATACGGCATCATCGACATAGCCATCACGCTGCGACATAAATGCTGTGGCACGCATGGCCACGTTGTCGCTTAGCGAGAAGTTAGACGCCGCTGATAGCCTGAATAAACCAAGGTCACCCGCCGTCACATCGATATACGCGTCCCTGTCCTGGGTCGGTCGTCGGGTGTGCATGATGATGGCGCCCGATGCCGTGTTCTTGCCGAACAGCGTACCCTGCGGGCCGCGTGCGACTTCGACGGACTCAATATCCGCGAGGTCATTGACGAGGGAGCTTTGCCTGGAGCGATAGACACCGTCGACGTACATGCCGACCGAGGACTCGACGCCAAAGTTGTTTGCGGTGGAGCCGACGCCACGAATCGAGAAGTTAGTCGACGTTGAGGTCTGGCTCTGGCCAACAATAAGCCCGACGACGTTTTGTTGCAGGTCGAACATGTCCTTGATGCCGGCAGCCTGGATCTGTTCGCCGGAGAGGGCGCTGACGGCGACCGGAACATCCATTATGCTCTGTTCGCGTCTTTGTACCGTGACGACGATCTCTTCGAAGATCGCCTCATCGTCCTGCGCCGTCGCTGTCGAGCTGAATGCGAGCCCGGCGGCTGCGACTGGCAGCAGTACAACAAGACGCAGTGTGTTCTGAATTTCCTTGCTCATTAGATCCCCCTAAAAGCAACAGGTCGAGGCCTGAATTAGTGGCGAAAGCATAGCATGAAATGCACGAATCGCCGCAGAATCAAGGGCTTCGGAATGTGCCTACTCTCCAAATGCTGAAGCTCGATATCTGTTAAATTATGCGCGCTGCCTATGAGACCGGAGAACACCGCATGCTTGGACTGATGATGAATACACCGCTCCTGATCTCCTCGATCGCGGAGCACGGCGAGAAATTCCACGGTGGCCGCGAAATTGTCTCGGTAACGGCCGACAACCCGTTGCATCGCTGTACGTACCGCGAGTGCATTGGACGGGCGAAACAACTCGCCAACGCATTGCATGGAATGGGCGCTGAACAGGGTGACCGTATCGCGACGCTCGCCTGGAATGACTACCGCCATCTCGAGGCGTACTACGGCATCAGCGGCGCGGGTTTCGTTTGCCATACGATCAATCCGCGGCTATTTCCGGAGCAACTGGTATTCATTATCAATCATGCAGAGGACCGCTGGATATTCACGGACGTCATGTTTGTGCCGTTGCTTGAAGCCATCGCCGACATGATTCCGAATGTTGAGGGGTTTGTCGTCATGACCGACAAGGCGCACATGCCCGAGACAAAGCTGAACAACGCTGTCTGTTATGAGGAGTTAATAGCCGAAGAATCGCTGGATTACACCTGGCCTGAACTTGACGAGCGTACAGCCTCGGCACTCTGTTATACGTCCGGGACGACTGGCGACCCCAAAGGTATCTTGTATGACCACCGTTCGACGGTCCTGCATGCGTATGCGGCTGTGGCGCCCGATGTCATGGACCTGTCCAGCCACGATGTCGTCTTGCCGGTTGTGCCTCTGTTTCATGTCAATGCCTGGGGCATCCCATACTCGGCCTTCATGACCGGCGCCAAGATTGTCTTTCCCGGACCAAAGATGGGCGATGGCGAAACGCTGTGCAATTTGCTCAACGCCGAAGATGTGACCCTGGCACTCGGCGTACCGACGGTGTGGCTGGCACTGCTGCAATATTGTGAGTCAGTCGGCACGCGACTCGATAAGCTGCAGAGGACCGTCATCGGTGGGGCTGCTGTGCCGCGTTCGATGATTGAGGCGTTCCGTGACAAGCACGGCGTCGACGCGCGCCAGGGATGGGGGATGACGGAAACGAGTCCGCTCGGCGTTGCCAATAGCCTCAAGGCAGGTATGGCCGATATGACGCCCGATGAACGACTCGACCTGGCGACCAAGGCCGGACGCGGCCTGTTTGGTTGCGAACTGCGAATTGTCGACGACCAGGGCAATGAACTGCCATGGGATGGCGAGGCGTATGGACCGCTACAGGTACGCGGGCCCTGGGTTTGCAGTGATTACTACAAACTGGACGGAGCTGGCGGCGCGCACACCGACGACGGCTGGTTCGATACGGGTGATGTCGCCACAATCGACCCCGAGGGATACATGGCAATCACGGATCGGACCAAGGACGTCATCAAGTCAGGAGGCGAGTGGATCAGTTCAATTGAACTCGAAAACACGATCATGGGGCACCCCGCTGTCGCCGAGGCAGCAGTCATCGGTGTCGCCCATCCCAAGTGGACGGAAAGGCCACTCTTGATCGTCGTCAAGGCAGAGGACCAGGACGTCACCGGGGATGAATTGCTCGCCTTTTACGAGGGTAAGGTCGCAAAATGGTGGATCCCGACAGATGTGGAGTTCGTCACAGAATTGCCACATACCGCGACAGGCAAGATCAAGAAGATTGAATTGCGTAAGCAATTCGCAGACTATCAGCTGACTGGGTAGCGGCCACTGGCCGTTGTAGTACTTTGCTGGAGCAACAATGGGTGATCACCTTCGTCTTTACGGCCTGAATGCGCTCGTCACAAACGCTGCGAGCGGCATTGGTGAGGCCATTTCCCGTACCTTGATCAAACACGGCGCCAGAGTGTTGGCCGTGGACACCGCGAATAGCGGTGTGGAACAACATTTCAGGTCCGTCAAGGGCATTGAAGGGCATTCCGCGAGTCTAACCGACGCAACCCGTATGCCGGCCCTGGTTGAGTACGCGGTCAGTCACCTTGGCGGTCTCGACATCCTCGTCAATGAGTTTCCATTGAATGCTGAGACACCACTCGTCGATGGTGATGCACAACTCGGCAAATTGCTGGAGGCGCGTGCTGAACTGGCCATGGCGCTGTGTCGGTCCGCGCTGCCGCACCTGAAGAAAAGCCCTGCCGGGCGCATCATCAATATCGGTTTCCTGCGCAGCCTGTTTGCCGCAGACGGCGCCGACTCGTTCGCAAAATCGGAGCAGGACCTGGCAGCGATGACGCGCGCATTGGGTGCCGAAACTGGCGAGTTCGGCATTACGGCCAACTACATTCAACCTGGTGCGATCATGACGCCGAAGAGCCGCGAGGCGTTCAAGAAAAATATGGCGCTGCGCGACTTCTGCATCAAGCAATCAGCGGCGCGGCGACTCGGCGAGCCCGTCGATATCGCGAAGGTTGCCCTGTTTCTTGCCAGCGATGACTCCGCCTTTGTAAACGGTGCCGGATTGCTCGTTGACGGCGGCCGAATCAGCTAAGCGACTCGCCATGCACCCGGTACTGCAAGACCTCATCACGCTACTCCAGCTCGAGCGAATCGAAGATAATATTTTTCGTGGTGACAGTCGCGACATCGGTAGTGCACAGGTTTTTGGTGGGCAGGTTCTCGGACAGGCATTGTCGGCGGCACAGCACACCGTGGAAGGACGCGTCGCGCATTCTCTGCATGCTTACTTTCTGCGTCGCGGCGACATGGAAGCACCTATCATTTACGAAGTAGATCGCGCGCGCGATGGCGGCAGTTTCTCCAACCGGCGTGTCGTCGCGATTCAGCACGGGCGGCCGATATTTAACCTGGCTGCATCATTCCAGAATCCCGAATCCGGGCTCGATCACCAGACAGAAATGCCCGACGTCCCTGGTCCGGATGGCCTCAAGGACCTGGCAGAGGTTGCCGCAGATTATCTCGACAAGTTGCCGGTGAAGTTGCGGCGTTTCATGACAGACAAGCGACCGTTCGATTTTCGCCCGGTCGAGCCCATCACCCTCGGCGCCAGCGAGCCACGTCCACCTGTCAAACACGTCTGGATACGGACGTGTGACAAGCTCCCTGACGATCCGCCCCTGCATCGTAGCATTCTGGCCTACGTTTCCGACTTCGAATTGCTCGGCACAAGTACACTGCCGCACGGCCTGCCGTTTGGTCGCGGCCGGGTCATCATGGCGAGCCTCGACCACGCCCTGTGGTTTCACCGCGAGTTTCGGATTGATGACTGGTTGCTATACGCGATGGACAGCCCGAATGCTCATGGCGCGCGTGGCCTGGCGCGCGGTCAGTTGTTCACGGCAGACGGGCAACTGGTTGCATCCACTTCCCAGGAAGGTCTGATACGCCTTGTCGATGAACCCAGAGAGACTCGCTCGGATCCACGCCTGCAGGTTTAAGCTGTTGTCGTTACTGCGCTTTGCCTTGAGCTGCCACTGCCGCTGCGGCCTTGGCAACGGCGTCAGGGTCGCCCAGGAATTCGCGCGACACGGGATTAAGATCGTCGTCGAGTTCGTAGGCCAGCGGAATACCCGTCGGAATGTTGAACCCTGTGATCTCTTCATCCGAGACCTTGTCGAGCATCTTCACGAGCGCGCGCAGGCTGTTGCCGTGCGCCGCGATCAACACGTCTTTGCCAGCCCGCAGTTCCGGCGCGATTGTCTCTTCCCAGCTCGGCAGCACGCGATCAAGCGTTAGCGCCAGCGATTCGGTGCCTGGCAAGTTCCCGATGCCGGCATAGCGGGCGTCGTGTGACGGGTGCCGTTCATCGGTGATTTCGAGCTCCGGTGGCGGGATGTCGTAACTGCGACGCCATATATGGACCTGCTCGTCGCCATATTTCGCCGCGGTCTCGGCTTTGTTAAGGCCCTGAAGCGCACCGTAATTGCGCTCATTCAGACGCCAGTCGCGGACGACCGGAATCCACATGCGGTCCATCTCATCGAGCATCAGCCACAATGTTCGTATTGCACGCTTCAACACCGATGTGAATGCGACGTCGAATTCGTACCCCATATCCGCGAGTAATCGACCAGCATCTACAGCTTCCTGGATGCCTTTCTCGGTCAGGTCAACGTCCTTCCATCCTGTAAACAGGTTTTTCAGGTTCCAGTCGCTTTGGCCGTGACGACACAGTACGAGCTTGCCCGCCATATTCTCTCCGTATTGTTATTCAGTTTGATATCAGGTCGCGGAATTCGCTTGCGGCGACCGAGAGCGTAGCAAAATCAATCTCGCTGCGGAGTTTCATTTCCTCGATCATGCTCGTCAGTCGATCGACCCGCGTGCTGCGCTTCGCAAGCCAGCGGTCAACCGCTTCAGTCAGGTCATGCTTGCCACGTTTGCGCAGAATCTGCTCGGCGAGCTCGCGGCGCATCCAGAAGAATTCGTCACGAAGTTTACCCCGGGCAATCGCTTGCCAGCGGTCTTCGACTTTCAGGTCCTCTGCACATACGTGCAGCCAGTAAATGCCCAGCTTCTCGTTTGTCACCGCATAGAGTTTTGCCAGTTC
>Ga0209456_10000971_pt1 | contig 14292 bp, 14 predicted proteins | sample COG_11_FD_184755 | JGI IMG/M metagenome (GOLD analysis project Ga0209456, IMG submission 184755) | Pelagic marine sediment microbial communities from the LTER site Helgoland, North Sea, for post-phytoplankton bloom and carbon turnover... | ecosystem: Environmental > Aquatic > Marine > Neritic...
TAACTCGCGACGATATCGTGGCACTCGCCAACTGGGACCCGAAAGCCGCCCCAAGCACGGAAATCTCATTTACGCCGGCGCGTGTCGTCCTGCAGGACTTCACGGGTGTTCCCGCCGTCGTCGACCTCGCCGCCATGCGCGACGCCGTGGTCAAACTTGGTGGCTCGGCAGAGGACATCAACCCACTGTCCCCGGCAGAACTCGTTATCGACCATTCGGTGCAAGTCGATTCGTACGGCCTGCTGCGCTCGTTCGAAGACAACGTGAAGCGCGAGTTCGAGCGCAACCAAGAGCGCTATCAATTCCTCAAGTGGGGCCAGAGCGCGTTCGAGAACATGCGCGTGGTGCCGCCTGGCACGGGCATCGTGCACCAGGTCAACCTCGAGTACTTGGCGAGCGTCGTCTTCACGCGCGACGCCAACGGCAAGTGCATCGCGTATCCCGACAGCCTCGTCGGCACCGACTCGCATACGACGATGATCAACGGTCTCGGGGTGCTCGGCTGGGGCGTGGGGGGGATCGAAGCCGAGGCGGCGATGCTCGGCCAGCCGATCAGCATGCTCCTGCCGCAGGTCGTCGGCTTCAAGCTAACCGGCCAGCTTCCTGAGGGCGCCACCGCGACCGACGCGGTTCTCACCGTAACCCAGATGCTCCGCCAGAAGGGGGTCGTTGGGAAGTTCGTCGAGTTCTACGGGGAGGGTATGGAAAACCTCGCGCTCCCCGATCGCGCGACCATCGCAAACATGGCGCCCGAGTACGGCGCGACGATGGGCTTCTTCCCGGTCGACAACGAGACGCTGGCGTACCTTCGCTTCAGTGGGAGGGACGAGGCCCATGTCGACGTGGTCGAGCGTGTGCTCAAGGAGCAGGGCTTGTTCCACACCGCAAGCGACCCTGAGCCGCGCTTCACCGACACCCTCGCGCTCGACCTCGGCGACGTGGTGCCTTCCATAGCGGGCCCGAAGCGCCCCCAGGATCGCATCCCGCTCACCGAGTCGAAGGGCTCCTGGCAAAGCGTGCTCGAGGGTTTCGAGGCCTCTGCCGACCAGGGGGCCGAGGTCACCCGTGGCGACGAAACCTTCACGCTCAAGAACGGCGCCATCGTCATTGCAGCGATCACCAGCTGTACGAATACCTCCAACCCGTCGGTCATGTTGGCCGCCGGCCTCGTCGCCAGGAAGGCGGTCGAAAAGGGCCTCCGCACCAAGCCGTGGGTGAAGACGAGTCTCGCGCCAGGCTCGCAGGTGGTCACCGAGTACCTGAAGGCTTCGGGGCTGATCGACGAGCTCGACACCTTGCGGTTCAACCTGGTCGGTTATGGCTGCACGACCTGTATCGGGAACTCCGGGCCGCTCGATCCCGAGATCGCCGAGGCGGTCAAGGCCAACAACCTGGTCGTGACCTCAGCGCTCAGCGGTAACCGAAACTTCGAGGGGCGGGTCAATCCGTTGACGCGAGCCAACTACCTCGCCTCGCCCCCGCTGGTCGTCGCCTACGCGCTCGCCGGCACGATGGACATCGACTTCCAAGCCGATCCAATCGGACAGGACCTCGAGGGCAACGACGTCTTCCTCCGCGACCTCTGGCCGTCCCACCAGGAAGTCACCGAAACGCTCCGGGCCTCGGTCAAGAAGGACCAGTTCGTCGAGCGCTACGCGGTCGTGCTCGATGGGCCTCCGCAGTGGCGTGAGGTCAGCTTCGAGCAGGCGGACCGCTATCAATGGGATCCGGCATCGACCTACGTTCGCCTTCCGCCGTTCTTCGACGGCGTCGAGGCCGGCGTGCCGGCTCCACCCACGGACATCGACGGCGCCCGGGTCCTTTGCTTGCTCGGCGATTCGGTGACGACGGATCACATCTCGCCCGCAGGCGCGATCGCGCTCGACAGCCCTGCTGCGCAGTATCTGCAGGAGCACGGCGTGTCCCCGCGTGACTTCAATAGCTACGGAAGCCGCCGAGGCAATCACGAGGTCATGATGCGCGGCACGTTTGCGAACATCCGGCTTCGCAATCTGTTGGCGCCTGGCACCGAGGGAGGCATCACGCGCTACCTGCCCGATAACGAGCAGACGAGCATCTACGACGCATCGATGAAGTACCAAGCCGATGGCACCCCGCTCATCGTCATTGCCGGTAAGGAGTACGGCACTGGGTCGTCACGCGATTGGGCCGCCAAGGGTACCTTGCTCCTCGGCGTCCGGGCGGTCATCGCCGAGAGCTACGAGCGCATTCACCGTTCCAATCTCATTGGCATGGGGGTGCTCCCGCTCGAGTTCGAGGCAGGAGACGGCCGCGAGGCGCTCGGGCTCACCGGCGAGGAAACCTTCGCGATCTCCGGGGTCTCCCAGGGCCTGGCGCCGGGGAAGACGTTGTCGGTCCAAACCGACACCGGGAAGACGTTCACCGCGAAGGCACGGCTCGATACGCCACAAGAGGTCGAATACTTCCTACACGGCGGCATCCTGCAGTACGTCTTGCGGCAGCTTGCTGCACAGGGGTAAACGCCTGCCTACGCCGTCATGTCACTTGTTTTCGTAATCTCCCCGCCTCGCGCCGGGTCGACGTTGCTTCAGCGCATGATGGGCGCGCATCCGGAGATCTTCACGCATCCCGAGCCGCACCTGATCACCCCAATCGCGCACCTCGGTGTCTACAACAATGTCGACAAGGCGCCGTACGATCACATCAACGCGGCCGAGGCGACCAAGGCATTCATCGAAGATCTTCCAGGCGGGGAGCAGGACTACCTCGACGCGCTGCGCGCGTACACCGACACGCTCTACAGCCGGATGTTGTCGACGAGCGGGAAGAGCTACTTCCTCGACAAGACCCCGGCGAACGCCCTCGTTCTGCCATTTCTGCAGCGCCTCTATCCAGATGCGAAGTACATCGTGCTCACGCGCCATCCCGTCGCGGTGTTCAGCTCCTACGCGAACAGCTTCTTCGACGGCGACTGGCAAGCCGCGCATGCGTTCAATCCGATCCTCGAACGCTACGTGCCGGCGATGGCGACGTTCTTGCGGGATCGCCCCGTTCCGTTGCTGCACGTCGCGTACGAAGACCTGGTGACGGAGCCCGAGCCCGAGCTCGAGCGTATCTTCGCGTTCATGGGTCTGGAGCACGAACCAGACGCGGTCGAATACGGCAAGGGCGCGCCTGCGAAGAAGGGAATGGGCGATCCAATTACCGTCCACACACAGGATCGCCCGGTAGCGCACAGCGTCGACAAGTGGGCCGCTGAGCTTGCCCATGATGCCGACAAGCGCGCGCTGGCCGAGGATATGATCGGGCGGATCGATCGCGCCGACCTCGAAGCCTGGCAATGGCCGGTCGACGCATTGTGGGCGCCGCTCGAGCTCGCAGGAGGCGGCCCGCCACCCAGGCCCGCGCGCAACAGCTATACGTTTCAGCGTCGTGTGATGCTCGCGCTCAAGAAGGACATCCACAAACGTCCGCACGGAAAGCTCGTGAAGCGCGTGAAGTACTATTGCGACGTCTTGCTCAGGGACTAAGGCGCCGCGCTCGCGAGATGAGCACTTGAGACTCGGTGGCCGCGGTGATCGGCTTGCCGTCGAAGTCCCCCGTGTGCGACTCGACCGTGAAGCCGTTGTAGTGCAGCAGCGCCTCGAGCTCCGCGGGGAAGAACTGCCTCTGGGTGAGCGGTGTGCAAAACGAGTCCCTCTTCTTCACCGGATGCTCGAAGTCCATGATGGTGGTTTCGATCTGGGTGAGGGGCTCGTAGCTAAAGTACTCGCTGTAGCGGTAGCGGACGCCACCAAGGGGATGCGGCACTTCACCCCCGCGGTAGGCCCTCGACGGATCGCGCGCGAGGCTGATGGGATCGGGCAGCAGGACGTCGAAGGCGAAGCGACCCCCGGGCTTGAGGTGGTGGCGCACGGTCGCAAACCCGCGTTCAATCTGCTCGCGGGTGTAGAGATGCATCCATACGTTGAAGGGGGCGATCACCAAGGGGAACTTCCTACGAAGGCGGAGACGCTCGAGGTCGCCCTCACGAAGCTCGATGCGATCTCGCGCTGCGCGAGGCAGCCGGCCCAACCGTTGACGGGCTTGCTCCAGCATCGGGGCCATTGGTTCGACGCCCACGACTTCGATACCGCCTTTGGCGATCGCAAGCGCGACACGGCCGGTGCCCGCACCGAGCTCGAGCACGGGGCCTCCCGACTCGAGTGCGAGATTCGTGTAGAAACGAACGTCGTGTCGCCGCCGACGGTACGCTTGGTCGTAGTACCGACCGTCCTCGTAGTGCGCCTCCGATCCGGCCGCGGCGCGTCGTCGTCTACGCTTAGCCACGGTGGTCCACCAAGTGCGAAGCGATCTCGGCAAAGCCGCGGCCGCGGTCGCTGTCGGTGACGTAGCGAGGTGGGATCGGGAGCCGGTCCAAGTGCTCGCGGACGTTCGCGACGCCGACGCTCTTTGGAAACCGCGCGAACGCCGCAGCATCGTTGCCACTGTCGCCCACGAACACCCAACGCTCGAGCTCACCATCGAGATCGATGTGGAGCACGTCCCGAAGCGCGCGCGCCACGCCCTCGGCTTTGTCCCACGGGCCCGGGGCCGCATGCGCATGCACGGTCGACACCGAGCTTCGTGCACCCAAACGTTCGATCAGCGCCACCAACGCGTCGATGTCCGCTCGCGGAAGCGAGACCGACTCCCCGACGTCGAAGGCCAAGTCACACCGTCGATGGCGGCGGTCGTTAGTGGTTTGGACGTGCGGCATGGCCGCGGCCGCCTCGCGGCGGATCGTGTCGAGCAACGTCGCTTGGCCGGCGCGCTCGGCCTCGTCACAAAAGTATCCTTCGTGCGTTCCGGCCTCGTCGACCCAAGCCCAACCGGCACCGTTCTCGCCGACGGCGACCCGAACCGGCCACAGTCGCGCGATCACGTCGGTCCATCCGAGCGGTCTGCCGGTCACCGCCACCAACTCGAAGCCAGCACCCGCCAGCCGGTGCATCGCAGAGTACGCATCTGGCTCGAGGACCCCATTCCGGGTGACGGTATCGTCGATATCGAACACTACGCCGCGAATCCCAGCGGGATTGAGCTCTCGGAAACTCTCCATCTGTGGTCCCCCATACCACACCCCTGGACTTGCGGAGCCGTTCGGACCGGCGTACCGTGGAAGCATACGGAGGGGATACCGTGCCCAATCTTGGATTCGGCGAGCTAGTCATTGTTTTTCTGATTGTGATGCTGATTTTCGGCGCCGGGCGGCTGCCTCAAATCGGCGAAGGGCTCGGAAAAGCCATCCGCAACCTCAAGCGCGGCCTCAATACCGACGACGACATCGATGTGACCCCGACCGAAAAGCAGGTTCCGAAACAGGCTGCCTCCCGCGTGGAGGACGCTGAAGTCGTGGACAAGGTCGAGACCAAGTAGGCGTCAGTCGTTCTGCGGTTCGGATCGCATCGTCCGCATCTGCAGGATCGTCTTGCAGCTCAACCGGACCGGCGGCGCGAGCTCCGAGGACGTCGCCGCTTCCTTGAGCTCGCCTTTGCGTAGAAGGGGCGCCAGTAAGAGCGCCGTGTCGAGCGGGGTGTGCGGATTGCGGATGATCGCGTTGCGCGGACGGTAACGCACCACCCATCGTCGATGACGGTAAACCGTTTGCAGCACAGTCGGATCATTTGGGCGCACCGCGCATATGCGAACGACGTCCTCCTCGGTGAGCGACGGATTGTCGAGCAGAATGCGAACGACGTCGGGGTGCGGGTCGCGTACGACACGCTGAATCAAGGAACGGTCGTGTGTGCGCGCGAGTGACTTCCGTTCGCCAAGCGTGAGCGGACGCCCGCGCCCAAGGTCGGGGATGCGTCGCTTGTCTTCGATGGGAGCGTCTTCTTCTAGAGGCGGCGTGATGAAGTCCGCGACGAGATGAAGCTCCGCTTGCCTTGCAAGGGCGCCAAGCTCGATTCGCCTTGGTTCGACCCGCGGCTCGAAGAGCGACCAGCCGAGCGCGAGAAACACCAACTGTGTGTTCGCCTCGCCGAGCGACGCGCCCTGGTGGGCTTCGTGGATCAGCCGCACGGCGTCCTCGGCCGGGAGTGATTCGAGCTGCTCGCAGATCAGGCCTACGCGCATGTCGATCTCCTCCAGCCGTGCCAGCCGCTGAAAGAGGTCTCCGAACGGTGTTGCTTGCTCCACGGCTGTAGTGCCCCCTCCGATTAGCGTAATGAGGGTGCAGAAAAGCGCCAGCTTGACGCAGTGCGTCGCCAAGCTAGCCTCGTATCCTTCATGGTTGAGGCAGAACAGATTCGGGTCATCAAGCGGTATGCGAACCGCAAGCTCTACGACACGCGCGACAGCAGGTACGTCACGCTCGACCGCATCGCCGAGCTGGTTCGCAATGGCGAAGAGGTCAAGGTCCTCGACAATCGCTCGAAGAACGACCTCACCAAGGTCACGCTCGCGCAGATCATCTACGAAGAGCAAAAGAGCGGAAACGCCACGGCTTGGTCGGTGCAAAGTCTGCGGGGCTTCATTCAGCAAGGGCGGCAGAAGCTCCTTTCCTCGTTGAAAGAATCGCCGGTGGGCAAGCTCGTTGGGCGCGCCGAGGAACTGGGCGCAGAGGTCTACAGCGCGGCCGATGATCGTGTTCGCGCCGTCCTCGAGAGCGCTGCCGCGCACGTGAAGCAGCTACAGGGCGAAGTGATGCGCCTCCAGGCCCGGATCGAGGAGCTAGAGGCCAAAGTGCGCCAGGGCTCCTCAAAAGACGAGCCGCCTGATAACGTGGAATAATTCCCGTTTTCACGGGTTCTAAGAGCAGGCATGCCCAGGACCTCCAATAAAATCGCCGCCGCACGGCAGCTGTTCGAGGCCGAAGCGCGACCGCATCTCGACGGGCTGTACTCGATGGCGCTCCGGCTGACCCGCTCGCCGGTCGATGCCGAAGACCTCACGCAAGACACGCTGGTCCGAGCTTACCGCTTCTACGATCGCTTCGAGGCAGGCACGAACTTCAAAGCCTGGCTTTTGAAAATCCAAATGAACACCTTCGTCAACCGCTATCGGCGCGCCAAGCGCGAACGCCAGGTCTTCGACGGCCCGATGGCAACGCCGGTCGGCGAAGGCGTGATGAGCCGCGCGAGTATGCGCGGGTTGACCGACCCGGTCGGTGATGCGCAACGGCGATTGATCGCACGCGAGATCAATCGCGCGTTCGAGGAGCTGTCGGACGAGGCCCGCGCGATGGTGTTGCTCGCTGACGTCGAAGAGCTTTCGTACAAGGAAATCGCCGAGGTCGTGGGCTGTCCCATCGGCACCGTCATGTCGCGCTTGCATCGGGCGCGGAAGCAACTTCAGGTCTCGCTCCAGGCGCATGCCGTGCAGCTCGGCATCATCGAAGAAGACGATGACGACGTCGAGGATCCGATTCCGCTCGAAGCATTTCGTTCGAGGAAGGCGTTGAAGTCATGAGTTGTAAGCTCGTGCGACGTCATCTCGGCGCGTTCGTGGACGGAGAGCTCGACCCCGCCACGCAGATCGAGTTCGAACGCCACTTGGAAGCGTGCCCGGGTTGTCAGGAGCATCTCGCGTTTGAAAGCTCGTTGCGTGAACAGACGCGCGCTTCGATCGGTGACATTCACGCGCCCGACCATCTATGGGGCCGGGCGCTCCACCGCTTGGACGAGATCGACGAGGCGAGGGCAGAGCACACGTCGTTGATCCACGTGAGGCCGATGCGGTGGCGCCAGACTTGGCCGATCGCGGCGGCGGCGGCCGCGATTTTGATCATCGGCGGTGTCGTGGGCTTGCCGCAGAGTGCTGAGTATCAAGGCGCAAGCATGCTCCAAGACGTCGTGAACATGCATTCTCAAGGGCTGCCTTCCGATGTACGGGCCGAAGGGCCCCAGGATGTCGTTCGCTATTTCCAAGGCAAGACCCCTTTCACGGTGAAGCCTGCCCAGTTCGAAGAGCCAAGCATGAAGTTCGTCGGCGCTCGCTACATCAAGGTCGGCGCCCGGCCGGCCGCCGCGCTCTACTACAACCACGGCGGGCGCCGCGTCACGCTGCTGGTCTTCCAGTCGCCCGAGATCGTCCAAAATGCGCAGCGCACACATGTCGGTGGCCGTGAGCTCTACTATTATAATGTAGGGGGCAACGTGGTGACGATCCGCCGACATGAGGGCGTGAACTACGCGTTTTTTGGAGACCTCGATCGCCCGGTGCTCTTCCAATTGGCCGCCGGCGCCCGCGTCGCTTACTGAGGGCTCGCCCGCTCCTGCGTTTTGCAGGGCTTCTGACGTTGACAGGGCGAGCCATAGACCTCTATTCTTTTTTCTGACACAGGCGTAACTTTGCACGCGATTGGGGGGCTGGGTGGACGCAGTTTCGTCCAAACGGCGCGAAGGCTGATAACCTGGCTACGGGAATCGAAGGGGAGACCAAATGTCGGATGACGAAATGTCGAGCGATTTGCCAACCAAGGTCGGGGATCCACCCGATGTCGACGACGAGATCGATGCGTTTGCAGAGAATGCCTTCGACGCGCTCATGATGGAGGGCGAAGGGAAGAAGGCTTCCGCGCCGCCCGAAGCTGTTGAAGCTGTCGAAGCCGTCGAGAACGAGACCGGCGAATATGAAGACGTCGAGCTCGACGACGTGATCATGGTCTCCGACGTTCCGCCCGAGGAGTTGTCCGGTGCGTCGGCGCCGCCGTCGGCACCGCCGGCGTCTGTGGCGCCCGTGGAGACAGAAGGCCCGAACACGGGCGAAATCGAAGTCGCTCGTTTGCGTTCCGAAATCTCCGAGCTCAAGGCGAAGGTCGCCGAGTCGTCAGGAGGCGTGTCGAGCCGTCAATTCCTCGACCTTCGCGAAGCGCTGAACACGAAGGACAAGGAGATCCTCGACCTGCGCGATCAACTGACCGGGCGCGACAAAGAGATCCTCGAGCTCAAGGATCAATCGATCGTGCTCGAGCGGGCGCGCGCCGACTTCGACGAGAAAACCGCTGGGCTGGAACGCTCGTTGTCGAAAGCGCAGGAGGCGATTGCGAGCCTGAGCGAGGACAAGGAGAACGCGAACAAGCGTTACGAAGATGTGAAGGGTCGCTTCGAGCGTGCGAAGGTCAAAGCCGACTCGCTCGAAGGTGAGCTTTCCCAAGAGCGTGAGGCGCGCGCGGCCGATGTCGAGGCGCTGAAGAGCACTCAGGACGCGGAAATGGCGAGAATCCGCGTGGCGCAGGAAGACGCCTTGGACCTGGTCAAGGCAGAATCCGCTGCCGCGCTCGCGAAGACCCAGGAAGACAACGAGGCTGCCTTGCACGCTGCCGCCAGCGAGAAAGACACCGCGCTAGCATCGCTTCGTTCGGAGCTCGCCGACGCGCAAGCCGCCGCTTTGGCTCAAGCCGCTGCCGAGGCGGATGCGGCCAAGCAGGCATCATTGGCCGCACTCACCGAAGAGCTCGATACGGCAGCCTCGACCAGGTTGGCTGGAGCTGAGGCCGAATGGCAACGGACGATGACGGAGCGCGAGGCCGCGCTTCAGGGTGAAAAGCAACTCGAGATCGAGACACAGGAGCAAGAGCACTCCAAGCAGCTTGCCACCCTAGGACGCAAGCTCGCCGATACCGACACGGAGCTGGCAGGGGCGCGCGAGCGCGAGGCGGTGAACGAGGAGCGCTCGATCCAGCTCGAAGGCAAGCTCAACGAGTCTGAGGGAGCGTTGGCGACTGCCACCACGCAGCTCGCGGAAACACGAGAGACGCGGGACCGGCTCCAGGCCGAGCTCAGCGAGACGACGGAAGCGCGCGACGGGTTGCAACAGGAGCTCGACACGAGCCGCACGAAGGTCGAGCTGCTCGAAGGCAACAAGCGGGATCTCGAATCGCGCGTCGGTTCGCTCGAGGCCGTGAAGTCACAGCTCGAATCCAAACTGTCGATGGCCATCGAAAAGATCGCCACCGACGAGGCGCTACTTCAGCGCGTTCGTAAAGCAATGGCCATCGGCCTCAGCTTGCTCGAAGAGCAGCAGAAGAACACGTACGGCAACGCTACCGACGAGATGGAAGGCGTTTCCGAGGACGCAGAGTAGGGGCGGGGCGAGTCGACGCCAGGCCGGGTGCGCTCCGCTGGGTGTCGTGTTCCTTCCCCACCGAGCGAACGAACACGCCGAGGTCTCGCTGAGCCAACGGGGGCGGCGGGGCTTCGGCCAGCATGTCGAGGAAGACGGCGGCGTTCGGCGGGCGATCCTCTGGGTCCGGTGTCAGTAGCAATTCGACCGCATCGACAAGCGGTGTTGGAGCATCCGGTGCAGCTTCGCGGAGACTCTCCCGACTGCCATTGCGTGCGCGCTTGAGCGTCTCGATGTCGTTGCCGCCGTCGAACGGGCGGTGTCCGGCGATGCATTCGTAGAGCAGCACGCCAAGTGAGAAGAGATCGGAGCGGGCGCTGCAATGCCGGCCCAACGCGTACTCGGGGGCCATATAGGGGACCTTTCCCTTAAGTGCGTTGCTCTGAATGCTGCCTGGGACATTCGTGGCTTTGGCGATGCCGAAATCTGCGAGCTTGACCTCGCCAGCGTTGCTGAGCAGCACGTTCGAAGGCGACACATCGCGATGTATGATGCCGGCGGCGTTTCCGTCGTCGTCCGCCGTGTGTGCGAAGTCGAGCGCTGCTCCGAGCGCGTGCGCGATGTACGAAGTCAGCCCGGCGTCGAGTGACTCCCCCCGGGGACGAAGATGACGCAGCGCCGCCCGAAGGTCGGTGCCCTCGATCAGCTCGAGCGTGAGGTAGTGAGCGCCGTCAGCGATACCAAACTCGAGCACGCGCGCGATGTGCCCGTGATGCAGGAGCGCCGACAGGCGCGCTTCGCGAAGGAACATCTCGACGAAGTCGGCCTCGCCCGCAAAGGTCGGCAAAATGCGCTTGAGACAAACGCGCTGCTCGAACCCACCGATCCCACGCCGAATCGCCAGAAATGTCTCCGCCATACCGCCGACACCGAGCCTCTCGACCAGCTCATAATTGCCAAAACGTTCGGGAGTTGCGCGGGCCATGAACGGACGAAAGTACCACCTTTCACGGTCCCCGTCGCTCTGCGCGACGTGGCACGCTCGATGCCTTCTTCGGGCGAACGCGTGTGACGACCGTGGGCCGAGCCAGTCGATACGATGTTCAAGAAAGCCGATACGTCAATCAGCGAACGGACACTGCGCTTCATGTTGATTCATCCATATTCACAAGAAATCATCCAAGGGTTCCGCTGACCTCTGGTAGGGTCTGCGCTTGATTGTCGGGAGGTGGTGATTGCCCGACTGACCGAGAGGACTCGAAGGATGAGGATGAGGCTTGGGTTATCGGCGATGACGCCGGTGTTCTTCTTGGGCTTTGCAGCACTTATCAGTTGCTCCGACACGCAGCATGACTCGGTGGGGTCGACCGCTGTGGCGCTCGGAAGCACGATCGAGTTGCTTCCGCTCGGGGACACGTATCTCAAAGACGGGAATCCCAACCAGAATCAGGGCGACGACACGATCCTGCGTGTCCGAAAGACGGGCACGAACCGTGCGCTGGTTCAGTTTGATCAAGCCGCGCTGCAAGCCGCTGTCGTTCCTCAGAACCTCATCCGTCGCGCGATCATAGCCGCCGTGTCTGCGAAGGCGACCAAGCGGACGGAGCTTGAGCCCTCACCTGCGTTGCCAACGGCTCAACATCCGCGAGCCAGGCACGGCATCTGCCTGTGCCCCGCGCAGTGCGCGCACCTCATGCTCATGCCCGACGCCGCGTGGGACCAAGACGCTCGCTAGGCTGCGTGTCGCGTGTAGCGATGATGCAGTCCGCCGACCATTGGGAGGGCGATGACCTTCCCTCCATCGATGGACTCGCGCTCGCGGGGTTCGGGGGCGTCCTTGTCGAGCGCGAGGTGTGTCCGGGATCCGTGATAGTACTCGAGGTACTTCCGAAGGATGCGCCGCAGGTGCTGCTCTCCGAGGACGATGAGGTGGTCTAGGCATTCCCGCCGAAGGGTCCCGATGACACGCTCGCAGTAGGGATTCTGCCACGGGGACTGCGGTGCGGTAAGGACCTGCGCGATTCCCATCGCACGCACACGGCGAACGAAGTCCGCGCCGTAGATCTTGTCTCGGTCCCGGATGACGTGCTTCGGAGCCGAGTCGTAGGGAAAGGCGTTGACCAACTGCTGCCCTGTCCACTGCGCGGACGGACCCTCGGTGACGTTGAAGTGTACGATGCGTCGGCGTTCGTGCTCGAGTGCGAGGAACACGTACAGGACACGAAACGTGGCCGTCGGCACGACAAAGAAGTCGATGGAGACGAGGTCCTTGGTGTGGTTCCGCAAGAACGTACGCCAGCTCTGCGAAGGCGGCTTTCGCCGACGCGGCATGTACCGCGAAACGGTGGCTTCTCCGACCTCGAAACCGAGCTTGAGCAACTCGCCGTGAACGCGAGGCGCTCCCCACGTGGGGTTCTCGAGAGCGATTCGACGGATGAGCGTCCGGAGCTCTCGATCGATCGGGGGACGACCGCCTCGGTTTCGGCTCTTCCAGCTCCAGTAGAGCTTGAAGCCCTTGCGATGCCAGCCGATCACAGTTTCGGGCTTCACGAGGATCAGGGCGTTCTGCCAGTCCGGCCACAGGCGGCAGAGCGCGACCCAGAATGCGCGGTCGGCTTCGTGGAGCTTGGGGCGTTTGCTCCTGCGCTTCAGAATGGCCAGCTGCTGTCGCAAGGCGAGGTTCTCGAGAGCGAGTTCGCGTTGCAACCGGAGGCTCGATCTGGCGGTCGCGAGCAGGGCGTACAGCAAGTCAATCATCGGGGTGGGGCGAGCTTGACCCCGAGCGTGGAAACGTCAACGATTGTACGGCCGACGAGGTTCTGAGGAGGCACAGGCCTCGCCAGAGCAAGTGGCCAGGGAACTGCACCGATTGAGGCGAGTTCTCGGGCAGCGATTCAAGGAGCTAACCCCTGAGCCATTTCGAAGCATGATTGCTAGGCGCAACCTGGCCAGATACGGTGATGAGTTGGGTCCGACCCTCGAGAAGCTGCTGACTCAGAATAAGACCTGGGAACAGATCGCTGAGAGCGCGTCACGGCCCGGAGGTTGGTTATGGTACCTGTTCTGAAGTTGCCCGTTTTCGGAAACTGGTCGCAAATGGCTCGCTTCGATCTGGTTTCTGGCGCAGCGGAAGTGATGCCCACCGACCTGAGTGACGAGGACGGCTACTGCGGCTTCTACAGTCGATTGGGCGACATCCACATCGCAGCATTTCGACAGGGTGATCGCATTCGGGTTGCGCTTAACGATCGCGTATTCGATGCCGCCGAGCTTTCGATAGCAATCGGGAGGCGGACTCCGCTGTGGATTTCTGTCGTCGCGCCGTCCCATTCATTCCTCACACGACGAACCATTACCGTTCGCACCGACAACGACGAGATCGCGTGGGCGTATACTCTCCCCCGAGTTTTGCATCTCTTCGACTTCTTCTCCCCGACCGAGGAGCGAGACTTTGATTTTGGTGTTTTTCTGAAGGAACTGTGTGAAGACGAAGTGGCAAGAGGCCGACTTCTCGAGCGCTGGCGCAGCGTTCCGTCGAGCGCTTCTCGTTTTGAGCACTGAAGATGCGCGCCAGCCAACTGAGCGTTCTTCTCTTAGTCGCTCTCAGCATCGCCGGCGCGCATTTCAAAAACCGCGTTAAGGCATTTTCGGCGCCACAAACTTCAAGCCTTAACGAGATTTCGCTCGCAACTGCGGGAGGCGCATCAGACGATTTCGGGTGCAAGTGCGACGGCCGCGTCCAACTCACTACTTTTGGCAATGTGCGCAGTCCCGGCGGGGAGGCGCTGCCGGAGGTGACCCTTGGAGGTGACAGTCGCTTCCAGGGGATGTGGAAGGACGCGGGGACGGGGCTCTATTACGTCCGGGCGCGGTACTACGACCCGCGGACGGGGCGGTTTTTGTCGAGGGATCCGGCCGAGGGGCAGTTGGCGCGTCCCGAGAGCTTCATGCCGTACGCGTTTGCGAACAGCAATCCGTATGTGTTTCGGGATCCGACGGGGGAGCAAAGCCTCGTCGAGCAAGCTGTCGCGGTGGTCGTGCGGTTTGTGCAAAGCTCGCTAAGATTCGCCTCGAACGCGTTCCGGGCCATCCGTCAGTTCCGTGCTCTGCGTAGCGCGGGGCTCCGTCGCTTCGGGATCGGTCTCAACCTCGCGCGCCTAACCCTGGTTGCCAGTGACAATGCGTCGACAGCGGCGGACGCGATTCCGCGAATCACACCGGGCGCGCTTCCACCGGACGAAGAGGCTGTTGTCCTCGAGA
>Ga0209456_10000973_pt1 | contig 14271 bp, 10 predicted proteins | sample COG_11_FD_184755 | JGI IMG/M metagenome (GOLD analysis project Ga0209456, IMG submission 184755) | Pelagic marine sediment microbial communities from the LTER site Helgoland, North Sea, for post-phytoplankton bloom and carbon turnover... | ecosystem: Environmental > Aquatic > Marine > Neritic...
TTCCGGGCGCGGCCACACCGTCGGAGATGCTGTGGTTGCTGCAGCGCGGCTATACCCTGCAGAAGTTTTTCCCCGCCGAACTCCTCGGCGGAATTCCATTCCTGAAGGCAACCGGTGCACCGATACCAGAGGTTCGTTTCATGCCGACCGGTGGAATCAGCGTTGCCAATGCCGCGGACTATCTTGAGTTAAAGAACGTCACCTCGGTAGGCGGGTCGTGGATCACACCGCCTGAGTTGCTGGCCACCCGCGATTTCGACGCGATTTCGCAACTTGCGTCGGAAGCGGCGCGACTCTAGCTGCTTCACGTAGCGTTATGACGCTCCAACAATTCCTGCTCGATTTGTCTCGTCATCTTCGAATCGATGCGATAGAAGTAAATCGCGACGATACCCATCAGGGCAAATACTGCCGGGAAAACACTGAACATGAAACGGATGCCGGCCATTGATGTTGCCGATTGCGTTTCATTCGCGACAAAGCCAAACCACGACAGGATGATGCCGGCGAGACCCGCACCAACGGCAAGACCCATCTTGTGCGAAAACTGCACGGTGGAAAACACTAGCGCCGTTGTGCGCCGTCCGGTTTTCCACTCGCCATAGTCAGCACAATCTGCGTACATGGACCATACCAGCGCTGGCGTGGGCCCGGCAGCTAACATGCCGGCGCAATTGATCGCCACCATCAGCCAGTACTGATCGGGAGGCGTGAAGTAAAAGGCCGCCATCGACAAAGCGTTTAGAAAAGATAAAACGATCATCAACTGACGTTTTTCAAAGCGTTGACTCAGAGTCTTCGTCAATGCGACCCCGACCATCATCGCCAACAGGCCTAATGACAGGAATATTGCAGTCTTGTCGAAGATGAGAAAAATTCGGGTGCCGTCATCACCGACGTAGTACTTGAAGTAGTACAGCAGGGTGCCATTGCGCACGGCGATGTTTATCAGGGTGAAGATCCCGGCTGCGAACAATGCTCTCCAGGGTCCATTGCCGAGTAGTGCCTTGAAATCCAGTTTCATGTCGGACTTCGTGGGCGCTGCAACGACTCGTTCTTTGGTTGTCGCAAACGTGATCCAGAACAAGGCGACGGAGATCACCGCAAAAATGGCCATCGTGAGCTTGAATCCCAACGCCTCGTCACCACCGCCGAGAATGTTTTTGAGAGGTGTTACAAATGTGCCGACCAGCCATCCGGCCGCGAAGGCACAGAAAAAGCGGTAGCTGGCGACCTTGGTCCGTTCAATCGATGAGGGCGATATCACGCCCATCAATGCCGAGTAGGGCACATTGATGGCGGTGTAGGCCAGCATCATTAACGAGTACGTTACATAGGCGTAAATGAGCTTACCGGTGTAGGAAAAATCCGGACTGGCGAACATCGCGTAACCGCAAAGTCCGTAGGGGACGGCGGCCCACAGCAAGTACGGCCGGAATTTTCCCCAGCGAGAATTTGTGCGATCTGCGATCAGGCCCATTACCGGGTCACTTACGGCATCCAGGATCTTGGTTAACAGGAACATGGTTCCGACAGCCGCGGCTGTCAGGCCAAAGATGTCCGTGTAGTAATAGAGCAGGAAAACATTAAAGGTTGCGAAGAAGAAATTGGACGCGGTGTCGCCAAGTCCGTAGCCCAACTTCTCCCTGAATTTGAGCTTTTCCATTTAGGTTCCCCGCCGCGCTTCGAGTTTCATTCGCACTTCATGAGCCTTCTCTTCTGTAATCGTGTACGACGCAACGGCCCAAATTGCCAAAGTTGACGCGCCAACTGGAACGAAGATGTCGAAGATGCGCATTAAGAACAAGGTCTGGTCCGTCTGCGCGGGGCCAAGCGCTACATCAAAACCAGTAGCATTCAAGAGGAAGCCACCTGCTGCAAGAGCCGCCGCCATGCCCAGCTTGACAACCCACCAGAAGATCGAGCCGTACATGCCTTCGCGCCGCTGATTCGTATTGAGTTCGTCGGCATCGACAACATCGGCAACCATCGCAGGCATCAATGTAAACAGGCCGCCAAATCCGAAAGCGATAAGCGGCACGGGCAACAAAAGGAGCCAGGGCGTTTCTGGCGTGTAACAAATCCACTTCAGCAAGTATCCGACAATGGATAGCGAAGTCGTCGCATAGAATGCGCGGCGCTTGCCGTACTTGGGGCATAGCCATGTAATCAGGGCGATGATGAAAAAGGTCGAGAATGCACCCAGGGCTCCGGCGTGGCCCGCCCACACCGCACCTTGATCGGTATCACCAGCGAATATGTAGAAGATGATGACGTAGGTCTGAAACGCGGCAATCAGCATGAAGCCGTTGAAGACCAGAAACGTTGCGGCACAAAGTTTCAGGAACGGTTTGAACTTGAGAGATGTTGCAAAGCCGGAAAAAAACTCCCGGATCGCGCGCATCATCACGCTGCCAGAGCTTTCTGGTGGATTGCCCGTCTGTAGTGCCTCTTCGGCAGCTTTGGCAACGAATCGTTCCCGCAGGAATATGGCTGGTAGCACGCCGATCAGCGCGACGCTTATTGCTATTACGATCGCAAGTCCCGCAGCACCATCCACCATATTGTCGAACAGCATCTTGCTATTCATGATGGCCAGGAAGTACGGGCCAATGATGTAGGCGAGCTGGCCAATGAAATTCTGCACGCCCATTAACCGCGTTCGTTCGTGATAGTCCGGGGTCAGTTCATAACCCAACGCGACCCACGGTGTGGCGAACATCGTGTAGGCGAGATAGAAGATCAGCGACCCGCCCAGAAACCACCAAAAATAGAAGGCTTCACTCTTACCTAAAGGAAGCTGCCAAAGTGCCGCAAAAATAATTGCGACCGTTATCGCGCCGCAGAAAATATAGGGTCGCCGCCTTCCCCAACGCGATCTGGTGTTGTCGGAAATGTACCCCATCAAAGGGTCAGTCAGAGCATCGGTCAATCTTGGTAGTGCGCCGAGCAAGCCTACCAGGGCCGGGTTCATACCAAGGCCGAGGTTGAGCACGATAACCATTCCACCCATTGCGTAAGCAAGAACATTGTTGACGAAGGCGCCGGTGCCAAAAATCACTTTTTGAATGAACGGGATACGGTCTTCTGGAGCGGTTTCGTAGTGCGTTGCCTGGCTCATGCCGAATTTTCCCGCCCAAGTCTGGGTCATTTTCTTATTTTCGCAATCCTCCAGTAAATTGACAGCGCTGTCAAATGTTGCTAAAAGTCGGTTTGATAAATCATTGTCAGGATGACATTCTCGCGCGCCGACTGCGGCCCGGTGATACCCAGGAAAATGAGCGGCTCCCCAGCGAAACCAGAAAACAATTCTGAGGCGATCAATCAACGCGTCAACGCGTTGCTTGCCGAGATGACTTTGGCCGAGAAAATCGGACAGATGTGTCAACTCGATGCGAGTAACGGCTACGCCCCGGACTATCTAGCCGACGGTTTGCGAGCCGGTCGTGTCGGTTCGGTACTCAACGTAGCCGATGTGAATACGGTCAATGAGCTGCAGCGAGTCGCCGTCGAGGAGTCTCGCCTCGGCATCCCGCTCCTGGTGGGTCGCGACGTCATTCATGGTTTCAGGACGATCATGCCTATCCCGTTGGGGCAGGCGGCTACGTGGAACCCCGAATTGGTGAAGCAAGGCGCACAGGTTGCTGCTCTTGAGGCCTCGACGACTGGCATCAACTGGACGTTTGCACCAATGATCGATATATCGCGTGATGCCCGTTGGGGCCGCATCGCCGAGAGCCTCGGCGAATGCGTGCTGTTGACGAGCAAGCTCGCCGTCGCGATGGTTGAAGGATTTCAGAGTGACGACCTGTCGGCGCCTGGCTCTATTGCTTCGTGCGCCAAACACTTCGCGGGGTATGGTGCTGTAGAGAGTGGCCGCGACTACGCGACAACGAACGTTCCGGAAACCAAGCTACGCAATGTGCATTTACGGCCTTTCAAAGCGGCCGTTGACGCTGGCGTGACAACGCTGATGACATCATTCTCGGACTTGAACGGCATACCTGCCACTGGCAACGAATTTCTGCTGCGCCAGGTTCTTAGAGACGAATGGGATTTCGATGGCTTTGTCGTCAGCGACTGGGACTCAATTCGGCAGCTTCAGATTCATGGGCTGACAGAGAATGACAAGGAGTCTGCGTTCGAGGCTGCGGCGGCGGGTGTAGATATGGAAATGGCAGGTGACGCGTACAGCAAGCATCTCGCGGAACTGGTCGAGGAAGACCGAATTGAGGTCAGTGACGTTGATACAGCTGTTGCGAACATTCTGCGTGCGAAGTTTCGACTGGGGCTCTTTGAGAACCCATTCACGAACCCTGCGGATTTGCCGCCGATCGCAAACGAGCGGTCACTTGATACAGCGAAGCAGGCGGCGTTGCAGAGTGTCGTCATGCTCAAGAACGAGCACAATACGCTACCCCTGTCGGCCGAAAAGCTGAACTCGGTTGCGCTGATCGGACCTCTTTCCGACGCACCGTACCAGCAGCTGGGCACATGGATATTCGATGGCGACCTGGACCTCAGCGTTACGCCGATGCATGCGATCCACAGTCTGGTGGGTCACGATCTTGATGTTCGCTATGTGCGTGCGATGGAGAATTCGCGAAGCAAGGCCACTGAAGCGTTTGACGAAGCCGTAGAAATTGCACGTGACTCGGACGCCGCCATCTTGTTTCTTGGCGAAGAATCAATTCTCTCGGGGGAGGCGCACTCACGTGCCGACATCAATCTGCCGGGTGATCAGGCGGAACTCGTGCGACGCATCAGGGAAACCGGCAAGCCGGTCATCGCCGTGATACTCGCGGGCAGGCCGCTGACGCTGACGAACATTGTGGATCAGGTCGACGCAATACTGTACGCCTGGCATCCAGGGACGATGGGCGGACCGGCAATTGCGGATCTCTTGTTTGGCATCGAGTCGCCATCCGGAAAGCTGCCGGCAACGTTCCCGCGCATGGTCGGCCAGATTCCGATCTACTACAGCCAAAAGAACTCTGGCAAGCCCCCGTCGCGAGACAAGATCGTGCATATCGATGACATCGATACGCGTGCCCCGCAAACGTCGCTAGGCATGAGTGCGTTTCACCTCGACACGCACTTCACGCCTCTGTTCGCCTTTGGACACGGTTTGTCTTACACAGAATTTGATTACCAACACATTCGAGTGAGCGCGAAGGAAATTGGCCTCGGCGACACGGTAACAGTTAGCGCGGAGCTGACGAACAGAGGCGATGTTGCTGCCGATGAAGTCGTGCAGCTATATGTTCGTGACCTCGTTGCCAGTATCACGAGACCAGTCAAAGAGCTGAAAGGCTTCCTTCGAGTGCGCCTCGAGCCGGGGCAGACGATTACTATCGATTTTGATCTGCATACAAACGATCTCGCATTTTTTGGGCGCGACAATCAACCGACAGTCGAACCTGGTGTCTTCCACGCCTGGATGGGTGGCAGTTCCGAAACCGAATTACGCACGGAGTTTCGAATTGTCGATGGCGACCAATTGAGTGGATAGCAGGCAATGAACCAAAGCAAAAGAATTAGCGCGACAATCACGCTGGTCGTCAGTTTGGCAATTGGCGGGTGTTCTTCCTCATCGGACGATGCATCAACAACGGTCGGGGCCGGTACCTATTCGCAGCTGGCAGAGGACCTGGTGGCCGGAGAGGTCATGGCCATAGCGTACTCAGGATTCCGTGAGGGCCAGCATCCGGACCGTGGTGATGGCGCAAAGAACCCAAGCGATGCCGAAATTCTCGAGGACCTCGAAATCCTCGTTGCACACGACTTCAAACTGATTCGTCTCTACGATTCCGGTGATAATTCGTTGGCCACACTCAATCTTATTCAACAACACAATCTGCCAATCAAGGTGCTGCTGGGAATGTGGCTCGAAGCGGAAATCAGCAATCATGAGGGTTGTGCCTGGTGTGATGAGCCAACACCTGAATCCGAGCTGGCCGAAAACACCTTACGGAACGTTGCCGAAGTAAAGCGCGGCATTGAACTCGCCGGAGAATTCGACGACATAATCGTCGCCGTTAACGTTGGCAATGAGGCGCTGGTCAGCTGGAACGACCACATGGTTCCTTTGGAGAACGTTATCGCCTACGTGCGGCAGGTTAAGGACGCTATCGAGCAACCTGTGACGGTCGCGGATAACTATGTGTGGTGGATAGAAGATGGCGCGCCGCTGGTGGCGGAAGTCGACTTTATTGGCGTGCACACGTACCCGGCATGGGAAGAAAAGACCATCGACGAGGCATTGAACTACACCATCGAGAATATGGAAGGCGTGCATGCGGCGCATCCGGACAAGCCGGCCGCCATACTTGAAGCTGGCTGGGCGACGGTCGCAATAGAATTTGGCGATCGAGCGAACGAAGCTGACCAGGCGCGCTACTATCGCGAACTGAAGGAGTGGGCCACCAAAAGCAATGTGACGGTATTCTTCTTCGAGGCGTTCGACGAGCCGTGGAAGGGCGATCCGGACGTTCCGCTCGGCGCTGAAAAACACTGGGGTATTTTCAATGTCGATCGGACACCAAAACAGGTGTTCAAGTAGCAGACAATGGCCGCAACACCCAAAATTTCTCTGCGCGGACTCAGAACGTTCTGCGTTGCCGCACGGTATGGGAGCCTTCGCACTGCCAGCGAAGAGCTTTTCGTCACTGCGTCCGCGGTCAGCCACCAGATCAAAAGCCTCGAAGAGGAGCTTGGTGAGCCGCTTTTTGAAGGTAGTAGCCGCTCCCGCAGCCTTACTGAAACTGGCAAATCGCTCTATGCGGCTGTTAGCCCGCTCATCGATCAACTGGACACTGTTGTTGCAGGCTACAAAGCAGGCGGCATAAGCAGCTCCATACGAATCTCGGTGCAACCGTTCTTTGCCAGCGAGTTTTTTGTGCCTCGTTTGAGTGAATTTGCGACCCAACATCCTGAGATCGATATCCAGGTCGGCGCGAGTGACGAGTCCGCAGAAAAACATCCTGCGGATGCAGATCTGTCGGTTCGACTGTTTCGATCACCGCCAGCGGACATGCCGTCGAACCTGCTTTTTCCGCTACGATTGGTGCCGGCAGGCTCACCGGAGTTCATGCAGAAACTGATGGTCAAGAACAAAAAGATCATGAGCGAGTTCCCGATCATCGTGCATGAGACCAGCCCCAAGGCCTGGGCAGATTGGTCTGACGCCACGGGTATCAAAATTCCTGAGAACACCAAGATCATCCGCCTGGATTCGATGATCGCTGTGGTACGAGCGGCGCAACGTGGCATCGGCGCGGCACTGGTACCAGTTCCGGTAGGAAACCTCTGGTTTGACGAAGGCAGTATCGTGCGGCTGTTCAAGAAGGAACTTGTCGCCGAGGTCAGTTACTACCTGGTCTGCAAAGAGGAGAGGGCAGATGATGAAAGCGTCATTCGTTTACGCGACTGGATATTGCAGAATTTCGCGAATCGCCCCTGAATTTTTCTCAACTCACGCCTGAGTTCTTTTCGTTTGTCGTAGTAGCTGTGGCTGCCTATTGTTCGCATGTCGACCCGGTGTACGCGGTTCGACGATCAGCGAATAGCCTGATTGGCTACGGAGAAGAGAAAATGTTCAAGAAAGACAAACCTGCAAGAGACGCATTTACGTTCAGCCTGGCTGGCACGAAGACGGTTAACTCGTTCACTCCCGCGCCGGCTATTGCCGATGATCGGTTCAACCAGGCCCCAGTTCGCCGGGAATCGGTACAGCGCCCGTGGATGTGCTTCTACCATCAAGCCGCATATTTCCCCTGTGCGTAAGTCGTAGAACAAAGCTACCTTGATGAAGAGAGACAAGTTGGTCCGGGACGAATTCGGGCTTAGCCTCGGCGGCATGCGGACGATTACATCGTTCGCCATAGCGCCGGCGATCGCCCACGATCGGCTGCGTCAGAATCTGGCTGGTCGGGATCAAGATACCCGTGAGAAAAAATGGCGTCTACGGATGCCCAGACGTTTCCGGGTCGCGTAAAGTGATCGCGCTATATAAGGAAATCGCACCCTGAAAGGCCAGCTAAATGCTGGCCTTTTTTTGTTTGATTTCAGGTGCTCCGCAAGCTGCGGCTGCTTATGTAAAAGTCCGTTCCGGCGACTACGACGTTCATATAAAGGGGTGTTCAGTCGTAAGTACTTGCCACTCTTGACAGCGCTGTCATTTCTTGACTACTATCTCGCGTATAACGGGAGCAATATCTCCCGCAAGTTCCGTGCATTGTGGGGGAAATCAACAATGAAGCTTCGTTCGCGAAGAGCTCTTTCGACCGCGTTTATCTTGGTGGCTGCTCTATTTTCAGCGGCATGTAGCGACAATAATCGCTCTACGCCGCTGTCAGAAGTGGATACGGTTCCGCCAGCCGATGATGGTCCCCAGTCCAATCAGAACATCAATAATCCGACGCTTACTGTCGCGGAAAACTTCGAAGTTTCCCCTGGAGATTTGCTGACGCTGGTCTGGAGCGACGAGTTTGACGGCGCAGCGCTAGACCCTGAAGTCTGGTTTTTCGCGACCGGAGACGGTACGGAGAAAGGGATTCCTGGTGGGTGGGGCAACGCCGAGCTGCAGTATTACCTCCCTGACAGCGCTCAGCTGGACAACGGCGTCCTCAAGATCACTGCGCGCCTCGAGTCCTTAGGCGGTCTGAACTACACGTCTGCCCGAATCAATACAGAAGACCGTTTCGCGTTCAGATACGGGCGCATCGAGGCAAGCATCAAGCTGCCATCCGGGCAGGGATTGTGGCCCGCATTCTGGATGCTGTCCCAGGACAGCCCGTACGGAACCTGGGCGGCCACCGGTGAGATCGACATCATGGAGGCCATCAACCTTGACGGCACCGGCGGCAATGAAATCTACGGCACGATTCACTACGGTGGCGAGTTTCCGGCGAACACATACAGCGGCGAGACTTACACACCGTCGGTCGACGTAACCGAGGACTTCCACGTCTATGCCATCGAGTGGGACGTGTCCGAGATTCGCTGGTACTTCGACGGAGCGCTTTACGCGGTGCAGAACAATTGGTTTTCTACGGCCGCGCCGTATCCCGCGCCGTTCGACCAGCCATTTCACATCCTCCTGAACCTCGCAGTCGGTGGCAACTTCCCGGGCTTTGCGGTCGACAACAGTGTGTTCCCGGCGACGATGGAAGTTGACTGGGTGCGTGTTTACACGGGCGAAGAGGATCGGTAATTACCGGCTGACCGATTTGGGATTCGGATGACTAAGTGGATTTGCGCGAAGGCCCTGTTTGTTGCAGGGCTCTTGCATGTGTGTACGGCATCTATGGCTGATGCCATTCCCGTGGAACTACGGCAGACCGAAGTCGGTTGGCAATTGCTTCGCGGTGGTGAGCCGTACTTCATCCGCGGTGCGGGTGGCCAGCACTCCCTGCAGCAACTGGCTGCGGCGGGCGGCAATTCGGTACGTACCTGGGACGGCGACGATATTGGACCGTTACTGGATGAAGCACACAGCCTCGATCTTTCAGTAACGGTCGGAATTTGGCTCGCCCACGAACGCCACGGTTTTGACTATAAAGACAAAACGCAAGTTGCCGAGCAGCTGCAGCGCGCTCGCGAAATGGTGCTGAAGTTCAAAGATCATCCGGCGGTTCTGTTGTGGGGAATCGGCAACGAGGTGGAAGGATTCGGTGACGGCGATGACCCGGCGATTTGGACGGCCGTAAACGATGTTGCTGCGATGGTCAAAGAACTCGATTCGAACCATCCCACGATGACCGTCACCGTCTTCGTCCACGGTGGGCGCATCGAGTACCTGCACAAGCGCAGCCCGGCCATCGACATTCACGGCGTCAATGCGTATGGCGCCGCCCAGGTCGTGCCAGAGCAACTGCGCGCGGGCGGTGCGACAAAACCCTTTGTTTTGACCGAATTCGGGCCTGTCGGTCCCTGGGAATCACCGAAGACCGAATGGGGGGCTCCTTACGAGCAGACCAGTACCGAGAAGGCCGCGTTCTACCGGCAAACCTACGAGAAGACTATCGCCGGCGCTCCAGACTTCGCCCTGGGTTCCTACGCCTTCCTTTGGGGCCACAAGATGGAGAGCACCCAAACCTGGTTTGGCATGTTCCTTGAGGATGGATCACGGACAGGCGCTGTGGACGTCATGACTGAGCTTTGGACGGGTAGCGCGCCAACGGATCTCGCACCTACGGTCGAGCGACTGGTCATCGACGGTAACGCGCAGATGGATCCAGGTGATGTTGTGCGAGTGAGCGCCGCCACTGCGGATCCCGAGGGCACTCCTGTTTCTGTGCGGTGGGTGTTGCGTCCGGAGTCCGGAGACGACGCAACCGGCGGCGATTTTCAGCCTGATATGCCTGACGTCGAGGGCGCCGTTATCGAAAGTAGCAGCGATGGCGCATTGGTCCGCATGCCTGAGGAACCCGGACCGTATCGTCTATTCGTCTATGTCTATGATGAGTCGGGCAACGCGGCGACGGCCAACGTTCCGTTACTGGTAAAGGGCAAGCCGCGCATTCGCTAAACGTTATCTACAAGGGCGCCGGGCCCGTCGATTCACGAATCTGTAGCGTTGCAGGAACGATCTCGGGTTTAGATTCGGATCCCTCTCCGCACTTGCCCTCGATCAATGCCTGGGCCGCCCGTTGCGCCATTTCAGTCAGCGGCTGTTTTATGGTTGTCAGGGAAGGATGGACCATCCGGGCAAGCGCAATATCGTCGAAGCCGGCCACGGATAGCTGCTCCGGTACATCAATACGCAAGCGATGGGCGACGCGTAGAACTCCCACGGCCATATCATCGTTGGCCGCGAAGATTGCGGTCGGCGGTCGCTTGCGCTTCAGCAATTTCTCCGCACACTCCTCGCCGGAGCCCAATGAGTTATCGCCGGCACAGACTAGCTGCTCGGAGAACCTGAGGCCACTTTGCTGTAACCCGTCCTGGTAGCCCAGAAAGCGGTTGGCAACGGCTTTGTGGTTCGAATGTCCCGTGACAAAGGCGATTCTCTCGTGGCCCAGTGATGCGAGGTAGCGCGTCATCTCTGCACTGCTTTCACGATCATTCGTCGCGATAGAAAATCGCTTTTCGTCCGCCTTGCCGGGGGAGAGACGTACAAAAGGAGTGTCGGTCGCGTCGATTGCGCGCACTATCTTCGGCATATTGGACAGTGGTGCAGCCAGGATGATGCCAGCCGGCCGCATTTCCTCAATAAGTAATTTGAGTTTTGCCGCGACATCCCTTTCACGGTAGTTGCAGGGATGGATCAACAATTCGGATAACGCCGACCGGCAGGCCTTGAGAGCGCCTTGTTGCATCTTGATGATGTAGCCTGAAGTCGGTAGCTCATAGGCAGCGGGATCATCGTAGACGAGACCGATAAGGTGTGAGCGATGGCTTGCCAAATTTCGCGCGGACTGGTCAGGTCGGTATTTGAGCTCTGCAATCGCTTTCTCGACGCGTTCCTGTGTCGATACGCGTACATTCGGTTCGCGATTGACCACGCGTGACACGGTCTTGATGGACACGCCCGCAAGCTTCGCAACATCGAATATTGTTGGTCTTTTCATCGCGTTCTGTGTGTCCCTGTTCTGGTTGAGATTTAAAACTATTGATTACAGCGTTGTCAATTGCCGGAGTAGAGACTTTGCATTACCAGTTTCGGCTTGCGCTCCACATTAAACAGGCCCCAGTGTTTTTCCGGTTCTTGCGGATCGGGAGAGCCTTTCCAGGGTTCGTCAAATGCCTCGAAAACAAATGTGAGGATCTTTTCATTGGTGGTCCATTCGAGCAGTTCTTCGTAGTAGTGCGCCTGCAATTCTTCGGACGCATTCCAGGGCTCGATACCGCGACCGTTGGAAGCTGTTGTCCAGCCGGCCTCGGTAATCACGACGGGCTTGCCTGGATAATGATCGACGACCGAGTGGTAGTTTTGCTTCGTGTATTCGAGCGCGTCCTCCACGGTGCGGTATTCCCAGGCGGGATAAGTGTGCACCGAAATAAAATCGAGCACCTCCGCCAGTGGCTCCAGTTTGTAGGTCCACGGAACATAGTTTTCGCAAAACGTGACTGGTTGTTTGATCGTGCTCTTCAAGTTGAGAGCATGGGCAACCAGGCTGTCGACGGGCACCATGTGGTCAGTCCATTCGACACTGGCTTCATTGCCGACCGATACTGAGAACACGATATCCGGGTAGCGGTTCGACAGGGCAATCGCTTTTTCGATCTGTTCGCTGTTGGCGCGGAGATTTGCCTCAAGTGTCTCATCGCTAAAATCAGCACCCCAGGGGCAATGCGGATTGCTCATTTCGGCCGCCACATCCACCCCCAGCATCACCTTGAAATGCAAAGCTTCATTAGCAATGACTTGCAACACCGTGTCGGCGTGGGGAGTGCAGTCGTAGAGCCTGAGGTATGTCCAGTTCTTTTCCAGAATAAGGAGATCTTCCTTGATCTCTTCGTACGAAGGGTACGCGACACCGGGACACTGCCCTTCGCGATAACCGGAATAGCAGATAGCGTTGCCGTAATCCAGGTTCATATGGAGTTCTTCAAACATATTTGGGATGTCCGTCTTTGTCCCAAAGACCCCAGTAAGCACCGACATCACCTTCGGCATCCACTTTCCAGGTCTCATCAAAGGAAGAGAAGTAGAAGATCTCGATGCCGTCCTGTTCGGCCCACCGGTACGTGTCAATGAAGTATTTGATCGCGTTTTCGAAGGAAGGTACGGCGCCATCTGTCGGGGTACCGATATTCGGCCAGCCGGTTTCGCTGATAATCACCTTCTTGCCATTCGCCGCGGCCTGCGCACTGCGGTACATCTCTTTCATGTACAGCAGTGCATGATCGGCAGGGCAGCCCTCCCAGAAGGGATAGCAGTTGGCGAGAATGACGTCGCAGGCCTCTGTGACCCGTGGGTGAACATGAAACTCGAAATACGCGTCGACGTAGCCAACATCGACATCGGGAGCGGCCTGCTTCGCGCGATTGATGTAGTCGATCAGTTCGTCCTCCGACAAGTCACCGCGCAGCAGTACTTCGTTGCCCACTGCGAGGATACCCGCATGACCGGCCTTGGCGATTTCTATCGCATTGGCCAGCTCGATCTCGTTTTGTTCGCGGTTGTCGTCCAGCCAGACGCCGACCATGGTCTTAAGCCCTTTCTCTGCAGCGATCTGCGGGATCAGCTCGTTTCCTTCCGAGCAAGAAAAAGAACGAATCCAGTGGACATAGGGCTGAATGACACTCATCCGCTCACGGATCTGAGCCGCACCGAGCTCAGTGCCCGGACCCTGACCTTCCACGTAGGGACTGAAGCAGAGTCCATGTATCTTCGCGTCGAGGATTTTCTTTACGAGCGCACGCAGGTCTTCGACAGAGAGGTCGGTAATATCGAGGCCGGCCAGAGACATCTTTCTTTGATACAGGTTTGACATTGAGTGTCCTTGAAATGCTTATTCGGCGAACAGCATGTTTGTCCGGAACGAAATAGTCAGTTGGCGAATACGGCCGCTGCGCCGAAACACGTCCGAGCTTTCTTCGGCGGGTAATGCGAGCTGCTCAAAGACTTTTTGCTCGCCGTCTTTGTCAACGATAGTGAGAGAGATCGGCGCATTATCATCGAGTCTGTAGACAATGGGGACCTGGCACCAGGTGAAGGCCAGCCCATTGCGCGGCACCTTAATGGTCTGCCAGTTGCCGTCGACATCGACATAGCCGGTGTCACGAGATTCAGCCATTAACTCACGCGCCCGCAACAGACCAGGTTGAAATTGCAGTGCGCCGCCACTGACTCTCACGCCGAGCTCGCCGAAACGGCACAGCACTTCTTCCTTGACCTGTCCGGTCATTCCCGGTTGTCCGGCGCCGGCATGTTTCGGCGTGTGCGAGTAGGGGTCTGTCGGAAATGCACCATACTCGGCCGGTGTCTTGTTAAAGCCGATACCCTCGCGTACGCGATAATACAATTGTCCTAATCTCCGACCGGCGACTTCATCATCACCTTTATCCAGGGTCGCAAAGAAGTTTTCCTGTACCGCCAGCATCAGCTTCGACACCATGTGCCAATAAACGGAACCCAGACCCTCGAAGCCGAACATGGTTCCGGAGCGTCCGGTAAACGCCTTGTGGTGGAATACCTGTTCGTAAAGCGCCTGCAAGGGTTCACGCGCTGCTTCAAGTTCGTCGCCGTAAACCGTAACGCGTTCATTCAACTGTGCCTTGAGATCGCCAACATTCGTGAACTCGGCACTAAAGCGATAGCAA
>Ga0209456_10000974_pt1 | contig 14269 bp, 9 predicted proteins | sample COG_11_FD_184755 | JGI IMG/M metagenome (GOLD analysis project Ga0209456, IMG submission 184755) | Pelagic marine sediment microbial communities from the LTER site Helgoland, North Sea, for post-phytoplankton bloom and carbon turnover... | ecosystem: Environmental > Aquatic > Marine > Neritic...
CCCGAAGGTCGATCGGCTTGGTCTCGACGCGCTTGCGGGTTTTCTTCGGCCGCTCCTCGTCCTCGTCCTCGTCTTCGCCCGGCTCCTCGACGGGAAGCTTCGGGGCGGGAACGAAAGGACGCCTCGGCCCCGGCCGGCTCGCCTTGATTCCAGAGAGGGGCAGGTGCCCGGCCTTTTTGGCGGCCTTGTAGGCTGCGCGCATGGCGTCCGGCTCACCGAAGTACTTCGCCATCGGGCCCAGATAGAGCGATTTCCAGATCTTCTCGCAGGCCTTTCCGAGCCCGGCGGGGATCTTGCTGTGGGTCACTTCGACCTTGGTGCCGCCAGCCACTGGAGAAAACGAGATGTCGACCTGCGAGTCGTTGGCCCCCTTCGGAAAATCCCGGGTCCGCCAAGTCATGGCGATACGACTACCGGTCACCAAATAGACTTGGGTAGCGTCGATGAAACCATCGTCTGCAACCACTCGACCGCCCACCCAGGGGTCCACCGTAGCCCGCGCTCCCGTGAAAGCGGAATGATGGCGCTCATCCATCCATGCGGAATAAATACGATTTGGACTCGCAGGTATCACGGACGAGACAGTAAATTCTTCCGTGTCCATCGTCCTTGGTTCCCTTGACTTGCTGGCCTGTATAAGTCCAGGAAACTCGTTTGAAAACCAGAAAAATTCTCGACTCCGAGCCGGATCCCTCAATTATCGACCTAACATAGCTCTTTAGGCTTATTTTCTGGCGTTCTTTCGTAGATCGCAGCGCCGCTCTTGACCCCAGGGGGCAGCGTGCTTCGATGCAGGGCTCGATGGCACGGCCGAACCCCCGGCACCAGTTCTGGATCGACCGCGGAGGCACCTTCACGGACTGCATCCATCGAGATCGGCTCACGGGCGCCATCGGGGTGACCAAGGTGCTCTCCTCGGACCAGGCGCCGCTTTTGGGCATCCGCGCGCTCCTGGGCCTCGGAGCCGGCGAGCCGGTTCCCCCGGCCGAGGTACGAATGGGAACGACCTTGGCCACCAACGCGCTTCTCGAGCGCGGTGGCTGCCGGACCGTGCTGATCGCCGACGAAGGCCTCGGGGAGCTGAGTTGGATCGGTGATCAGACGCGGCCCGAGCTCTTCGCGCTGGAGATCGAGAAGCCCGAGCCACTCGCCGCGGAGGTCATCGAAGTCGGTGCGCGGATGGCCGCCGATGGCTCCGTGCTGCGGGCGCTCGACCAGGCTGCGCTCCGTCGGGCGCTCGAAGATGCCCGTCAGCATGGCGCCGAATCGGTGGCGGTTTCGCTGATGCACGCATACCGCGACGGGGCGCTCGAGGGCCAAGTCGCCGCGATCGCAGCGGAGCTCGGTTTCGCCCATGTCTCGCTGTCGCACCAGATCTCGAACGAGCTCGGTCTTCTCGGCCGCACCGACACCACCACCGCCAACGCGTACCTGACCCCGCTGCTGACGCAGTACATGCAGAAGCTCGAACAAGAGCTAGGGCAAGGGAGGCTGCGCATGATGCAGAGCAACGGTGGCCTGGTCGACGCATCCGCGTTCATCGGACGCAACGCCGTTTTGTCTGGCCCAGCCGCCGGGGTGGTGGCGACCGGCGCAGTTGCGGACGATCTGGGCCTGCCAGAAGCCATCGGCTTCGACATGGGCGGCACTTCGACGGACGTGTCGCGCTACGCGGGCCAGGTGTCGCGAGTCTTCGAAAGCCAGATCGGAGGCATTCGAATCCGCGCACCAATGATCGAGCTCCACACGGTCGCTGCGGGCGGCGGCTCGATCTGCAGGCTGGAAGCGAAACGCATGACCGTCGGCCCGCAAAGCGCCGGCGCGGACCCGGGACCGATTTCTTATGGGAAACCGGCCGCCGACGAGCTGACGCTGACCGACGTTTCGCTCTGCCTCGGACGGCTCGCGGGAGACCGGTTTCCATTCGCATTGAACGAAGAAAGACCCCGAAAGAAGCTCGAAGAAATCGCGTCTGCGCTTCGAGCGAATGGCATCGAGCGCGACGCGGACGAGGTTGCACACGGCTTCCTACGAGTTGCGACGGAGAACATGGCGGCCGCAATTCAGAAAGTGTCCGTCGGCCGCGGCCACGACGTGCGCACACATGCGATGGTGGTCTTCGGCGGCGCAGGTGGTCAGTATGCCTGTCTCATCGCGCGACGACTCGGAATTCGACGCTTGGTTTTCCACCCGTACGCCGGCGCCCTCTCGGCCTTTGGAATGGGAGTGGCCAACTTCGAGTGGCACGGCGAGCGCGACGCGGGGGGAGTGAGCCTCGATGCCCCTTTGCCCACGCGATGGGAGCACGCCTTCTCTTTCCTCGAGAGGTCGGGCCGCGCGGCGCTCGAACCAGATGCCGGGCCCGAGGCGAACTGGAACATCCGGCGCCAGGTCGCGCTTCGCTACCGAGGAACCGAGGCGACGCTTTCAGTCGACTGGGCCGACGCAGGGCGCATGCGCACGGCGTTCGACGCGCTCCATCAGCGCGAGTTTGGATACACGCGACCCGGTCACCCGGTCGAAGCGGCCACGCTGCGCCTTGCGGTGGCGTTGAGCAGCACGAAGCCGGAGCTTCCCGAGGTCGAGGCGGGCACCGGCGAGCCGGTCCGCCGCACCAAGCTCTGGTCGGCCGGGGCCCTGGTCGACGCGCCGGTCTACCTCCGGGAGAGCCTTCCCATCGACTCGGAGATCCCGGGCCCGGCGCTCGTGCTGGACGCCACCGGAACCGTCGTCGTGGATGTCGGCTTCGTCGCGATTCGAAACGATCGCGACTACCTGATTCTGCGTGACACCCAGATTGGGGACGCCCGCGAGCTCGCCGAGACAGCCGTCGACCCGGTGCTCCTCGAGGTCTTCCACAACCAGTTCAAGTCGATCGCTGAACAGATGGGCGTCGTTCTGCAGCGCACCGCGATGAGTACGAACATCCGCGACCGGCTCGACTTCTCCTGCGCGGTCTTTGATGCGCGAGGGGGCCTGGTGGCCAACGCTCCGCACATCCCCGTTCACCTCGGTGCCATGAGCGAATCGGTTCGCGCCGTCCTCGCCGCGCATCCCGACATGAAGCCCGGCCAGGTGTTCGCGACCAACGATCCGGCCGCCGGTGGGTCGCACCTGCCAGACATCACGGTCGTCACTCCCGTGCACGACGCCGAAGGGGCACTCCGCTTCGTGGTGGCGTCGCGTGGACATCACGCCGACGTGGGTGGGCTCACCCCCGGATCCATGCCGCCGTCCTCGACCCGGCTCGAAGAGGAGGGCGTCGTCTTGCGGAACCTCGCAATCGTCGAGAACGGTGCCTTCCGAGAGCAGCTCCTGCGCGATGCGCTGAACGCCGGCCCTCATCCCGCGCGCAATCCCGACGAAAACCTGGCGGACATCCAGGCACAGATCGCGGCCAATGAGAAAGGCATGCAGCTGCTGGACGGGCTCCTCGCGCGCTACGGCATCGACGTAGTCAGCGCGTACATGCAACACATCCAGGACAATGCGGCCGAGTTGACGACCCGGGCGATCGAAGACCTGCCCGACGGAGAGCACGAGTTCGAAGACCAACTGGACGACGGGGCACTCATCGCGGTGCGAGTCACCGTTCGCGGCGGATCCATGGAGATCGACTTCGAGGGTACGGACCGCGCGCTCGACAACAATCTGAACGCACCCCGCGCGGTCACGATCGCGGCGATCCTCTACGTGCTTCGGGTGCTGGTCGGCAAACCCATCCCCCTCAACAGCGGCTGCATGCGCCCCGTCCGCGTTCGCATCCCGGAAGGCTCGCTGCTGAGCCCAGAGCCCGAACGCGCGGTCGCCGCGGGCAACGTGGAGACCTCGCAACGAATCGTCGACGTCCTGTTTGGCGCCCTCGGACTGGCCGCCGCGAGCCAAGGGACCATGAACAACATCACCTTTGGCGATAATCGATTCGCATACTACGAAACCCTCGGCGGCGGGGCCGGTGCGACGAAGGATCGCGCGGGGGCCTCCGGGGTGCATACGCACATGACCAACTCCAAGTGCACCGATGCCGAGGTTCTCGAAACCAGGTTCCCGATTCGGGTTCGCCGCTTCGAGCTGCGGCATGGGTCCGGCGGGGCAGGCGCCCAGCCGGGCGGCGATGGATTGGTCCGCGAGCTCGAATTCCTATCGCCCATGCGCGTCTCCGTGCTCTCCGAGCGGCGCAGGGTCCCGCCCTATGGTATGCGCGGCGGCGATCCAGGGACTCCGGGCATGAATCTACTCAACGGCAAGCAGCTCGCTCACCGCGTCAGCGTGGAAGTCTCGCCCGGCGACGTCCTGCGGGTCGAAACGCCCGGTGGCGGTGGTTGGGGTGTTCCACGATGAACCTCCGAGACCTGTGGCGACGGCTCCAGCAGATCGTCTTCCACAACATTCTTCACCTCGACGACACGCCGCACCGAATCGCCTGGGGCGTCTTCCTCGGCACGATGATCGCATTCACGCCGACCCTCGGCCTTCAGATCGTCTTGTACATCCCGATTGCAGCCCTACTTCGCGCCAACAAGATTTCGGGAATTCCGGTCTTGTTCATCAGCAACCCATTCACCGCGGTACCTCTCTACTACACGACCTGGTCGGTCGGAGCGGCGGTCTTGCATCCCGAAAAAGAGGTCACTCGTGCAACGATCAAGACCTGGCTCGGCAACACCGGACGCGCGCTCAAAGACGGCAACGTCGATCGCTTGCTCGAAGGCCAATTCTGGGCAGACGTCGGGCGGCTCTTGGCGAACACCGGTGGGGAGCTTTGGGTGGGCGCGCTCGTCTGCGGGCTGCTCGCCGCGCCTCCCCTTTATTTCCTAACCCGCTGGGGCATCAACGCCTTTCGGCACCTGCGCGAAGCGCGTCATCTCTCGCACGGGCCGATCGACCGGAAATCCACGCCGGGCTCGCCAAAAACCCGGTAGCCGACGGGCCGGCGGAGCGGCGTTGGAACGCCGTCGCCGCCGACCCTTGGACAGCGCTGCGTGCCGTCGGCTCGGGATCAGGCCTTCTTCGTGGTGCCTTGGATGCGGTCCGACAGCTCTCCCATGGACTCCGCGATCGTACTGACGACCTCGGAGGTGGACGTGAGAGTGTTTGCTGCCGCTTCGATTGCGGTGCGCGTCACCCCCAGCCACAGCCCGGCGACCCTGCGGCCCAACGTCACGACGCCTTCCGCGGTCTTGCCGACCTGGCCGGCGGCTGCGTTGACGTTGTCTTCGATGGTGGATTGGATCTGTTGTTGTTCAGTCATCGGCTTTCTCCTCCTTGGGTGTCGATGCTCGGGGCAGGAGGTCCCTGCCCGTAATCAGTTGTCGGCCCGGCTCCTCGAAAAGGACCATGTAGGCCTCGGACCCGGCAGCGAGCGTTGCGCCGGTGACGCCACACACGGCGTCGTGAACCAGGATGATCGGGGTGACCCCAACGGCGCCCGCAAGCGGGTCCGACCCAGGCTCCGGCGCAGGCGCGGCCTCGACCGCATCGGACAGCGGTTCGGGGGTCCCCGGAATCTTGCTCAGCTGCTCCGAAGATTTCCGGCGAAACCGGTGGCGCTCGGAGGCGAGCAGCTTGGCCACTTCGCGAAGCTCACCCTCTGCCTTGGCGCCAACGACGTCGATGGTGTCGAGCGCATCCTCGAGCAGCGCCCGCACGACGTTGGAAACCGGGACACGCCAGGCGTTGGCAACCCGCTTCAGCTCTTGCTCGAGAACCGCCGGCACACGGGTGTGGAGCACCCGCTCTTTTCGGCCACCCTTGGGGCTCTTCTTCTCGTCTTCGTCACCCATGCGCCACTTGTAACACAACGTGACACAGCCGCAATGATGCTTGTGTCACAATCTTGTAAAAGTCTGTAATTGTAGCGTTTTAGCTCGAAATAGGTCGATTTGACCCCATGGGCCCAACTGTTACAGTCGCCGGCCGTGACACGCACACCGCGCTCCCGAAATGCACTGGTATTGTGCCTCGCCGCCATCGCCGTCCTGACCGCCATGGACCTCGGCACCAAGCAGTGGGCGCTCGAGCGGCTTTCGCAGCCGTCCTCACGGGCCTCGGACCCGGCCTGCGAGCCCAATGAATACGGACGGACCGAGGCCCAGCGAAGTCAGCGCCCGCCGTTGGTGCTGATCGACGGCTTGCTCGAGTTTCGCTACGCCGAGAACTGTGGTGCCGCGTTTGGGTTCATGCGCGACATGCCGAGCGCAGTGCGCAAGGGCGTCTTTTACGTCGCGGCTGCGGGTGCCGTCGTTCTCCTCCTCTGGATGTTCGTCACCGGACGCGGGGGCAGGCTCTTCGCCATCAGCGTTCCGCTGATCGTCGCCGGCGCGATCGGAAACTTCGTCGACCGAGTCAACCTGGGCTATGTCGTCGACTTCGTCAGGTTCCACCTCGATGACCGCTGGGCGTATCCCACGTTCAACATTGCCGACGCTTGGATCACGATCGGTGTCGCCCTGATCCTCATCGAAGGCTTCATGGACGGGCGTCGCGAGAAGCAACTCGCCGCCAAACGCGCAGAGGCGCCGGCAGGCTGAGCGCGCGTGTTAGAGTCCGGCTGAATGCTTCCGACGCTCGCGGAGATCTTCGGGGAGCCGATCCCAGCGTACTTCACACTCCTTCTAGTCGGCTTCGCCTTGGCGACCTGGCTGGCCGCCCGACTCGCTAGGAACGACGGACTCAACCCGGACACCTTCATCGACCTTGGTCTTTTCTCCGTGATCCTCGGTGTCCTCGGCGCTCGCCTCTTGCATGTGTTCGTCGATGGCTACTTCTGGGACTACGTGCATCTGTGCACCGACCCGAGCAAGGTCGCTTGGGAGATCACCGCCGCACAGTGCGCGCGTGCCGAGGGGATTTGGGACTCGGCCCGTGAGCTGTGCCAACCGTCCGGGCGCGACTGCTTCGCCTGGGCCGCATTCTGGCGGGGTGGTCTGACCTATTATGGCGGCCTCATCGCGGCGGCGGCGTTCGGCATTTGGTTCTTGAAACGAGAAGGCGTTCCGCTCTACCGCGGGATGGACATCGCTGCGATCGGCATCTCTCTGGGCTTGGTGTTCGGCCGGCTGGGGTGCTTTTTAGGGGGCTGCTGCTTCGGCGTGAATACCGACCGACCGGCAGGCGTGAGCTTTCCCCCGTTCTCGCCCGCGAGCGAGTCGCAGTGGCGCGCCGGATTGCTGAAGGCTCCACATTTGCCGTCGCTTCCGGTCCATCCGACGCAGCTCTACGAAGCCTTCGGCTGCGTGGCGATCACGGCCTTTCTGCTCTTCTGGCTTCGACCGAGGAAACGTTTCGAAGGCCAGCTCATGCTGGCGTTCATCGGGCTCTACGCGATTCTCCGATTCCTCTTGGAGTTCTTGCGCGCCGATGAACGCGGCGAGCTGCTCGGCCTCAGCACCTCGCAGCTCCTCGCCATCCCAGCGCTGTTGCTGGTGGCCACCCTCTGGCCCCGCTGGCAACGGCGCTGACGCCTGCTGTCTTGTGGGGGGGTTCGGTTCCGCGTTTCTACGCACTTGGATATGAATGGAGGGGCTCGGAAAAATCCGCGATATGGGGCGGAGTCGACGTCGCAAGTGACAATCCGCAAGACAGCAACCACCGCGGATTGGCGCGCGCGCCGAGGCGAGGCTTGCCTGGTCCCCGCCCTCAAGCCCTACCGACCAGATTTGCAAGCCGAGCCGTTCGACGCAGCCCCGTGTCGCGGGTTTTTCCGAGCCCCGGTAGGCAGCCGCCCCGTCCACCGCACCCCCGCGTCGCGCTTTTTTCCGCGCCCCGGTACGCCCGTCGTGAGCCGTTCTCCGATCGTACGGTTGATCGGTGCGGTGACGTTCAGGCTGCGCTTATGGCGAGTGCGAGGGGGGTGCCGTCGATGTCGGTGTCGTGTTCGCTGGCTGCGGCCGCGGCGCGAAGGAATCCGGTTGCGAGTGTTTCGCCGGCGATGCGCGCTGCGTGTTCTTCGATCGCCTCGGCCAGCTCGCCGTCGGCGTTCCATCTCACCTCGATGCGGGCTTCGTACGCGAGGTCCATGGTTTTGCGGGCGCGCTGGATGCGGTTGATCACCTCGCGGGCCAGGCCTTCGCGGCGAAGGCTATCGTCCACCCGGGTGTCGAGCACCACCACCTGCCCCGAGCCTGACGCGGCCGCGAAATCGTCCCGAGCGCTCAGCCGCACCTCGACTTCGCTGGGCGTGAGCTCGATCGGGCCGTTGGGCAGTTGAACCACGATTTTTTCGTTGGCCTCCATCTCGACGTAGAGCGCAGAGCCATCGGCCTCGGCGAGTGCCTTCTTGCACGCGGGCACCTGCTTGCCGAGCTTCGGCCCGAGGACGCGGAAGTTCGGCACCAGCTCGAACTCGACGTACTTGTGCGGCTCCTGAGTGAAGCCGAGCGCTCGCACGTTCAGCTCCTCGCGAATGGCGCTTGCAAACCGGTCGATCCCGCGACGCTCGTCGTCGTCCGCCACGACGACGAGCGCCTCGGCCAAGGGCTGACGCACCTTGAGCTTGTTCTCGTTGCGTACGCGCTGACCGAGCGTGACCACGTTCCGGACGCGCTCGACCGTTTTGCGAAGCTCCTCGTCGATACGCGCCGCGTCCGGCTCGGGGAAGGACGCCAGGTGCACAGATTCCGGCGTGGCCGGATCGTCCTTGTGAACCAGATTCTGGTACAGCGTCTCGGTCATGAACGGAACGAAGGGCGCCGCCAGCTTCGCAAGATCGATCAGGACCTCGTAGAGCGTGCTGAACGCCGCACGTTTGTCGTCGCTATCGTCCGAAGCCCAGAACCGGGCGCGGCTCCGGCGGACATACCAATTCGAAAGCCCATCGACGAAACCGAGAAGGTGTCGCACGGCCATGTGGCTCTTGTAATCGTCGAGCTCCCGGCGCACCGCGCGCACCGTGGCGTCGAGCTCGGCGAGCACCCAGCGGTCCATGTCGGGCCGGTCCGCGAGCGCCGGCCGCGCTGCGGCAGCCGTCCAGCCGTCGATGTTCGCATAGGTCACGAAGAAGCTGTAGACGTTCCAGATTTTGAGCAGAAATTCGCGGACCGCGTCTGTCGCCGCATCGTCGAAAAAGCGAGTGCTCTGCCCAGGGACGGTCCCCGCATAGAGCGCCCATCGCACCGCATCGGCGCCGACCCGATCCATGAGCACGAGCGAGTCGGTGTAGTTTTTGTCCCGCTTGCTGAGCTTCTTGCCCTTTTCGTCTGTCATCAATCCGAGGACGACGCAGTTCTTGAACGGATGGGGAAGGGCGCGCTGCGGAAACATGAGCGAGCTGATCGTCATGAGCGAATAGAACCAACCCCGCGTCTGATCGACCGCTTCGGTGATGAAATCGGCCGGGAAGTTTCGCTCGAAACCGTCCACGTTCTGATGGGGAAAGCCCCACTGCGCGAACGGCATGCAGCCCGAGTCGAACCAGCAGTCGATCACCTCGGGCACGCGACGGTACACGCCGGGCTCGCCGTCCTTGGTCCAGCTGACCGCGTCGATCCAAGGTTTGTGGACCATCAGATGATCTTGAAGGGTCGGATCGGCGGCCTTGGCTTTCTCGAAATGCGCAAAGGCTTCGGGGTTTCGTTCGAGAATCTCGGCGACCGAGCCGACGGACTCCACCGCGCCGGTCTCGTCGTTCTTCCAAATCGGAAGCGGCGTCCCCCAGAAGCGCTCGCGCGACAGCGCCCAATCGACATTGCCCTCGAGGAACTGCCCCATGCGGCCGCTCTTGATGTGCTCGGGCTCCCAGTGGACGGCTTGATTGTTCTCTTTGACGCGATCGATCTCCTGCGTGGTCCGGATGAACCAGGATCGGCGTGCGTATTGAATGAGCGGGTCGTCCATCGCGCGCCAACAGAAGGGGTAGTCGTGGCGATAGACTTCCTCTTTGAAGAGCACCCCGCGCGCGCGCAGGTTACGGATGATGTCGCGGTCGGCGTCTTTGCAGAATCGGCCGGCGAAGTCGGTGACTTCGTCTGGAAAGGTGCCGTCTGGCTTCATGAGCTGCAGAAAACCCATTCCCTTTTCCTTGCAGACCCGGAAGTCGTCCTCGCCAAACGCGGGCGCCAGATGGACCAGCCCCGAGCCGCTGTCGAGCGAGACGAAATCCGCATCGATGACCTGCCAGGCAGGGCCACCTTGGGGCTCGGCGTAGCGGAACGGAGGCTCATAGCTCATGCCGACGAGCTCGGAGCCCTTGCGCGTTGCAACGACGTTTGCCTTTTCGCCCAGGACTTTTCCGACGAGCGCGGCCGCGAGAACCACGCGTTCTCCATCTTCGAGCTCGACCGTCGCGTAGTCGGTCTTCGCACTCACCGCGAGCGCGATGTTCGACGGAAGCGTCCAAGGCGTCGTCGTCCAGGCAAGAAACGAAGTGCGCTCCTCGCCGACGACCGGAAAGCGGACCATCACGGAAGGGTCGTCGATGGTCCGGTACCCTTGGCCGACCTCGCCCGCGGAGAGCGCCGTGCCGCCTTGCGGCCACCACCAGACCACCTTGTAGTCCTGGTAGAGAAGCCCCTTGTTGAACATCTCCGAAAGCGCCCACCAGACGCTCTCGACGTACGATTTGTGAAACGTCACGTACGCGGAATCGAAATCGACCCAGAAACCGATCCGCTCGGTCATCTTCTGCCACTCGCCGATGTACTTGAACACCGAGTCGATGCACTTTCGGCTAAACGCTTCGACGCCGTACTCCTGAATCGCGTCGCGCCCGCTGATGCCGAGCTCTTTTTCGACTTCGACCTCGACCGGCAAGCCGTGCGTGTCCCATCCCGCACGCCGCGGCACGTAGTAGCCGCACATCGTTCGGTACCGAAGGAAGACGTCCTTCATGACCCGGGTGAGCACGTGGCCGGGGTGCGGCATCCCGTTGGCTGTCGGAGGCCCTTCGTAGAAGATGAAGGGCTGCTTCTCCTCGCCGCCTTCGAGGGTCTTTTCGAAAATGCGGGTGTTCTCCCAGAAAGCGAGCTGGGTTGCATCGAGCTCGGGAAACGAAACCTGCGGCGAGACGGGGTCGAACATGGCCCCGCGGCATACCACGCCAAGCCGCGATTTCCACCGGGACCTGCTGGTTTGAGAATCGGCGGTGCTCCTGATAGACCCCCGTCCATGGCTGAGTTGATCGACGGGAAGGCGCTTGCCAAAGAAGTGCGGGCAGAGGTCAAAACCAGGGCGGATGCCTTTCGGGCAACGCACAACCGATCGCCGGGGTTGCACGTGGTGCTCGTCGGCGACGACCCGGCGTCACAGGTCTACGTCCGCAACAAGGAGCGGGCCGCCGCGAAGGCCGGGATCGAAGGTCGCGTCCACCGGCTCCCCGCCGAAACCTCCGAAGCGGACCTCCTCGCTCTCATTTTCGAGCTCAACGGGGACGACCACATCGATGGCATCCTCGTCCAGCTGCCGCTCCCCGATCATCTTCACGATCAAACGATCGTCGACGCGATCGACCCGGCGAAGGACGTCGACGGCCTACACCCATTCAATTCGGGGCTTCTGGTCGTTGGCCGCAAGGGCCTGCGCCCCTGCACGCCGAGCGGCTGCATGCGGATGCTCGAGCAGGTGGGATGCGACCCGAAGGGCAAGCGCGCCTTGGTCCTCGGCCGTAGTACTCTCGTCGGAAAGCCAATCGCATTGATGCTCCTCGAGAAGCACGCGACGGTCACCATCGCCCACTCGCGCACCGAAGACCTCGCCGAACGAGTCCGCGAGTCCGATATCGTGATCGCCGCGGTCGGCCGCGCGAATTTGGTCCAGGGCGACTGGATCCAAGACGGCGCCGTCGTCATCGACGTCGGCATCAACCGCCTGGACGACGGCACCCTCACCGGCGACGTCGACTTCGAAGGCGCCAAAGACCGAGCGGCCTACATCACCCCAGTCCCCGGCGGCGTCGGCCCCATGACGATAGCCATGCTCCTAAGCAACACCGTAGACGCCGCCGAAGCACGGATTATGTAGGCGCGCGTGGGGGCGCGGGGCGCTGTTTGGCTTGTGCTGCCGCGGGTGGAAGGCGGCCGGGGGGAGAGGTTGGTGGCGTGGTTTGGTTTATTTACACCGCCCGCCCACCCCCACCCGTAATCCTCCCTGCCGCGGCATTCGCTTTGCTCTGCCTTGCCGGCGCTTTGCGCCGGGCTTCGCCCTGCGGGCTCGCGCTGCCGCCTGCTGTCTTGAAAGGGGGCCTGCGGGGCGCACTGAGGCTGACGCTTTTTCACGAGTGACAGGGTCCGCGATTGGCGCTCGAACACCTGGCTCAACATCTACGTACGGAGGGGCGCGGGGGAACGCGATGTGGGGGTTCGGCGGCGTGTGAGTGACAATCCGCAAGACAGCAGCCACCCCGGATTGGCGCGAGCTCCGAGGGGCGGCTTGCGTGGCCTCAGGCCCCAAGCCCTTCCGGCCACGCTTGCAAGCCGCCCCGTCCGTCGCACCTCCGCGTCGCGTTCCCCCGCGCCCCGTCCATACGTCGCCTTAAACGAAAAAACCGAAGCACGATGTGCTCCGGCTTATTCAGTTCGAGCTAGGCGTTCTTTAGAAGCCCATTCCGCCCATGCCACCGCCGTGGTCGTGACCGCCGGGCATCGGCGGCTCGTCCTTCGGAACCTCGGCGACCAATGCCTCGGTGGTGAGCATCAAGCCCGCCACCGACGCCGCGTTCTGGAGTGCGCTGCGCACGACCTTGGTCGGGTCGATGACGCCGGCCTTGACCAGGTCGGTGTACTCCTCCGTCGCAGCGTTGAAGCCGTAGGCTCCCTTGCCGTTGCGAACTTCGTTCACGACGATCGAGCCTTCGAGCCCGGCGTTGTTGGCGATCTGACGAATCGGCTCTTCGATGGCGCGAAGCAGAATGCCGGTGCCGACCTTCTGCTCGTCGCTGACCTCGAGGTTCTCGAGCGCCTTCTGGGCGCGGACCAGCGCAACACCGCCACCGGGGACGATGCCCTCTTCGACAGCCGCACGCGTGGCGTGGAGCGCATCTTCGACGCGCGCCTTCTTTTCCTTCATCTCGACCTCGGTGGCAGCGCCAACCTTGATCACCGCGACGCCGCCGACGAGCTTCGCGAGTCGCTCCTGGAGCTTCTCACGATCGTAGTCGCTGCTGGTCTCGTCGATCTGCTTGCGGATCGTATCGATGCGGCCCGTGATGTCCTTCTTCTTGCCAGCGCCGTCGACAATGGTGGTGTTCTCCTTGTCGATGGTGACTCGCTTGGCGCGACCGAGGTCGTTCAAGGTCACGTTCTCGAGCTTGATGCCGAGATCCTCGCTCACGACGGTGCCACCGGTGAGGATGGCGATGTCCTGAAGCATGGCCTTGCGGCGGTCGCCGAAGCCGGGCGCCTTGACCGAAGCGGTCTGCAGCGTGCCGCGGAGCTTGTTGACGACGAGCGTGGCAAGCGCCTCGCCCTCGACGTCCTCGGCGATGATGATGAGGGGCTTCTGCTGACGGGCAATCGCCTCGAGAACGGGCAGAAGGTCCTTCATGTTCGAGATTTTCTTCTCGACGATGAGAATGTAGGGATCCTCGATTTCGGCGACCATGCGCTCCGAATCGGTGACGAAGTAGGGCGACAGGTAGCCGCGATCGAACTGCATACCCTCGACGACATCGAGCTCCGTCTCGAGACCCTTGGCCTCTTCGACGGTGATGACGCCTTCCTTGCCGACCTTCTCCATCGCCTCGGCGATGATTTCACCGATGGTCCGATCGCCGTTCGCGCTGATCGTGCCGACCTGCGCGATCTCTTTCGGGTCTTTGGTGTCCTTCGACAGCGAGTGCAGCTGCTCGACGACCACGGTCACGCCGGCGTCGATGCCGCGCTTGATCTCCATGGGGTTGTGACCCGCGGCGACCATCTTGGTGCCCTCGCGAATGATGGCCTGGGCAAGGACGGTCGCGGTGGTGGTGCCATCGCCTGCGACGTCCGAGGTCTTCGACGCGACCTCGCGCACCATCTGTGCGCCCATGTTCTCGAACTTGTCAGCAAGCTCGATTTCCTTGGCCACCGTGACGCCGTCCTTGGTGACGGTCGGTGCGCCAAAGCTCTTCTCGATCACGACGTTGCGACCCTTCGGACCCAACGTGACTTTCACGGCATTCGCCAGGGCGTTCACCCCCCTCAGAATGCTATCGCGAGCAGCAGTATCGTAAATGATTTCTTTCGCAGCCATGTTTCTCAGTCTCCTATTCGATGATTCCGAGGATGTCGTCTTCACGGAGGATCAGGTGCTCTTCACCGTCGATCTTGACTTCCGTGCCGCCGTACTTGCCGAAGAG